>Ga0210407_10001186_pt1 | contig 25218 bp, 25 predicted proteins | sample IncBWC27MmetaG_FD_150860 | JGI IMG/M metagenome (GOLD analysis project Ga0210407, IMG submission 150860) | Forest soil microbial communities from Barre Woods Harvard Forest LTER site, Petersham, Massachusetts, United States - Inc-BW-C-27-M | ecosystem: Environmental > Terrestrial > Soil >... | reverse complement strand
AGAACATACGCGACATTTTGCGTCAGGTGAGGGGCATCGGCGCCATCTGGGCAGGCCCCGGGGACATGTCGGTGTCGATGGGATTGCGGGGCCAAGCCAGCCATCCAGACGTGCAAGAAAATCTGCTGCGCGTCCTGGCCGCCTGCAAAGAGTTCGGCGTCCCCTGTGCGACGGGAGCCACGGCTGATGACGTGGCGATGCGCCTGGAGCAAGGCTTTCGCATCATCATGACCGCTCCGGTGAGAAGCACGCCAGGGCTGGTCGAGGGGCGCCGCCTCGCCGCCCGTTAATGACACGTCGGTGAGTATGAGGACAAGCCGGCTATTGGCGCACTCGTGACCGAGCAGAATGACGAGAGAGTATGTTAGCTTCTGATCATTCGGGTTGTCACGGTTCAAGCCGATCGAGCAGCGTCCCGTGCGGTGTTCCATCAGGAGCTTTTCGGAGATCTCACCGAGCGCCAAAATAGCTGATCAATTTCTTCTGTCTCTGCTGCTACTCGTGCTCGCCGCGAAATATTTTCAAGTGATGGCTCGGTCCTCGCGTCGTGGCCGGGTAACGCGCTCGTCGACGCCGCACCCGGCTTCCCGGTGGTACGGGGTTACGGAATTAGGCGTCGCTTCCCCGGAACTCCCGGGAGCCGGCAGTGTGCCGGATCGTGGCGAGAATCCGTGCGAGGTTCTTACCGACGCGTTACAGTGCCTCGTCCCACGGGAACAGATCGATTGAGGCGTTCGCGCGCTCGTGTCTCTGATCCCCATGCGGATGTTTTGGAACCTCACCGTGATCGCGTCGATATTCGCGATCATGTTCATTCTTACGCGCGATTGATGCTGACGAGCGGGGCTTGGCGTCCCTCCCGCCCTTGGCTACCCTAGACGCTGCCACCCCGATCTAGGAGCAAACGTTGATGCGCATCATCATTGCAACCTGTGCCGGCTTGGTAGCTCTCTCCACTATTTCGGCGCAAGCCACTCCCTTGCCCCTAAGCAAAGCCGTTCCGACACAACTCACTATCTCCCCTATCGTGCCAACGGCAAACGGATGCGGGTACGGATATCGACGTACCCACTGGCAGGATCATTGGGGCCACTGGCATTGGGGGCATTGCATTTCGAAGATGCACAGGAATCTATCTCGCGAAAACATGGCGAACTAGGTGCGTTTGTTAAATAATTCCGGAAATTTCCAGTGCTGCGCCGATTAACTCCGCGTCTTCCCCTTGTGAACGCGGCCCTTCGATGCGGGCCGTTCTTTCGCTTTCGGCTTTCCCTTAGCTCGTCGCACCCGTTCAGCGGTCTCTGCGCGCGATTGAGGGTCCATCTCAATCAGCTAAACTTTTCCTCGATGCTGCGGCACTCTACCGCTGCATGTCGGAACAACTTGGCTGGTCTGAGGAAAAGTTTTTTGATCAATATAAGGCGATGATGAGAGAAGAGGTTGAACGGCTTGAAGTTATTCAAGCCGATCGAGCAGCGTCCCGTGGCAGCGTTCCATCAGGAGCTTTTCGCAGACCTCACCGAGCGCCAAAATAGCTGATCAATTTCTTCTGTCTCTACTGCTACTCGTGCTCGCGGCGAAATATTTTCAACTGATGGCTCGGTCCTCGCGTCGTGGCCGGGTGACGCGCTCATTGACGCCGCACCCGGCTTCCCGGTGGTACGGGGTTACGGAATTAGGCGTCGCTTCCTCGGAACTCCCGGGAGCCGGCAGTGTGCCGGATCGTGGCGAGAATCCGTGCGAGGTTCTTACCGACGCGTAACAGTGCCTCGTCCCACGGGAACAGATCGAAGCGGTCGAATTCCGGCAGCATCGTTCCATTCGGCAGCGCAAAAAGCGAGGCGCAGGCTAGACTCTGCGGGTCGGGCAACTGCGGTGGCTGCCATACGAAGAGCGCAAGATCCTTTCCCCGCAGATAGGCCTGGACACCGAGCGCCATGAGCTCGTCCGGCGACACCACAAGACCGGTCTCTTCGCGAAGCTCGCGCGCGGCAGCGTCGGCGAGGTTCTCGCCGCTCTCGGCAACGCCCTTGGGAATGTCCCAGCGCGGCGAACGCGTCGCATGGCCGAGCAGGATGCGCTCCCCGTCGGTGACGATGACACCGCAGCTCGTCTGCCGCGTTCTCACGGCCGTGTGCCGCCGGCCGAAACGCCACCGTAAAAACCGCCCCGCTGGTCGTTGTCCGGCGCGGCGTCTTTGTTGACGCAGCCGGCGGCCAGCAGCGTTGCGACGAGCCCAAACAGCAGAGGCCAGCAGGCAATCTTGATCAGCATCGCTACCCGCCGCCCTTTTCCTTCATAGATTTCCGATCCCACAGCCTCAGCCGGTAGCCGTCGGGATCGCACAGCTCGGCGCCATAGCCCCAGAACGCCTTCATCGGCGGATGAACAAAGGGGACGCCTGCCGCGACAAGCGCAGCGTGCTTCGCTTCGACGTCATCCACCTGAACCGTGAACGAAATACCAGGACAGACGACGACGTCCCCTTCGTAAAGAAAAACCGTCAGATCGGCATCGTCGCGCATCGCTGCCGTTTTTCGCTCGAAGATTTCGAATTCTACTTCGAAGCCTAGATGATCCTTGTACCAATCGCGCGATTTTCGCCAATCGCGAACCGGCAGAGATAGGTGATCGAGTCTAGGCATTAGCACTGACTCCCTTCATTATCTGTGCCCCGGCAAATTAGGATCGCGCCGGCCACAGCTGCAAGCCACGAATGGCGAGGAAATCATCGATGACTGCTGAATTGCGCTCGTATCGGCCGCTGATCATCGGAAGGCGTGGTGCGGTCGCGGCAAACCATCCGCTCGCGGCCCAAGCCGGGCTGATGGCGTTGCGCGGCGGGGGCAACGCCGTCGACGCGGCGGTCGCGACCGCGGTGGCGCTCAGCGTCGTCGAGCCGATGATGTCAGGGCTCGGCGGTGACGGCTTCTACCAGGTCTACCAGCAGGCGACCGGGCGCGCTGTCGTGTTCAACGGCTCCGGGCCGGCCCCGGAAGCGGCGACCCCGGAGCGTTACGCCGGCGGCATTCCGCGCGTTGGGCCGCTCTCGGTGTCGGTCCCGGGTATGCTCGCCGGGATCGAAGCGATGCATCGGAGCTTTGGCCGATTGCCGTGGCGCGAGCTCTTCGCCGAGGCGATCGCTTTTGCCCGCGACGGCTTCGCCGCCACCCCTCACTACCGCCACTTCGCCGGTGAGTATCGCGCGACGCTCAATCTCGATGCGCGCAGCACGGCGACGTTTCTGATTCAGGGCGAGCCCCCGCCGGTCGGCGCGCCCATCCAACAACCCGACCTCGCCCGCACTCTCGAGGAAATCGCCTCGGAAGGTGCCGAAACCTTCTACCGCGGGCGGCTGGCGCGGCGACTCGCAGCGGGTCTGGAGAAGGCGGGCGTCCTCGTGTCGGCGGCCGATCTCGCATGCTTCGCGGCCGAAATTCAGGAGCCGATCGCGATCGACTACCGCGGCTTCACGGTCCTTGAGGCGCCGCCCAATTCGACCGGCTTCGTGTTGCTCGAGGAACTGAAGATCCTCGAGCACTTCGATCTCGCCGCGATGGGCCTTTTGTCGGCTGACGCCGTCCACGTCATGGTCGAAGCCAAGAAGCTCGCCTTCGCCGACCGCGAGCGCTGGGCCGCCGACCCGCGCACGCTTGAGGCACCGCTGGCGGAGCTGCTTTCGGCCGACTATGCTGCCCGGCTCGCTGCCAGCATCGACATGCGGCGTGCGGGTCCCACCACTATGGCTGCGGTCGCCGCCGACACGACCTATTTCTGCACCGCAGACGGCGACGGCAACGCGGTTTCGGGGGTGCAGAGCATCAACAGCGGTTTTGGTTCGGGCATCATCGCCGGCGATACCGGCATCCTGCTCAACAACCGCATGAGCTATTGGCACCTCGACCCCGGGCATCCCAATTATCTGCGGCCGGGGCGGCGGGTGCGCCACACGATGAACCCGCCGCTCGTCCTTAAGGACGGTGCATTGTGGTGCGTCTTTGGCACACCCGGCGCCGACAACCAAGTGCAGGTCAATCTGCAGGTGCTGACGGCGATGATCGATTTCGGGCTCGACCCGCAGCAGGCGGCCGAGATGCCGCGCTGGACTTCGAACGTCCCGGGCCAATACGCCAACTGGCCGCATGACGGCGAGGACGCGCTGACGATCGAGCGACGCTTCCCCGAGGCGGTGCGGCGCGAGCTCGCGCGCCGCGGCCACCCCGTCAAGACCGTCGGCGATCTCGAGGGACCGTGCAGCGTCGAGATCATCCGCCGCGATGCGGCGACCGGCATGCTGCTCGCCGGCTCCGACCCGCGCCGCGACGGCTGGGCATTGGCCTGGTGAGAGCTGGCCTTGTGCGGCGTGGCTTAGAGGCTCAAGTCTTCACTACGCAAAACTTCTCCAACGAGGGATCGGAGATGAGCAAGAGGAAGGCCGCCGTCAGGGTGCGGGCCGAATGGGATCAAGAGGCCGGCGTTTGGGTCGCCGAGAGCACGAATCTACCCGGCTTGGTCACCGAGGCGGAGACGGCTGAATTATTGCTCGAAAAGCTCCGGCTCATGGTCCCCGAGCTGCTCTCCTACAGCCCAGATTTGGCAGTGGCCCTTCTGCCGGAAATACGCGTTACGTTACTACGCCGCGATCGGGTGGACCTCGCCGCGGCCTGATGGCCGATTACGCCGATCCCGTGCGCGAGGCGCTGCGTCGGGCCGGCTGTCGGTTCGATCGCCATGGCAAAGGTGACCACGAGATCTGGCTGTGCCCAAACTCGCGACGGCCGATCGTCGTCGACAATCGGATAAAGTCGCGCCATACCGCCAACGCGATCCTGAAGCAAGCCGGCTTGCCAAAGCAGTTCTAAACAAGATTCCGGAGGAGCGTGTGCATGAAAATCCGCGATATCGAGGCGTTCCAGGTCAGCTGGGCGCCCCAGGACAGGCCGGAACAGCGCAGCGCCTGGGTCCGGATCCATTGCGATGACGGCTCTTGAGGGATCGGAGAGGCCTCGCCGATGCAGGGTGGGCTGGCCTCGCTCGGGATCGTCGAGCGCAATCTTGCGCCAAAGCTGATCGGCAAGGACCCGCTCGATCACGCGGTCCTGCTCGACACTCTACTGCATACGTTTGTCAAGCTCGGGCCAGAGGGAGCCCTGACCGGCGCGCTTGCGGCCCTCGACATTGCGCTGTGGGACCTCAAAGGGAAGCTGTTCGATCAGCCGATCTATAAGCTTCTCGGCGGCGCCTGGCGGACCACCCTGCCGTTCTACGCCTCGATCGGCGGTAATGGCGAGCGCACCCTCGACGATGTGCTGCGGGTGGTCGAAACGCGGCTCAAAGACCAGCCGGCAGCGGTGAAGATCCGCTTCGACAATGACCGGACCAAGCCCGATATCGACATTCCGGGCGACATCGCCAAGGCGCGCGCCGTGCGACGGTTGGTCGGCGACGGCTTCCCGCTCGCCTTCGATGCCAATAACGGCTATTCGGTCGGCGGTGCGATCCGCGTCGGGCGCGCGCTGGAGGAGCTCGGCTATTGGTGGTTCGAGGAGCCGGTGCAGCACTACCACTTGAAGGCGATGGGCGAGGTCGCCCAGAGGCTCGACATCACGGTCTCGGCCGGCGAGCAGACCTACACCCTGTCGGGCCTCGCCGATCTTATTGCGGCGGGGGTCCGCATGGTGCAGCCCGACATCGTCAAGATGGGCGGGATCACCGGGCTGACGCGATGCGCAGCACTGGCTCATGCGCATGGTGTCGAGCTCGTCCCGCACCAGACCCAGCCGACGATCGGCCATATGGCGAATTTGCATTTGGCCGCGAGCCAGCTGCATGCCACCAAGCCGTGCGAGCTCAATGATCCCTCGCCGCGCATGCACGCGGTGTTCGACAACCCTCCCAAGCCGGAGGGCGGTCTCTTTCATCTCCCGACCGGGCCGGGCCTGGGTCTGCAGATCAACGAAGCAGAGCTGGCCCAGCGACGCGTCCCGATCGCAGGGTGAATGCAATGCAAACCCAGGCGGCGGCGCCCGGCCGCAAGCGAAGGATTTACCCGCACCTTTATGTCCAGGTGCTGTGCGCGATCGCGATCGGCGTCCTGATCGGGCACTTCTATCCCTCGCTCGGCGCGCAGTTGAAGCCGCTCGGCGACATGTTCATCCAGGCGATCAAGATGGTGATCGCACCGATCATCTTCTGCACCGTGGTGCACGGCATCGCCAGCATGGAAGACATGAAGAAGGTGGGCCGCGTCGGCCTGAAGGCGATCGTCTATTTCGAGGTCGTGACGACATTGGCGCTGGTCGTCGGGCTCGTCGTCGCCAATCTGTGGCAGCCCGGCGCCGGCATGAACGTCGATCCCGCCACGATCGATGCAAAATCGATCCAGCAATACGCGGCCAGAGCGCATGAGCAGAGCGCCATGGACTACGTGACGCATATCATCCCGGCCTCTGTGGTGGGCGCCTTTGCCGAAGGCGAGATCCTGCAGGTTCTGTTCTTCTCGCTACTGTTCGCCTTTGCGATGTCGTTTCTCGGGGAGACCGGGAAGCCGCTTCTTCGAATCATCGACCTCGTCGGGCGTGGGATGTTCGGCGTCGTCGCCATCATCATGCGCGCAGCACCCCTTGGCGCCTTTGGCGCCATGGCCTTTACCATCGGCAAATACGGTGTCGGCACCTTGGCGTCGTTGGGCCACCTGATGGCCAGCGTCTACGCCACCTGCCTGATTTTCATCTTCATCGTGCTCGGCGGCATTGCGGGGGCTTGCGGGTTCAGCATTCTCAAGTTCATCCGCTATATCAAGGAGGAGCTGCTGATCGTGCTGGGCACCTCGTCCTCGGAATCGGTATTGCCGCGGATGATCGCCAAGCTCGAAAACCTCGGCTGTCAGCAATCGGTGGTCGGGCTGGTGATCCCGACCGGCTACTCGTTCAATCTCGACGGCACATGCATCTATCTGACCATGGCGACTTTGTTTCTGGCGCAGGCGACCAACACCGAGCTCACCCTGGCGCATCAGCTCGGCATCATGGGCGTGTTGCTGCTGACCTCAAAGGGAGCGGCCGGGGTGACCGGAAGCGGCTTTATCGTGCTCGCCGCCACATTGGCTTCGGTCGGCACGATCCCGGTGGCGAGCATTGCGCTGATCCTCGGCGTCGATCGCTTCATGTCCGAAGCGCGCGCCCTGACCAACCTGATCGGCAATGGTCTTGCGACCGTGGTCGTCGCCAAGTGGGAGGGCGCGCTCGACGAGGCGCGCATGCATAGCCATCTCGACCGGGAGACGAGCGAGGAGGCCGACCTGCTATCCGCCCCGGAGGCGCTCGGTTCGTAGATGACAAATGTTCACCGGTCATCCCGGCGAATGAGGAGAAGCACCGTGAAGCGCGTTCTGACGGCCCGTTTCATGCACGAGACCAACACCTTTAGCAGGGTCCCGACGGATATGGCGACGATCCGCCGTCGCGACTTTCATCTCGAAAACGAGATCCCGGTGGCCTTCCGCAATACGCGTTCGGCCCTTGGTGCCACCTTCGAGGCGGCCGACAAGTTTGGCTGGACCTTGGTTTACCCGGTCTCCGCCAACCCCAACCCCTCGGGCATCGTCACCGACGACGCGTTCGAAGAGATCACCGGGATGATAACAGGCGCGGTCGACGCGAAAGGCCCGATCGACGGCGCGCTATTGCATCTCCATGGTGCGATGGTCAGCGAGCGCCACGAGGACGCCGAGGGCGAGTTCCTGGCGCGGCTGCGCCGCCGGCTCGGCCCGGAGGCGCTGGTCGTCGTCACCCTCGATCTGCACGCCAATGTGACCCAGCGCATGGCGGATAATGCCAGCGCATTGATCGCCTATCGCACCTATCCGCATATCGACTATTACGATCGGGCGTGGCAGGGTGCGGAATTATTGGAGCGGGCAATGCAGGGCGAGATCCGGCCGAGGACCGTGATCGCCCGCCGGCCGATGCTCTACGGGCTCGACCATGGCCGCACCCAGCGCGGCCCGATGGCCGAACTGATCACCCGCGGCGAAGCACTGGAGCAGAGCGGCGCGGCCTTGGTGGTCAGCATCTGCGCCGGGTTCAGTCGCGCCAATATCCGCGACGTGGGCCCGTCGGTGACGGTGACCGTCGACGACAGCAATCCGCAGGGCCAGGCGATCGCCGAAGAATTCATGGACTACGCCTGGGAGACGCGCGATTTCACGACGGTCAAATTACTGTCGGTGGCTGAGGTGGTGGCACTGGCGCGCAAAGGCAAATCCGGCGACAAACCGCTCGTCGTCGCCGATTACACCGACAATCCCGGCGGGGGCGGCTATGGCGACGCGACCGCATTCTTGAAGGGCCTCGTCGAGACCGGTGTGGAGAGTGTGGCCTTCCATGCGATCTGCGATCCCGAGGCGGTGCAAGAAGGGATGCGCGCCGGGATCGGCGCGAAGACCACTCTCGCCATTGGCGGCAAGACCGACCCGGCGATGGGCGGCCCGCCGCTGGCCCTGTTTGGCGAGGTGGTGTGCCTGACGAACGGCCGGTTTATCGCCTATGGGCCGATGGGCGGCGGCGTCGAGCGCAATTACGGGCCCTCGATGGTGTTCCGCGTCGGCGGCATCGATGTGGTCGTCATCACCAACAACGGCCAGGCGACCGATCTCGCGCAATTCACCTCGCTCGGCATCGACCCAAGGCACTACCGCACAGTCGCGGTCAAATCGATGCAGCATTTCCGCGCTGCCTTCGAACCGATCGCCCGCGAGGTCGTCCTGGTCGACACCGGTGCGCTGTGCTCGGAAATCTACACCCCCGAGCTCTTCACCCGGGTCCGCCGCCCGGTGTGGCCCCTCGACCCGATCCCCGACCCGCGCGCCCTGTAGCGGAAAGAGCCATTAAGCCCGTCCAAACGCATCGACCTTACCGCCGAGCTGACGCGGCGGCGTCAAAGCTTCGACGGATCGGCAATCGCCTCGGCGAGGTCAGCGTATTCCTCGCAGCCCCGGCCACAGATCTTCTCGATCGCCTCGAGTTGCGCCTTGGCGCGGGCGATATCGCCTTTCTGGACGTAGGCCTCACCGAGATATTCCCGGACTTGGGCATATTGCGGGTCGAGTGCGACCGACTTCAGGTAGTAGCCGATCCCTTCGTCGAGGTGGCCGAGCTTGCGCGTCGCAAACCCGCGATAGTTTAGCGCCTCCGCCGTATTGGGGTCTTGCAGCAGGTCCAAGACCGCGAGCGCCTCGAGATATCGTTCGGCCTTGGCCAAGGCGAAGGCGTTCGCGGCCAGCGCCTTGTCCGGCAGGATGCCGTTCTCGGCCTTGACGCATCTCTTGCTGCGGCTGTCCCAGACCTCGCCGCGGCCGCAAGTCGGCACGGGCGACCTGTCGTCGCTACCTCCACCGTCGGCCAGGACCGGTACGGCGCCCGAGCAGAACCAGAATGCGGCCACGAAGATTGCAGCGATTTTCATAAGCCTCTCCCATAGCGGCCTTCGAGCCAAGCAGGCATCGAGGTCGTGACGAATGGTCTCATAGAATAACGACTGCTGCGGGTCGCGCTTTATTCCGCGCGGACCGACCGCGCCGCGGCAGCTATTCCTCCGGCATCCCGGCCTTGCGGAGGCCGGCGAAATATGTGGCTTCGTACAAGGCACGGACTTTTGACACCCCAAAATCAAAGACGGTCTTCGAGTGGGCGATGCTCAAGAAGCGACCGCCGCCGCTCAGCCGACGGGCTTCGGCGAGCTCGGCCGAGGCGCGCTCGGTTTCGCCTTTGAGGGCATAGGCCGAGGCGAGAAAGGCTCGAACGAACGGCAATCTGGGATTGGCGCTGCGCGCCTTTTCGAACCACAGCGTCGCCTCATCGATGCGCGATTGCAGCAGATGCGCTTGACCGATTCGGAGATACCAAATGCCAAGCTGGGGATCGCGCGGGCTGAGGCGGATTGCTTGCTCCTGGGCGGCGATTGCCTCCTCTATCGAGCCAATCAGGAATTTGCATCGACCGATATTGGCCAGTGCCTCCACCCAGTTGCGATTGGACGCCAGCGCCGTCTCGTATTCGGGAATAGCTTCCTCACATCGCCCTTGTGCACGCAACACCTGGCCTCTGGCGTAATGCGCGAGAGGGCTGCGGGGCGAGGCTGCCAAGGCTTGCCAGACCAAGCGCTCCGCACCTGTTATGTCTGCCTCGGCCGAGTTGGTCAATCCGTCCATGGCGCGGGCCGCGAGTGTTCTTGCCAACCAGGCCTGGGCCTCAACCGATTGAGGATCGAGCGTCAACGCGCGCTCGTATAACCTGATCGCCTCTGCGTAGTTTTCAGTTGTGGGCGGCGTCAAGGATAGGGCACGCCCCCGGAGAATGAAGTCCAGTGCGTCGGGATGATCGGCCGAGCGGGCGGCCTCTGCACCGACCAGTTCGAGGTTGAGCGCAATAGCAATTCGGCCCGTCACCTCGTCCTGTAACGCGAACAAATCGTCGGTGTCGCGATCGAAACGCTCGGCCCATAAGTGGGCGTCGGTCTCGGCGTCGATCAGCTGGGCGTTGGCGCGGACCCGGTTGCCCGAGCGACGGATGCTTCCTTCCAGCACATAGCGGACATTCAGCTCGCGGCCGATTTGTTTCGCGTTGACCGGCTTGTCCTTATAGGTAAACGCGCTGTTGCGCGAGATCACGAACATGTCTGCGATCCGTGACAGATCGGTCGTCAGATCCTCTGTGATGCCGTCGGCGAAGTACCCCTGCTCCGGGTCGCCGCTCATATTGACGAAGGGCAGCACCACGATCGAGAGGCGCGGCGCGACGGCAGGCTGCGAGACGAGCGTGGCGAGAGGCGCGCTCGATGCCGGTAACTCGGCGACCGCTTGGGGGCGCAATGCATATGCACGGACGGGCCGCGCGATGTTCTTGACGCGCTGCTCGCCCAGGTCGTCGAACGGGTAAGGCAGCTTGTCGCGGATCTGGTCTCGCACCACTCGCGAAATGCAGATCCCTCCGGGCTCGGCGAGCGCCTCCAGTCGCGCGGCCACGTTTACCCCGTCGCCGAAGATGTCGTGTTCCTCAACGATCACGTCGCCGAGGTTGATGCCGATGCGAAATCTGATCCGTCGTTCGTCGGGCACCTCCGGCTCGCGGTCAATCATCCCGCGCTGAACCTCGGCGGCACAGCGCACGGCATCCACGACACTCGCAAATTCCGCCAACAAGCCGTCGCCGGTGTTCTTTACGGTACGGCCTCGGTGCTCCTGGATCTTCGGATCGACCAGCTGCCCGAGATGCGCTTTGAGGCGTTGGTGAGTGCCCTCCTCATCGGAGCCCATCAGCCGCGAATAGCCCGCCACATCGGCGGCGAGGATCGCGGCAAGACGGCGGGTCGAGGCCATGGCTCCAGCAGCCCACCCTTGAGGCCTTCAGAGGCGAATCCTTAGTTATCATACTTTTCCAATCAGGCGATGCTTGTAGGACAGACTAGAATTGACCATATTTTGGTCAGTCTAGACGGAAAATCGAGCCGGGCGATGGCGGCTTGGCAGGTCCAGCAGGCAAAAACCCGGCTCAGCGAGGTCATCGAACGCGCCCGAACCGAGGGGCCGCAAACGATCACCCGTCATGGCGCGGAGCACGCGGTCGTGCTTTCGATCGAGGATTATCGCGCCCTCGTCGCGCACAAGCCGGACTTCAAGGCGCATCTGCTCGGCGGTCCCAAGGTCGACGATTTTACGGTCGAGCGCGATCGGGATACCGGCCGCAATGTCGAGCTTTGAGCGTGCCGGCGGGTTACCTTCTCGACACCAACCTGATCTCGGAAACGCGCAAGCTCCGTGCCGATGCCGGGGTCATGGCCTTTCTCGCGGCGGCTGACAGCGCCGGATCGTTCCTCAGCGTCCTGACCCTGCGCGAATTGCGCAAGGGTGTGGAGGCGAAGCGCCGCAACGATGCGGCGACGGCTGCTCGCCTCGATGCTTGGGTAGACGACATCGAGACAATTTTCGCCGATCGGTGTTGCCTGTGGATGTCGCTGCGGCACGGCTTTGGGGCGAGCTGTCCGCCCGCCGCAGCCTGCCGGTGATCGATACGCTGATTGTAGCAACCGCGATCGTCCGCGGTCTTACGTTGGTGACGCGCAATACCCGCGACGTTGCGTCAACCGATGTGCCGCTCGTTGATCCATGGCAGGGCGGATGAGCGGCGGGGCGGCGGGCGTTTATTCCTCCGGCATTCCGGCCTTGCGCAGGCCGGCATAATAGGTTGCTTCGGCAAGGGCACGGACAGTCGGGGACTCGTAGCGTGTGCTGGCCCTATACTGAGCGAGGGTCAAATATGAGCCCTCACCACCTAGCCTCCGGGCTTCAGAGAGCTCCGCAGCGGCGCGTTCGGTATCGCCTTTCAAGGCATAGGCAGAGGCGAGCCAGGCGTGGACGAACGGTAATGCCGCATTGGCGCTGCGCGCCTTCTCGAGCCAGAGGATCGCCTCGTCGGTGCGCGACTGCAGCAGATGCGCCTCCCCAAGCCGGTTGTACCAAAGCGCGATGCCGGGATCGCGAGGGCTGAGGCGGATGGCTTGCTCCTGGGCCGGGATCGCCTCCTCTATCGGCCCGATGTAAATCTTGCACCTGCCGATAGCGGCTAACGTGCTCACTGAGTTACGATTGAGTGCGAGCGCAGTCTCGTATTCGGGAATGGCCTCCGCACATCGGCGCAGCACGCGCAGTACATCGCCTTTGGCGTCATGCGCAAGCGCGCTGCGGGGCGATGCTGCCACGGCTTTTGTGGCCAACTCCTCCGCGCGTTTAATATCGGCCTCGGCCGACTTACTGCCAAAATTCAGCACGCGCCTCACAAGCGTGATCGCGAACCAGCTCTGCGCGTCGACGGAATCGGGATCGACCGCCAATGCGCGCTCGAAGAGGCTGATCGCCTCCGCATAACTTTCACGCGCCGCCGGCTTGTACATTGCGGCACGTCCCCGAAGGATGTAGTCTAATACCTCCAGATGGTCGGTTGGCCGGACGGCCTCCGCGCCGACGAGTTCGAGATTGAGCGCCACCGCGATCCGGCTCGTGATCTCGTCTTGCAGGGCGAACAGATCACCCGCGTCGCCGTCGAACCGCTCGGCCCACAGATGCGCGTCAGTCTCGGCGTCGATCAACTGGGCGTTGACGCGGACCCGGTTGCCCGACCGCCGGACGCTCCCTTCGAGCACGTAGCGCACACCCAACTCGCGGCCGATCTCCTTCCCGTTGATGGACTTGCCCTTATAGGTAAAGGCGGTATTGCGCGAGATCACGAAACTAGCCGCGATCCGCGACAGATCGGTCGTCAGATCCTCGGTGATCCCGTCGGCGAAATATTCCTGCTCCGGATCGCTGCTGAGATTGTTGAAGGGCAGCACGACGATCGACAAGCGTGGCGCGACCGTCGGCTGAGATATTGACGTGGCGGGCGGTAGGCTCGATGCCGGCAACTCGGCGACGGCGTCGGAGCGCAAGGCGTAGACCCGCACCGGTCGAGCAATGTTTTTGACGCTCTGCTCGCCCAGATTCTCGAACGGGTAGGGCGACCTGTCTCGGATCTGATCGTACACCGTCCCCGAAACGCAAATCCCGCCCGGCTCGGCGAGCGCTTCCAGGCGCGCGGCGACATTGACGCCATCGCCGAAGATGTCGTCGCCGTCGGCAATCACGTCGCCGAGGTTGATGCCGATGCGAAATCTGATCCGCCGCTCGTCGGTCGCCTCGGGCTCGCGGTCGCTCATGCCGCGCTGCACCTCCGCGGCGCAGCGCACCGCATCGACGACGCTGGTGAACTCCACCAGCAGACCGTCGCCGATGGTCTTGACGATGCGGCCGTGATGCTCGGCGATCTTCGGATCGACCAGCTGGCGGTGAACCGCCTTCAGGCGCTCGTGCGTGCCTTCCTCATCCGCCCCCATGAGCCGCGAATAACCGGCCACATCGGCGGCGAGGATCGCGGCAAGACGGCGGGTCGAGGCCATGGCTCCAGCAGCCCACCCTGCTTTGGGCGAGCCTAGCGCCTCAACCGCCGCTTTCGATCTTTTCTCGCGCAGCGGTTGCGAGGAACGCGGACCGGGTCAGGCCGCGTGCTGCCGCCGCTTCGTCGATGGCGGCGAGAAGTCCGGCGTCGATCGACAGGTTGGCCTTGGCCGGGCGCCCGGCGTCGAGCAGCAACGGTACAATCGCGAGGGCGGCACCTTCGGCGATCGCCTCGGCAATTTCGGGATCGGCGCGCAGCGTCTCGACCGAGCGGGGTTGCGGCAGCGCCTCGCCATCCGCGATGGCATCCTCAGCCCACAGTTTAACGGCCTCGACGGCGTTACGCAGAGCTTCGTCGGTCGTGCGGCCCCCCGATGTGCAGCCGGGAAGATCGGGGACGGTGACCCCATATGCGCCGGTCCTACCGTCGACCAGTGCTACATATCGTGCCATTGTCGCGGTCTCCTTTTTCTCAATCGACCCAGCCGGCGGTCCTCGCGATCACTCGCGCAACGCCGATCGACAGCGTTCGGTGGCGCGCCATCACGATCCGGCCCGGCTTCGAGGGATGCTTGTAAACGTCATGCTCGCTGCCGTGCCGAACTGCCCATCCTTCGCGTTCCAGCCGCGCTGCCACCCTGCTTCGGTTCGTCTCAAACGCCCGCTTGGGCAACCGAGTGATCTCCAACTCGTGCGCCAATATTTGCGCATTTTTCTGCAGTGTCAATCGAGAGCCGCCACGCACGCGCGGCGACCGCGAGGGCGTGCCATTCAACGTTTGCCAGGCGCCCTCTCATAGATCACAAGCTTGCTCATTCCTCGGGCATCCCGGCTTTGCGCAGACCGGCGAAAAAGGTGGTCTCGAACAAGGCGCGGATCTTCGGCACCCCCCAATATCCGGCGCCGGTGTATCCGGCGGCCTCCAGGCGGGCGATGCTCGAATAACGATCGTCTCCGCTCAGCCTTCGGGCTTCGGCAAGCTCGGCGGCAGCCCGATCCAAATCGCCGTTGAGACCATAGGCGGAGGCGAGCTGGGCGCGACGCGCCGGTTGTCCCGGATTATTGTTACGCGCCCTTTCAAACCAAACGATCGCTTCGTCAATGCGTGATTGGAGCAGATGCACCAGCCCAATGCGCGAGTACCAAGTACCGATGAAGGGATCGAGAGGGCTGAGGCGGATGGCTTGCTCCACGAGCCGGATTGCCTCCTCTGGTGACCCGGTTAAGATCTTGCAATGGGCGAGTTGGCTTATTGCGTTCACCCGGTTGCGATCAACCGCAATCACCGTCTCGTATTCCGGAATGGCCTCCTCGCATCGGCCCTGAGCGCGCAAGACCTGCGCTCTGGCATAATGCGCATATGGGCTGCGGGACGATGCAGCCAATGCTTGCCGGCTCAGCTCGTCCGCGCGTGCGACATCGGCCGCGGCGGACTCGGCCATATTATCCATCGCACGGCCCGCAAGCGCGCTCGCCAACGAGCTTTGGGCCGCGACCGACCGCGGATCCAGTGTCAACGCGCGCTCATATTGGCTAATCCCTTCCGCATAGGCATCACGCGACCGCGCCTGCAATCCTGTGGCTTGTGCCCGGAGAAGGTAATCCAGCGCGTCGGGATTTTCGGCCGGGCGAGCGGCTTCGGCGCTGACTAACGCTGCGTTCAGCGCCACCGCGATCCGGCTCGTGATCTCGTTCTGCAGGGCGAACAAATCGCCCGTGTCGCGGTCGAACCGCTCCGCCCACAGATGCGCGCCGGTCGCGGCATCGATCAGCTGGGTGTTGATCCGGACCTGGTTGCCCGAGCGCCGGACGCTCCCTTCGAGCACATAGCGGACACGCAGCTCGCTGCCGATCTGCTTCGCGTCGACCGGCTTGTTTCTGTAGGTGAACGCGGTATTGCGCGAGATCACGAAACTGCCCGCGAGCCGCGACAAATCGGTCGTCAGATCCTCGGTGACGGCGTCGGCAAAATATTGCTGCTCGGGGTCGTTGTTAAGATTAGCGAACGGCAGCACGACGATCGACAGGCGCGGCGCGACGAGGGGCTGCGATGCGGTGGGGGCTCCGGCGACTGCCGTCACCGTCGGGGTGGGAGTGGATCTCGTAGCTGGCCAAAGCCACCAGCCGAACAGGGCGATGACCAGCGCTGCCACAGCGGCCGCGGCCATTGCAGCGATCGGGCCGCGCCGCCTAGGCGGCGCCTCTGGCAGCACGGCCGACGCAGGCAGATCGGCGACGGCTTCGGGGCGCAATGCATAGACGCGGACGGGCCGCGCGATGTTCTTGACGCTCTGCTCGCCCATGTCGTCGAGCGGGTAGGGGAGCTTGTCGCGGATCTGGTCCCGCACCGTTCGCGAGATGCAGATCCCGCCGGGGTCGGCGAGCGCTTCGAGGCGCGCGGCGACATTGACGCCGTCGCCAAAGATGTCGTCGCCATCGGCGATCACGTCCCCGAGATTGATGCCGATGCGGAGCTTGATGCGCTGCTCGTCGGACAAATCGAGCTCGCGGTCGAGCATCCCGCGCTGCACCTCTGCGGCGCAGCGCACCGCATCGACGACGCTGGCGAATTCCGCCAGCAACCCGTCGCCGGTGGTCTTGACGATGCGGCCGTGATGCTCGGTGATTTTTGGGTCGATCAGCTGCCGCCGATGCGCCTTGAGGCGTTCGAGCGTGCCTTCCTCATCCATCCCCATCAGGCGCGAATAGCCTGCCACATCGGCGGCGAGGATCGCGGCGAGACGGCGGGTCGAGGCCATGGCTTAAGCAGCCCACCCTGTTCCGGGCTATCGTTGGGCACAATCATACACCGCAACTCGCGCGCGGCGACATGCGCGTCCCCTGATTTCCGCTGGTTCCTTTTTCCGAAATGTAAGCGCCATCATATTTTATCGGGAAAGGCAGCGAGGAGGCAGGAGATGGCCGATACCGTGATGGTCGAGATCCCGGTCACGCCCGAGGCGGCCGAGGCGCTGGGCGACCCTGAGCGGCGCCAACGTGTTGGAAAACTCGTCAGCAGCTTGCTACATCCGCGATCCTTGGGTGATGATCCCTTGGCTGCGATTTTCGCCTCGATCAAAAGCGCGGCACGCGCCGATGGCTTGACTGACGAGGAGATCGAGGCGGAACTCGCCGCCTATAATGCCGAAGGTCGTCTTTGACGCGAGCTCGGTCATCGGGGCTGCGCTCAAACAGGATACAATTTCCGAGCGGGCGTTGCTCCTTGCGCGATCGCAAGAAACCATTTGCCTGTCCCCGGCGGTCGAGACCGAAATCCGCGAGGTCCTGCAGCGCCCGAAATTCCACAAATATATCTCGGACGCGACCCGCGGCCCGATCCTCGACATTCTTGGAGCTGCTGCGGTGATGTTCGAGCCGATGGAACCAGTCACCGATTGCCGCGACCCAAAGGACAATAAATACCTCGAACTGGCGCTGGCTGCCGGAGCGTCCGTCATCGTGTCGAGCGACGATGACCTGCTGGTTCTCGACCCCTGGCGGGGCATTCGGATCCTGCGACCGGTCAACTACGTCAGATTGCGGGAACGGACAGGCTGACCCGAGCGCAGCCTCACCGCAGCTATTCCTCGGGCATCCCAGCCTTGCGCAACCCGGCGAAATAAGTCGTTTCGAATAAGGCGCGGACCTTCGGCACCCCAAAATCTTGGCGAACCTTCAGGTGGGCAATGTTCGAATAATAACCTTCCCTCTGTGCCTCCTCGAGTTCTGCTGCGGCGCGCTCGGTCTCGCCTTTGAGGGCATAAGCGGAGCTAAGCAAGGCGTGTAGTTCTGGATTTCTCGGAAGAACGCTGCGCGCTCTTTCGAACCAGGCGATCGCCTCGTCGGTGCGCGATTGCAGCAGATGCACCTGCCCGATCAGGATAAAAGGGATCCAAATGAAGGGATCGCGTGGGCTGAGGCGGATCGCTTGCTCGCAGAGTGGGATCACCTCCTCTATTGACCCGGTCAGGAGCTTGCAGGAGCCGAGAAAGACTAATGTATTCATCCAATATGGATTTAGCGCGAGCACGATCTCATATTCGGGAATGGCTTCCTCGCATCGGTGCTGGACAAGCCGCAACGTGGCTTTGGCGTAATGCGCAACCCAGTTGCGCGGCGATGCCGCCAGGGCTTTCCCCACGAGTTCTTCCGCGCGTTGGGTTTCGAGGGTGGCTGAATAAGTAGACCCGCTCGCCACGCGGATCGCGAGCGAGGTGGCCAACCAGCTCTGTGCCTCGACGGATTGCGGATCGAGCGTCAATGCGCGCTCGAAAAGGCTGACCGTCTCCTCCCATTTTGCAAGCGAATTCGGCTTCCAATATGCGGCGCGCCCCCGGAGAATGTAGTCCAGCGCGTCGGGATGCTCGGTCGGCCGGGCGGCCTCTCTGCTGGTCAGTTCGATGTTGAGGGCAACTGCGATCCGGCTCGTGATTTCGTTTTGCAGGGTGAACAGATTGCCCGTGTCGCTGTCGAACCGTTCCGCCCAAAGACGCGCGTCGGTTTCGGCGTCGATCAGCTGGGTGTTGACGCGGACCTGGTTGCCCGACCGTCGGACGCTCCCTTCGAGCACGTAGCGCACCCCCAGCTCGCGGCCGATCTGCTTCGCGTCGACCGGCTTGTTCCTAGAGATGAACGCGGTATTGCGCGAGATCACGAAGCTACTTGAGATCCGCGACAGATTGGTCGTCAGATCCTCGGTGATTCCGTCCGCCAAATATTGTTGGTCGGGGTCGTTGTTGAGATTGGCGAACGGCAATACGACGATCGACAGGCGCGGCGCCACGAGGGGCTGCGATATCGACGTGGCGGCCGCAGCGACCGCTGCCGGTGGCGTGGAGGATGGTCTCGTCGCTGGCCAAAGCGACCAAGCAGCGACGGAAAGAACTATCGCCGCGGCAGCGGCCGTTGCCATTCCGACGAGACGCATGCGCCGGCGACGCGGCGCTTCGGGCGGCACGCCCGCCGCCGACAGATCGGCGACGGCCTCGGGGCGCAGCGCATAGACACGTACCGGGCGTGCGATGTTCTTGACGCTTTGCTCGCCCAGATCCTCGAACGGGTAGGGCAGCTTGTCGCGGATGTGGTCGCGCACCGTCCGCGAGACGCAGATCCCGCCGGGCTCGGCGAGCGCCTCGAGCCGTGCGGCGACATTGACGCCGTCGCCAAAGATGTCGCCGCCCTCGGCAATGATGTCGCCGAGATTGACGCCGATGCGAAATCTGATTTGCCGCTCGTCGGTTGCTTCGGGCTCGCGGTCGAGCATCCCGCGCTGCACCTCGGCGGCGCAGCGCACCGCATCGACGACGCTGGCGAATTCCACCAGCAGGCCGTCGCCCGTGGTCTTGACGATGCGGCCCTTATGCTCGCTGACCTTCGGATCGACCAGCTGCCGGCGATGCGCCTTCAGGCGTTCGTGCGTGCCTTCCTCGTCCGCCCCCATCAGCCGCGAGTAGCCCGCCACATCGGCGGCGAGGATCGCGGCAAGACGGCGGATCGAGGCCATGGCTCCTGCAGCTCACCCTGCTTCGGGTTATCGTTAAGCGCAATCATACACCACAATTCGCGCGCGGCGGCACGCGCGTGCACCAGGTTTGACGATCTTTCACCCTAGGCTATAATCTGGCCAGGGTGGGTTTCGAGATCGTCCTTGCCCCCGAAGCCATTGAAGACTTCCGGTTGCTGAAGGCGAATAATCGGGCCAACGTTCGGTCGGCGCTCGAAAGGCATCTGCGGCACGAGCCAAGGAAGACCAGCCGCAGCCGTATCAAGCGGCTACGCGGTATCACTCGGCCGCAATACCGGCTCCGCGTGGGCGAGGTTCGCGTGTTCTATGATATTTCCGACTCGACCGTCGAAATCTTGGCGATCGTTCCCAAATCGGAGGCCGACCTATGGCTGGCTCGATACGCAAGTCCCCAGTGAGACAGGTTCCACTGTCCGAACTCAAGGACGACCTCTCGCGTTTTCTGCGGGAGGCCGAGAAGCACGAGATCGTCATCACCCGCCACGGCAAGCCGGCCGGAGTGCTGATCGGCTTCCAGTCCGAAGACGACTGGTTCGACTATCGCCTGGAGAACGACCCGCGCTTTCTCCAGCGCATCGAAAGGGCGCGACAGAATTTGCAAGCCGGGCGCGGCGTTAAGATCGAGGATGTGAACGAAACGCAATGACGGGCATGTGCTGGGCGTACGCGGTCATTCCTCCGGCACCCCGGCCTTGCGCAGACCGGCGAAATAGGTGGTTTCGAACAAGGTGCGGATCTTTGGCACCCCCCAATAGTTGGGAGTGCCCGAGTATCCGGAGGCCGTCAAGCGCGCGATGCTCGAATAACGGTTGCTGTTTAGTCTGCGCGCTTCTGCGAGTTCCTCAGCAGCGCGTTCGTGCTCACTTTTGAGGGCATAGGCGGAGGCGAGCAAGGCGTGTTGAGGTGCCAATCCCGGATGGGCGCTGCGCGCCTTCTCGAACCAGAGGATCGCCTCCTCGATGCGCGATTGCAGCAGATGCACCTACCCAATCTGGCTAAAGGGGATATAGATGTAGGGATCGCGGGGGCTGAGGCGGATGGCTTGCTCCGAGAGTGGAATTACCTCCTCGATCGATCCGGTCAAGAATTTGCACCGGCCGAGAAAGTTTAGTGCGTACACGTACACCCAGTTGCGGTCTCCCAGTGCGAGCACGGTCTCGTATTCTGGGATAGCCTCCTCGTATCGGCCCTGCATGCGCAGCACTGTACCTTTTGCATAATGCGCAAGCGCGTTACGGGGCGATGTCGCCAGGGCTCTTGCAACCAGCTCTTCTGCACGTGCGACGTCGGCAGCGGGAGAGTCCGCCCACCCCTCCCCCGCGCGGGCCGCGAGTTCGTTCGCCAGCGAACTCTGCGCCTCGACTGAATCGGGATCGAGCGCCAATGCTCGCTCAAACAGGCCAATCGTCTCGGTACGTTGCTCACGCGAGGCCGGTTTCCAATATGCGGCACGTCCCCGGAGGATATAGTCTACCGCGTCGGGATTGTTGGTCGGACGGGCGGCCTCTCGGCCGGTCAGTTCGAGGTTGAGCGCCACCGCGATCCGGCTGGTGATCTCGTTCTGCAAGGCGAACAGATCCCCGGTGTCTCGGTCGAAGCGCTCGGCCCACAGATGCGCGTCGGTCTCGGCATCGATCAGCTGGGCAGTGACGCGGACCCTGCTTCCCGAGCGCTGGACGCTTCCTTCGAGCAAATAACGCACGCCCAGCTCGCGGCCGATCTGCTTGGCGTCGACAGGCTTGTTCTTATAGGTAAACGCCGTATTGCGCGAGATCACGAACATGTGGGAGATCCGCGACAGATCCGTCGTCACGTCCTCGGTGATGCCGTCGGCAAAGTATTGCTGTTCCGGGTCATTGCTGAGGTTGGCAAACGGCAGCACGACGATCGACAGACGCGGCGCGACGAGGGGCTGCGCGATCGCGGCGGGGGCTGCCGCGACCGCCGTCACCGTCGGGGTCGGAGTGGATCTCGTCTCTGGCCAAAGCCACCAACCGATGACGGCGATGACGAGCGCCACCGCAGCGGCCGCCGCCGTTGCATGGATGGCACCGCGCCGCCGAGGCGGGGCCTCTGGCAGCACCCCCGACGCCGGCAAATCGGCAACGGCTTCGGGGCGCAGCGCATAGACCCGCACGGGTCGAGCGATGTTCTTGACGCCCTGCTCGCCCCGATCCTCGAAGGGGTAGGGCAGCTTGTCGCGGATCTGGTTGCGTACAGCGCCGGAAACACAGATTCCGCCAGGCTCGGCGAGCGCCTCCAGCCGTGCCGCGACGTTAACGCCATCGCCAAAGATGTCGCCGCCCTCGGCGATGACGTCGCCGAGATTGACGCCGATGCGCAATCTGATGCGCCGCTCATCGGGCACCTCGGGCTCGCGGTCGATCATCCCGCGCTGCACCTCGGCGGCGCAGCGCACCGCGTCGACGACGCTCGGAAATTCCGCTAGCAGGCCATCGCCGGTCGTCTTGACGATGCGGCCGTGATGCTCGGCGATCTTCGGGTCGATCAACTGCCGGCGAACTGCCTTGAGGCGCTCGAGCGTGCCCTCCTCGTCCGCCCCCATCAGGCGCGAATACCCCGCCACATCGGCGGCGAGGATCGCGACAAGACGGCGCGTCGAGGCCATGGCTGCGGCAGCCCACTCTGTTTCGGGCCATCGTTAAGCGATCATACACCGCAATTCGCGCTTCGCGATATGCGCGTGGAGTCTTGTGACAACCCGATTCGTCCAGGTGCTTTGCGAGGACCCGAACGCCGCGCGGCGTGAAGCGGGAACCCGCTGCGCCGCCTCGCCGAGCCCGAGGACATCGCCGGCATGGCGCTGATCCCCCTCGGTCTGACGCTCGGTCGGTTCTGATTCCAACCCCGCGCAGGGTTGCTGATCTGTGCAGCTTCCTTGACTGATACACAATATTGTGATATGAGCATGATCGAAATTTGACTCTTCAGCTTGCTGGTAATCGATGCTCCGCCGCATTTACAGACTTTTGGCATACAATGTGATAATCGCAATTACGAGTTTGATTCGTACGCGACACACACAGGCACAAAGCCGGGTGCCAAATTCCCCTGCCATTCCGCTGCCGAGCGCGTCTTTTGGCCCCCAAATTCCGCTGCCGGAAGCTTCGGCCAATGATACTCAAGCTACTGATTCGGCGCAGATTTTAACCTCTGACAGGGCGCATTTCGGCGACCAAAGCGCTTTTTGTCCCTGCTGTCAGGGAGGATCCGGGTGGGACGGGACGTCAGCTCGGCGGCCCTTGCGGCGGCTCGACCAGCACATTGACGCCGCGCGCGGCGAGGGTGAGCTCGCGCCAGGTCTCGTCGTCGACCGGCACGCCGTTCTTGATGCGCTCGGCGCGGCTGAGGCGCTCGGGGTCGCCGGGGATCAGCACTGGCTCGCCCGGGTGTTGCGCCGGCGAGGCGGTGATATATCGGGTCATCGCCGCGATCTCCTCTTGCAGCCAGGCGCGATCGATCAGCCGCGAGGGGTCGATGACGATCGTCAGCATGCCGTTGGTCGCCGTGCCGCGGCCCTGCCGCTCGGGGCGCATCGTGCCGCTGCCGCACAAGGCACCGGCCAGCATCTCGCAGACAAAGGCAAGCGCATAGCCCTTGTGCTCGCCAAAGGTCAGCACCGCCCCCCGCCGCTCGCCGTACATCGCGCCGGGGTCGGTCGTCGGCCTGCCGTCGCCGTCGAGCAGGATGCCAGGCTTCATCTGCTCGCCCTTGTTGCGGGCGACGCGCACCTTGCCCATCGCGACCATGCTCGTCGCCATGTCGAGGATGATCGGCCGCTCGGGCTCGGGGCCCGGGATCGCGATGCAGACGGGGTTGGTGCTGAAGCGCGCATCGCTGCCGCGCCATGGTGCGACGGCCGGCCGCGCATCGGTGACGTTGACGAAATGGAACGAGACGAGGCCTGCCTCCGCGCACATCTCGCCATATTTGCCGACCCGGCCGATGTGATGGGGGTTGCGCAAGGCGACGACAGCGACCCCGGTCTCGCGCGCCTTGGCGATGGCGATTTCCGTCGCTTCGCGCGCGGCGATCTGGCCCCAAGCGCGCTCGCCGTCATAGACGATCAAGGACCCATCCTCGCTGACGACCCGCCCCTTGCGGTTGGCGACGACGGTGCCGCCCGCGAGATGCTGCAGATAGTTCGGGATCAGCCCGACGCCGTGGCTGTCATGGCCGCGCAGATTAGCTTCGACCAGGTAGTCGGCGATCGTACGCGCCTCGTCGGGCGCGCTGCCGGCCGCAGTAAAGACGCGTTCGGCGATGTCGTGCAGTGCCGTATGATCGATCACGATCATTTCGGTTGTCCTTCCTTCAGGTTCCCTCGCTCGCCGAGGCGGCGATGCGCGCCGGATGGGCGGGATAGACGCCGAGGATCTTGACCTCGTGCGAGAAGAAGGCGAGCTCCTCGAGCGCCAATGCCAGCGAGCGGTCCTCGGGATGGGCCTCGACATCGGCGTAGAATTGCGTCGCCGCGAAGGCGCCGCCGACCATGTAGCTCTCGAGCTTGGTCATGTTGACGCCATTGGTGGCGAAACCGCCCAACGCCTTATAGAGGGCCGCCGGCACGTTGCGCACGTTGAACAGAAACGTGGTCACCGTCGGGGTGCCGTGCTGTGGCCGCTCGGGCTCGCGCGACATGACGAGGAAGCGCGTCGTGTTGTGCTCGGCATCCTCGATGTTCTCTTTGAGCGAGACGAGGCCGTAGATCTGCCCGGCGAGCTCGGAGGCGATCGCCGCGACGCTCGGATCGCCGCGCGCGGCGATTTCGGCCGCGGCCCCTGCGGTGTCGGCCGCGACCACCGGCTCGAGCCCGAGCGATCGGATCAGCCGTCGGCATTGCGAGAGCGCATGGACGTGACTTCTGACCGTGCGGAGCGTGCCGATCGTGGCCCCGGGAACGGCCAGCAGGTGATGGTTCACCCGTTCGAAATGCTCGCCGATGATATGGAGTTCCGCATCGGGCATCAGATGGTGGATGTCGGCGACCCGGCCGGCGACCGAATTCTCGATCGGGATCATCGCGAGCCGGGCGCGGCATTCGCGCACCGCGGCAAAGGCGTCCTCGAACTGGGCACAGGGAAGGGTGACCATCTCGGGGAAGACGCGGCGGCAGGCGAGATCGGAATAGGCTCCGGGGGCACCCTGAAACGCAATCGTTTGCTCTGTCATGACGCTAATGTCTCTGTCGCAGCAGCTCGCGAGCGCGCGCGAGGTCGGCCGGGGTGTCGACCTGCACCCCGAGGCGGTCGGCTTCGATCAGGCTGACGGAGATGTGCATGCCTGCCTCGAGGGCGCGCAATTGCTCGAGGTGCTCGCGCTGTTCGAGCACGCCGCGAGGCAGCCCGACGAACCGTTCGAGTGCCTCGCGTCGATAGGCGTAGAGCCCGATATGCTCGTAATGCGGACCCTCGCCCCACGGCACGATGGCCTTGCTGAAATAGAGCGCGCGCGCAGGCCGGGTCGGGTCGGCGAAGCCGGCGACGACCTTGTTGACGCTGGTATCCGCGAGCGCTGCTGTGTCCTCGATCACCGCGGCGAGTGTCGCGATGTCGATGCCCGGGTCGCGGAGCCCGTCAAACGCCAAACGCACCGCCCGCGGATCCAGCAAGGGAAGATCACCCTGGACATTGATCACGGCATCGAAGGCGCCGTCGGGGTCGAGATTTTCGATGGCCGCATGTAT
>Ga0210407_10001185_pt1 | contig 25220 bp, 25 predicted proteins | sample IncBWC27MmetaG_FD_150860 | JGI IMG/M metagenome (GOLD analysis project Ga0210407, IMG submission 150860) | Forest soil microbial communities from Barre Woods Harvard Forest LTER site, Petersham, Massachusetts, United States - Inc-BW-C-27-M | ecosystem: Environmental > Terrestrial > Soil >... | reverse complement strand
CGATCTCGGTGACCACCGCCGAGAGCAGGTGCGGGATGATGCGCCCGTCCTTGTGGCGGACATCCACCTCCATGTTGCGCACGATCGATTCCGAACTCAGGCGATCGACGAAGGCGCGCGCCTGCTTTGGGTCGGCCCAGATGCCCAGGGCCGCGGGGGATTTGCCGAGTGCTTCTTCGGAAGTGAATCCGGTGGTCTGGGTGAAGCCGCTGTTGACTGTTACATATGCACGGTCGGACTGGCGGTTGATCGTGATCACGTCGGGCGTGGTCTCGATGATCTTGCGCAGCATCTCTTCATTTTCTTGCAGCTTGCGCTCAGTCTCTTTGATGCTGCTGACATCGCGAGTGAAGGATACGATGCACGGCTCGCCGTCGAGTTCCATGACCACTCCGGAGATGAGACAGGGAACGACTACGCCGTCGAAGCGACGGAAGTCCGCCGCGAAATTGCGAACTCTCTTGCGCGCCTTCAGAGTCTCCACGAATTCCAACATTTTCGCGGTGTCCGCCCAGATCGATATCTGTTGGGGCGAACGGCCGACCGTCTGGGCTGCGCGGAAGCCGGTAGACTCGAATTCGCGATTGAGATGGACGTAGCTGCCGTCTGACAGGCGGTTGATCGTGATCACGTCGGGGCTCGCCGCGATGATTCTTCGCGCTACGTCCTCGGTGGCTTGCGCGTGGCGCTCGGCGCGTTCGAGTTCGGCAATCTTGTTTCGCAAAGCGGCCTGGATGCCGACCTGGCTCTGAAGGGCTTGCTTGATGCGCAGCCGGTTGCGTCGGCCGACTTCATGAGTGAGGTGTGCAAGCGCGACGGCGGACCCCAGGATTATCCAGAAATAGGCCGTGAGCGGGATGGTCAGGGAGGCGACGATCAGGCATACGATGCCTACGATCTCCACGGCCGCCTGCCAACGCCATCCCCACGGAATCAACACGCCGGACCCGATCAGAAGAAGCAGCACCGACCCGAACATTAGCGCGGGCCGTTTGTCGGCGAGGCCGATCAAGGTGGTGCTCACCATCAACGCGCAGCAGCTGAACCAGACAACGGACCGCCAGTGAGTCTTGACGATGTTGGTGGAGGTCGCGCCCAGAATCGCCACCCCCAATAGCATGTTCAGCAGGTGGAGCAGCGCCGTCCCGGGGGCGGCCGGTCGGGCTTGGTACGGACCGGCGAGCAGGCAGGCGAGCTGAAATGCAATAACGAGCGATGCGCCCACCCGCATCTGTGTGACCAGGTAGCCGGAATTCGGATCGAGGAGCGGGAGTTCCGCCGGCACTTTGGCACCGGGCCCGTGCGGGACTTCGGAGAACACTATTTCCCTCCCGCCGGAGCAGTGCTGATGCTCAGGCCTTCGGCGCTTCGCGTGACACTGCGGATCGCAGCGAGGAGGGTGGCCTTTTTGACAGGTTTGGAGACATGCAAATCGCATCCGCTGTCGAGTGCCTTGCGCACATCTTCGGGGAGTGCTGAGGCACTCAGCGCGATGATTGGTGTCCGTGCGCGCCCGTGCTCCAGCTCCCACATGCGAATCTCGCGCGCCGCGGTGTGGCCGTCCATCACCGGCATCCGGATATCCATCAGGATCAGATCGTACTGAGCGGAGGTGTACTTCCGCAGGGCTATTTCGCCGTTCTCAGCAGTATCGAGCTGGTAGCGTGTGCTCTTCAGATAAGCGCCGACAAGCAGCCGGCTCTCGAAGGTGTCTTCAGCCACCAGGATTCGCAGTGGCTGCTCAGATTCCGTCCGCGGCTCGGAGCGAGGAGCGACCGTCCGGGCATGGGCCATGGCAGTTGCGATTGCCTCGTAGAGGGCGGCCCGGCGGATCGGCTTAACCAGACAGGCCTCAACTCCAAGCTCGCGCATGCGCGCGGTCGAGACAGTGAGATCGTCCGAAGTCAGCATCAGCGCGAGCATCGGGCGTCCGGAAATGCCGCTACCGAGGCGCCTTGCCATCTCGAGTCCATCCATACCAGGCATCCGGTAATCGACGACCAGCAGCTCGAACGGTTCTTCAGTCTCAAGCGCGCGCGCAAATTTGGAAAGGGCCTCCTCTCCGCTGGCAGCTTCCGTCACACGAGCGCCTTTGGCTTGAAGCATCTCGCGCACGATTGTGCGGTTGACAGGCGTGTCGTCCACCACAAGCGTGCGGACACCCATAAGATCGCGCGGAGCAGCGGTGGCTTGCACCTGAATCGGAGCGGCGCGAAATTCGAATCGCGCCGTGAAATGAACCTCGGTTCCCTTACCGACTTCGCTTACGGCCCAGATCCGGCCGCCCATGAGGTCAACCAACCGCTTTACGATCGCCAACCCGATGCCGGTGCCGAAATGTCCTCGCGCGATCGAGGGGTTGGCTGGCGGGACGCTATCGAAGATTCTGCCGACCTTGTTTTGAGCGATGCCGATACCCGAATCGGCGACAGAAAAGTGGAGTACCGCCGATTGCCCGTTCTCGTCTTCCTTCTTGACGGTCAAGACAATCGAACCGGCTTCGGTGAACTTGATCGCGTTGCCGACCAGATTAAGCAAAATCTGACGAAGTCTGGACGCGTCTCCCAGCACACGGGTTGGGACCGCCCGGGTTACATCGCATGCCAGCTCGAGGTGCTTGGTGTGAGCGCGGATCGCAAGAGTTGCGCACACACGCTCGACGAGATCGATCAAATCGAACTCGGTCTGCTCCAGTTCAAAGGGTGCCGCCCGCACCTTGCCGAGATCGAGGATGTCGTCGATAAGGTCGAGCAGCACATTGCCGTTGCTGACCAGGATGTCCATGTACTTGCGCTGCTCCTCGTTGAGCCTGGTGTCGGCAAGCAGCTCCGCCATCCCGAGCACTGCGTTCATCGGCGTGCGAATCTCGTGAGAGATGCGTGCCAGGGACTCGTACTCGGCTCGCGGCGCAGAAAGCGAATCCTCGTGCGCCTCCGCGAGATCCTGATCTGACTTGGGCATCGACCTCATATTCCAGCCTCCTCAAGCAGAGCGCAGCGCAGTTTGAACAAATGGACTGTTAGCGTCACGTAGCGCAGCCGCCAGAGGGGAGGGAGGTTGTCGCTATCAAGATCGATGCGGTAGTGCGAATCGATAGACGCGATCGCCTTGCGGAATCGCGCCATGACATTTGATCGGGTAAGTCCGCCGCCCAGGATCGCCCGAGTCGCGGACTGACTGTATGCGGACATTGCGACCACGGCGTCAGAGAACAACTCATGTTCATCGCCAAGGTGTTGAGGGAAGGTTCTACCAATCGTCGGGTGGTCTCCACTCATGCCGAGAATCGCCTGGTAGACGTGGTGTCCCAGTTCATGTCCGATCGTCGTCGCTACCGCGCCCCGCTCATGGGCCGTGTTCAGGAAGATCACGGTTATGCGCCGCCCTTGCACCTTCTTCTCGGTAGAGAATCCCCACAGCGAGCGTCCCGCGCCTTCGAGATAAGGCTCCGCAGTGACGACTACGTCTCCCCAGTGGAATACTCCCCGCAGTTGTCCGGGGCCTTGGCGATCCTGCCAGCAGCCCCATATCTGGCTGTAAGGCCTGACAAAGCGGTCGATGATCCTGCCTAGTTCCTGAGCCAACTCGACGGAAGGAAACCCGCGCCCCTCGCGATAGTCCGCTGCGAGCACTGCATTGAGATCCGAAAGCGCAGGGCTGGTTCCTTCTCCAAGCAGCTCTGATGGAAACTCGAGTTCGTCCAACAACCGCAACGCAAGCTCCGGATGGCCTTCGGGAGCGGCCGGAGGCGTCAAGTTGTGAACGCATGATCGCCCCATGTCATTCGAGATGGTTGATCCGGGGCGGACAGTGCCAACGCGACCGTATGGCTGGCTGTTGGCGAGGAGGGAAAAAGCGGAGTGCTTGGCAATCGTTGGGTCGTTGCCAAGAACCATCGGACTGCGGTTGTCCGGGAGCGACGCGGCGACATCTATAGATTTTATCATCGGGTTGGCACACCTGTCCGAGGGCTGTTCAAAATGCGACCAGTAGCCACGGAACTACGAACGACCTACGGCGTGGCGCACGGTGTTGAGGATAAAAATGAAATCGCGATCAGACCGGACTTCGCCGATCAGCGCCACCCGCGACAACATCTCCATTTCCGTATCGCGGATATTGTGGACGCCTTGTAATTGCCTGTTGTGACGGAAATTATCCCACGCCGACGACGTGCGTGTGGGTTCTGAACCGAGCAGTTCCCGGGTGCGCGGATTGGCAAGCAAGAACAACTCGCGGCCGTCGAGCCCGAGCACTTGAGCCAGCCGGGCGACTATTTTAGCCGAAGGACTGCGCTTGCCGGACTCGAGATGGCCGACATAGGGGATGGAAGTCTTGATGCGCCGGGCGACGTCCGCTTGCGTGAACGAGCGCTGGCGGCGGCGTTCGCGAATCACCTGACCAAAGCTTCGTTGCTGGGACCCTATCATGAATAGTTTTCCCTCCCCCGGCCCGGCGCGTAACCGCCCAAGCGGTTATGCGACCGATGCAAAGAGAGCAAGCCGGATGCCAATCATGATTTTCAGCAACGAATCAGTCGCTCTTGCGCCGGCGACAAAAAAATACGTCATTCTGCCTGCTAGCGTCTCTAAGTAGCAAGAATACTACATAAAGTAGCGCACAAAGTAGCACACCTGCCACCTTTGGAACGGCGATTCCGTCACATTAGACTCTTGGATTTATCGAAAAACGCGCGGAAGTCCGCCTCGGCAATTCCGCGACTCCCGGCCGCTCAATCGCCGAATCTGATTTCGACGTGGTCGAGAAACTCGGCAAGAGCTCTGGCCCACTTCAGTGCCGCGCATTGATCGGCGCTGTTCGCCGCAATCTCCAACCTGGCACCCATCGAGGTTACTTCGTCGAAGCCGAACGCGGAGCCCTCGCCCTTGAGCTGGTGGCCCACGCGCGCTGCGGTATTGTAGTCGTTCCGCTCCAGTGCACCGATGGTGTCTGCGATATCGGCGCGCTTGTTGCTGAGAAATTGAGGGACCAACGCTCGCAGATCATGGTCTACGACTATTACCAGGTCTCCGCCTTCATTCATGGCCATGATTTGGTTCCTTGTTTGGGTTGCCGCTTCCTTTAACGCAAGTCGTGAGTAGCACCCGCCTCGCCCGGCGAATATTAATGCTTGTGCAATAACGATGCCGACCTGATTCGGCGGAGTCGCCGATCGGACGCAATATTGCTAGGCTGCGGCCAAGTGGGGGTAGCCACTGTGCCCGTAAGAACTCTGCTGGTTGAGGATTCAGTCTCCGCGCGAGAGATGCTCAAGCAAAAGCTTGAGGCGATCGGCTGTCAGATTGTCGCGATGGCGGCGGACTCCGCGACGGCGCTCGAGTTGGTCCGAAAGCTGCGTCCTCAACTCGTGACCCTGGATCTCATAATGCCGGAGACGGGGAGCCTGCACGCCAAAGAATTGTTCCGCATAATCCGCAAGGAAATGCCCGAAGTTGCAGTCATAGTAATCAGCGCTCAATCCAACGCGACCCAACGCGGCGACTTCATTCGTGAGGGCGCGATCGAATTCGTTCAGAAGCCTTTCTTCAAGTTTGACAAGCTAGCCGCTAAGCTCTCGCAGATTTTTCCGGATATCAAATCGCATTAGCGAATTCCTTGCTTTCGGTGACATGAATTCCTCGTGCTGAAGTTCGGCTGGTCTAGATCTTCAGGGTTTGACCCTAGAACTTCCAGATGAGATTGAGACCTACGAAGTTCAGATAATCCGTCGAGTAGTGCCCCTGCAATGTCCCGGCGAGTGGTCCGCGGCGTGCACTGTACGGAGCGGGGCCTGCGTCCATGAACTCCCACGCAAGGCCAGCGGTTATGTCGCGATTGACCTGGTATTGCACGCCGGTGCCATAGCGCAACTGGCGATCGATAGGCATGGTGGGCACGCGGTTCGCTCGCGAGACCGGCGAACTGTCGTAAGCAAATCCAGCCGACCAGAGCCATTTTTCCCCGATCCGAAGTTGCTGCCCGATTGCGATCTGACAGGTATCCGAAAAATGCAGGTTGACGTCGACGCTCCGCTGTTTGACCGCAGTGATACCGATTGGGAACTTGCCGAACGCGGACCAGTTCTGCCATCCGACGTTGCCCATCAGGCTCCATTTCGGGGTGACCTCGTAAAGCCCGCTCAGCATCACCTGCTGCGGCACTTCCATCGGGATATTGACCTTCACGCCGCCGATCCTTTGGCGAATTCGGCTTGCGATCGGGCCTAGACCCGTGACGTGCGGGCGAAAGCCGAACTTGTAGTCGACCGGCGATTGATAGGTAAGTCCGACCCGAAGTTTAGGGAGAGGCCTGAGCAGTATACCTACGTTGCCGCCGAATGCCTCGTCCCATGACTCGATCGCCAGGCCGCCGTCCGGCACCGTCCGACGGAGGTTGTTAATCTTCGATTGGAACAGCAGACGCCCGACCGAGAAACTGAATCCCGCTCCGACTGAGAGCCACTCGTTCACATCATAGGCTATTGAGGGGTTGACCTTGCCCGTGATCAGCGGCTCTTGCGTCACGTAGTATCGTCCCGTCCATTTCTTTCCGTAGTTGAACGCTGCTGCGAAATCGGAAACGGTCGCTACACCGAGCCGAATCCGGTCCGAGAGCTTGTATACATAGAAGAATCCTCCGATGGGTGTGAACACACCGGCATTGCCGCCGCCACCGCCTGGTGTTGTGGTTTGCGGAGCGATGTCGAAGTTGCTCGACGGAAGGAGTGCGCCAGACGCACCCAGCAACTGTGAACGGTCGAGGAGAGTCATCCCGGCGGGATTGGCTGCCGCGGTTGAGGCGTCGGCAGCCATCGCGGCTCGTCCCGCGCTTGCGGTGCCGAGATCAGGTGCGCCGGTCTCATACAGCAACAAGCCAGCGCCTCGTGCAGACGTGACCAATGTCAGCAGGATGACTGCGGCAACAGAGGTCGTTTTGCCGAACCGCCGCGACGTTTGCACGGTTAGCTCCGTGAGTGTCGACCTTGGATGCGTCCGCTTTTTCCCTTCCATCTAGATCTCCAAATTCGGGAATAGAATCGTCAAGCCGAATCTCACGGTGTACATCGGCGTTATCTTCGTGTTTTGCCGATAAGTAGTCCATTCACCCGTAACGAAGGGATTGAGTTGCACCCCCTCGAACTTCCATACTTTCCCGATACCGAGACTGACGGGAATCGTCGTCGAGCCACCGTGACGCCAATTGACCGTCCACGACGAGTCGGACGATTTTACATACCATCCGTGGCCAAGCGTGTATGAAATCCTCGGCTGGAACAGCATTTGACTCTGCGGTTTCGCTGAAGAATTCGTGTAACCAACCGATATGAAATTCTGAAAAAGAAAGCCAATCGTCAAGTGCGGAATGCCACGATATCCCACGGCCGCCGCGGGCCCGGCTTCCCACGCATGATTTCCAGCGGGGGAAACTCTTCCGGTCGGAAACACAAATGTCGGCCCGATGCCCCAGCCGAACCCGGTTTCCTTTGGATTGGGCCAATTCGAGACGAATAAATCGACCAGCTCCATATCCTGGAACTCGGTGATCGTAGAACTCCTGGCTGAGGTCGCGATCTCCGAGAATTTGAACGTCGGACGGATCAGTTGCGCAAATGGAAACCATGCGAATGCTCGTATCGGCACGATTGGCTTCAGCTGAAGCGTGTTTGTTTGCGCGGACGACTGAAAATTCCGCGGTGTGTACAGATCCACGAATTGCAGCTGGGCGAGAATCGCGGTCGGATCCTCGACTTCCTTCGCGAGATGATCTTCTTCGGACTCCGCGGAGGCCGGTTCGGGGGCGAGATTCTGAGCTTGCGCGCTGCCGCAAATCGCAAGCAGAACCACAACCAGAATCGGAAGCGTCTCCACCCTCATGAAATCTCTCAACTTCCGAAAATGTTTCCTTTGATCAATTTCGGAATGACCGGGGTTACTGCAAACTGGAGGTTCCACTTCTGGCCGAAGACGTCGGGATGGACCGGCATGTACTGACCTTGAACCGCAAGTTTCACGGGAAGCGGCCCAAGCTTGATCACCTTGCTTACTTGCAGGCCGATGGGGAAGGTGATCATGTTGCTACTCTTGTTGGCATACCAGTTGACAAGCATGTTGGGCGATGTGCCGACTGACCAACCCTCCGCCGGAAAATAAGCGTAGAAGTATTGAAGGTTCATCTGACTTATCGTGTTCGAGCCCGGGCCGCCAACCGACCACCATTGCTGGGGAAACACGCCAGCGATCCACTTTTCGCCGAGGTATCCAACTAGTCCTGTAGGTCCAATTTGCCACTTGTTTTGACCAAGCCGCGAGTTACTGGCGGTCGGGAAAATGAAGGTTGGTCCCGCTCCGACCAGCCACGGGCCTGCTAACCTGGGACTCGGTGAAAGCAGCTCCACCAATGCGGTATCGCCGAACCCTGTTACGCGATGAAGATTTCCGCTCTTGTTCACATAGGGAGTTGAGTTGAAGACGGGGATCACCGGCCGGGTAATGAGGTTCCAGTTACCAGTTAGAGACACGGGAAGCACCGGCTGAAACAGCACGTTTACTACATTGCGTTCCGGCTTGTTCAACCAGAAGGTGTTCTGCTGAAACGACAGGGCCCAGATTGTCGAAATCGGATTGGACAGCTCCTTGTTGACCTCTGTCAGCGATGCTTTGCCAGTACCGGCTTCTGAAACATCGGAATTTATTTCCTGCTCGAGACCCGGCGCAGATGCGCTACTCAGGGTGGCTCCCTGCGCCGTCTGGGCCGCGGCTGGCGGGACACGTAAAAAGATCAACAGTGCGATAAAGGCCAGCGATCGAGCATTCAGTTTGTTCATAGGCGGCTCCGAGCAATGCTGATGCAAGGAGTCTCATTTCGACATCAGTACCTTGCCGGTAGTACTATCGATATTGAACAGCCAGAAGGCTGTCACGTCCTCTTCCAGGATCATCGCGACCATGCCGACGCCGGGTGCAAAGAAGTTGTAGCCAGTATTCTGGGTATGAGCCGGACCGACTTTGCCTTCGCAGTTGACACGGAACACGACCGCCGGGAACGTGCCGGCTGGCACCGTGACTTGGTAAGTACCGAGATAAGTGTAAGTGCCGTTTATCGATCCTGAGTATTTCTGATCGCTCGGGTCGTCCAAATAATTTACCGAGACTTGCTGGACGTAGTTCCTCGTCTCGCCCGGTTGAATGCCCTTGGGCACGAAAGGATTGGCAGGCGTGGTGACAACCACCACTCCCTCGCCCGAGTCGGTGAGGGCGGCCATTATGATGTCGCCATCCTGGCTCTCGCGCATGAAGCCCGCGAGCGACGGTGTGAGCTGAAACCGCCAGGCCTTCCTGCCGCCGGGGCGCCGCGCCTGCCAAAGCCCAAGTGTTTGGACGGTTCCGGCGTGTGGGCCGGCGACGACCTGGAATTGTTGCGTCTTGTACTGAAGGGGAAAATAGACGTAGGGATCGGTTATCGGTTGGCTCGGCAACGCGGCGCCAACTACGCCGGGCCCAAGCTGAGCGGTAATGTTCTGTTGGTCTTGCGCGGAGAGTGGCAACACGACTCCCTGGGCGCGCGCTAGACCCGAGGAAACCAGGACGAGGCCGAGCACTGCAGCAACAGATTTTCGCATCAGGGAATCCTCCTTAGATCTCGAACACTCACGCTCCCAAAGCCGCGACTGCGCTATTGAGTCATTGGACTTTGCACAAAGACGCTGCCTTTCGGTCCGATTCGGATGCATTCGACGGAGCCATTGTAGTCGGGGTTGCAGATCGGCTTGTCAGCGGCCGGACATCTGAACAGGTTCGCGCCCATCGGTTGGCACTGGTCGAGACTGAAGTGCAACTCGGTCTTTGCCAATGCTGCTTGTTCAGCAGGAGGAGGCTCGGATGATGTCGAGCATCCGCCGAGCGCCAACAACCCAAGCGCTGCGATCGCTAACATCAAGCGCTTGGCTATCGCTTCGGGTTTAGAGCCTAAGCTTCGCGTTGCCATAGAACTATCTCCAATCAATTCCGACAGATTTCGAGTTCTTACTAATAGTTAGAGGGAATCATTCCCGATGATTTGTTCCCCGAGGTCTCCGGTCCGTGGCAGGCCGCTACCTTATCGACCGGGGCGCCAAGATCGGATGCTACCTGAGCGTCAGTCTTGCCAGCGCTCAACTGCGTCTTCACGAGGTCGCAATCGATTGGAGCATTCGAGGTGGAAAACATGCTACATCCGGAAAGTCCACCTACTAAAACTACCACTCCGATAGCGGCTGATATTCCTGTTTTGTTGAGTACTTTGCGCATTTCGTTCTTCCTCCTTCGAGTAATAAGAGCCAGTTAACTCTGCGCGGGAGTTTTTCCCTGCAGTTCCAGGATGCGATTCGGTATTTTCTCTGCCCAGTAGTCCATCGCGTTCTGCGCGTCACCCCATTTGAATGAAGCCGCACCTTTGATCCCCATTCCGCCAGCCTGCTGATCGACCGCCTCGCCGAGCACCTCACCGGTGACGGAGTCTGTCATCTTCAGTTCGGCTTCCGCGGATCCCACGAACGCGTAGCTGTCGGTCGCAAGCGACTGAGCCATGTTGATTACGCGGAGTTGCGGGATAACTACCGATACGGTGCGAAGTCCCGGTGTTGCGGTGGTCGCGTCCATCAGTGCGACGTGCAAGGTCATGACGCCGGGTCCCGGCTGATCGACAAGCGTGAAGTTCTTGGAGAGGTCAGTCTTAAGTGCGTTGTAGAAGTATGTGGTTAGCGTTTGTTGATCGGCGGTCGATACTTTCGAATCGGCAGCGGCCCAGAACTCAACCGGCATCAACTGTATCCTGGTGTAGCTGCTCCATTGAGCGTTGGGATTTATCCAGGCTAGAGCCGCGCCACCCTTCGGCCCTGGAGCCAACTTGGACGCATCGGGACCCAGAAATCCGGTGACGGAAGAAGGCAACGGCCCTCCGGCCTCCACTGCTTTCGCAGCCTCCGGGGCGCTCTGCACGGTAGTCGAGCATCCCGCCGCAAGCAGCGCCGCAGCCAATGCGGCCCCCGCGATACCGGTCATCATTTTGTTTCGCAAGCTATTGATCAGCATACTCTCCTCCACAGTGTTGGCTCCCGTCAGTTCTGTCAGTTTCGTCAATTGAACCTTGTGCTCCTACTCGCCTTGGCGCACCGACCAGCCGCTGGCCGCCAGTTGCTGGCTCGCGAGCGGGGTCATCTTGCCGGAAATCCAAAGGACGCGATGCCTTTGTCTGAGTAGTTCAGGATTGGTAGCGAAGCCGGCGATGCGCTCCGTCCAAGACACGTAGTCCACGGGCGCCGGCACTATCGTAGCGCCATTCTGATCGCGCCCGACCAGCACGCCTATAACCTCGATTTTTGTGATCGGACTACGCTGTCGGCTCCATTCAGAGAGCATGTGAAGCGAGGTAACCAGGAAGCGGGCCTGGTACTCGGTCATCATATTGCCGATCGTCACCGCCGCCGCACGACGTCCCGTAATATTGCCAAGCGCCTCAAGCTCTTTGACCGCGGTAACCTGCAGACTCAATGGAATCGCGGGGTTGCTCGTAAATGCCACGACCTCTTCCGGCGATAGCCCAAAGCTCTTCAGTTTCCTCTGAACTAGAATGATTAGGTCGGCTCTTGGTGTCTGATAGACGAGATCGTTGGTGACCGTCACGCCCGTGATGATCATTGAGCCGGGCACCGCCATCATGGCAGCCGAAACTGTCATGCGCGCAGAGAACATCACCCATGCAACATGGTTCAACTTCTTGGTGAGAATAGGATCGGAGCTGTAAGGATCGACGTTTAGTTTATGCGCAAGCTGGCGACGGACCTGGTCATACCCCAACGCGGTGAGCGTAGCGTTGCCGGCCTGGCTGGCGGCTTTGCCGCTGCCGAAGGAGTTTGTCGCCGACGACGCTATCTCTCCCGCGCCCATGCTGACCCGGCTGAACAAATCTCCTACCCCGCCGGGCAGGCCGGTCACGGTATCCATCGGATGCATGACCATATTTGCCGCGGCACCTACGGGACGCATGGCGCTCGAGGCCAGCGCCTGGGCGAACACGCCGGTCGTGCTCATGCTGTCGAGTTGCGCGATCGCGGGAATCTCGGACAGGCGTATCTTCAGCATGTCGAGGCTTTCGACATAGTAAGTCCCCGCGTCGTCATGAAAAACGCTCGGGTCAGCGACGATCGTGTATTGACCCATCGCGCCGTTGGTCGGCACCTGCGGCTGTACCGAATATCCGGGCCCTGAGAGCGCACTCGGCGGAAGAAGGTCGGCCGCGTTTATGACCGGCGGTGCTTCATACTGGCCCCCCGCCGCCCCGAGTTGGGACGGCTGCACACTCGCCATAGGCGGCGGAGGCGCTGCCGGTGCGCTCGGTGCTTGTGCGGCCTGACCTGGTTCGGGCGCGGATGTTTGAGCGCAACTCGCGAGGAAAAGTCCCGCGAGCAAAACAGGCAACAAACCTGTCGCGTGCTTCATGATTCCAGAGTTAAAATCCATTTTCTCCTCGGACTGCTTCTTCTGGTTTGGCGCGGTGCAAATCGGCGCACAGCATCGTTCGGATAAATTGCTTCGTGCAGAATCGTCCGTTTTCTCGGGGAGCGGTATTGTACTTTGGTACAATGGTCTGGTAGCCGGCTCGCGATGCACAATTTCCTTGCGCGATGACAGAGATGGTCGGGGCCACTCTGGCGGAGCAGCGGGTATCGTCAGTTGTGCAATAAATCGACGGCCACAGTGATTGTGGTAGATGACGACGCGTCCATCCGGCGCGCGTTGCGTCGGCAGCTGCAGATCCTCGGATTCAACGTATTGGACTTTCAGAGTGCGGAGGAATTCCTGGCCTGCGAATTTCCAACCGGCGACGCATGCCTGCTGCTGGACGTCTACATGCCGGGAATGACCGGGATCGAACTGTGCCGGAAGATGGCCGCGTCCGGGCGGTACTTGCCGACGATCCTGATAAGCGGCCGCGGCGATCCGGAGACCAGAAAATTGATGCGCAACGCAAAACCGATCGCGAGTTTGTTCAAGCCGTTCGACGAAAAGAATTTGCTTCGGTCGATACGGAAAGCGTTGCCACCGCAGGCGACATCGGCGCGGCGGATTGTTTCGTCGGGCAATCGCAATTCTAACCGGAAAGGAAGGACGAACCATGCAGACGAATAGGCTGAGACTGGTCGTGATGATCTTAATCCTCACTGTGCTCGGCGCAACTCCGGGCATATCTCGCGCCCAAGTCGACAAGGGCAAGGCCAGGATCGCCGAGCAGGCCTTCATCTACGGGTTCCCGATGGTCATGAACTACGCGGTGTTCCACGAGTACTTCATCGACAAGTCCTCGTCGCAGTACAAGGCACCGTTCAATCAGATTTACAACATGGCGCACGTGGCTACCCCGAAGGACACGGCAATCGTGACGCCCAACAGCGACACGCCGTACTCGTTCGTAGGGTTGGACCTGCGAGCGGAACCATATGTGATCTGCAATCCGGAGATCGAGAAGTCACGATATTTTTCCGTGCAGCTCGTTGACATGTACACGTTCAACTACGGGTATATGGGAACCCGCACCACCGGCAACGGCGCTGGCTGCTTCATGATCGCGGGCCCGAAGTGGAAGGGCGAGAAGCCCGAGGGAATCGCGAAAGTATTCCGTTGCGAAACGGATTTTTCGCTCGCGGGCTTCCGCACGCAGCTCTTCAACCCAGCCGACCTCGACAATGTGAGGAAAATTCAGGCTGGCTACCGCGGCTTGACGCTTTCGCAGTTTCAGAACAAACCTGCGCCGCCTCCCGCTCCCGAGATCAATTGGCCGAAAATTGACAAGCAGCTGGCCGATTCCGATCCCTTCGCGTACCTGAACTTTCTCCTGCAGTTCTGTCCTCCGACAGGACCCGCGGCAGTGGAGGTCCCGATGCGGGCTCGTTTCGCGAAGATCGGAGTCGAGGCAGGTGAGCCATTCGCCATAGACAAGCTCAGCCCGGAGGAAAAGACCGCGCTCGAAACTGGCATAAAGAGCGGGCTCGGAAAGATCAAGCAGAAGGTCGGAGACCTGGGGAGAGATGAGAACGGCTGGCGGGTCATGACCCAAGGCTTTGGCGACCGGCAAGTGTACGCGGGAGATTGGACTCTCCGCGCGGCCGCCGCAATGGCGGGAATCTACGGCAACAGTCCTGCGGAGGCGGTATATCCTTTGCTGGCGAGCGACAGCGCAGGGCAAAAACCGATTGTAGTAAGAACAGCTACACGCTGACGTTTCCGGCGGGTCAGTTCCCGCCGGCCAATGCATTCTGGTCGGTGACGATGTACGACGGCAAGACACAGTTGCTGATTGACAATCCGATCAACCGGTACCTTATCAATTCACCCATGCTATCGGACCTCAAGAAGAACGCGGACGGTTCGCTCACCATCTACATGCAGAAGGACTCGCCCGGTTCCGACAAGGAGTCGAACTGGCTACCGGCTCCAAACGGACCAATCTATGTCGTGATGCGACTCTACTGGCCGAAGGAGGAGGCTCTCAAAGGATCGTGGAAACCTCCCGCTGTCCAACAGACCAAATAGAATTGCTATCGGCGATTCGGAAGGCGCTGCGGAGCGGGTTGAATTCGCCATAGTAGACGCTACCGATCTCGTCAAAGCGTCTACAAACTTCTCTATTAAGGTTGCGTGATCTCCGGCCTTGATGCCGGAAAGTGGTGCGCAACACTCGTAACAAACGCGACTTTCTGTATATATTGCGGTTCATAAAACGCCCGCGATACGAGCTCATCCGGTTCCGACGTACGGTTCCTAACGTTCATCGGAAATCAACCCGACGGGTGCGCTCTTGCGGCGTTCGCAGATGATCAGAAGCGCACAGCCCAAACCTAGTCGGGCCCCACACGTCGGCCGTGAAAGGCGAGAGGTCGCACGCTTCGAATCATTGGTGGGCGAACTGTCGGCGGCGATGGCGAGGGCGCCGGCTGAACTAGTTGATCGCGAAATCGAGTCCTGGCTGGGCAAGATCAGCCGCGTCCTGGATCTCGACAGAAGCGCTGTATATGAGCGCGACTCGGCGGACGCTCCGCTACGAACGACGCATACCTGGGTACGACCGAATTTCCCACTTTTCCCGCGGCGCTATGATCCGGAGAAGCTTCTCATGCGAAGCGTCAAGTTGGTCATGGCGGGCAATACGCTTACATTCGCAAGTCCAGGCGATATTCCCGCCGACTACCCCGAACTAAGGCGCCTCGTGGAACGATATGGGCCCAAGGCTTCTGCGGCGATCCCGATGTGGGCCGGAGGCAAAGTGATCGGAGCAGCGAGTTTCGGCAAGTTCCGCGCGGCTCGGATGTGGCCGTCTGAACTTCTCGATCACCTGTCCCTTGCAGTCCGACTTTTCGGAAGCGCGATCGAACGCAAGCAATCAGAGACCGCGATACGCGCGGCTCGCACCGAACTCAGGGTTGCTTCACGCCGCAACTCCATGAGTGAACTCGTCGCATCGCTGTCGCACGAAATCAATCAACCTCTCGGCGCAATTTTGAGCAACTTAAGTGGCGTCGCGCGCTTGCTGAGTCAGGGAAATCCGGACCCCGCGATGGCGTTGGAAGCGGTCAACAATGCGATTGAGGACACCAAACGGACTGCAGAAATTGTCCGGCGGATACGGTCTATGTTCAAAAACCAGGCCGAGCACAAGACCGCAATCGGCATGGGAACTTTGATCGACGAAGTGGTGAAGCTTACCGCCGGCGAGGCCGTAGTTCGGAAGATTTCAGTGCAGACTCAAGTTTCGCCTCCCGGGCAACGAGTACTCGGCGATAGTATCCAGGTACAGCAGTGCGTTTTGAATCTGGTTATGAACGCCTTCGACGCGATCGCCGAGGCCAGGTCTGCCCCGCGCAGCGTAACCATCAAGGTAACTCCAGAGGAGACCAGATGGGTCGGCATAAGTGTTTCCGATAGCGGAGCCGGAATTAGCCCGGCCATCGCGAATCGATTGTTTCAGCCATTTGTTACCACCAAGATCGACGGCATGGGTTTGGGTCTGCTCGTCACGCGAACGATAGTAGAGGGTCACGGCGGCAGAATCTGGGCAACTCCGAATCCCGACCGCGGCACAACTTTTACCTTCACGCTTCCAGTCGCTGAGAAGAAACACGCCGCCGCTTCCAAACGTGCGGACTCCGCGTCTGTTCGCTGAGTCCTATTGGGGAGCTGTTTGGGCGCGGTGAGTTCCGAGAATTCCCGCCATCCGCACCAGGTCGGCGATTGAGCCTGCACGCATTTTGTTCATTACACTGGCGCGATGCGCTTTCACCGTCCGTTCGGTTGTTCCCAATTCGGCGGCGACTTGCTTGTTCAATAAGCCGGTGGTTATCAGGGCAAAGACTTCGCGTTCGCGTAGCGTCAGTGAGCGCTCAAGCGTTTCAAATTCGCTCCGCCGGGCTTGCTCAGCGCGCCGCTCGCGCGAGAGTTGGGCGCCACGAGCTATCGAACTCAGCAAGACTTGCTCGTCGACCGGCTTCTCGAGGAAATCCACCGCGCCCTTCCTCATCGCATGCATTCCGAGTGACAGATCGCCGTGACCGGTAATGAAAATGATCGCGGCGTAAGGAATGATGCGGTTGAGTTCTTCCTGAAGCTGCAACCCGTTCATTCTAGGCAGGTAAACGTCGGCCACCACACAATCGAAGTCTTTCGCATCGACGGATTCGAGAAGTTCCTCCGCGCTGGAATACGCGACGACCTCGGAGCCGGCGGTGCCGAGCTGGAAAACAAGAGCGTTGCGCACCCGCTCCTCGTCTTCGATTATCGCGACCCTGACGCGTCCGACGGTCTCAGTGGGTCCGGTACGAGGCTTAGCGCCTGGCGCCATTTCCCCTCTCAACGGCATTTCGCAGTAAGACGTAGCGAAACCATACAACAAATGCGATCTTGCACAAACTTGGCAACAGAACTTTGAGTAAGCAGAAAAAGCTCCCGAACGACCCTACGAATCCAGTCGGGGCCGGACCGAGCGTGCAGCGAACGTTCGGCTGGCTGCGCCTAGCTTTAACTATTGTCGCCGTCATGCTGATAGCGCGATGGAAATCTCCGCTTGGGTATGCGGCAGATTCGTCGAAACAGCCGGCAAGGCTCAGCGCGAAATTCGTCGGGGCGGCAGTATGTGCGAGCTGTCACGAGCGCGAGAATGATCGATGGCGCGGTTCGCATCATCAACTGGCCATGCAGCCGGCATCGAATTCCACTGTCCTGGGTGATTTCAATCACACGAGCTTCGACAACGCAGGAATCACTTCAACCTTCTCCCGGAGCGGCTCGAAGTTCATGGTGCGTACCGATGGTCCGGATGGGGCGCTCCATGATTACCAAATCGAGTACACGTTCGGCGTGTATCCGCTGCAGCAATATCTAATCGCGATGCCGGGCGGACGCTTGCAGGCGTTTGGCATAGCGTGGGACAGCCGGCCGTCCGAGCGCGGCGGCCAGAGACGGTTCTCGCTGTATCCGGGGCAGAAGATCACATATCGGGATTCGCAGCATTGGACCGGCATCGATCAGAACTGGAACTACATGTGCGCCGATTGCCATTCGACCAACCTGCGCAAGAACTACGATCTGCGAACGCGTACGTTTGCGACCGCCTATTCCGAGATCGATGTCGCGTGCGAGGCGTGCCACGGACCGGGTTCGGATCACGTTGCGTGGGCGAAGAAGGAAGGGGACTGGAAGAGAATTGCAAACCACGGCTTGGCGATCGCTCTCGATGAACGCATCGGCGTTGCATGGCCGATCGATCCCGCGACCGGCAACCCGCGTCGAAGCACGCTGCGTCAGTCGGAGCGCGAAATACAGATGTGTGCGCGATGCCACGCGCGACGCGGACAGATTCACGAGGACTACGTGCACGGCCAGTCCGTTGGCGACGATTACCGCGTTGCGCTGCTCGATGAAGACCACTATTTCCCGGACGGACAAATAAAAGAGGAGGACTACGAATACGGCTCGTTCATCCAGAGCCGCATGTACCATGCCGGAGTCACGTGCAGCGACTGTCACGAGCCGCACAGCTCCAAACTTCGGGCAGAGGGTAACGGCGTCTGTCAGCAGTGCCATTCCGCACAAAAGTACGATTCGCCGAAACATCATTTCCACAAAGTCGGATCGGCGGGCGCTCGATGCGTCGAATGTCACATGCCAACGCGCACCTACATTGTCGTCGATCCGCGTAGAGATCACAGCATCCGCATTCCGCGCCCGGACCTATCGACGAAGCTAGGCACTCCGAACGCCTGCAACAATTGTCACACCGATAAATCAGCTCAATGGGCGTCGGATTCAGTAAGGAAGTGGTATGGGCACGCGCTCGAGGGATTTCAGCGCTATGCGGAAACTCTGCAAGCGGGTTCGACGGGCGCACCGGGCGCGCAACAATCGCTGGAGCGATTGATTGGGAATCGCGAGCAGCCTGCTATCGCGCGCGCCGCCGCGCTTTCCATGCTCTCGTCCTACTCTCCCGATGCTACTGACTCGGCAGTTCGCGCCAGTGTCAGCGACGATTCGGCGCTGGTAAGGCGCGCCGCGGTCCATGCCCTTTCAAACACCGATCCAAGCGCTAGCGCCATCACGCTTGCGCCACTTCTCAGTGATCCAATTCGGTCAGTGCGAATCGAGACGGCGGAAGTGCTCGCCGCGGTGCCAGCGGAAAACCTTCCTCGCGACTTGGCACCTGCTTTCAGTCTAGCGACCGATGAATACATCAGCGCTCAGCAGTTGAACGCTGATCGTCCCGAGGCACACATGAACCTGGGATTGCTCTACGCGAGGCAGGGTCATTTCGATAAGGCGGAGGCGGAACTCAAAACCGCGTTGTCGCTCGATCCGAGTTTCGCGCCTGCCTCCGTCAACCTCGCCGACCTCTATCGCGGGCAGAACCGGGATGAAGAAGGCGAACGCGTACTCACGGACGCGATAAATCGTTCGCCGAACAACGCATCGCTTGAGCACGCCCTCGGTCTGTTGATGGTGCGTCAGAAGCGCAATACGCCGGCGCTCGATATGCTCGCGGCCGCTGCGCGCAATGAACCGAGCAGTGCTCGTTACTCTTATGTGTATGCGGTTGCATTGAACGACGCGGGACAGACCAAGGCGGCAATCGAGACGCTGGAGGCCTCACTCAAAACGCATTCTTACGATCGCGATTCACTCGCCGCGCTGGTGAACTTTCTGGAACAGTCTGGCGATCGTCCTAAAGCTCTGATCTACGCCCGTCGGCTCGAAGCTCTCGAGCCCGAGAACGCCGACGTTCGCCGCATGTTGAAAGAGCTGAGCGAGCATCAGCACTCCAAATAGTCTCTCCCTGACAATTCCGAAGAGAGTCATTGTACCTTAGTACAATAGTCGCGCGCCGTGCGCTCGATGCAGAATACCCATTGTCCGCGACCGCCGGGATTCTGCTATGAAGGCGAATCATGGAACGCATTTTTACCGATACCCACCCGTGGCTGGTTGCCTCGACGGTCGCATTCGCGATGGTCGTCGGCTGGCTGGCAGGACGCCGGCAAGGACAGCGTGTACGCGTGCGGTTGAAATCGCGGGGTCAAACGCCGGTCTCCAAGTTCGAGGACGCGAGCCTCGCGGTTCTTGGCTTGCTGCTTGCCTTTACCTTTTCAACCGCTCTCGGCAAGCACGACCAGCGACGCATGATGGTGGTAGCGGACAGCAACGCAATTGGCGAGTTCTACACTTGTGCCGGCCTGCTCAAAGAACCAGTACGAACCAAACTACGCACTGTCATCCATGATTACGTGGCTCTCCGGGTTGACCTTACTCAGCATCGCTATGACGAAGCTACTTTCGAACGCGCCCTTCGCCAATTCCAGCAGATGCACAATCAGATGGTAGAGTTGGTCTCTCAAGCGCTGGAGAATGGCACGCCGATGGCGGTCCCGCTGACCAACGCGCTCAATGCTGTGACCAGCAGCCACGCTGCGCGCCTGGCAGCGATCAGGGACTCGCTGCCGGCCAGCATCGTGCTCCTGCTGCTCCTGTCCGCCGTGGTTTCCGCGATGCTGGTCGGCAGGGACCAGGGGGCGACGGACCAGTACGACCTCGCCGGCACCGTGTGCTTCGTCATAATCGTCAGTTTCGCCATCTTGGTTACATTGGATCTGAATCAGCCGGACCGCGGCCTGATAACAGTCAGCCAGGAGCCGATCCAACGGCTTATATCAACGATGTCGCAATAGGCTGAGGAGTTTCGGCACAAGTGAAACTCGAACGATAGACCGCGCGTGATGTAAGGACCAGGCTGCGTTATTGACGAAAAAGTATGGCAACTAACGCAAATACGCCTAGAATCGAGATCAACCCGGCGACCAGCACTGCCAGTGAGCGCAGCTTGCCGCCGTATTCTTCGCCAAGCGTTCGGATATTCTGCCGATGTTCAAGGGTCGCCAGGATTAGTGAAAAGAGTCCGATGCTCACCAGCATGAAAGCGAAGCCGCGCGGCCCGATCAGCCGATTCTGTAGTCTCCCGGCTGGCGCTTCGATCTGAAAGAACTTGTAGATGCTAAAGCCGAACGTGATTAGCGAAGTTGCAGTTCTGATCCATGACATCATGGTTCGTTCGTAAGCAACGCGCGTGCGAGCGAACGCGAGTCGCGTCGAGACATCAAGCTGTACTGCGCTTTTCGTGATCTGCTCAGCCATAGCAATCGTCGCTTTACTCGTCAGTTCAGTTCTTGGGCATGTTGCAAGCGCCGCGCAATTCGGTTCGCCGGACCCCTAAGCAAAAGATACGGAATCAATGCCAGAATCGCCGCCACGATGACAGCCTCCTCCGGATAAAACCAACGAAGTTCGATGACCTGGTAAACGAGGTCTATAATGACGGTAACGACAAAGACCTTGGCAACGTCTTTCCAGCCTTCATGGAGCAGATCTCGCCGCTGGATCGGATCTCTTAGAATGACCCAGCCATAAGGGACGCGTCCTTGCCGTGCATCCTTCCACCCTGCGCGAAGCGCAAAGACAGCAGCCGTCGTCGGTTGGAGCACCAGTCGGAGAGTCAGCGGTCCGTCGATCCGCCCGATCAGATTTACCCACAAGCGACCGAGCATTCCGTCCATAGCTCTCTCAGTCTGCCTAGACCTGTGCAGTCCTCGCGTTGCCGGTTGTTTTGGGAGAATCGAAAAAGAGTTTCTTAAGCTCTCCGTTGCCCATACGCCTGTTGATCTCGAACAACGCGAAGTAGATTGAAAACACCAGGCTTACCCCTGTTGCCCAGGAAAGTATCCGATACATACTCGCTTGGTCGATCAAGTATCGGAGCGCCCCGTCGAAACTATGTTCGTGCCGGACTGCGTCCACGAATCGTTCCGCATAACCCAACAGCAGTGTGACGGAACCGTAAAGGAAGGTTTTCACGGCGACTGCTATGATCCGGCGACTTTGTTCAAGACGGCGAGTAAGCGGCGTCTCGTCCAGGATGAGCACCGCCTTGGCAGCTATCAGAGCGCCGACCACGGCCTTGGAAACTGCCGACATTTCGATGGAGACGGTCGCGAGTGCCAGCTTGATGATCAGAAGCAAGATCAGGAATCCAACGAGAAAGAAAAGAAATGCCGGCCAAACCGCAACGAACTCGCGACGGAGGAACCTCCCGATTGAAACAAATTTGCCGGACGCATTGTCCAATGTAGACCCTCGCTTGACGCGCCGGATATAGCGCCCCGTCGCTTTCAGTCGACCAGCCGCGCACCTCAGTGGGGGCCGCCGCCGCTCGCGTCCACTAATGTCCGCATCACCGCATCCAGGTTGAAGGACGCCGGTTTCTGACGCGGCGGGAACTTCCGGAAGTTCTCGATCTGTTGGGCGACCACCGCCTGCATTGCGTAGAGGATGTAGGCGTGTGAGATTACCCAATCAAAGTAGGTGTTAGAGTTTTCATCGGCCCGCTCGAATGGATCGCGGCGGAGGTGGAAGATCTTTGGGGCCCGCAGATGGACGAACGGCTCTATCCAGCATTGCAACCTCGTGGCGCGCTGCTCCATTAACACGACTTTCCAGTCGCGCATGCGAATCGCCAGGATGTCGCCGTCGTCGCTGATGTAGAAGAAGAATTCTCTTGGGCTTTCCTTCACCTCGCCACTTAGGTACGGCAACATGTTGAAGCCGTCGATGTGGACCTTGTACGTCTTGTCGCCGATCTTGTAGCCATTGAGAAGCTTTTCCTTGATCTCCGATTCTCCGACCGCGGCCAAAAATGTCGGCAGCCAATCCTGGTGAGTGACAATGCCATTCACCACCGAACCTGCTTTGATTTTGCCCGGCCAGCGCACGAACGCCGGCACCCGCCAACCTCCCTCCCAGTTGGTGTTCTTCTCCGATCGGAACGGAGTAATACCGGCATCGGGCCAGCTGTTATAGTGAGGACCGTTATCCGTGGTGTACATCACGATCGTGTCATCGACGATGCCTAGCTCGTCGAGCTTGGAGAGCATTCTGCCGATATCTTCATCGTGAGCAACCATGACGTCGTTGTAGTCTCCCTGACCGCTCTTGCCCCTGTGCCTCTCGGCGGGGTGGGTGCGGAAATGCATGGCAGTGGTGTTATACCAGAGGAAGAATGGCTTACCCGCCTTGTTCGCCTCGCTAATGAAGCGCAACGCATGTTCGGTGATTTCATCGTCGATCGTTTCCATCCGCTTCTTTGTTAGCGGCCCGGTATCCTCCACCTTTTGCCCGCCTTTGCCGTCGGCCCAGCAGTGGAGCACGCCCCGGGGACCGAACCGCTTTTTAAACTCCGGCATCTTTGGATAGTCCGGGTCTTCGGGTTCCTCTTCCGCGTTGAGATGGTAGAGGTTACCGAAAAATTCGTCGAAGCCATGCATCGTCGGCAGGAATTCGTCCTTGTCGCCCAAATGGTTCTTGCCGAACTGGCCAATTGCGTAGCCATGAGGCTTCAGCAACTCGGCCATGGTCGGATCCTGCGCGCTCAAACCGACATCGGCTCCCGGCATGCCGACCTTGGTCAGGCCGGTACGAATCGGATTCTGGCCGGTGATGAACGCGGCGCGACCCGCCGTGCAGCTCTGTTGAGCATAGTAGTCGGTGAAGGCGACCCCTTCGTTGGCCACGCGGTCGATGTTGGGCGTTCGGTAGCCCATCTGTCCGCGGCTGTTGTAACTGATATTCCACCAGCCGATGTCGTCGCCCTGGAGGATTAGAATGTTCGGCTTGTCTTGCTTAGCCATTTTGATCTCCTTTCAGCTGATTCGCACTCGGTGCTTAAGCTTTACCCGCATCAGAGACGGCAATGCTCTCTATCGTTCAAGTGCAATAGTCGTCGTTTTCTCCGACGAGGGATATTGTACCTTGGTACAATAGTCGGACCCCGACTACGCGATGCAGAATGTGTTCTCAAATGAGTCGGCCATGGATCCTGAAAAATAGAGGAGCGGATGAAGAAAGTGAGAAAACTGCTTCTGGTTCTCGCAGTCGGCCTGTGTCTGGGCATCACCGCGAGGGCGCTTCCCGCTTACGCGCAACAAATCGATCGGACTCAATTGCCGATTCCAGATAAGCAGTACAAATATCCTGGTAAAATTCCGCTTGATGCGCGCGACGCGAAGTTCCCGCCGATCGAACCGCTCCGTCCGCCCAAGGGTGCGCCAAACGTAGTCGTGATTCTGCTCGATGATATCGGTTTCGGCGCGCCGAGCACCTTCGGCGGTGGCATCAACATGCCCACCCTGGATTCGCTAGCGAAAAGCGGGCTGCGCTACACGCAGTTTCATACCACCGCGCTGTGCTCGCCGACCCGCGAGGCCCTGCTGACCGGGCACAACCATCATTCGCTCGGGATGGGTGCGATCACCGAATTGGCTACCAGTGCTCCAGGCTATAACTCGATCCGGCCGGACCAAGCCGCGACGGTGGCTGAGATCCTCAAACTAAACGGTTACAACACCGCGGCCTTCGGCAAGATGCATCAGACGCCGGCTTGGGAAGTAAGCGTCTCGGGACCGTTCACGCGCTGGCCGGTCGGAGACGGGTTCGAGAAGTTTTACGGGTTCCTTGGCGGTGAGACGAACCAATGGGCGCCGTTGATCTTCGACGGCACAGCGGTCGTCGAGCCACCGCATACGCCCGGCTATAACTTCATGACCGATATGACCGACCAGGCGATCGCATGGGCGCGCTTCCAGCACACCATGACGCCTGACAAACCTTTTTTCATCTACTTCGCGCCGGGCGCCCTGCATGCACCGCATCACACGCCGAAGGAGTGGCGCGAGAAGTACAAAGGCAAATTCGACGAAGGCTGGGACAAGTACCGGGAGGAAACCCTCGCGCGCCAGAAGCAGTTGGGTCTCGTGCCGCAAAACACTCAGCTCGCGCCGTGGCCGCCGAGCGTTAAGCATTGGGATGATCTCAGTGCCGATGACAAGACGGTCGCCGAACGCCTGATGGAGAATTATGCGGGCTTCGGAGAGTATGCCGACCACGAAATCGGGCGGCTGATCGATTCCCTCAAACAGGAAGGCGTCTACGACAACACCGTGATCATGTATATCGCCGGCGACAACGGCATGAGTGCCGAGGGCGGACTGGATGGGACGCTCAACGAGATCGCCATCTTCAACGGAGTTCACGATACGACCGCAAACCTCCTCGCTCATCTCGACGACATCGGCGGGCCAAACAGTTTCCCGCACATTCCGGTGGGATGGGCGTTGGCGGGCGACACTCCCTTCCAATGGACCAAGCAGGTCGCTTCTCACTACGGCGGCACGCGCAACGGGATGGTCATCTCGTGGCCCGCGCACATCAGCGACGCGGGTGGTATCAGGAGCCAGTGGCATCACGTAATCGACGTCACGCCCACCATCCTCGAGACTGCAAAGCTACCGCAGCCCAAGTTCGTCAACGGGATTAAGCAGAAGCCGATCGAGGGAGTCAGCATGGCGTACACGTTCGCCAATGCGAAAGCCCCAACGCGGCATCGCACTCAGTACTTCGAAATGTTCGGCAATCGCGGAATTTACCACGACGGCTGGACGGCGGTGACCCGGCACAGCACGCCATGGGACGTCACGGAAACGCCACCCAAGTTCAGCGAAGACAAGTGGGAGTTGTACAACACCATCGACGACTTCAGTCAGGCGCAGGACCTCGCCGCGAAATATCCCGACAAGCTCAAGGAGATGCAGACGCTCTTTC
>Ga0210407_10001184_pt1 | contig 25241 bp, 23 predicted proteins | sample IncBWC27MmetaG_FD_150860 | JGI IMG/M metagenome (GOLD analysis project Ga0210407, IMG submission 150860) | Forest soil microbial communities from Barre Woods Harvard Forest LTER site, Petersham, Massachusetts, United States - Inc-BW-C-27-M | ecosystem: Environmental > Terrestrial > Soil >... | reverse complement strand
GGAGTGAAGAGCGCTCAGTAAATCCCAGGAATCAACGCCGGCACGTTGCGCGCATACTCCTCGAACTCCGAGCCAAAGGCCTCACGCAGCAGCCGCTCCTCACTTCGAATGCGGATGCAGGTTCCAGCCGCAAACAACACAATCGCAACCAGCAGCGGGGGAATGCTTCTCGCAGCCAGCCCGGTCGCGAGGAGCATTCCGAACATGCCCGTGTAGATGGGATTTCTTACGAAGCGATAAGGCCCATCCCGAATGAGCGTGTGGCCCTCCACCAGGCGCGCCGCCAGAGCCCATTGCTTCCCCAAACGTCGCGCGGCGGCATTTACCAACCACACCGACGCAATTGCAATCGCCACCGTCAGCACAGTCAGTCCCCACTCCACCACCCGCGATCCGGACGTGACCGGCAAGAACTGTCTCTGCTGCAAGGGATAAAACCCGACGCTGAAGTAGGCGATGGCTTGCAGGAATAATCCGATCAGCGAAGTCCGATCGCGTTTCGCTTCCCGGGCTCGGGGCGGACGTTTCCTCAACCAGAACGTCAAGGCAAATAACCACCAGCACCCGATGACCACGTAGAACGCCGCTCTTTGAGCCACATGCTGTGCTTCTGAAATGGCCACTCCTTCAACCCGTCGTCGACACCACGACCGTCGGTGTATCCCGTGGAACTTTCGTAACTCTACACTGACCCGGCGTATTTCCTATACTTGCTCAGATACTTCTTACGGGAAATCTTCAATGCGTCGGACGATCCTGTCTTCAATTCTCGTGCTCGCGAGCACGATCGCGTTAGCGCAGAGCTCTTCTCCTGACTCTCTTTACGAGCGTGGGATGGACGCCATCACTGGCGTCGGGCCATCGCGAAATGACTCTCTGGGGATCGACTACTTTCGCCGCTCCAGCGATCTCGGCTACGGACCAGCCCAGATCGCACTGGCTTACTATTACGAAACCGGAACCTTTCTCGCGAGGGACCCCGGCCAAGCCGTCGACCTCTACCGCAAGGCGGCTCAACAAGGCGACCCACTGGCCGGTTGGCTTGCCGGACGACTCTACCTCCTCGGCATCGGCGGCGTAGCGGATCGCGACGCAGCCCAGAAGTGGCTCAAGCTGTCCGCCGACCAGAACAACGCTTACGGCGCCTACTTCCTGGGCCGTCTGATGGCGGATCGAGACTACACCAAGGCTCCAAGGCTCTATAAGATTGCGGCCGATCAAGGTCTTCCCCAGGCGCAATACTTCTACGCCAAAGCGTTGAAAGATGGCCGCGGCATTCCGCTCGACCGCTTCACTGCCTATGTGTGGTACACCATAGCCGCCGATGCCGGTTATGCAGCCGCGGGCCCGGATCTCGGCGAGCTCAACAATGGCGGCTATCTCACAACCGACCAGATCGAGCAAGCGAAGGCGAAGGCGCGCGATCTGGAACAGGTCGTGATCCGCGCCATCACCGCCCGCGGATGCTCCGGATGGGATGGAGAGTTTGACGAGTTCCCTACCCCGCCTCCACCGAAATTGCAACGCTTCTGCCACTAGGCTTCTCGACGTGGGGACAGCCGCCCTCGGCTGTCCAGCGGGGCGAGGCCCCGCCTCCTTATCAAATATAAGAATCGCCACCGAGGATCGCGGCAAAGTGCGCTCGCCCGTAGGGCCGAGGGCGGCTGTTCGTACGCAACAATGCCACCTTGACGAGACTCCAATTATGTATTATTATAATGTCATGTTTGGAGAGGTTGCTCTCGGCGCGTCCAATGTCGTCCACCTTCACGGCGTAGCCTGGGATCGGCCTGCGGACCTCTCCAGCCGCGCGGTGCAAGAGAAGCTGAGCCCGGTCGCCATCCGCGCATTTTTCCGTCTGGCGTCCCACTGGAAGCTGCGCGACGAGGACGCTCGGGGCTTGATCGGCGGCATCTCGAACGGCTCGTTCTATCAGCTCAAACGCAGCACCTCCAAAACGTCGAACTCCAAAACTTCAGACGTCAAGACCCTCGATCAGGACAAGCTCACACGCGTATCCCTGCTGGTGGGCATCTTTAAGGCTCTCAACATTCTCTATGGGACCAAGCTCGCGGACGCCTGGGTCCAACTGCCGAACACAAATCCGATCTTCGGCGGTGAGACGCCGATGGCATATATGTTGAAGGGCGGAGTGCCCTCGATGCTGCGCGTTCGCCAACTGCTGGATGCCCGCCGCGGCGGCCTGTAGTTATCCCCAAGACGATGCTCCCCAAAACCACGCTCATTTCGCAGAACGACACGCACCGCCTCATCCCTAATAAGTTCTACGAGGAGGGCGAGAGCGTGTTGTCGCGGCTCGGACTCCCACCGGCGCAAATGGAGCATCTGTTCCAGCTCGACGACGCCACCAACACGCGGCTGGCGGGCGAAGCCAACCTGCTCCCCGGAATCACTGTGCACGAATTGGTTTTCGGAGTGCCCCACTATCACATCATCAACGCCGCGTTCACCCACGCGCGGCCCGGAGGCAGCCGCTTCAGCGGAGACGACCGCGGCGCATGGTATGCCGGCTTCTCACTGAAGACCGCGCAAGCCGAGGTCGCCTTCCACTATGGCGAAGGATTGCGCGAGGTGAATTGGAAGGAAGAAGAAACAGTCGCCTACCGCGAGTACCTCGCCGACTTTCGCGCCGAGTTCCACGACTTGCGAGACGGAGAACCGCAGAAGAAATACTTGCAGCCCGACAGCTATCGCGCGTCCCAGCAACTGGGCCGCCGTCTGCTCGATGAGGGATCAGCCGGAGTCGTCTACCCCAGCGTTCGCCACGCCGGGGGCACCTGCGTGGCCTGTTTCCGCCCTGCCCTGGTCGGCAACGTACGCGAGGGCGCGCTGGTCACGTTTACCTTTCCCGACGCATTCCATGCACCGAAGGTGAAAGTCTCTCGGTAAAACGATCCCCGAATCACGTAGACCCGGACGCATTCGTCCGGGCAGGCGAGCGCAGCTCGCCCTCCTCGCGAAAACCGCTACACCATCTCCGTCCCCCACAAATCATGCAAGTGCACAATCCCCAGCAAGCGCCGCTCGCCATCCACGTTGCCATCCACCACGACCAGCGAAGTAATCTTCATCTCCTCCATGCGCGCCAGCGCAGTCGCCGCGAACTCCTGCGCACCAATGGTCTTCGGCGTCCGCGTCATGCAATCCTGCGCCGTCAGGTCGAGCGCATCTTTGCCGCGCTGCTCCAGCAATCTTCGCAGATCGCCGTCGCTGATCACACCCAGCAGTCGCTCGCCATCAACCACCGCCGTCATTCCCAGCTTCTTCCGCGACATTTCGTAAATCACGTCCGGCATCTTCGTCTGCGCCGTGACCCGCGGAACCGCGTCCCCCGAGTGCATCAGCGATTCGACCCGCGCTAGCCGTTTGCCCAGCTTTCCACCAGGATGCAGGTTGGCAAAATCTTCTTCCTTGAACCCGCGTCTTTCCGAAAGCGCCACCGCCAAAGCATCGCCCAAAGCGAGCATGGTAGTCGTGGAAGCCGTAGGAGCAAGCCCCAGCGAACAAGCTTCCTTAGAAATCGAACAGTCCAAGGCGACGTCCGCAGCAGCCGCCAAAGTAGAAGCAAGTGTGGCGCGGACACTCTTGCCCGCGTGAACCTCTGCAAGGTCGTCGCAAGTCATAGCAATGAGCGGAACCTGCAGCCGCTTAATAGTAGCCATCAACTGCAGAATCTCTTCCGTTTCGCCGCTGGCCGAAAGCGCCAGCACGACATCGCCGCGCACGATCATCCCGAGATCGCCATGCAGCGCCTCCACCGGATGCAGATAAAGCGCCGGCGACCCAGTCGAACTCAATGTAGCCGCAATCTTGCGAGCGATGAGCCCGCTCTTCCCCATCCCAGTCACGACCACGCGGCCCCGGCAGCCAAACATCAGTTCGAGAGCCCGGTTGAAGTCGGTGGCCATCGGGCCCGCCAACCGGTCCGCAAGCGCTCGCAACGCCTCAGCCTCGATGCGCACCACGTTTTCGCCTACGTCTTTCATGAAGGGGAAATGTTAGCAGAAGCGAGTTATCTGATCTGAATCATGCGTCAGTCGACGCGCTGTGGCCAGTCGAACCGGTTCCAGTCATCATGACCGTTCCAAGTCACAACGCCTCTTTTGACGGGTGAACTCGACAGGAAGGGAACACCGCCATCAAGATTGAGACACACGATGAAGCGGCGAGACTTAGGAGCGTGCATAGAAAACCCACCAACACCGGGGTTGTATGCCCATTTTGTGTTCAGCTTCAAAATGGCATCGCTATTCACAACGTAAAAGAACTCTGGCTTTTCTACAGCTTGATAAACAGCGCCTTCAACGATGGCATCACCCACCTTCAACAACAATGATGTCCTAACGAAGTGCACGACTGACCCCTTGTACTTGAGCTTGGTGAGCAAAGAATCGCCCCACAGTTTGTCCTTCTGCGTCATCGAGTACGTCGTGAAAGGCCGCGAAAGATCAACGCTGTACGGAGTCGGCCCACTGGCGTCATCACCCGCATAAGCTCCACGCACCGTGGCAAGGAACACAACGGCAGCGCAAACAAGTCGCATGTTCGACTCTCAGTTATGGCTCTTGTAACATCCTTGACCCGTCGCGTGCAACATAGTTGCTGCGAAATCGCCGTTACACCAACAACCTCAACTCTCCCGATCCCCAATCAGAAGTGATCGTCCGCCGCATGCCCCGGATGTTCCAGCGCTCGCGCCTGAATCGCGCGGTCCCAGGGGCCGCCCTGCCAATTATCTTTCTTGTGCTCCGTGTGGATCCACGGCGGTAGCGTCATCAAGAGCCGGCGGCTGAGTGAATAGAGATAAGGTTCGTAGAGAATCCGAAGCTCGGCCAGCCGTTCCGCGGCGTCCGCGCCGTCGTACAGAGTCACGCCCTTCGAGGCGAGTGCCGACCGCAGTCGCTTCAGGTCTTCCGCCGCGAGCCGCCCCACATCATGCGGACTATATTCCGCATTTACCACCTGCGCCAGATCGACGACGGCGTGCCGCGCCATGGCGAACGTGAGCTTCGCCTGGTCGGCATGGATGCCGTCCACACCGATCATGATCAACGAAGTGACGTCGAGCATGGCCGTCAGCGCGCTCAACCAGGATTGATTGCCGTGTTGCGACCGGAAGAAAACCAGCACCGGATAGGAAATGTGACTCGACAGGAGATCGGCGCACCACCGCTCCCAGTCACGAAGAATTTCATCGAGCACCACTTGCTCGGGACAACACCCCAGCCGGCCCAGAAACTCGGCGGCGCTCGGCGGCGACCCGGCGCGCGCATCGAGCAGCGAAATTTCAATCTCGCGCGCGGCAAACGAATTGTAGATGACCGGCAGATATCCGATCACAACTCCAAGGAACGCGAAGCCCATGCCCGCTTCCATCACGGAGAGGGCGCGGGCGGCGGCGTTGTTAGGCGTGATGTCTCCGTAGCCCAGCGTGAAAAAAGTTTCGCCGCTCAGATAGAGCACTTTCCCAAACGTGATTTTTTCATTGGCCAGCGTCAGATGTTCGCCCAGCCCGTATTGCACGCAGGCGAATCCAAAAATCAGCCCCAGCGCCCAAAAACCCAATAGCGGGAACAGTGACAGCGGTCCAAAGTATGCGAGGAAGCCTTCGCGCCGGTTCGCGGACTTAATATGCCGCCCCACTCGGGTCCAGAGTTGCCAGCTTTTCCTGTAGAACCGGGACGAAATACGAAAAAAAGTTCGCTTGATGCGCCGCGGCAAAACCACGGTCTCAAACGCATCCATCAGGATGACGAAGATCAGAGCAATGCCGAAGATTGCTGCCCACCAATGCATAGAAGAAGATGAAGTTCAGATGACGCGGAAATGGTAGCAGATTCGGGATGGCAGCAGATTCAGGGGATGACGCTACGGCGTCGCGTGCGCCACGTCCAGCGCCTTCTTCACCGCCTGCAATTCTTTCAGCACCCCGCGCAGGTTTCGCGTGTCGAGCGCGTTCGCGCCGTCGCTTTTCGCTTCTTTCGGATTGTCATGGACTTCCATGAACACGCCATCCACACCCGCCGCCACCGCAGCCCGCGACAACACCGGGATAAACTCAGGCTGCCCGCCGCTCGCCGCCGGCGTGTTTCCGTCGCTGTTCGACGATGACGGCAGTTGCACCGAATGCGTCGCGTCAAACACCACCGGCGCGAACTTACGCATGATGGCGAGCGATCGCATGTCGACGACCAGATTGTTGTAGCCGAAACTCGAGCCGCGCTCGGTCACAAACACCTGACTATTTCCGGCATCGCGGCATTTGTCGACGGCGTGCTTCATGTCCCAGGGCGAAACGAACTGTCCCTTCTTGATGTTCACCGGACGCCCGGTAAGCGCCGCCGCCACGATCAAGTCGGTCTGGCGGCAGAGGAAGGCCGGAATCTGCAACACGTCAACCACCTCGGCGACGGCAGCGACGTCAGCAACCTGGTGAACATCGGTGAGGACCGGGATGTGCACTTCGTCTTTCACCTTCTTCAGGATGCGCAAACCTTCTTTGATCCCCGGCCCGCGATAACTCCGGATCGAGGTTCGGTTCGCCTTGTCATACGACGCTTTAAAGATCAACGGGAAATTAAGCGAACGCACCACGCCCTTGATGATCTCCGACATGCGCAGCGCGTGTTCTTCACTTTCAATCACGCAGGGCCCGGCAATGAGGAACAGATCGCCGGCGCCGACCCGAACGTTATCGATTTGGAAGGATAAGGTCAAGGCTGTTGGCTCTTGGCTTTTAGCTCTTGGCTAAAGGCTAACCGCTAAGAGCTGAGAGCTTGTTTGTCTATCTTCTCCCCACTTTGTCCGGCCGCAGGAACATCTCGACCTCGGCAGCGTCTTTCTGCTCTTTCTTCTTCCGCCCGTACTCGTACGAAGCGCCCACGAATGACTTAAATAGCGGATGCGGCTCCAGCGGCTTCGATTTGAATTCCGGATGGAATTGGCACCCAATAAAAAACGGATGACCGGGAATCTCCACCATCTCAACGTAAGTGCCGTCCGGAGTCGAGCCGGAAATGCGCAGCCCGGCAGCCACCATGGGCTCCTCATATTCGCGGTTGAACTCATAACGATGCCGGTGGCGCTCGCTGATCTCGGTCTGGCCATACACTTTGTACGCCAGCGTTCCCGCCTCGATTTTGCACGGCCACGCTCCAAGCCGCATCGTGCCGCCCAGCTCTTCCACGCCCCGCAACTCGCGCAGTTTGTAGATCACGCGATGTGGAGTCGCCGGATCGAACTCACTCGAATTGGCATCGGCCAATCCGCAGACGTTGCGCGCAAATTCAATGCAAGCCGTCTGCATACCGAGACAGATTCCGAAGTACGGCACATGCTTCTCGCGCGCGTATTGAATCGCCTTCAACATACCTTCGATCCCACGCTTGCCGAATCCCCCGGGCACGAGCAAGCCGTCGTACTCTTCCAACTGTGCTTCATAACTCTTGTCGGCAGTCTCCAGACCCTCGGCTTCGATCCAATTTACTTCGAGTTTCAGGTTGTGCGCCAGCGCGCCATGAACCAGCGCTTCCTTCAGCGACTTGTAGCTGTCCTCATACTCCACATACTTGCCGACAATGCCGATCCTGACCACGTCTTTTGGGTTGTAGACACGGTGCACCAGATCGTTCCACTTCGAAAGATCGCGGTCCTTGGCCTCCAGGTGCAGACGGCGCAGGATCAACGTGTCCACCTCTTCATGCGCGAAGACCACCGGCACTTCATAGATCGACGCGACGTCCTTCGCCGTGATCACCGCTTCTTCTTCGACATTACAGAAGAGCGCAATCTTCGACTTGATCTCTTTCGAAAGGAAGCGGTCGGTGCGGCACAGCAAAATGTCCGGCTGAATTCCGACGCTGAGCAATTCTTTGACCGAGTGCTGCGTCGGCTTGGTCTTCAATTCCTGCGCTGCGGCAATAAACGGCACCAGCGTCACGTGGATGAACAGCGTATTATCGCGGCCCAGTTCCTGCCGCATCTGGCGGATCGCCTCGATGAACGGCAGCGACTCGATGTCGCCCACGGTGCCGCCGATTTCGATTATCGCCACGTCGACATCCTGCGCCACCTTCTTCGCCGCCGCCTTGATTTCGTTGGTGACGTGCGGAATCACCTGCACCGTCTTGCCCAGGTAATCACCCCGCCGCTCTTTGGCGATAATCTGTTCGTAAAGACGCCCTGTAGTCCAATTGTTATCGCGAGAAAGTTTGGCGTGCGTGAAGCGTTCGTAGTGACCGAGGTCGAGATCGGTTTCGGCGCCGTCGTCGGTGACAAAAACTTCGCCATGCTGAAACGGCGACATCGTTCCCGGATCGACGTTCAGATACGGATCGAACTTCATCAAGTTGACTTTGAGGCCGCGGCTTTCAAGCAGGCAGCCAATCGAAGCCGCCGCCAGTCCTTTTCCCAATGATGAAACCACACCGCCGGTTACAAAGATGTACTTGGCCGACATCGCTTCCTCGCTCTGATTTTGATTGGAAAATTGTGCGGGCTGGGGTGCACGATCAATTATGACAGAAAGTTTTCTGGAAGGAAATGTGGAAAAAGCAGCACTCAGCCGTCAGCATTCAGCCGTCAGTTCGAACCCTTCCACCCTCTTCCGCTAGAATATCCCATGGCTGACAATCCCCTCTGGAGCGCTCGCGCTCAGGCCACCCGACTGGCCGAGTTGACGGCCGACACCGCCGATCCCGCGAAAGAACTGCCGCTGCGGCGCGACGTCCGCTCGCTGGGTATTCTGCTCGGCCGTGTGTTGGTCGAGCAGGAGGGCCAAGCTTTTTTCGATGTCGTCGAGCAATTGCGCCACCTACTAATCCAACAGCGCGAGCAGCCACCATCAGGCCCCGCATCCACACTCGGTCATACCCTGATGTCCCGCGCCCGCGAAATTATCAGCGGCCTGTCGGTCGAAGACGCCTATCGCGTCACCAAAGCCTTCGCCATCTATTTCCAACTCACCAACCTCGCCGAAACCAACCATCGCAAACGCCGTCGTCGCGCGGCCCGCATGCTGTCCAGTAAAACTCCCGTGGATGGCTCATTCCGCGGCACTCTTGTCCGCATGAAGTCCGCCGGAGTCTCCGCCGATGCCATGCTAGAATCTCTGCGCAAGGTCAAAGTAACGCCTGTTTTTACCGCGCACCCGACGGAAATCACGCGCCATACGATCCGTTTGAAACGACGACGCATTGCAACCTATCTTGAGCACCTCGACCAGTTGCCGCTTTCCGATTCCGAGGCGCGCGAATATGAGTCGCTGATCCTCGCTGAGATCACCGCGCTCTGGCAGACCGACGAAGTCCGCCTCAACAAGCCCACCGTGCGCGATGAAATTCATATGGGACTCGACTACTTTCCCATGGTTCTCTTCGAAACTCTTCCGCGCCTCTACGCGGAACTCGAAGAATCCCTGCGCGATGTCTACAACGCCGACGCCGCGGTTCCTGAACTCCTCTCTTTCGGCTCATGGATCGGTGGCGACCGCGACGGCAATCCTTTCGTCACCGCCGACTCCACCCGCGAAGCGGTCGACATGGCGCGCCACGTCATCATCGACCACTACATCGCCGAAACCGTGCGCCTGATCGGGCAATTGAGCATGTCCACGCGTCGCATCGGCGTGTCAGACGCCCTCGCCCAACGCACCCGCGCATACGAGAAAAAACTCGGTGAAAGATATTCCCGTTGGAAACAGATCACCTCGGCCGAACTCTATCGCCACTTCCTCGAGTTTCTGATCGCCCGTTTACGCTTTAGCCGCAGGTCGTCAAAACACGAACACTCGTACCAGTCGCCGCAGCAATTTGAAGAGGACCTCGGCATCATTCGCGACAGCCTTTGCTCAAACCACGGGCACCGACTAGCGGAACTCGTCTCGCCTCTCTTGCGCAAAGTTCAAACCTTCGGCTTCCATCTGCATACGCTCGACATTCGCCAGCACGCCCGAATACAGTCCCAAGCGCTCATTGACGTGGCATCTGCGGGAAGGCCGTCGGCTAGAGCGAGTCAGTCTCCACCCGAACTCTCTGCGCAATCGGCCGAACTTCTCGAAACTCTCCGCTGCATCGCCGAATTAAAAAGGACGCACTCCCCGCGAGCCATCCGCAACTTCGTGATCAGCAACACGCAGTCCGAACATGACATTTTCGCGGTGGTCCGCCTCGCGGCACTCAGTGGTGTCTCTGTCAGTGCCAGCAACGGCGATCCCGGCCTGATGCCCGTGCCGCTTTTCGAATCGATCGACGCGCTGCGCTCCTCGCCCACAATCATGCGCCGGGTGTGGGAGGCTGCCGAGTTTCAACCGCCCCTCAACTCATGGAGGCGCAAGCACGAAATTATGCTCGGCTACTCCGACTCCAATAAAGATGGAGGCATGCTGACCAGCACCTGGGAATTGCACAAAGCGCAGCACCACCTGCACGAGGCGGCCCGCGAGTGGGGAGTGAATTTGCGACTGTTCCATGGCCGCGGTGGCACGGTTGGTCGCGGTGGAGGCCCCACCCACGCCGCCATCCTCGCCCAACCCGCGGGAGATTTCTCCGGCGAAATCCGCATCACCGAGCAAGGTGAGGTCCTGAGCTGGAAGTATTCCGACCCCGTACTCGCCGAATGGAATCTCGAAATCATGATTGCGGCCTGCCTGGAAGCAGTAACCATGCCCACGCAAGCCGAACCCGAAACCAAGCAGCGCTGGGACGACGCGATGGAAGCAATGTCGAAAGACGCCTTCGCTTTCTACCGTGAACACATCGCCGAAAATCCTGATGTCCTCGAATACTTCGAGCAGGCCACCCCGGTAAATGAATTGGAGCACGCCCGCATCGGCTCCCGCCCTGCGCGCCGCACCGCAAATCGCAGCCTGGAAGACCTGCGCGCCATCCCCTGGGTATTTGGCTGGATGCAAAGCCGTCACGCCGTTCCCGCCTGGTTTGGAGTCGGATACGCCATCGAACGTTTCGCCGCGCGCGGCGCCGGACAAGCCGAACTCCTGCGTGAAATGATGCAGGGCTTACCGCTGTTCGCGAGTCTGATTCGCAGCGTGGAAATCGCCATGGCCAAGGCCGACTTCGCCATTGCCCGCCTCTATGCGGATCTGGTCACCGAAGCGTCCCTGCGGGACCGCGTCTCCGAAATGCTGCGTCAGGAATTCGAGCGCAGCCGTCGGACTATTCTCACCGTCACCGGCCAGCAAGAATTACTGGAAAAAAATCCCGTCATCTTGCGATCCGTGCGCTTGCGCAACCCGTATGTCGATCCGCTCAGCCTCATTCAAGTCGATCTGCTGCGTCGCAAGCGCGCCAGCGCGACGGATCCATCTCTCGATTCATCCCTGGACTATGCCATCGGAGCCACCATGAACGGCATCGCCGCCGGTCTGCACAACACGGGATAGCTGCCACGCATCTATCCTTTCGGAAGTACTGGAAAAGACCGATAATATTTCCGCGGCATGAAATCATTCTCTGGCAGGACGAGCCTCCTCGTGGCAACGGCCGTATTGGTCTTCGTTTGCCTGCCCCAGTTGTCCCGAGCCCAGGTTCCCGCGCCCGCCCCGACCCAGGCTCACCGCCTCATCCTGAAAGATGGCTCCTACCAGTCCGTCACCAAGTATGAGATTCACGGAGAGCGCGTCCGCTACTTCAGCGCCGAGCGCGGCGAATGGGAGGAAGTCCCGAAATCGCTGATTGACTGGGACGCAACCGACAAGTTTGAGCAAGGCCGGATGCAGGGCAAGCTTGCCCCCGAAGCGGTCGAACTCGACAAGGAACTCGATGCCGAACGGAAAGCCGAACAAGCCCGTTCACCACAGGTCGCGCCCAGTCTGCGCCTTCCCGACGAGGGCGGCATCTTCTTACTAGACACCTATCAGAATCAGCCGCAGTTATCCGAACTGCAGCAATCGGGCGGCGAATTGGATAAGAATACAAAGTCGAATATTCTGCGGGCGGCGATCAATCCGCTGGCCGGCGTTAAGCAGACGATTGAACTTCCGGGAGCGCACGCCAAGATTCAGTCGCACACCTCCGTGCCTTCGCTGTACATCAACATCGACGAGAACTCTAATCAAGGCGCGCCCGCAACTGCGCAGGCCACCGGTGAACCTCCGCCGCTGCCGCCAACCGAACGCTTCAAGATCATTCGCATCCAGGCCAAGGGCGGCAAACGCGTGGCCGGCGCAATCACAATCGCGGTTACTGGGAAGATGAAAACCGACGAACGTTTTGTCGCGGCCACGGTCACAACGATGACCGGAGGCTGGGTAAAGGCGACGCCCACCGAACCTCTGACAGCGGGCGAATACGCCGTCGCCGAGATGCTCGGAAAAGAAGGAATGAACCTCTATGTGTGGGACTTCGGCGTGAACCCTTCCGCACCCGCGAACGCGTCCTCGTGGAAACCGGACCCGAGAGAAGCGCAGCCGAAAGCAGACCAGCCCTCGGATCTTCAGAAGCGAGAGAAGCAGTGAGTTGGAGATCGTTGTCCTACGGAGCGGCGCGTCTCCCTGCGACCTGAGACCTGACAGCTAAGACCTGCGTCTCTACGGATCCATCAGCCCTTGCGACGCAATTCCGATATTGTCGCGGGTCGAGTTCTTCACCATATACATCATTTCGTCCGCCTGCCGGATGATGTCGTGCGGCGTCTGCGCATCGTTCGGAAAGGTCGCCAGCCCCATACTGGCGCGCACGTTCAGGTTCAAGCCCTGCTCGATGCAGAAGGTCCCCGTGCGCACGGAATCCTGCAAACGTTTCGCGACCACCACCGCCTGATCTTTGCTGGTTTGCGGTAGCAGAACCACGAACTCATCCCCACCGTAGCGGAAAGCAAAATCAATCAGCCGCAACTGCGCCTTGATCAGGTATCCGACTTCGGCCAGCAACCGGCTTCCCACCAGATGTCCATGGGTGTCGTTGACCTGCTTAAAGTGATCGAGGTCGATAAAAATCACGCTGAACTGGTAGCCGAAGCGCGCCGAGCGGTAGACCTCGGTTTCGAGCGTTTTATGCAGATGGCGCGCATTGAACAGGCCGGTGCAATCGTCGGTGATGGTCAGTTCCTGAATCTTCTCGACCGACCTCGCATTCTCGATCGAAATCGCGGCGTAGTCGCACAAGGCTTGCAGGAAGAACAGCTCCTGTTCACTCAGCCCCACGTCCGCGTTGACCAGTTGGATCACACCCAGCACGCGATGTTTCGAGCGCAACGGCACGCAGATGACGGAGCGAGTCTGCAATCGCGTGATCTCGTCCAGCCGGGCTGAGAAACGCGGATCGCTCTGCACGTCGGGCACGATCAACGCCTGTCCGTGCTTGGCCACCCAACCGGCAATCCCCTCCCCCACCTTCAAACGCGCCTTCGCCAGGACCTCAGCCGCGGCGCCCACCGCGATAGCGAAATAGAGCTCATCTTTTTCCTCATCGACCATCAGCAGCGACCAGGTATCCGGGCGGAAGTATTCCGCCATCTTTTCCATGATGGTCTGCAGGATCGAATCAAGGTTGAGCGACGATGTCAGCGCCTTGGCGACATCGTGAAAGATGGTCAGCTCTTGCGACAGGCGAATTGGGGATGTGCCCGCTGCCTCCGACATGAACTCCTCTAGTTCGAGTGGTTGGATACGAAATTATAGGTTTGGTCGCGCCGCTCGGGCAACGAACCGAGGTAACCAGTGCCGGTCGCGCCTACCCACCGCTTCAATCTTACGCCCCAGACCGTCACCGCCGAGACGCCGTGGGACCAGAGAGAAGGATTTGTAATTTGGCGATTGGCTAATTTGGCAACCGGGAACCCGGATCAAAGTCTGCGGCTTCAAATTGCAAAAGTAGAAATTACACAATCACCAATTTTCTATGATCTTGCTTCCCGGCAGAGTAGAATTCCGTTCGCCATCCGGCAAAAGCGGGAGAGTAGGTTGCCCTCCTTTGGTCAAAAACTGAAACTGGAGCGCGAAAAGCGCAAGATCACACTGGAGCAGATCTCCGTCTCCACCAAGATCGGAATTCGCATGCTGCAAGCGCTGGAAGAGGATAATTTCAACCAGTTGCCCGGTGGCATTTTCAACAAGGGCTTCGTCCGCGCCTATTCCCGTTTCGTTGGCCTCGACGAAGATCAAACCATTGCCGACTACCTGCAAGCTTCCGGCGATGCCCTTCCCGTTTCCCCCGAATCCGCAGCGCACGGAGACGGATCTCGTGAAAATGCAGCGACACACGAAGGCGCAGCCCGCGAAGAAAGAAATAAAGATCAAGAGAGGGTCAGCCGACTGGAAGCTAGCGCCGACGCCCCTCCTCGCCAGGTACCCTGGGGTGTGTTCGCCGGAGCTTTGCTGGTGGTCGCTCTTGCATTGTCTTTCTGGAGCCATCGCCGTCGGGAGCACGCGAGCGAGGCAGTGCGGCCGACTCCAGCCACCCCCGCGGCGCAGGTATCGGACGGAGCATCAGTTTCCGATTTGCCGACAACTAGCTCGCCAACAAATGGTTCGCCGACTGGAGTACCTGCCCCGTCCGTCGTCCCCAAAACATCTCATGACTTAGCGCCTGCCTCCCCCGCCGCAACTTCGGGTGAGTTTACCGTCGTCATCCAAGCGCGCGAAGAATCCTGGACCACGATCACGGCCGACGGCAAAACTATCTCATCCGAACTTTTGCCCACTGGCAGCGAGCGAGTGGTACGAGGCCAGAAAGAGATCACAGTCAGGACGGGAAACGCTGGCGGCGTCGACTTTCGATTCAACGGAAAGAAGCTCGACACCGGAGGAGACTACGGGGAGGTCAAGACCGTTACTTTCGGTCCTCGTGGAGTCTTATCGAGCTCCCCGGCACCGCCCTCGACGCCTTAAAGTTTCTCTCTTTCTTTTCTTCCTTTTACGGCCCACCTTCCACCGTTTAATGCCACCTGGCTCCCACTCAATGTCAGCTCCCTTCGGCACCAGCCAATTCCATTGCGCTTGGGGGCCAATCTCTGATACCGTTTTGATGAAGATTAAGCCAGACTCCGGTCAGAGCCCTTGGCTCCGTAAGCCTCCCTTATCGGACGTAACGGCTCGAAGTTACCTTGAGGAGATACCAGCTTGCCAGTATTGAATCGTTTTCTATTTACCTCGGAATCCGTAACCGAGGGACATCCGGACAAGATCGCCGACCAGATTTCCGATGCCATTCTCGACGCCTGCCTTCGTGAGGATCCGAACAGCCGCGTCGCCTGTGAAACCTTGACCTGCACCGGCCTGGTCGTGATTGCCGGCGAGATCACCACCAAAGCCTATGTCGATTTTCAGAATCTCGTGCGTGGCGTTGTACAGTCGATCGGCTACGACAACGCAGTCTACGGTTTCGACTCCAACACTTGCGCCGTTATTTCGAGCATTAACAAGCAGTCCGGCGATATCGCCATGGGCGTCGATACAGGAGGCGCCGGCGACCAGGGAATGATGTTCGGCTTCGCCTGCAACGAAACCCCCGAACTGATGCCCCTTCCGATTTCGCTCGCACACAAGCTCACCCAGAAACTTTCTGAAGTTCGCAAGAATGGCACCTGCCCTTACCTGCGGCCCGATGGAAAATCACAGGTCACGGTCGAATACGACTCGCCGGGCAAAGTGAAGCGGGTCGATGCCGTAGTCGTCTCCACCCAGCATTCCGAAAGCGTTGGCAACGACGAACTGCGCGCCGATATTTTGAAGCACGTGATCCAAGCCGTTATTCCTGCCCACCTGCTCGATGAGGACACCAAGTACCACATCAATCCCACCGGACGGTTTGTCATCGGCGGCCCCATGGGCGATTCCGGTCTGACCGGACGCAAGATCATCGTGGACACCTACGGTGGCATGGGACGTCACGGCGGCGGCGCATTCAGCGGCAAGGATCCGACCAAGGTGGACCGCTCAGCCGCCTACATGGCGCGCTACATTGCGAAGAACATCGTGGCCGCCGGACTGGCCGATCGTTGCGAAGTGCAACTGGCCTACGCTATCGGAGTAGCTGAACCCGTCAGCGTCTTAGTAGATACTTTCGGAACCGAGAAGATCGATGCCAAGCAGATTCCGGGTCTGGTGCGGGCGAACTTCAAGCTCAAGCCGCGCGAGATCATCGATTCGCTCAATCTGCGCCGTCCGATTTACCGCAAGACTGCAGCCTACGGACACTTCGGCCGCAGCGACGCCGATTTCACCTGGGAAGCAACCGACAAGGCTGTCAAACTGGCCGCCGACGCTGGAGTTAAACAAGAGCCAGTCGGAGCTAGAAAATAGTTCCTAAATTCTCCGTAGAGACGGGGCTTGCCCCGTCTAGCGGGCTAGCGAAAACTCCCGGTTGGGCATCATCGCTCAAGGTTCAAGCGCTTCGGGATTCGTATCAGAGCATCGCTTTAGCGGTGCCGTAATCATCCAAATCCGATGCCCCTTTAGGGGCCGGGCAGCACGAGAAATTTCATTTAGCGTCATCATCCGGGGATAGGGAGAGAAATGGCAACGACATCAATCAGCAGCGACATAAAAGGTTTGGAACTGGCCGATCTGGGCAAGAAGCGCATCGAGTGGGCGAACCAGTCGATGAAGGTGTTGCAGATCATCCGCAAGGAGTTCATCAAGAACCAGCCGCTCAAGGGTATCCGCGTTTCGGCCTGCCTGCATGTGACGGCCGAGACCGCAAACTTAATGATCGCGCTGCGCGACGGCGGCGCCGACGTTGCGTTATGCGCTTCGAATCCGCTTTCCACGCAGGATGATGTTGCGGCCAGTCTGGTTCGCGACTACAACATTCCTGTTTTCGCTATCAAAGGCGAGGACAGCGACTCCTACTACTCGCATATCATGGCGGCGGTCGATCACAAGCCGCAGTTCACCATGGACGACGGTGCCGACTTGGTCTCCGTGCTGCATACCAAACGCACCGCGGAACTGGAAAATGTGATCGGCGGAACCGAGGAGACGACCACCGGTGTGATTCGCTTGCGCGCCATGGCCAAGGAAGGCGTGCTGCGCTATCCGATCGTGGCGGTCAACGACGCTGACACCAAACATCTGTTCGACAATCGTTACGGCACCGGGCAATCGACGATCGACGGCATCATCCGCGCCACGAATTTCCTGCTCGCAGGATCAAAGTTCGTGGTCGCCGGTTATGGCTGGTGCGGCCGCGGTCTGGCTTCGCGCGCACGCGGCGCGGGAGCGGAAGTAATCATCACCGAAATCGATCCGACCAAAGCTCTCGAAGCGGTCATGGACGGGTTCCGCGTGATGAGCATGGAGGAAGCCGCCAAAATCGGCGACGTTTTCTGCACCGTCACCGGCAACAAGAACGTACTCGCCAAGCAGCACTTCGCACTCATGAAGGACGGCGCCATCATCTCGAACTCGGGCCACTTCAACGTCGAAATCGACATCCCGTCGCTCGAAAAGCTGTCGTCCTCCAAGCGCACCACGCGCACCTTCGTCGACGAATACACAATGAAAGACGGCCGCCGCATCAACCTGCTCGGGGAAGGCCGCCTGATCAACCTGGCCGCCGCCGAAGGGCATCCCGCGTCGGTGATGGATATGAGTTTTGCCGACCAGGCCCTGTCGTGCGAGTACATGGTGAAGAACCATGCGTCGTTAGAAAAGAAGGTTTACACGGTTCCGGTGGATCTCGACAAACGCGTAGCCAAGCTCAAGCTGGAATCGCTTGGCATCAAGATCGACCGCTTAACCTCGGAGCAGGAAGAATACCTGGCAAGCTGGAACGAAGGAACGTAAGAACCATTTTCTCAGGTGTCAGGTGTCAGGTCTTCAGGGGCGGCGCAAGCCGCCCTTATGTTTTGTGTCAGGGGTATCGCTTGTTTCGTATCAGGGTATCGCTTTAGCGATACCACAGCCTCCTCAAGTGAGATGCCCCTTTAGGGGCTGGACCCAGAATACCTCCGCCACTCAAGTTTTCTACCGCCAGGCCGATGAACGCCCAAGAGGCGTGCGTATGACCGTTCCGAATTCCAAAGTGCTCTTGGTCGAAGACAGCAAGTTTCTCCGGATGGCAACTGAGCACTCCTTGTCCAAAGCCGGTTACCTGGTCAGCACCGCCGCCGACGGCGAGGAAGCTTTGCAGGTCGCCAATGACAAACTGCCCGACATCATCCTGCTCGATATGATGCTGCCCAAGATCAGCGGTCCAAATGTCCTGAAGGCCCTGAAAGAAAATCCCGTGACCACGCACATTCCGGTCATCGTGCTCACCAGCCTGTCGCAGAAGAACGAGGAAAAACTCCTCAGCGAAGGCGCGGCCGCCTACTTCGAGAAGTCCGCTCTGGCACTCGACCAGAACTCCAGTCGCCTGGCGGACACGGTAGAGACAGTGCTCGCTCGCGCCAGTCAGCAAAAAGAGCCTTGATCTGAATTATTGCGACCGCATACTGCGGCCTGACTGATGGAGTGCCGGGCGCCCCGCCCGGCTGGATGAGCGACTTGCCCGCCCTTTTTTTTGGCGCGGGCATTTTTGCCCGCGCTTTATTCTTTGGAGTGGGGACACTCCGGCCGATGGTCCACGACGCGCTTTTCGTTGTGTTGGGCGGTTACCAGGCTGGGCGACCGGAGATCCGGAGTTTTAACCTGGGTGTTGAATCCTCAAATTCCCGATCTGCAATCGGCTTGCTGATTTTTTCTACGGCGTCACCTTGAACACCGTGCCGTGACCGTTGGCGCCGCCAGAGTAAGTCGTGCCGTAAAGGTTCCCCACGGTGTCCATCACCAGGCCGGCATAAGGATGAGTTCCGTCGGAACCGTTTGCGGCGAAGCTGTGCAAAACGGTTTCGGTCCCGTTCGGGCTGAGCTTAAACACTGTGCCGACGCTATTCGTGCCGCCATCATAGGTCGTGCCGTAAAGGTTCCCCGCCGCATCCATCACTAAGTCCGCTCGAGGGTGGGAGCCGTCCGGGCAGCCCGCTCGCGCGCAAAAGCTGTGGAGCAGAGTCTCCGCCCCGCTCGGCCCTAGCTCAAACACCGTGCCCTTTCCGTACGAGCCACCACCATAGGTCGTGCCGTAAAGATTCCCATTCGTGTCCAGGATGAGGCCCGCTTGAGGGTACCTGCCGTTCTTGCAGCCCGTTGCGGTGCAAAAGTTGTAGAACGTGGTTGCAGTCCCGTCCGAGCTGATCTTAAACACTGTGCCCCCACCGTACGCGCCGTTATAGAGGGTTGTCCCGTAAAGGTTCCCGCTCGCGTCCATCACCAGGCCCGCTTGGGGGTAGTAGCCGTCGGGACAGCCCGCTTGTTGACAAAAGCTGTGGAGCACGGTCTCGGTCCCGCTCGGGCTGAGTTCAAACACCGCGCCCGCATCGTACGCGCCGCCATCGAAAGCCGTGCCGTAAAGGTTCCCCTTCGCGTCCATGATCAGGCCCGCTCGGGGATGGTAGCCGTCCGCGCACGCCGCCAGGATGCAAAAGCTGTAGAGCAAAGTTTCGGTCCCATTCGGGCTCAGCTTAAAAACCGTGCCGAGCCCCTTCGCGCCGCCAGACTGGGCCGTGCCGTATAGGTTCCCCGTCGTGTCCATGAGGAGGCCCGCGTAGGGATAGTGGCCATCTGTGTGACTTGCGGCGAAGCTGTGCAGCACGGTTTCGGTCCCGCTCGGGCCGAGCTCAAACACCGTGCCCACACCACTCGCGCCGCCGTAGAGGGTCGTCCCGTAAAGGTTCCCCGCTGTGTTCATGACCAGATCCGCTCGGGGGTTGGAGCCGTCCGGGCAACCGGTTTGGGCGCAGAAGCTGTAGAGCACGGTCTCCGTCTGCGCCTCCGCCGGCTGAAAGCCAACGACAACTATAAAGAGCAAACAGAGCACGGCCATGGTGAAAGAGCCGCGCGTCCAGGCGGCGAAAATCGCGCAGTCTAGGGACCACGACATGGCCGGCGGTTTTATCGAGCCGAATTTCCGCACGACAGCAAGAATGTCCAAACCACGCCTCGTACCGTAGCCGCAAGCTGGCGTAAGCATAGGTTCCTCAGAAGAAGCGGGTAGATAGAAAACGGGGGAGTAAGAACTTGGCGTCATTGTATCCCCAATGGTGGATGTGTCAAGAGCCCTTTCTGCGCCAAGGTGAAGCGGTCGCGCCGATTCCAACGCGCCGGCTGGCGCCCCGAAGGCTCGCTTTGAATGAGTGAGTTCGAGATAACGACTCGAGCGTTCTGCTCCGGCGACGGCACAAACAGTGACGGAGTAAAATGATGCGATGTATCACTACAATCCTTCGACCGCCTTGGAAGAATTGACCGAAGACGCGACCCTGCCCAATCCGGTCCACGTTCGCGACATGATGCTGCGCCGCAAGCTCACCGCCGACCAGTCGCTCGAATTAAACCGCATCTTCATCGAATACCAGAAATTTTTTGGAGAGGCACAGAAGCTGGGCAAGGAAATCTTGAAACGCCTGGCAGCGTAGTCAAGACTCATGTAGGGACGGACGTCCTCCTTCGACTTCGCTCAGGACCTGTCCAGTCGCGCGAAGCCCGCCAGCATACTCCCCAGTATCATCCCTCGGCAGGCAGATCAGGCTTTACCGTGGATCTTAGCCCACCACCAGCGGACGCCGACGAGCAGGAACCGCCAGTCGTGGAAGAATTCAGGCGGCTTGCCCTCGAAGGCGTGGCCGATGAATTGGAAAACCCATCCGATGAGGAACAAACCCAGCGCGTAAAGCCACAGGCGGTGGAAGAAGATGCTGGCTGCAAAAAGCGGGACCGAGAGCAGGATGGTCGGGATACCCAGCGTGTGACACACGCGGTTCACCGGGTTCTGATGACTGGAACCGTATTGCGAAATCCACTGCTCGTCGGTGCGTCCGCCCAGCACGCAGAGGATGATATCACGATCAGTGCCGGGAAAAAGTCAGCTTCGTCATGGGTAGTGATGCAGTTCAAACTGCATCACTACGTCGTCATGACATCGGTTTGCTCATAACCGTTGCAGTAACTACTGGAGTAACTATCGGAGTTCGAGCTTGACTGCGACCTGCATCTCCGTCAAATTGTGACAATCTCATTCCTTCGCAAAAACCAGAACGAGTCGGGGCGCTCCGGCAACACCATTCGATCCATCAAAACTAGTTGAGGTTTGAACGTGGAATTAAGCAATTTGCAGATCGTAAGACTGGCAGCGGGCGTTCTCGGTACGGTCGGTGTAGCCGCGGTTTTGTGGGGACAACAGGCCGATGGTCCGCGGCAGGGGATCTCGCTGGTCACCGATTGGAGCCATCATCATCTGGTTTACTCACAGCAGACCGGGACCGATCTGTCGTCAGCGCTCCGTCAGGAGCCGCGCTACTGGCAGCAATGGCTGCGGCGCAATGGAATGCAGTCGCCGACCACTGATGCGCCGATCGCTAATCTGCCAACAATGAATCCATTCCACGAGAATGCCGCCGCTCCCTTAGCTACGCCAAGAAAGAGATTCAAGCGCGACTGGGCCAAGTCATTGGGTCCTGGAGCCACCGTGGGTGCGGGCCAATACCCAGCGAAATTCTCCTTCGATATAACCTCGGCCAGCTGCGCCAGCGATCCCCGGCCCGACTTCGTAGCCTTCAATACCAGTGTGCCCGGATCGGCGACCCAAGCCACCATCGTCGCCTTTGACAATCTATATTTAGGATGCACTGGCACCGTCCCCGCTACCTACTGGGCTTACAACACCGGCGGCGCCGCTCTGACCTCTACCACTCTGTCGCTCGACGGCTCTCAGTTGGCGTTCGTGCAAAGCAGCGCGGGCCAAGCCCAGCTGGTTCTGTTGAAGTGGCAAGCCTCGACTACGGCCACCAGCACGAGCCCGGACCCAATCAATGTGGTAAGTGCGAGCCAGTATCCGACTTGTACGCTACCGTGCATGACAACCCTGGCATTTAGCGGAGGCGCTAACGACACCAACTCCTCCCCGTTCTATGACTACTCCAACGACGTGCTCTATGCGGGCGATGACAGCGGGACGCTGCACAAATTCACGCCCGTATTCACCACCGGAACGCCTTCTGAAATAACGACGGGAAGCTGGCCGGTGACCCTGGCGCTCGGGCTGAAACTCACCAGCCCCGTCTATGATGCAGGCACGCGACGAGTCTTTGTGGGGAGCGGGTACAACGGCTCCGGCAGCCAGCTTTTTGCCGTCGTGGGCACTACCGGCGCCACAGTTGGGACCAGCAGCAGCCTCGGCAAGGGCGTCGGGATCGCCAGCGGCACGATCGTAGATTCCTCGGCCGGGAAAGTGCTTGTCTTTGTCGGAAACGACGGCACCACCTTTTGCGGCTCCGGCGCGTGCAGCGCCGTCTATCAGTTCGGAGTTAATTTCACTTCTGGGACGGGTACCAAGGCCGCCGTGGGATTCGGCGGGACCTTCCCTCTGTATGACGGAGACTTCGATAACGCCTACTACACATCAGCGAACGGCACCGGCAACCTCTACGTCTGCGGCGGAGGACAATTCTCCCACGAACCAACCATATTCAGTATTCCGATCAATTCCAGCGTCATGTTCACGTCGTCCGTAGCCGGATCAGCCCTCGGTCTCTCCAACACAGCCTGCTCTCCCGTAACCGAAGTATTCAACCCGGCAGGGACCGGCACGGACCGCCTCTTCGCCAGCGTGCCCAACGGTGGCGACGCACAGGCGTGCAGCAGTGGCGGTTGCGTCAACAACCTGACCATCGGCGCCTGGAAGGCCTCAACCAGTTACACCGTTGGTCAGCACATCCTCGATCCCTCCAGCAACTGGCAAGTCGTGGCCACCGCTGGGATCTCCAAGAGTGGCACCGCTCCTTCCTGGATGAGCACCTGCGGGCTGGAAACCACCGACGGCGCGGTCACCTGGACGAATGCCGGATTCGTGACCCAATTCACTCCCCAGGGGTGGCAGGCTGGCGCGTTTTGGTCCGTAGGCTTCAGGATTATCGATAGCAACAACAACCTCGAGTGCGCTCTCCAAACCGGCATCGCTTCCGGACTCACTCCTCCGGTATGGAACACTGCAATCGGTGGCGTTACCACCGAAGTGACGGGCCTCCAATGGAGGAACGGAGGCCCTCTGCCCAGCCACGCCCTGCCCGTCGCAGGCGGCACCAGCGGCATCATCATGGACAACATCGTAGGATCCGGCGTACTCGCCGGCGCTTCCGAGGTCTACTTCTCTCCGCTCAGCACCGGAGGTTGCGGTGCGGGCAATGGCTGCGCCGTCCAAGCCTCGCAGTCGGCCTTGAACTAGGATCGGGTCATCGGGCGATCGGGCCATCGGGTCATTTAAAGTCAGATGCGTTTGAACTTCGATGACCCGATCACCCGATGGTCAGATGACCCGATCAGATGACGGGATCAATTTTTCAGCGACCGCCGCGAAACCCTCCATGGAACCCACCACGAAAGCCTTCGCTCCGGCCGCGTCCTTCGAAACCGCGCCGCTCCATCCGGCCATGTCCCTCAAATCGGCGTCCCTCGAATCGGCCATCAAAGTCGCGACCATAGTAGCCGCGCCCGTAATATGGATGTCCCCAGCCGTACCAGGGGCCTGCGCCGATAAAGATCCCATTCGCGAACCAACTCGGACCGTAGTAGCCGTAAGGCGCGCAGCTATACGGATAGTCCGGGTAATAACCGTAAGCGCAGACTGGCGGGCCGGCGACATAGCCGCCAAAGCCAACGCCCACTCCAACTCTGACCTCAGCCTGCGAATACGCAAGCGGCAACGTCAGTAACGCAAGCAGTGCGATGTATCTCAGATACTTCATTGTGAACCCCTTTCGTCTTTCCTCCACTCGGCGATTCGTGGTTGCGATTCGCCGGAGCGGCAAGGTGCCTCAGCTTTTTGGTTTCTTCTGAAGCGCCTACTCATTTGAACTCGGATCGGGGCGGAAAGTTGCGGGAAGACGAGTGGCTGATTTCAGCCATCCTGCGTGAAATCAACCACTTGGGAGGGAATGCGAGAACAGGCGGGCGAAGCGAAGTCGCCTACACCATTCGACAGGAGGGTGAATTGGCCTGAACGACCGGGGGGTACCCCCTCCCCCCTATTTTTCGTAAAGTCTTGTTTCCAAATGACTTATCTACAAAGTATAGATAACAAAGCAGTTAGAGCCCCAATGTTCGGGGGTGGGTTATTGAAAACAAAGGAGTTACCACTCACAAAGCCTGTAAAGTCCAGATTTAAAAGAACTTAGTTAAAACTGCGGCTTTTATAGCCGCGTTGAAAGCTCTACCCTGTTTGTTAGTTATCCTTCAATTGTAACTCGTGATGTCAACTGTTTGTTACTTCGCCTCATCCGCTTGGCATGCGGCTCCGTTTGATATCGGTCAGCATGGTCTGCCTCAAGATGCTGTTCACCCGTGTCTGATATCCTTTGCCGCGCTTCTTCAGCCAAGCAACCACATCGGCGTCCAACCGCATTGAAACGGCCTGCTTCACGGGACGATAGAACTTGCCCCGAACCGCATATTTCCAAGCGCCAGGCGGAAGTTCCGGAATATCCGAAGTATCGATTTGGTCATCCGGCAGCGCAGCCAAAGCCGCCAGTTCCCTCTTCTGTCGCAGAGTCAATCCTCGTCCGGGACTTCGCTTGACTCTAGTGATCCTGCTTGCCTTGCGCATATAACCTCCGTTCGCCACGAGTTGCTTTTCGTGCCGAGACAATGCGGATCTCTTCGTCGTACTCGTTGACTGTATGAGCGACGACTGTATGAGCGACCAGTAGCACGTGAATTCCGTTCACGACCCCAATCGTCTGCCAGCGCGGCTCGCCGTCCACCTCCCGGTCTTGTCGTGTCAGGTGGAAAGGATCGTCGAAGACCAAGCTGGCGGTCTCGAAGCTGACGCCGTGCTTTTGTTTGTTGATCCGGTTCTTTCGTTCATCCCAGGCGAATTCCACAATCGCCTCTGTAATGACGACTATGTATATACAGTAACACGGCTGTCAATTGTCCGCCAAGACCCACCCTTCAACAAACGAAGGGTGGGGCACCCGGCCGACTTACATCTGAGGTTGGTCGCCGACATAATGCTGATCGCGTAGAATGGAAGGCTGAGAGGCAAGGAGTGTTTGTGCCCGATTCAATTGTGCCATCATCGCCGCCCGAACCGCCTTCTGGATCACCCGCAAGGCCGAACCCGAACCTCATTGACCTCATCAACGTCCTTGCAGACAGAGCCGACCCCGTTGTGAAGCTGCTTACGGCGGCAGTAACTAGCTACCAGAAAGGCCAAGAACGAGAGAATAGT
>Ga0210407_10001182_pt1 | contig 25252 bp, 21 predicted proteins | sample IncBWC27MmetaG_FD_150860 | JGI IMG/M metagenome (GOLD analysis project Ga0210407, IMG submission 150860) | Forest soil microbial communities from Barre Woods Harvard Forest LTER site, Petersham, Massachusetts, United States - Inc-BW-C-27-M | ecosystem: Environmental > Terrestrial > Soil >... | reverse complement strand
GCAGCAGTGCCGCAGTTTAGAATTCAGGCGCAGCCGCGGCTAGATTTTCTGAAATCGTTTGTGCCGGGAGTGCCGGTCCCTGAACCCGAAATCATTTCAGGTTGATGATTTAATCTACAATCTGAACTCTCTTCCATGCCCTCGACCTTCTATCCCGTGATTCTTGCCGGAGGCCGCGGCACCCGCTTTTGGCCGCTTAGCCGCAAGAAGCGTGCCAAGCAACTGCTGGCACTCGATGGCAAGCAGACCATGATTCAGCAAACGGTGGCGCGCTTGCGCCCGCTGGCCTCAACGAAGCAGTTTTGGGTTGTTACCAATAAGGATTCGCGTCCGGAAATTCTGCACCAGCTTCCGAAACTTCGTCGCGAGCAAATCGTTGCCGAGCCGATAGGCCGCAATACGGCGCCGGCGATCGGCCTGGCGGCGTTCATTCTGCAACGGTCTGATCCGGACGCGGTTCTAGGATTGTTTCCCTCCGACCACGTGATCGCAAATAACAAGCGTTATCACCAGGTTTTGCAAGAAGGGATCAACATTGCAGCAGCGGCCGAAAACATTGTCGTTCTTGGAATTCAGCCCACGCGTCCGGAAACCGGGTACGGTTACATTGAAGTAGGATCGGCGTCCACGCGCAATGCTCGCCGCGTGCGGCGGTTTACCGAGAAGCCTGACGCCGAGCGCGCAGCGGAATTCGTCAGCGCGGGTAATTTCTTCTGGAACAGCGGGATGTTTTTGTGGAGTGCGCGCACTTTGACCAACGCACTGGCCGAGCATCTGCCTCAAACCGCGCTCTTGCTCGAGAAAATTGCTGATAGTTACGGCACACGCGCGTTCGCCAGTACCCTGCAGCGGCTGTATCCGAGGTGCGAAAACATCAGCGTGGATTACGGAATCCTCGAACCGCGCTCGGCAAAAGGCGAGCAGGCGTCCAACATCTTTTGCTTGCCCGCCGATTTCGGTTGGAACGACCTGGGCTCGTGGACCGCGTTGCACGAGCATCGTACGTCCCGACGTCCGGTGAATGACGGGAACCTGATTTTGGCCCAGGGCATCTTTACCCTGAACGCCAGCGGGAATTATGTTCACGCGCCGGGGAAATTCGTCGCTGTGGTTGGAGTAAATGACATTGTGGTGGTGGAAACCGAAGACGCGTTGCTCGTAACCACCCGCGAAAACTCGCAGGACGTCGGCAAAGTGGTGAAGCATCTGGATGAGAGGAAGTTGAAGAAATTGGTTTGAAAAGCGTCGTTCGTCGTTGGTCGTTCGCCAACCCGCACCTCGCAAACTCACCAACTAGCCAAACACTAAATGACTAACCCCGGAAAGCCAACGACCGACGACCAACGACCAACGACGGCCTCCATCAAATTTGGCACCGACGGCTGGCGCGCAGTAATTGCCGACGACTTTACCTTTGACAACGTCCGCCGTGTTGCAGGGGGCATTGCATCTTATGTTCTGAAGCATGAGGAGGCCGCCCGGGGATTGATTGTCGGATACGACACCCGCTTTGGATCGCCGCAATTTGCGCGGGCTGCGGCCGAAGTCCTTGCTGCTGCCAGCATTCCCATTAAGCTTTCGGGCGACTATGTCCCCACTCCAGCCATCTCCCTCGCCGTCAAGCAGGGGGAAGCCGCGGGAGGAGTGGTCATCACTTCCAGCCACAATCCGTGGAACTGGAACGGCGTAAAATTCAAAGCCAAGTTCGGCGGCTCGGCGCCTCCATCGATCATGAAAGTGATTAGCGAAGAAACTGCCGCCGGGGCGAATCCACAGGGCGATCGTGCGGCGATCGAGGAAGTCGATCTGAAGCCTGCTTACATCAAGGCGATTTGCGCTTTTGCCGACGTTGAGCTCATCAGTAAAGCCCGCTTCAAGTTCGCCGTCGATTCCATGTACGGTGCCGGGCGCGGTGTGCTGACCCAGATCTTCAGTGAGCGAGGGATTGAGTTCGTCGCCATTCGCCAGGAATTGAATCCACTTTTCCCCGGCATTAACCCGGAACCGATCGAGCCGCACGTGCGCATGCTGCAGGACACCGTGGTCCGCGAAGGTTGCCACGCTGGATTCGCGACTGACGGAGATGCCGACCGCCTCGGCGCCGTGGCCGAAGACGGCAGCTTCGTGGATGCGCACAAGATTTTCTGCGTGTTGCTGGAATGGCTGCTGCGGCGCAAGCCCTGGTCCGGAGACGTCGTGCGTGCGTTTAACACCACGCGCATGCTCGACCGCATCGCCGCGAAATACGGACGCAAGTTGATCGAGTGCCCGATCGGTTTCAAGTACGTTGCCGATCTCATGATGGAACGCGATATCCTCATCGGCGGCGAAGAATCCGGCGGGATCGGCTATTCGCGATTCCTGCCCGAGCGCGATGGAATTCTGAATTCCCTGCTGCTGGCGAACGTGATGGCGGAGGAGCAAAAGCCCCTTGGGGCGCTGGTTGCAGAGCTTCAAAAGGAATACGGTCCGCACTATTATGGCCGCCGCGACTTGCACATTTCCGACGAAGTTAAGAGCAACGCGATTGCGCGTGCCCAATCCGGTCAAACCACACGCTTGGGAAAATATGCGGTTTTGAAGAAGCAGGACTTGGACGGAATTAAGTTTTTCCTGGGTGCCCCCACCAGCGGCAACGGCGCCGAAGCCTGGGTGCTATTGCGGGCCTCAGGAACGGAGCCTCTGCTCCGCATCTACGCGGAAGCGGCTTCGCCGGAGTTGGTCGAAGAAATACTGGCGTCCGCGGAAGCGTTTGTTCATTCTGCGTGAGTGACCGACTGACGTTGGCCGGTCGTCCAGAGGCCGCTTGCACCTTTAGGATGTCGCGCAGCTTCGCCCCGCAGTGCAATAATCTAGAACGATGGCTACCAGCACAGTCGCGCTTTCGGATTCTCCCGAAGCGCGAAACTACAACCGCATCCGCCGCTGGCTGGGGATCGCCGAATTCGCGTTTGGATTGGCCCTGCTCGTGGTCCTGCTGGTCACCGGCTGGACGGGATGGCTGCGCGACATCGCCTACCGGTCGCAGAGTTACGCGCTAGCAGTATTCCTTTACACGCTGATGCTGGTCGTGCTCAGCAAGTTTGTTGGCCTGGGACTCGACTATTACGGCTTCCGCCTGGAGCACCGCTATAAGCTCTCCAACCAGAAATTGCGCGGCTGGATTTGGGATGAGGTGAAGGGACTTCTTGTCAGCGCCTTGCTGGCCGGGTTGCTGGTTGAAATGCTCTACTTCATTATTCGTCAGTTCCCGGAGCATTGGTGGCTACTGGCGTGGCTGGGGTTTTTGGGTGTGGCAGTTCTGATGGCGCAGCTCGCGCCCGTAATTCTGTTTCCCATCTTTTATAAATTTGAACCGCTGCAGGACGAAGAGTTGAAATCACGGCTGGTGCGCCTCGGAGAACGTGCCGGCACTCGAGTTCGTGGCGTGTACAAGTGGCACTTATCGGAAAAAAGTAAGAAGGCCAACGCCGCGCTGACTGGCCTGGGGAATACGCGGCGCATCATTCTCGCCGATACCCTGCTGGATAGTTATTCGCCCGACGAAATTGAGGCGGTGCTGGCCCACGAGCTCGGCCATCACGTGCACAAGCACATTCTGAAAAGCATTGGGGTCCAGGCCGGAGTCACGTTCATCGGCTTCTGGGCTGCGAATTGGGCGCTTCATTATTCGGTCGATCGCTTGCACATGTTTGAAACGATTTCCGATTTCGCGAACCTCCCCCTGCTGATTCTGATCTTTACCCTGCTTTCGTTTTTCCTGATGCCTGCGCTGAATTCGTTTTCGCGATACAACGAGCGCGAGGCCGATCGCTACGCTTTCGAGTCCATCGCCAGCGTCGCTCCGTTCGTCTCTTCCATGAACAAGCTGGCGGAGCAGAACCTGGCCGAGCGCACGCCCTCGCGCTGGGTGGAGTGGTGGTTCCATTCGCATCCCGCAATCGCGCGTAGAGTTGCAGCGGCAGACGCGTGGAGGAAAGCCCACCCGTAACGTCACCCAGAATCAAGATTCAACGGTTCTCGATTATCTTCACCACGCGTGCGAGGTCTTCCTCGGTGTCAACTCCGATACTGTCATGCGGCGTTTCCGCGGCGTAGATGGGGATCCCATTTTCCAGAAAACGCAACTGCTCCAGGCGCTCCGCGCGTTCCAGTGAAGATTCCGGAAGGGTCACGAATCTCTCCAGTGCGGGTTTGCGGTAGGCGTAGATTCCGAGATGCTTGAAATAGCGCGGCTGCGAAGTGTCGCGATCATAAGGAATCGTGGAGCGCGAAAAATACAGAGCGCGGTTGTTAAGGTCGGTTACGACTTTGACGGCGTTCGGGTTGGCGATATCTTCTTTTGTGGCCGGAGTTCGCAGCGTTCCTACAGACATATCCGCGTCCTGCATGAGTTCTACCAGGGATGCGATTTGGGCCGCTTGAATCATCGGCTCGTCCCCTTGAACATTCAAGTAGACGTCGGCGGCCGCCGACTGCGAGATCTCGTGGACTCGTTCGGTCCCGCTGCGATGCTTCTCCGAAGTCATGCGCGCGTTGCAGGAATACTTTTTGCACACTTCGAGAATCTCCTCGGAGTCGGTGGCGACGATCACGTCGTCGAGCACAGACGACGCCCGCACCGCCTGATAAACCCAAACCACCAGGGGCAGTCCGTGAATCTCGCGCAGCATTTTTCGCGGGAGCCGGGTGGACGCAAGCCGCGCCGGGATGACGGCAATCACTTTCATTCCGAGCTAGTGTCAACGTTTTGGAATCCGGTTGCAAGAGTGTGTTCTGGTCCAGCAGCCGTGGGAGGAACTTTTTCAGCCCTTTTCGAGGAGATGAGGTTGTTCGCTTTTGCCCGGCATCCAGGTTTCACAGCGGATCGTTTCTGGACGCCCTCCGTTTTGCTTATCCGCGCAACGCGTCGGCTGCGCGAGCAATCCGGTAACATGACCTTGTGCAGCTTTTGACCAATAGCAGCGCGCGGGTGCTGGAGTTCGACGCGCTTCGCGACCTTCTGCGCGGATACAGCGCCTCAGGCCTGGGCCGGGCGCGGGTGGCGGAACTCGCGGCCTCGACTAATCTGGCCTGGATTGAAAATCAACAACAGCTTACTGCGGAGGTGCGCGAGTTTCGGCGCGTGGGCGGGAGCTTTAATTTTTTTGGGCTGACTCCGATTTCTGAATTGCTGGAGAAAGCGGGAATCGCGGGCGTGGCGCTGGAGGCGCTGGAGATTGCCGGCGTGATCACTGTCGTGGATCGGGCGGCGGTATGGCGCGAGATTGCGCTGAATCCTCCGCAGGGGATGAAGCAGGATTGGGCGGCAGTGCGGAAGCTTTCGTCCGGGATCGGCGACTTCACGGAATTTCTGCGCGGGTTTCGAAACAAGATTCTTCCCGACGGGACACTGGATGACAAAGCGTCGCCGGCGCTGGCTTCGATCCGGCGGGAGATTGAAAAGCAGAAGCGAGGGATTCAGGAGTCGTTGCGCGGGCATTTGCGGCGGTTGGCGGAAGGCGGCGCGGTGCAGGACGAGCTGATCACCATCCGCGGCGAGCGTTTTGTGATTCCGGTGAAGACGGAGCAGAAGCGGCGGGTGCAAGGCGTTGTCCACGGGGCGAGTTCGAGCGGGCAAACGGTTTTTGTCGAGCCGCTTGAAACCATTGAACAGAACAACGAACTGGTGCGACTGCTCGAGGACGAGCAGGCGGAAGTGCGGCGCATTTTGCTGGAGATGACGCGGCGGATCCGGGAGCGGGCGGCGGAGATTGCTGGGGCGTTAGAGATATTGGCCGAGGTTGAGTTGCAATTTGCCAAGGCGCGGTTCGCGGAGGAATACGATTGCGTTGCACCAGAGTTTAATTCTGGGGATACTTCCTCGCGCTTGATTCTTATGGATGCTCGCCATCCGTTGCTGGAAAGGAATTTAAAGTCAAGGGCAACGGCGTCGGGCAAGCCTGCCCTGAGCGCAGTCGTAGGGAGTGTCCGACCCACAAGAGTGATTCCGGCAACCATCGAGATTGAGGGAGAGCGGAGGGAGCTGATTATTACCGGGCCGAATACGGGCGGCAAGACTGTCGGCCTGAAGACGGCCGGGCTGCTGGCACTCATGGCGCAGGCGGGGATTCCGGTGCCCGCGGCGCGGATGGAAGCGCCGGTATTTGACGCGGTGTTGGCGGATATTGGGGATTATCAATCAATCGAGCAGAACCTTTCGACGTTCTCGGCGCACGTCACCAACATTGATTTCATTTCGCGGACTGCGACTTCAAGATCGCTGGTGCTGCTGGATGAACTGGGGTCGGCGACTGATCCGGAAGAAGGGGCGGCGCTGGCAGTGGCGATTGCCGATCATTTTTTGCGAGTTGGTTGCATCACGATTATTTCGACGCACCACACAGCGCTGAAAGTGTTCGCATCGAATTCGCCGGGAGTTGTGAATGGCGCTGTCGGCTTCGACGAAGCGACTTTGCAGCCGACATATGAATTGAAGATCGGAGTGCCGGGGGCGTCGGCGGGAATCAACATTGCGAAGCGGCTGGGGCTGAATCCGGAAATTATTCAGTCGGCGCGAGCGCGCTTGGGGACGCAGGCGCGGGATGTGGGGCAGTTTCTGGACCGGCTGCATCTGGAGATTCGCGAGGCAGAGGCGGAACGCGCGCGGCTGCGTGACCGCGAAGAAGAGTTGACGCGCGAAAAGGCGCGGCTGGCGTCGGAGGGAAAGCGCGAGCAGCAAGAAAAAACGCGTGAGATGGAGAAGAAGCTCGAAACCCTGCTGCGCGATTTTGAATATCACGCGCGAGAAGCGGTGAATGCCGTCCAGGAGAAGGCGGCGGGACAGAAGGTTTCGAAAGACGCCGAGCGGCGGATTGCGAAGTTGCGCCGGGATTTTCGCGAGCAATTCGATTCCGCAGTGGTGGCGCACGTCAGCGGTGCGGATCAGGGCGATCCCAATGCGCAACCGCGTGTGGTGCAGAATGTAGCTGAAGGAGATTTCGTCAAACTGAAATCTATGGGGCGGAATGCGAGAGTCACGCGGCGGCTGGACGATAGCCACTTCGATGTGGAAGTGGGCAACATGAAGATGCGGATTGCGCGCGAGGACATAGCCGAAGTCGTGAGCCGGGTGACGGATACTCCTGTGCAGGCGGCGCGGGCGCGGGGAGTGTCGGTGCAGCTCGAAAATGAATCGGCCAACGCACCGATGGAGATTAACGTGATCGGGCAGAACGTGGACGACGCCACGCGCGATGTCGAGAAGTTCGTGGATCGGGCGTTCATGGCGGGATTGCCGCGGGTGCGAATTGTTCACGGGAGCGGCATGGGGATCTTACGCAAGGCGTTGAGGCAGTTTCTGAAGCAGCATCCGCATGTGGAGTCGGTGGCGGAGCCTCCGCAGAATGAAGGCGGCGGCGGGGCGACGGTGGCGGAGTTGAAGGTGTAGGTATGCTGAACATTCGGAATGTAACCCACGAAGACGTTCCACAACTGCTGGCGTTTATTCGCGAACTGGCGGATTACGAGAAGAAGCTGAACAAGTGTTTGACCACAGAAGACGATCTGCTCCGCGATGGGTTTGGTTCCGACGCGAAATTCCGTTCGCTGATTGCAGAATGGGACGGCGAGGCTGCCGGTTACGCGGTCTTTTTTTATTTCTATTCGACGTTTCAGGGGCGTCCGGCGTTGTTTCTTGAAGATCTGTACGTGCCGGATCGATTTCGCGGAAAAGGGATTGGGAAGGCGCTGCTGGCGGCGGTGGCGAAGTTAGCGATCGAAGAGAATTGCTTTGGGATGCGGTGGGAAGTGCTTGACTGGAACACTCCGGCGATTGAGTTTTATAAACGGCTAGGGGCGGATTTTCTGGATGAGCGCAGGGCAGTGGCGCTGGTGGGGGAGGCGCTACGGAAAGTCGCTGACGGAACCTAAACCATGAAACCAGAAAAACTTTATACCGTTGTTCTCGACTACGCAGGCGGAACCTATATAGCGCAGGTTCAGGCTTCGTCTCCCGCTGCAGCGTTCCCCCAATGGGTGTTGAAAATCAAGGACGAAGATCTGGCGGAATGGGGAATAAGCCGAAAAGAGCTTGCTGAGGTCGTTCGAACTGGAGAGATCGTCCCAATCGACGGCTGCCTAAATGTTTGGTGTGTAAGCGGTTCAGTACGGCAGGAACTAGCGCTGATCAATGTGATCGCCACCAGTGGGTCTCAGGAATAGCACATGAGCGAAGTGAAGATTATCGGCGCGGGGCTTGCGGGATGTGAAGCGGCGTGGCAGTGTGCGCGGCGGGGAGTTCGCGTTGAGCTGTACGAGATGCGTCCGGTGCGGTCCACTCCGGCGCATCAGACGGCGGAATTTGCGGAACTGGTCTGCTCGAATTCGCTGAAATCCGAAAGCGAGAACACGGCGCCGTGGCTGCTGAAAGAAGAGATGCGACGGACGGGATCGCTGCTGATCGAGATTGCGCGCGAGTGTGCGGTGCCGGCGGGGCATGCGCTGGCGGTGGATCGGGCTTTGTTTTCGGCGAAGGTTACTGAGACGATTTCACGCGAGCCGCTGATTCGGATTGTTCGGGAGGAGGTCACTTCAATCAGCGAGGATCAGCTGACGATGATCGCTACCGGGCCGCTCACTTCGGATGCGTTGTCTTTGGAGATTGCCCGCCTGAGTCAGTCCGACGACAAGTTGGAGTCCTTAGCGCTGCCTGGTCGGACAGGAGTGTCCGACCCACACGGGCAGGGGGGCCCCGAGCTGCCGGGGCCTGCACATCATCTTTATTTCTACGATTCGATCAGTCCGATTGTTGAGGCAGACTCGATTGACATGTCGAAGGTGTATCCGGCGGCACGGTATGACAAGGGGACGGCGGATTACATTAATTGTCCGATGACGAAGGAGGAGTACGAGCGGTTTCTGGACGCGCTGCTTTCGGCGGAAGCGGTTGAGGCCAAGGAATGGGAGAAGCTGAACTATTTTGAAAGCTGTTTGCCGATTGAAGAAATTGCGCGGCGCGGGCGCGACACGCTGCGGTTTGGGCCGATGAAGCCGGTGGGGCTGAGGGATCCGCGGACGGGGCGGCCTCCATATGCGGTGGTGCAGTTGCGGCAGGAGAATTTACGCGCGGACTCTTACAACCTGGTTGGGTTTCAGAACCATTTGCGGTTTGGCGAGCAGGCGCGGGTGCTCCGCCTGATTCCGGGGTTGGAGAATGCGCGGTTTTTGCGGTTTGGTCAGATTCATCGCAATACCTACATCAATTCGCCGATGCTGCTGAATGCTACGCAGCAGATGAAGCTGCATCCCGCAGTTTTGTTTGCGGGGCAGATTTGCGGAGTGGAAGGATATGTAGAGTCCATTGCGACCGGGATGCTGGCGGGGATTCATGCGGCGGCGCTGGTTGCGGGAGAGGTTCCGGTTGCTCCGCCGCGGGCGACTGCACTGGGGTCGCTGGTGAACTACATCACGCAGGCCGATGCGAAGAAGTTTCAGCCAGCGAATATCACGTTTGATCTGCTGCCGCCGCTGGAGAAGAAAGTGCGCGACCGGCAGGTGCGGCATCGTATACAGTGCGAGCTAGGGCTATGTCAGCTTTCGCGATGGCTGGCGAGGATTGAAGAACTTAGAAGTCTGGAAGCGGCGCCGGTTTTGGGCCTCTCAGGCCCGTGAACAAATTCACTCCTCTTTCCGTATCAATCCTCAGACGATAACCCGGCTTACGTTCCGCCTGGGCGAGCGTCCAATCTTGAGCCGCACGCATAACCATGGTTCTGCGCGATCTTATCCGCGACGTCTTCCGCACTCTTTGGTCGCACAAGCTCCGCACTTTCCTGACCATGTTCGGGATTGCGTGGGGGATTGTTTCGATTGTGCTGATGGTGGCGGCGGGCGAGGGGCTACGCAAGGGGCAGGAAGAGCAGACGCGGAACCTCGGCAAAGACATCATGATCGTGTTCCACGGTCGCACCAGCCTGCAGGCCGGTGGCACGCGGGCCGGGCGCGTGGTGCACTGGGAGGATCCCGATGTGCAGGCGGTGCATGAGGCGGCGCCAGATTGCGAGTATGCGATCCCCGAGCTCGAGCAGGAGGACGTTCGCACCCACAGCAATTACAACAACGCAGCGTTTTTGATCACGGGGTCGTATCCGGAGTTTGGAGACATTCGCAGCCTGAGTGTCGGCTCGGGGCGCTTTTACAACTGGGACGATCAGAGGGAAGGACGGCGGGTGGTCTTTCTGGGAAGCGATGCGGCGAAGCAGCTTTTTCCTGAAGGGCGAAATCCGCTGGGAGAGAATGTTTACCTGAATGACATTCCGTTCATGGTCATTGGCGTGATGGCCGCGAAGAAGCAGGATTCGAGTTATGACGGCTGGGACGTGAACAAAATCTTTTTGCCGTTTGCGGCTATGCGGCGGGATTTTCCCGACAAAGCCCCCGGGACGCCGTGGACTTTTGATCAGCTTCTCGTGACACCGAAATCCATTCAACAGCACGAGGCGTGCAAGGGCGAGGTGCGGGCGGCGCTGGGCAAGATGCACCACTACGATCCGACGGACAAGGAAGCGTGTCCGATCTGGGACACGGTGCAGAACGCCAAGGCCTTTGCTCAGATGACCGATGGGATGAAGTATTTCCTGGGCGCGGTGGGGTTCGTGACTCTGTTTTTGGGTGGGATCGGCGTGATGAACGTGATGATGGTAGCGGTGCGGGAGCGCACGCGAGAAATTGGCGTGCGCAAGGCGTTGGGAGCTCCGGCACACGCGATTATGAAGCAGTTCTTCATCGAAGCCATAATCATCGCGCTGTTCAGCGGAGCGGTGGGGATGAGCATTGCTTACGGGTTGTGTTGGCTGGTGGACCTGCTGCCGATGCCCGCATTTTTCGCGGGGCTGGTGCCGACCTGGCAGTCGGGAGCGCTGGCGTGCGGAATGCTGGGCGCGACTGCGGTGCTTTCGGCGCTGGTTCCGGCTAGAAGGGCAGCGTCGGTGGATCCGATTGAGGCGCTGCGGTTTGAGGCGGGAGGGTAGAGTGCCGACTTCCTTCCCGCTGCCGGCGGACAGCAGGTTCCTCGACTGCGAAGAATCGTTTGCAAACGAACGATTCCCCTCCGCTCGGAATGACAACGCGTTTTTGCAGCTAACTAAGAGCTGAAACATGCTGACTGAAATCATTCGCGAAGCTTGGGTGGCGCTGCGGCGGAATTACACGCGGACCCTGCTGACTATGCTCGGTATTGTCTGGGGCATTGCGACGGTGACGTTGCTAATCGCCTACGGCAACAGCTTTCGCGATGTGCTGGTCGGCGGCTTCGATGCATTTGGGAAGAGCGTCGTGATCGCGTGGCCACAGCAGACCAGCGAGCAACCAGGCGGGCAGCGTGCGGGGAAGAAAGTTGTGCTGGAGCAAGCCGACATCGACATGATCAAGGCCAACGCGTCGCTGGTGAAGTATGCGTGCCTGGAAACGGTGCGGCGGCCGGGGATTGGGTATGGCGACCGGCTGGTGGGTACAGCGGCAATTCGCGGAGTATGTCCGGAGTATGGCGAGATGCGGAATGAGGTGCCGTCGGAAGGCCGCTGGATAAGCGCTACGGATGAACTGGAGCGGCGGCGCGTCTGCTTTTTGGGCGGGAGGGTCCGCGAGCAGCTTTTCAGTGGACGACCTGCAGTAGGCGAATACGTGAGCATTGGCGGCGTGCGATTCGAAGTCATCGGAGTGATGCAGCGGAAGATTCAGCTAAGCAATTATTTTTCCAGCGACGACGACTCCACGTGGATTCCGTATTCAACTGCTGGTGATTTGTGGAATACGCGGTATGCAGCGGTGCTGGTGTTTGCGCCGGTCGCGCCGCAATTTGAGAAGAAGGCGATGGCGCAGGTACTGGCGGCGATCGCCACCCGGCAGAGTTTTTCGCCGACCGACCCGAAGGCCCTACAGATGTTCGGGCGCGATGAGTTTCGTCCGGTAATTGACGCGATCACGATTGGCCTGGAAGTACTCCTGACGTTCGTGGGCGCGCTGACGCTGGGCATTGGCGGCGTGGGGGTGATGAACATCATGCTGGTATCGGTCGAGGAGCGGATTCGCGAAATCGGCCTGCGGCGGGCGCTGGGCGCCAAGAAAATCCATATCAAGCTGCAGTTTCTGGCTGAAACTTTGTTGATCATGATGCTGGGCGGGGTCATTGGCGTGATCGTTTCCTACGTGGTGGCGGCTGCGGTCGGGACGCTTCCGCTGATGGGGCCGCTGTTCGAAGATGACTCTGGCAGGGGCGACATTCACCTGCACATTTCGCTCATGACGCTGGTGGCCTCTACGATGGTGTTGCTGGTGGTGGGCGTGATCAGCGGGTTGGTTCCGGCAATGCGGGCTTCGAAGCTGGATCCGGTGGAAGCGTTGCGGTACGAGTGATAACGCGACAGGGTTCTCTCTCCTTCAAAGAAATCGGTTGACCCGCAGCCGCCGCCCGCAGTACCTTGATTCGCATCGAACCACGTGAGGTGCATTCGTGCCAGTGTCCGCTGTGGACTCCGTTAGTCCTGCCATTGAACATGCTAAAGCGCAGCTGTTTCGTCCCTTTCGGCTGGGGCAGTGGTCGCGGCTCGCTCTGGTGGGATTGTTTGCGGGGGAGCTTAGTTCCGGCGGCGGCTACAGTGGCGGCAACTTTCAGATTCCATCACACACCGGCGGCGGGCGTCACGACTACCTCCTAAGCACGTTCCCCGACCCGTGGATCTTCGCCCCCCTGATCATCGGGCTGCTGATTGCCCTGCCCTTCCTGTGGCTGTTGTTGATGTATCTGAACAGCCGGTTGCGCTTCGTCCTGTTTGACAGCGTGATTGCCAAGCGCTGCGAGATTCGGCGGATGTGGGCGCAGCGAGGTGAGCCGGCGCTGAAATATTTTCTCTGGCAGATTGTGTTCGGTCTCATAAGCCTGGCGGGCATGGCCATCATCATTGGAGTACCTGCTCTGTTCGCCCTGGCTTTGGGATGGTTCAGCGCGCCGCGGGACCACCTGGTAGGTTGGATTTTAGCGGGCATAGTGGTGTTCTTTGTTTTTATGGCGTGGATAGTGGTGATAGCCGTCGTCCATGTGTTCACCAAAGATTTTGTGGTGCCGCAGATGGCGCTGGAAGGCATTTCCGCGTTCGAGGGCTGGAGCCGCCTGTGGAAGATGGTGAAGGGCGAAAAGGGCGGCTATGCGGGCTATGCGGGCATGAAGCTGCTGCTCGCAATTGGAGCGGCTTTCATATTCGGCATCCTGACCGTCATTGTGATGCTGGTGCTGCTGATTCCGATCGGCGGCCTGGGCGCGATCACCATCCTAGGCGGGGGAGCGGCGGGCCTTACCTGGAACGCTTTCACCATTACGCTGGCCATCGTCGCCGGATGCATCCTGCTGGTCTTATTGTTGTATGTGGTGTCGCTGATTTCGGTGCCTGCCATTGTGTTCTTTCCAGCATATTCGATTTACTTTTTTGCGGGGCGATATCCCCTGTTGGGGAATTTGATTTATCCACCAGCGCCGCACGCGCCTCCAGTAATGCCAGAGCCCACGCCACCGGTGATGCCGCCTCCGCCAATTCCGGAGCTAGGGACTTAATCATCCCGTGTGGGTCGGACCGGCCGATCATTTTTTCTTCTTCCAGTCGAATCTTCTGCCGACGATGCATTTCACGATCAGGTGATCGGTTGAGCCGGTCACGCCGACGCCTACACCGAAGTTAAATTCCCACTGCGGACCGAAGTCTACGTCGATTGCGGGAACGATCTGCTGTTGCTGTTCATGCAGCGGATCGAAGCCGGTGATCGGGCCGTAGCTGGCGTAGTACTCGACGCCTCCAGAAATCTTCTTTGTGAAGTCGTAGCTGACTTTGGCGTTGGGAGAGAAAACCACGCCTTGATTCACACCGGGGCCGTGGAAGGAGCGGTCAAGCGTGGGATTGAAACTCAAATACCAGGGGCCGAGTTTTCGGTCAACGATGGGGCGGATTTCCCAAGTCCAGGTGTCGGCGGAAAAGGTGGCGCGCTGGTAGCCGATTTCATTGGAAATACTGACGCCGACCGGCCAGTGCCAGGATTCAGGAACCCTGACGCGCGGACGAATGTGATCGCCGACCCAATTCCATCCGCCGTCGGGTTGAATGCTGGTGAAAATGTAGAACCCGGTTTCGAACCAGTCGTTGATTCCCTGCGTGATTTCGACGGTTTCGTGTTCGGCGTGATTGGTGGGCTGGACGCCATCGACGACGGTCTTCGATCCGTCGACGGTGAAATTGGAATGCAGTTCGACCATGGTGCTTCCGGCGGGGACGGTGTCGGTGCCGTAAACCTGGATTTCGTAGTTGTCCTGGGCGACAGCGGGAAGGGCGATCAGGAGCAGCGCGAAAAAGCACAGCGAAGTAAAGCTCTCTTTCGCGAAGTGTGGTCGCTGCCGCATGGCTCGTCTCATCATGAATGGATTCGCGATTCGGGCACGAGGATGCGGGAACTTGTAAGCCTGCGTCATTGTCCAATCCTAAAGACACGCGCGTGCTTGAGAGGAGCTTTAGATGGGATTCTCGACAGCAGGCAGCGGTGTGCTTCGGGCAGAGATCAACATCACCCCGATGATTGATATTTTGCTGGTGCTCATGATCGTGTTCATGGTTGCGGTCACGATGTCAGGGGAAAAAGGGCTGCAGGCAGAGATTCCCCAACCGGCCAACAACACGCAAAGCGACCCGGCCCCAGCAACTATCGTGATTCAGCTCAACTGGACGGCAGAGAATCAAGCGCCCTCGCTCAAAATCAACGAAGAGAGCGTGAAGTGGGACACTTTGCACGATCGGCTGTTCGACATTTTCAAACAGCGAGCCGAGCGGATTGCGTTTGTTAAAGGCGATGATGACGTGGCCTTTCAATATGTGGCGGACGCGATTTCGATCGCGCGGGGCTCGGGAGTGGAGAGAGTGGGGCTGCTGACGAAGACGGGGCCGGAGACGCCGTGAGCGGGCTGGACTCGGGTTTATCTGGCTTTTACCTTAATCCATATCGGTGACCCCACGAAGCCGAATTCTTTGCGAATCTGGTTTTCCAGGAAGCGCTGGTAAGAAAAGTGCAGCTTCACCTGGCGGTCGGTGAAGAGCACGAATGTGGGCGGAGAGGTGCCGGCCTGGGTGAGGTAGAGAATCCGCACGCGCTGGCGCATGGGGACGGACGCGCGGTCGAAGTCGATATGTTTTAGGAAGCGGTTCATCTGGCCGGTGGTGACGCGCTTGCGGCGTTCAGCGGCGACTTGCGCGAGGGTAGAAAAGATCTTGTCGGTGCCTTTGCCGCTAGAGGCGGAAACAAAAAGCACAGGGGCGTAGCTGAGGAATTTCAGCTCGTTGCGAAGACGGTCTTCGTAGGCCTCGCGGTCGCTGGGGAGTTGTTTGTGCGGTCGTCGCTTGTTTGCCTTTCGCTCGGAAGTGTCCTCGTCTTCGCTCGCGTCGCTGCCCTGTCCTGACTTTTTGCGCACGAATGCGCCGGCGCCGAACAGGTCCCATTTATTGACGATGATGATGACCGAGCGGCCGCTTTCGTGCGCGTAGCCGGCGATGGCGGCGTCGAGGGCGCTGACGCCTTCGGTCGCGTCGATCACCAGCAGCGCGATGTCGGCTTCCTCGAGATGTTTGCGCGCCATCACCACCGAAAGCTTTTCGGCCATCAGATGAGTTTTGCCTTTGCGGCGGATTCCGGCGGTGTCAATGAAGCGGAAATTCTGGCCGTCGCGTGTGACGAGTTCGTCTACCGCATCGCGAGTGGTGCCTGGGATGGGCGAGACGATGGCGCGCTCGGCCCCAGTAAGGCGATTCAGTAGCGTCGATTTGCCGACGTTGGGGTGGCCGATGATGGCGACTCTGGTTTCGGTCGGTGGGCGTTCGCTGTCGATCGATGGCTCGTCAGTCGTCGTCTCGTCAGTCGGTGGCTCGTCGTCTTCGAGCGGCGGTTCGCCGTCGGTCGTTATTTGGCCGCCGTTCGTCTGGCGTCGCTTTTCCGCCGCATCCTCCCGCCTTCGCGTGGAGCGGGAAGAGCGAGGGACATGGTCGGCGGGCTTACCGGCTTCGGCGTCTGAGGTTTCAAGTTTCAAAACCTTGAAGATGGCGTCGAGCAGTTCCTCGATGCCGCGGCCGTGCTCGGCGGAAATTGGGAACATGTTGCGGAATCCGAGGCGGTGCAGGTCGTCGGTGAGCGAAGATTGTTTTTCCGAATCGATCTTGTTTGCGGCAAGGAAGATGGGCTTGCCGGTGCGCTGGAGCAGGCGGGCAAGTTCGAGGTCGGGACCGGCGAGTTCGGTGCGCGCGTCCACGACCATTACGATGACGGCGGCTTCGTCGAGTGCAAATCTGGCCTGACGGAAAATTTCCGACGGAATGAAGTCGTTGTCATCGGGAAGGATGCCGCCAGTATCGACCACGCGTAGCTCTTGCCCGCGCCAGTTGGCCTTTCCGTAAAGGCGGTCGCGGGTGATGCCGGGCTCGTCGCCGACGATGGCGCGGCGCGATCCCACCAGACGATTGAATAGCGTTGACTTGCCGACGTTGGGGCGGCCGACGATGGCGATGAGCGGAGCCTGGGGCGAATTAGAAGAGGAATGTTTCATTGTTGCGGAATGGACTTCCCAACAGCGCGGTCATTCAATTTCCAGCGTTTCCTCGTGCGGACCGCACACGATTAGCGAATGGCAATTGGCCCACTTTCTTCTTGAAGTACTCGATCATTTCGTCCTCTGCTTCTGCGGGTTGCTGGGTCGTACCCCAGTAAACCCAGAGTGCGCATTTTCAGAAGCAGGACGTCCTGACCACCCCGGTGCGGCCCTCGCGCGTCGTGCTTGTGTCTATAGAATTCAGCGATTCTGCGAGAAAGCGAACGTTTGGTTCGGCCAATGTAGATGACTGGCTGCCCTATCCATCTCTTGGCGATCTGCGCGTCCAAATTGCCGACGTCCAAGGCAAAATCACCAGCATCATTTGGGTGTGAAACAGTCGCGATTACGTAGATTCCCGGGCTCGGCTCTGTTACCCTTTCGTCCCAAGGAACGGGGCCGCATGCCCGCAAATCGGCCGGCTGGAAGAGTTCTGTGACCGTGATTTTCTCGGCCATGCTAGTTATCCACTGGCGACTGATCACTGGCCACTGACAACTGTTTATTATAGAGACTCAGTGTCCTTGAGTCCCCAGCCCGCGTCTGCCGCAGCTTCTAACCGTTCGGCGAGTGGTACCTCACTTTACCAGTTCTTCGGGCCCGGAGGACTGCTCTCGCGCACCCATCCGGCTTACGAGTTTCGGTGCGGGCAGCTGCAGATGGCGCAGGCAGTCGAGGCGGCGATTGAAGAGAAGCGGCATTTGATCGTGGAAGCGGGCACGGGCACGGGGAAGACGCTGGCTTATCTCATGCCGGTCATTCGGTCGGGCAAGCGCGTAATCATTTCGACGGGGACGAAAAATCTTCAGGAGCAGCTTTTTCACAAAGACATTCCGTTTCTCGAGCAGGCGCTCTTTCCCGAAGGCAACAAGAAACTGAGCGTCTGCTACATGAAGGGCCGCAATAATTATTTGTGCCGCAAAAAACTGTACGACTTGACGGACCAGCCGGTGTTGAGCGGACTGGACGAGGTTGAACAGTATCGTGCGATTGCGGCGTGGGAGCAGACGACGACTAGCGGCGACCGCGCCGAGCTTACGCAATTGCCCGAGGCCAGTGCGCTTTGGCACAAGCTCGATGCCCGCGCCGATACCTGCCTAGGGCAGAAATGCAGTTCGTGGGACAAATGCTTCGTAACCGAAATGCGGCGGCGGGGAATGGAGAGCGACATCATCATCGTGAACCATCATTTATTTTTTGCCGACTTGGGGATCAAGCAGCAGGCCGAAGGCGCACCGGATGCAGGAATACTACCGGATGCCGGGGTTGTGATTTTCGACGAAGCGCATGAGCTGGAAGATGTGGCGGGGAGCTACTTTGGGATTTCGGTGAGTGCGGCTCGGCTCGAAGAACTGTGCCGCGACGTGGAATCGTCCTTACACCGAAACAAAAACTACACGGCGGCACTTTCGGGCGCGATCCAAAGCCTTCACGAGCGTTCGGGATTTTTCTTTTCGCTGCTGCCGGAAGGGGATGGGCGGTTTGCGTTTGAGAGCCGTCGTGAATTTCTGGAAGAAAATGGCGACGAATTCATCGGGCTGAGACAGTCGCTGGCGCGGCTGGGCGCGGAGATTGAAAACATGCCGTCGAAACCGGAGGAAGTTTTTGCTTTAGCCCGGCGGGCGCAGGAACTGCAGGTGCAGCTGAGTTTTCTGATGGAGTCGGAGGACAAGAACACGGTGTTCTGGATTGAAAGGCGGCGGGGCGGACGGGAGAATCTGAGGGTTTCACTTCAGGCCACGCCGATTGATGTTGGACCCATCCTGCGTGAATGCCTGTGGACGAAGCTCGAGAGCGCTGTGCTGACCTCAGCAACGCTGGCGGTAGGCGGCGGTTTCGATTACATTCGCGGCCGACTCGGAGTGGAGCACGCGCGCGATCTGGTTCTACCTTCGCACTTTGACTATCAGAAGCAGGCGATGTTGTATGTGCCTCCGGATTTGCCAGACCCGCGCACGCCTCAGTTTGCGGCCAAAGCTGCAGAGCGAATTCGGCAGTTGCTGGAAATTACGCGCGGGCGGGCGTTTGTGTTGTTCACCAGCTACGCGCAAATGCGGGATATTTATCAACGGCTGTTGGGCGAAGTGGAGTTTCCCATGCTGCTGCAAGGGGACGCACCGAAAAACGCTTTGCTGGAAGAATTCCGCCTGACGCCCCATTGCGTGCTATTTGCGACGTCGTCATTCTGGCAAGGTGTGGACGTGCAAGGCGAGCAGTTGAGTTGCGTGATCATTGACCGGTTGCCGTTTGCGGTGCCGTCGGATCCGGTGGTCGCGGCCCGTATCAAAGCCATTGACGCCGAGGGCGGGAACGCATTCTTTCAATATCAGGTGCCAGCGGCGGTGATTACTTTGAAGCAGGGGTTTGGCAGGCTGATCCGGTCGTTGAATGATCGCGGACTACTGGCGCTGCTGGATAATCGCATCCTGAAAAAGCAGTATGGGCGAGTGTTTGTAGAGAGTCTGCCTGATTATCGGAGAACGACGGAGTTGGGAGTGGTGGAAGAGTGGTTTGGAGCGCGTGCATGAGTCGGGGGTGAGTCCTGTCCTTCGGAGCCGGCATTGCGGTTCTGGCGATACAATTACAAGGTGCCGAATTGCGTTCTTTCGGCGTCCACTGAGGATCCATGTTCGAGGTTACGGTCGAAGATTCGTTTGCGGCGGGGCACTACCTGCGAAATTACAAGGGCAAGTGCGAGAATCCGCATGGGCACAACTATAAGGTACGAGTGACGCTGGCGGGCAAGGACCTCGACAAGGCCGGGCTGCTGCTGGATTTCAAAGACCTGCGCGAAGTCATGAAGCATGTGATTGACCGCCTCGATCATCAGATGATCAACGATGTCGCCCCGTTTACCGAGCTGAATCCTTCGGCGGAAAATCTGGCCAAGTATTTCTACGACGAGACGAACGGCCGACTAAAGCAGGTAACCAGCGGGCGCGTGTTCGTAAAGGATGTGACGGTGTTTGAGACGGATTACACCACCGCCAAGTACTCGGAGTGAGAAGCTTCTAGCTCCTAGCCGCTAGCTTCTAGCGATCAGTGCGCACTGTTTGCTAGCGGATAAGAGCTAGAGGCCAGTAGCTGTGTTTCATGCAGATCACCGAAATCTACAAATCGCTGCAAGGCGAATCCACCTACGCGGGGTTGCCGTGCGTGTTTGTTCGGCTGACGGGGTGCAATCTGCGCTGCACCTGGTGCGATACGGAATACAGTTTTTACGGCGGGAAGAAGATGACCGCGGAGCAGGTGCTCGATGAAGTGGAACGATTAAGCCCGGGGGGTCTGGTTGAGATCACAGGCGGCGAGCCTATGCTCCAGGAGCGGGAACTGGTTCCCCTGATGCAGCGACTGGTCGATTCCAGCTACAAAGTTTTGCTGGAGACGAGCGGGGAGCGGCCGCTGGAGAACGTGCCGGCGGGTGTGATCAAGATTGTGGATGTGAAGTGTCCGGACTCAGGCGAGGCGGATACATTTCGTGTGGAAAACCTTGCAACCCTCCGTGCGCACGATGAAGTGAAGTTTGTTATCAGCGATCGCGCGGATTACGAGTTTGCCCGCGACTTTACGGCGAATCATCATTTGGCGCGGCGGGTGAATGCGGTCCTTTTTTCTCCGGCGTTTGCCAAGGATGCCGCGGGGGTGCGAGACGCGTCCAAATGCCTGCTGGATCCGCAACAGCTGGCGGAATGGATGTTGGAAGACAACGTTGCGGCGCGGCTGGGGTTACAGATTCATAAGCTGATCTGGGACCCGGCAATGAAAGGAGTTTAGGAATTGAATCATTGGAGCGGACTGCGCAATGATTCAATGATTTAATCGCTCAATGATTCAATCCGGCAAATCCCGGGCCGTGGTTCTCCTCAGCGGAGGGATGGATTCGTGCGTGTCCGCGGCGCTGGCGGCGCGCGATTATGATGCGGCGGCGGTTCATGTCCAGTACGGACAGCGGACCGAGGCACGCGAGTTGCAATCGTTTCTTGCGGTGTGCGAGCGACTTGGCATTCGTGAACGCCTGGTCGTACGAAACGAGGCGCTGAAGCTAATTGGGGGTTCGGCGCTGACCGACGAAAAAATTGCGGTACCGGAATCGCACGAGGTAGGGCGCGACATTCCAGTGACTTATGTTCCCTTTCGCAACGCGCATTTCCTCGCCGTAGCCGTCAGTTGGGCGGAAGTGCTGGGAGCCTCTAAGATATATATTGGTGCGGTGGAGCAGGACAGTTCGGGGTATCCGGATTGCCGGCCGGCATATTATCAGGCGTTCAATCAGGTGATCCGGGCCGGAACCAAAGCGGGTGGCATTGAAATTGTGACGCCGCTGATTGCCATGCGCAAGGCCGAGATTGTGCGCCTTGGCCTTGAACTGGGTGCGCCTTTCGATTTAACTTGGTCGTGCTATAGCCGTGAAGACCGGGCCTGCGGAGTGTGCGATAGTTGCGTGCTGCGGCTGCGGGCGTTCCAGGAAGCGGCGGCGGTAGATCCGCTTCCCTATACATCACTAACACTAACAGTTTGAAAAATCGGCCACGGGTTTCAATCCCAGGCCCAGCCGGGAGGCTCAAATGAAGCGAGGTTTCGGTTACGCGGTGCTGCTGGCAATCCTGGCCGCCATTTTTGCTGTTCCGGGGGTTTCGCAGACCGGCACAGTCAAAGGCGTTTGTAAGGATGCTCAAGGAAATCCCCTAACTGACGCAACGGTAGTGTGGCACAACAACGAAAATGGCCGCACTTTCACTTTGAAGACCAACAAGAAGGGCGAATATTTTTCAATGGGTCTGGATCCGGGCAGGCAGTACACGGTCACTCTGAGCAAAGATGGAAAGGCACTGGACTCGGTAAAAGATTTTCATGTTGGCTTGGACGAGACCACGCTGGACTTCGATCTCAAGCAATCGCAGGAGCAGGCGATCCAGGACACAGCCAAAAAACAGGGCCTGACTCCCGAGCAGGTCAAGCAGTTGCAAGAGGAGAAGGCGGACGCAGAGAAGTACAACGCCAACATACAAGTCATCAAAGAGAAGGTTAAAGCGGTCACGGCTGCGCTACAGCCACCAACTCCAGACTACGAAAAAGCAATTACTCTGCTGGACGAATGTGTGAGCCTGGGGCCCAGTGAAAGCCTGCTGTGGTCCATGCGGGGAGGGGTTTACATGGACTCTGCGAAGGCCCAGACTGATCCCGCGGAGAAGACCAAACGCTACACCAGCGCGTACAACGACCTGCAAAAGGCGGTCGAGTTGAAGAAGGCCGCCATGAGCAGTACGACCACACCCCCGAAAGCGCCTGCTCCGGGCGCGCTTACGGACAAACAGTTGCTGGCCGGATTTTACGAAAATCTGGCGGCGGCGGCGGCCAAGATCGGTAAGACGGACGAAGCCATCGACGATTACAAGCAGGCCATTGATCTTTACCCAACAAGCGCGGGGCATTACTACCTAAACATGGGAATCGTGATTACCAACAGCAACTCCAAGAGTGACCTTAATGTAAGCAAGCAGGCGGTGGATGCGTTCGACAAAGCTATCGCCGCCGACCCCACGATCGCGGAAGCGTACTACTTCAAAGGCTCTGCTCTCATGGGTTTCGTCAAAACTGACAGCAATAGTAAGGTTATCGCGGCCCCGGGGACGGCGGAAGCGTTTCAAAAATATCTGGAACTGAAGCCCAACGGACCGTATGCGGCGGACGCCAAAGGCATGCTGGCATACCTTGGCAGCACCGTGGAAACGAATTACGGCTCGAAAAAGAAAAAATAGAAAATAGAAGAGGCTGATGCTTGTAGGGCGGCCACGTGGCCGCCCTTTTTGCTTTCCGCTGCGGACAATCGTCCAGCTTTAGTTACCAAGGTCTAAATGGGGACCGTTCTTTCTGGAAGCCGGCGGTCACTTTCGCTAGAGTGGATCTGATAGTCCGGGCCACAAGAGCCCGCTCGCAGAGGCGCAATTGGCCGCAACCGGCACCGCTCCGATTCAGGTCTCACTCGATCCGATTTCCGCAAACGCTGCGACCGATGAACTGCTCGCCGCCATGCTGCGGGCCAATCCTCGGGTCAGCGACCTGCTCTTTTCTCCCGGACGCAAACTTCAGGTGCAGGTGAACGACGCGTTGGTGACGGTGGAACGGCCGGGGCTTGCTTGCCTCACTGCCGACGACACTCGCCGCATCGCCTCCGAATTAATCGGCAACAACAAGCCCGCTATCGGCATGTTGCGCGAGCAGGGCTTTTGCGATGTTTCCTACGCCCTGCCGGGCCTGGCCCGCTTCCGGGTGAATGTCTTTATTCAGCGCGGCAGTTGCGCGATTGTGATGCGGGTGATTCCGACCGCGGTTCCCGACTTCAAAACCCTGGGTGCCCCCGAGCAATTGCGCGAGGTGGCCGCTCTCCACGATGGGCTGGTGTTGATTGCCGGGCCGCGGGGATCGGGCAAGTCCTCTACTCTTGCGGCCTTGCTCGATTACATTAATGAGACCCGGACTTGCCACATTATCACCATCGAAGACCCGATTGAGTTTCTGCACAATCACAAGCGCGCCACCATTCATCAGCGCGAGTTGTATAGCGATACGCCCAGTGTTGCGTTTGCCATGCGCGCGGCGTTGCGGCAGGTTCCGAATGTGATCGCGGTGGGAGAGCTCAAGGACTGCGAGACCATGGAACTAGCGCTCGAAGCCGCTGAAACCGGGCATCTGGTGCTTTCGACCATGAATACGCTGCATGCGCACAAAACGGTGGAGCGGTTTGTGGGAGCATTCCCCGCTGCGGAACAGCCGGCAGTTCGCAAACGGCTGGAGCTGATGTTGCGTTGTGTAGTTTCGCAGCGCCTGCTACCGCGGAAAAGTGAAGGTGGGCGGGTTGCGGCGTTTGAGATTGTGAACTCCGGCCCAGGACTGCTGGGGTACCTGCGAGAAGCCCGCGGCGGGGAATCCCGTGATCGCCCTGAGGGGTCGGCTTCGACCGCAGCGAGCACACTGGACGCAGAACTGGAGCGGCTGGTCCTTGCCGGGACCGTCGCTGCCGAGACCGCTCTGGCTCATGCGACGGACGCTAACCGGTTGGCGAAAAAACTCGCAGCAAAACAGAAGTAAACACAAGGCGTTCTGACTCTTTCCTTTTCTCTCTCTGGCTTTTCTTCCATTCCCGTATCATTCCAAGCATGGCAACGGAGACACCGGGCCTTCTCAGCTTCGAAGAGGCACGGCGTGTAGTCGAGGACCACGCGTCGCGCTTGCGCCCCACAGGACGGGAACTACTGGGGCTGCTCGAGGCCGGCGACCGAGTGCTGGCAGAACCCATTCACGCCGATCGGGACTTCCCTCCGTTTCCACGGGCTGCGCGCGACGGATATGCGGTGCGCGCCGCTGATCTCGAGAACCTCCCTGCATGTTTGGAAGTGATCGGAGAGATCAAAGCCGGGGCCGCTCCGGCACAAATTCCGAAAATTACGCCGGGCAAAACCGCAGCGATTATGACCGGCGCCGCCGCACCGGCCGGCGCCGATGCGGTGGTGATGGTCGAATACACTTCGCGGGCCGGTGACCGCGTCGAGATCACAAAACGAGTCGCGGCGGGGGAAAATATTGTTTCTTCTGGCTCGGAAGCGAAACGCGGCGACCTGTTGATCCATCCGGGAGCGCGCGTGACTTACGCCGAGATTGCCGTCGCCGCTGCGGTAGGACGGTCGCGGCTTTTGGTCTACGCCAAACCGCGAGTCGCGGTGCTATCCACCGGAGACGAAATCGTCGATGTGGACGTCCCTCCCGGGGCGAACCAAATCCGCAACTCCAACACCTATTCACTGGCAGCACAAATCCTCGCCGCCGGGGGTGAGCCGGTGCTGTTGCCGATCGCGCCGGATGAACCCGTCCGCTTGCATGAATTGCTGCAAGAAGGCCTGGAGTCCGACCTGTTGCTGATTGCCGGCGGCGTCTCCATGGGAAAGTACGACCTGGTTGAGCAGGTCCTCGTCGCCAAGATGAAAGCCGAGTTTTTCTTTACCGGCGCAAAAATCCAACCGGGAAAGCCGATCGTCTTCGGCCAAATCCCATGTGGCGCGGACACTTCTGTCCGCGAGGCAGCGGAAACGAGCTCGGGGAATACAAAGACACCATCTGAAAATCATAAATACTTCCTGGGCCTCCCCGGAAATCCCACGTCCACGATGGTCACGTTCGAACTGTTCGCGCGGCCCATGCTGGAAGCCCTCGCAGGAATGGCAGTCCGCAAGCTGATTTTCTTGCACGCGAGGCTGAAGACCGCGATCTCGACAAAAACTGGCCTGATGCGCTTCCTGCCCGCGGTGCTCACCGGAGAATTCGCAACCGCCGAGGTGGAGCTGGTCCGCTGGCAAGGCTCCGGCGACATCGCCGCGGTGGCGCGCGCCAACTGTTACGTCGTCGTCCCGCCGGATCGGGAGCGGATTGAATCAGGCGAGTGGGTGGCGCTGCTGATGCGGTAAGGTGTCGTTTTTCAGTTAGCGCTGTGATCTTGCTAGACTGTTTAACAGCCAACCGCGGAGGGATGCGTGAGCGGTTGAAACGGGTGGTCTTGAAAACCACTGTGCGGGAAACCGTACCGGGGGTTCGAATCCCTCTCCCTCCGCC
>Ga0210407_10001181_pt1 | contig 25275 bp, 19 predicted proteins | sample IncBWC27MmetaG_FD_150860 | JGI IMG/M metagenome (GOLD analysis project Ga0210407, IMG submission 150860) | Forest soil microbial communities from Barre Woods Harvard Forest LTER site, Petersham, Massachusetts, United States - Inc-BW-C-27-M | ecosystem: Environmental > Terrestrial > Soil >... | reverse complement strand
GTGAGACGCCTGCCGAGGATAGATGGGGCGCCACCGAAATTGCGTTGCCAGAAGGCATAGCTGATGTTGGCACCGCCAATGCCGCAGCCGGGCTGGTCGTCGGAGGGGCCGAGAAGCCGTCCGATAAGAGGATTGACTCCAAGAACGTGGAAAAAATCGCCACTGATCTGGATGGCGCGGGCGTAACGGACCTCGCCACCGGTGGACAGATTGAAGCGGCGGTCGCTAAAGGCGGCGATTTCGGCGAAGCCCTCCTGGCGCTTGCGAATCTCCCGCCACATGGCAAAGGTCAGCTGGGAGTACTGGCTGGAGAATTGGCCGGAACCCCAGTTGCGGTCGGCGATCCTGACGGTGCCCAGCTCTTGGGGATTTTTTACGGGAATGCTGCGCAGACGGATGGCGGAGATGAGTTGGAAGATGGCGGTATTGGCGCCTATGCCGAGGGCGAGGGTGAGAATGGCGACGATGGTGAAGCCGGGGCTGAGGCGAAGCAGGCGAAGGTTGTAGCGCAGGTCCTGCCAGAACGAGGCCATGGCGTCCCCCTGGGAGTATCAGACGATGGGGGAGGGGGAATGTCACGGAGGGTAGACCCATCACAGCAAGGAAAAAAGCAGATCGGTCAAACTTGAAGATGAGCCAGCAGGCGGATGGGAGCATAATGCGTGCAGGTTAACCGCATGAACAAGGCTGGCCAAACGATTGTCATTCTGCTTGTACTCGCCATGTATGTCTCGCTGCCCGTGCTAATTGTTTTGGGATGAGTGAGATGGGCAAAGGGTTCCCAGCGCACTGTGTCCGCTATTTTGTCTCTGCTCGGTTTCTCCTTGGCTAGCGCCTCCGGCTTGTTGGGAATCCTGACGGCAGCGTATGCAATGCTGATTCGTTCCTTTCCCTTTTACGACCCGGTGCTACTCACAATCTATCGATGTGGAATATTGATTTCTCTCGGCGGATAGTATTCGCCATAGGTGGAGTTTGGCGACGCAACCCATTGCGTTGGTACGCTCCTGCTTGTGCCTTAGGAACACTCCTCTTTTGGTTCATAACGGCGTCGGGGGAATAGCCACAGTCCCGCCGTCTCCCAAAAAAAGAAGGGCGGACTGAAGTCCTCCCCTACGCAGATTTCCTATACGGATCGGTTAGAACTGGGGGCGCGGGGGCCGCGGTTTGGGCAGCGGCTTGCGCGGCAGCATTTCGTCGCGGTTGGCTGTCATGTAGACGAAGGAGGCGACGATGACGGCCATTTGCTTCATGTCGGGTTCCTGGATGCGTTCGTAGACGTCCATGTTGGAGTGATGCGTGCGCGTGTCGTAGTCCATGGGGTCCTGGATGAATTGAAAACCGGGGAGGCCCACATAGTCGAAGGAGAGATGATCGGTGCCGCCGGTGTTGCGGATGGTGAGGGTGTTCATGCCGAGATCGTGGAAGGGGACCATCCAGGCGGAAAAGAGCGGAGCGACCATTTCATTGCCTTGTAGATAGACGCCGCGAATTTTGCCGGTGCCATTGTCGATGTTGTAGTAGGCGTCGAGCTTGGCGTGTTCGGGAAGAATCTTGACGAGTTTTGTGGCGGGATCTTCGGCATAGGCATCGCCGAAGTGCTGTTTTATGTAGGCAGCTGAGCCGAGAAGACCCTGCTCTTCGCCAGTCCACAGGCCGATGCGGACAGTGCGGCGCATCTTCAGGCCGGTGGATTTGAGAATGCGGATGGCTTCGAGCATCACGGCGGAGCCCGCGCCGTTGTCGGTGGCGCCGGTCCCGGCGTGCCAGGAATCAAAGTGCGCGCCGAGCATGACGACTTCTTCGGCTTTGGCTTTGTCGGTGCCGGGGATTTCGCCGATGATGTTGAAGGAATTCAGGTCGTCGTCGTAAAACTTGTTCTGGATGTCGAGCTGTAGCGTGACGGTTTGCTTTTTATCGAGCATGCGAACGATGCGGCCGTAGTCTTCGCTGGCAACGGCGATGCGGGGAGGAACGGGCGGGTCTTTTTCCTTGTCGCGGCCGCCTCCTTGCTGGACGAAGACGGTGCCGTCATCGCTGCGGGACGGTTCGATCCAGGCGGCAACGCCTTCTTCGACGAGGAATTTCTGGATTTTGTTGTTGAGATCGCGTTGCGCGCGGAATTGCGCGATGCGATCTTCGGGGCCCTGGGCAGCAGGGACAGGCTGCGTGGTGAGGTCGGCCAATTCCGCGTCGGTGTAGCGGTGAGCCTGCGGCTCGTAGCGTTCAGGATTTTCGGGGATGGCGGCGGTCAAGACAAACTTTCCTTTGAGCTGGCCGCGATATTTCTGGATGTCTTCTTCTTTCAGGATCGGTGCGAACACGGCGTCGGCGGTTACGGGGCCGTTGGTTCCGGGCGTCCAGGCCTTGGGATAGGCGATCAGCGGGAACGGGCGCGGGGAGATCACTTGAGCGGAGAAGCGTTCGTTGGACCAGCCGCGGCCGAACGGGCCCCACGGCTCGAGATGAACATTGGCGAGCTGCCATTCCTTCAGCTTGCTAGTGGTCCAGGTGGCGGCTTCCTTGATATTCGGGGAATTCGTGAGGCGCGGGCCGTAGACATCGCTGAGATAGCTCATGATTTCCATGACTTTGGAATTGCCGAAGCCTTCCGCTTTAATTTGATAGATGCCGTACAAATCGGCGTGGCTGGGCGCTTGTGCCGCCAAAGGTAAAACCGCCAACAACACGAACAAGACCGCCAACGCACTCGCATGCTTTCGCACTATTGTTCCTCCGACCTTTCTTTGAGATTCGATTTTCAGGAAATTGCCCCAGGGCAAAACTCGCTGGACATGGGACGCATGCACTTGCAAGTCCGTTTCACTCACCTGGTTTTGCCGTCGGAGGCGTAGCGGAAGCCGAGTCGCCCTTAACGTAGTGGCCGTACCAGGCGAGGTAACGCTCGAGGCGGTCTTTGATGTGGGAGGGCGTCTTGAATTCGTGATACTCGCCGGGGTAGACGACGAGTTCGGTGATGCGGCCGAGTCGCTTCAGGGCCTGGTACATCTGCTCGCCGCCAAGGATAGGAACGTTCCAGTCGATTTCGCCGCCCATGAAAAGCGTGGGGGTGGTGATGTTGGCGACTTTATAGAAGGGGGAGACTTTTTCCCAGGCGGCTTTGTTTTCCCAGGGGTGGCCGAGTTCGATTTCGTAGTCCTTCTGGTAATGGTCGTGACCGTAGTCACTGATGAAGAGGGCGCTGCCGGCTCCAGAGATGGCGGCTTTGAAGCGGGTGGTCTGGGCGATGATGAAATCCGTGGAGATGCCGCCGTAAGACCAGCCGCCGACGCCGAGCTTCTCTGGGTCGGCAATTCCATGCTCGATGGCGTAGTCGACCATGGCCATGTCGTCCTGGAAGTCCTTGCTGCCCCAATCGGCATAGATGGCTTTGGCGTGCTTCTCGCCGTAGCCGGTGGAGCCTCGGGGATTGGGGAAGAGCACGGCATAGCCGTTAGCGGCGTAAAGCTGGGGGAGATGATCGAACTCGGCGTAATAAGCCCAGACGGGGCCGCCGTGGGGGCGGAGGATGGTGGGGTATTTCTTTCCGGGGACGTAGTCGAGGGGCCTGTAGAGATACCCGGAGATGACCGTGCCGTCTTTGCTCTTGAAATGGACGTACTCGCCGTGGGTGAGCTTGAGCTGGCTCATCAGGGCGTCGTTGGTGTGGGTGAGCTGGGTCAGTTTTCCGTCGGAGGTGGAGACGGTGAAGAGCTCGTCGGGACGGTCGATGGTGGCGATCTGGGCGACCAGGTCGCCTGTTTTACCGAGGGAATAGTCGTTGACCATGAGGCGGCCGGCGACGGGGCGGGTAATTTCTCCGCCTGAGGCCGGAACGCGGCAGATGTTTTGGGTGCCGTCATCATCGGCGATGAAATAGATGAATTTGCCGTCGGGCGAGAAGCGCGGGGTGATGCTGACTCGGTCGAGGGCGAGAGTGAGGACGCGAGCTTCGCCGCCAGTGGCGGGAGAGACGGCTATGTGCTTGGTGGCGTAATCGAAAAGCTTGGGGTCGAGCTGGGTGGCGTAGGTGATCCAATTGCCGTCGGGGGACCAGGAAGGAGTGGAGTCAGCGCCGGAATTGGTGGTGACTTGCGTGAGGTGCGCGCCTTTGTCGGAGTTGTCCGCGGCGACCACCCAGATGTCGGAGTTGTAATTGAGGTCGGGATCTGGCTTGGAGCGATTGCTGGTGAAAGCGAGGAGCTTGCCGTCCGGCGACCAGACGGGTTCGGAGTCGTCGAAGTCGCCGGAAGTGATTTGAGTCATGGACTTGGCTGCTAAGTCGAATAGGTAGAGGTGAGTACGGCGGCGATCGAGGTAGCCGATTTCGTCGAATTTGAATTGAAGCCGATCGATGACCCAGGGTTTGGCGGTCTTTTTCATTTCCTTGGCTTCGGCCGCGTGGTCCTTGAGCTTAGCTTCCTTAGCGGCTTCGAGTTCCTCGGCGCTGGCGTCGCGCAACACGAGAACGAGGCGGCGGGCGTCGGGTGACCATGCGAAGTCGTCGACGTCCTGGGGTAGGTCGGTCAGGCGCTGGGCTTCTCCGCCCTGGCGGTTGAGGAGCCAGACCTGGGTCTTGAATTCGGCGCGTTCGGAGAGGAAGGCGATGAATTTGCTGTCGGGGCTCCAGCGGGGATGGGTGGAGGAGACGCCTTCGGCGGTGAGAGGCGTCGAATCGCCGCCGGCGGTGGAAATCATCCAGATACGGTCTTCGTTTTTGTCTTCCTTGAGCTGAGCGGTGGTGACGGTATAGAGGAGCAACTTCGCGTCAGGGCTGAGCTGGGGGTCGTGGACGGTGTGGATTTGAAAATAGTCGTCGATGGTGATGGGGCGAGGAGCGGGCTGCTGAGGGAAGGCGGCGGGCGTGAGTACCAGAACCGCAGACAAAAGCGCAAGACGCCAGGCGAGCTTCATGCAGAAGGACCTCTCAACTTAAGTATGAGTGCGACGAGCAAACGGCGAAGTTTAGCACAGGCTCTGAGGATAGACGGCGCGGGGGAGAAACGGGGAGCAGCAGCGGGCGCCAGAACGAATAGCTCAGCGAGCGCGGAGGGAGAGCCGCAAGCGGCATCAAAGATATTTTTGATGGAGCGCATTTTCTTGTTGCATGCAGGAGTGAGTCTTGTATTCTTCGAATGCGAGTTCGCTTCACCGCAACGACGAGAGCGAAGATCGTTTAGGAGGACGAGAGTATAAATTGAGTTCTTTACCCCTTCCGGCCCAACTGCCTTCCCGCTCCATCTCCAGCACAAAAAAAAGAGTAGCCAAGCTCACGCTCTGGCCGCTAGTGGCTGCGACATTTTTCATGGTGTCCGGCGGCACGTATGGGACGGAAGAGATCGTTCACGGCGCGGGTTACGGGCGCGGGATTTTGATTTTGCTTTTCTTGCCGGTGCTGTGGTGTTTGCCGACCGCGTTCATGATCGGGGAGCTGTCGAGCGCGCTGCCGCAAGAGGGCGGATACTACGCGTGGGTGCGGCGGGGCCTTGGGAATTTCTGGGGATTTCAGGAAGCGTGGCTCTCGCTGGCGGCCAGTATTTTTGACATGGCGATTTACCCAACGCTGTTCGTATTTTATTTGAAGCAGATGTCGCCGTGGTTCGGCGCGGGGAGCCATGCAATTTACGCGGGGCTGTTTGTAGTGATTACCTGCGCAGCGCTGAACATCGCGGGAATCCGCGTGGTTGGGATTACTTCGCTGTGGCTTTTCTTTTTGCTATCAGCGCCATTTGCGGCGATGGTGGTGATGGCGCCGTTCAAGGTGGGGGCGTTCGCGGAATCGCATGCTGCTCCGGCCGCCACGGGGCTGGGACTGCTCGGCGGTGTGCTGGTGGCCATGTGGAATTATATGGGCTGGGACAACGCTTCGACTATCGCGCAGGAAGTGGAGCGGCCGCAGAGGACGTATCCGCGGGCGATGATTGCGGCGGTGGTGCTGGTTTCGCTCACCTACGTTTTGCCGTTTGTGATGGTGTACCTTACGGGGATTCCGTCTTCGATGTTCCGCGAAGACGGCTCGTGGGCGACGGTGGCGGGAGTGCTGGGCGGAAAGATTCTAGGATTCGAATGGCTGCGGTTCTTCATCGTGCTTGGCGGGATGATGAGCGCGTTTGGGATGTTCAACGCGCTGGTGATGAGTTACTCGCGGTTGCCGCTGGCAATGGCGCGGGACGGGATGCTGCCGAAAGTTTTTGGGAAGCTGAGCTCGAGAACGCAGGCGCCATGGGTGGCGATCCTTGTGTGCGCGGCATGCTGGGCGCTGTGCCTCGGGCTAGGGTTCAAGCGGCTGATCACGCTGGATATTATGTTGTACGGCGCGAGCCTGATGCTGGAGTTTGTGACGCTGGTGGCGCTGCGCATACGCGAGCCGGGATTGAGGCGCGAGTTCCGCGTACCGGGAGGAATGGCGGGCGCGATCAGTTGCGGAATTTTTCCGCTGCTGCTGCTCAGCCTGGCGATCGTGGAAAGTGGGAACGAAACGGTTCTGGGGATGAACGGGTTGTTGTTCGGCTTATTGATCATACTCTCGGGCTTCCTGGTTTATTTCGTGACCGGCAAGCTGAAGATTCGGAAAACGAAGCCAGTGGTGGTTGGCGGTGAGATCGAAGATTTCGACGCGGCGTAGAACGATTCCGCGAACTGAGAATGAGTGCCGCCCGGTTCGAAGAGCCGGGCGGTTTTGTTTTTGGGGTGATATATACTCTGCGCGTGTTGAGAATTGGAAGTTCGGCGGAGGGATGGACACTGTGAGATTTCTGCGACTGCGCGCTGTATTGGTTTTGTTTTTTGTGCTGCTGGCTGGGGCCGGCCGAACGATGGCGTCGCCGGACTCGGTCAAGACGGTGGATCCTAAGCTGTTTCAAGAGCTGCGGTGGAGACTAATTGGCCCATTTCGTGGCGGGCGAACGCTGGCGGTGACGGGCGTACGCGGGCAGCCGGAGGTCTATTACTTTGGGAGCGTGGGCGGCGGTGTCTGGAAAACAAATGACGCGGGGAGGACGTGGAAGGCGATTTTTGATTCGCAGCCGATCGCATCGATTGGTGCGATTGCGGTGGCACCGTCGGATTCGAACGTGATTTACGTGGGATCGGGCGAAGCAGACATGCGCTCATCGATTTCGTATGGGGACGGGATGTTTAAGTCCACTGATGGAGGGAAAACGTGGGCGCGGGCGGGATTGCGCGATTCGAGACAGATTGGGCGGATCCTGGTGGATCCGCAGGACCCGAACAGAGTTTTTGTGGCGGCGCTGGGACATCCTTACGGGCCGAACGCGGAACGCGGCGTGTTTCGTTCGAAAGACGGAGGAAAAAGCTGGCAAAGGATTTTGTTCCACGATGAAAACACCGGGGCGATTGATCTGGCGTTCGAACCGGGCAACACGAAAACGGTTTATGCGGCTCTGTGGCAGACGCGGCGGCCGCCATGGAGTATTTATCCGCCTTCGAACGGGCCGGGGAGCGGGCTCTATCGTTCGAAAGATGGCGGCGACCATTGGGAGCAGGTGACGGGGCATGGGTTGCCGTCGGAAGGACTCGGACGGATGGGGATTGCGTTTGCACCAAGCAATCCACGGCGGGTTTATTTGATTGTGGACGCAAAGGAGGGCGGGCTGTACCGCTCGGATGACGGCGGGCAGAACTGGGAGCGGGTTTCGCACGAGCGGCGGACATGGCAGCGCGGGTGGTATTTCGGAGAGGTGACCGTCGATCCGAAAAATCCGGACATTGTTTATTTGCCGAATACTTCAATTTATCGGTCGCAGGACGGAGGCAAGACCTTCAATGTATTCCGAGGCGATCCGACTGGGCCGGATTACCACGAATTGTGGATCGATCCCGACGAGCCATTACGAATGGTTCTCAGCAGCGACCAAGGGACAGTGGTAACGCGCAATGGCGGGGAGACTTGGAGCTCCTGGTACAACCAGCCGACCTCGCAGTTTTATCACGTGGCAACAGACAACCGATTTCCCTACTGGGTGTATGGCGCGCAACAGGATAGCGGGGCGTTGGCGACGCCGAGCCGGGGCAAGTATCGTTCTCCCAATTTCCATGACTGGCGGCCGATGGAAGCAGGCGACGAGAACGGATACATCGCGGCGGACCCGTTGAATCCGGGAGTAGTGTTCGGCGGGTTCGTGGCACGGCAAGATCTTGGCGACGAGCAGATCCAGCAGATGCCGCCAACGATTGCGCATTCCGGAGAGTTCCGGCGGACGTGGACGCTGCCGCTGGTGTTTTCGCCACTGGAGGCGCACGTCTTGTATTTTGGGTCACAGGTTTTGTTTCGAACGGCGGACGGGGGGAATTCCTGGCAGACCATCAGCCCCGATTTGACGCGAGAAGATCCGGGTGTGCCCCCAAACCTGGACACAACGACCGCGGCGGACGCGCCGGCGGGCAAACGACGCGGGGTGATTTACGCGATTGGGCCGTCGTCCGTGCGAGCGAGAGAGATTTGGGCAGGAACCGACGATGGGCAGATTCAGTTGACGCAAGACGAAGGGAAGACGTGGACTAACGTAACGCCGCCGGAGTTGACGGCGTGGAGCAAGGTGACGCACATCGAAGCGTCGCACTCCGATGCGGCGACGGCGTATGCAGCGGTGGACCGGCACCGGCTGGACGACTATCAGGCGTACCTTTACAGGACGCGGGATTTTGGGAAAAGCTGGCAACGCATTTCGAATGGGATTCCAGGAGGAAGTTTTCTGAATTGTGTGCGGGAAGATCCCGTTCGAAAGGGATTGCTGTATGCGTGCACGGAGAAGGGCGTGTACGTTTCGTTTGATGACGGAGACGACTGGCAGCCACTGCAACTGAATCTGCCGACGACGTCGGTGCGCGACTTGGTTGTACATGAGGATGACTTAGTGGTTGCTACGTTCGGGCGTTCTTTCTGGGTGTTGGATGATGTGACGCCCCTGCGGCAGGTCGAATCGCAAATGACGACGGCGAGCAGCTGGCTGTTTCGGCCAGGCGTGGCCTATCGCGTGCGGCCGGGATATGACCAGGGCACCCCGCTGCAGACCGATGAACCGATAGGCGCGAATCCCGCGGACGGTGCTTCGCTGGATTACTATTTGAAGGAAAAAGCAGCGGGTCCGGTGCAGCTTGAAATCCTGGACAGTGAGGGAAAGCTGGTGCGGCGGTTTGCGAGCAATGATGAATTGCACAAAACTGACCCTCGCGAAGTGGCGTTTCCAATCCATTGGTTGCGCGAGCCGCAACCGCTTTCGGCGGAGGCTGGGATGCACCGATTTGTCTGGGACTTGCGATATTCGCCGCCGAAGGGCGCTCGCGCAACGTTCCGTGGATCTTCTGCACCATGGGCGCTGCCGGGAAACTACATTGTGAAACTGACAGCCAACGGCAAAAGCAGCACTCAATCGCTGACGGTGAAGATGGATCCGCGGGTGAAGAGTTCTCAAGAGGAGCTGGTGCGGCAGTTCCAGCTGTCGTCGCGGCTCGCAGGGAGATTGAGTGAAGTATCCGCGGCGATACAACAGACGAGGGAGCTGCGGAAGCAGATGGATGCGCGCAAGAAGGAGGCGAGTGGAAACGCTGAGTTGCAGCAGGCGCTGGAGGCACTGGAGAAAAAGATCGAGGTGGCTGTGGAACCCGATAGCGACGACGATTTCATGTTGTTTGGACTCGGTGTGCCAAGCAAGGAGCATGAACCGCTTCCCAAGGCTGCGGCAGCGCTTACGGCCTTGCTGATAATCGTCGAGAGCGCGGACACAGCGCCTACCGCAGATACAGCCATGAGCAGCGAGAAGTGGGACGTCAGTGCACAAGAGACGCTGGCGCGGTGGACGACACTGAAAAATAAGGAACTGGCGTGCGTAAGTGCACTGCTCCAAAAGGCGAAGCTGAAGCTGCTGACCATGGACGAGCCCTCAACGGCACACTAGCTCGTTTAGAAAACGAACTGGGACCCCAGGAGCGCTCGTGCCGACGTCTCTTTTTCGCCGCACGAGAGGGTTGCGAGGAGCGTGGATTGGCGCGCGGATTTGATATGCTGATCGAGGTGCGAAACATCTTTCGAATCAGGAAATTTTTTCTTTTTGCCGCGCTCTCCGTGACTCTGGCGGGGGCCGCGATCGTCTCATCGCAGACTCCCGTTCCGTCATCGCCGCCGGGGGCGCAGGCGCCTGTTACTACGCCTACCGCAAGTCCGCAGAGCGTTGCACCGGGCTCGGTGCCTGCTCCTTTCGGGATGCAGACGCAGCGCAATGGGCTTAGCGTTGTTGTGTTGGACCCCGCGCATGGCGGTACGGACCCGGGCGCGCGAGGCACGGGCGGGATTCGCGAGAGCGAGATCGTGCTGGACATGGCGGTGCAGGTGCGACGGTCGCTGGAGCTGCAGGGATTTCAAGTGGTGCAGACGCGGCAAGGGAATGAGAACCCGTCGTTCGACGACCGCTCGGCAACTGCGAATGCCCAGCGCGGCGCGGTGTTCGTGACGCTGCACATTTCCTCGACGGGAATGCCCGGCACGGTGCACGTGTATGTGAATTCGGATTTGCCGCCCGTGACGAATGCGAATGGACTGATTCCGTGGGAGCGCGCGCAGGCGCCGTTTCTTGGATTGAGCAAAAGATTCGGCGATCTCGTTCAGGGACAACTGAGTCAGCGCTTCAAAGGATCGCCGGACGCCGCACAAGGGGCATCGGTGCGGCAGTTGCGAACGACGGCGGCACCGGCGATTGCGGTGGAGATTTCCAGCATCATCGTTGAGGACCGCGCCGAATTGGATCGCATGGGGCCGGGGATTGCTGATGCGATCGCCCGAGGAGCAGCCGCGTTCAAGCCTTCCTACATCGTTCCGAGCGCGCCGGGAGCTTTGCCGTGAGCTCACGCTGGAAATTCTGGGTGATAGGCGGACTGGTTTTTGTGCTGGTCGCGGCGGCGATCTTCCTGCCGATTCTGCGGCGTCGCGTAAAGCGTGCGGCGCGATTGCAGCAGCAAAGCGAAGAGCAAGCGCGGCGCGAATTGACGCAACCGATAGCCATCAATCCGGGTGATCCCCGTGTGAAGACCAAGCTGTTTTGGGCTGCGGACGCGGAGACTTCCACGCTGGCACCGGTGGTTGTCGAGCTGCCGCTTTCGAATGATCCGGTGCTGCGCTCGAAACAAGTGCTGAATGTTCTGCTGGCAGGGCCCGTGGATGCGGAGCTGCGCACGCTGCCTCCGGACGCGGTGCTGCTGGCGTTTTATTTGCTGCCGGATGGCACGGGGATCGCGGATTTTTCCGAAGCGCTGGCGACGTCGATTCCATCAGGGGTCGCGAGCGAACAGCTGGCGGTGGATTCCATCACGCGCACACTGGAAGCTAATGTGCCAAAAGTGCAGCGATTGAAGATTTTGATTCATGGGCAGGAAGTGGAAACGTTGGCGGGGCACCTGGACCTGACCGATGCATTCGTGGTGAACACCAAGTTGGGGCAGCCTCCAGCGACGCCCGCGGTAAATCCCCCAAGCACGGCGCCGGCAGCGTTGACACCGGACAAAGCGCCCAGCAAACTGGCGCAGCCCGAGCAGAAACCGAAGTAAGTTCGAGTGCAAAAAAGATGACAGTAGGAGGAAAAGTGAGAGCCGACGGGCGGACCGCGGATCAGATGCGGCCCTTGAAGATCACGCCGGATTTTATTTCCACGGCGGAGGGCAGCGTGCTGATCGAGCTGGGGAGCACGCGCGTGATTTGCACAGCGACGGTCGATGACGGCGTGCCGAGTTTTCTGAAGGGAAGCGGCAAGGGATGGGTGACCGGCGAATACGGGATGCTGCCGCGGTCGACAGAAGAGCGCACGCCACGCGAAGCGGCAAAGGGCAAACAATCCGGGCGCACGCAAGAGATTCAGAGATTGATCGGGCGCTCGCTGCGCGCGGTGACGGATCAAGAGGCTCTAGGCGACCGAACGGTGTGGTTGGATTGCGACGTGATTCAGGCGGATGGCGGGACGAGGACGGCGTCGATCACCGGGGCGTTTGTGGCGATGGCGCTGGCGTTCGAACGGCTGGTAGCGGCGGGAATCTTAAAGCGCTCGCCTCTGATCGATACAGTGGCGGCGACGAGCGTGGGGATTGTGGACGACCGCGCGCTGCTGGACCTGGCATACGAAGAAGATGCCCGCGCCGAAGTGGATATGAATGTGGTGATGACGGGCAGCGGACACTTTGTTGAAGTGCAGGCCACGGCGGAAGGGCGCGCCTTCTCCGGCGGCGAGATGCAAGATTTGCTGGCACTGGCGGCCGCGGGAATCCGCCGGTTGACGGAAGAGCAACGCGCGATCCTGCCGGCGAAATTTAGTGCGCGCGCCCGTTAAGCTGTTTCTCGCTTCGTCGAATCCGGGAAAACTTGCGGAGTTTCGTGTGCTCGCAGCGACAGCATCGTCGCTTCCGTTTGAATTGGAATTGTTGGCAGGTTTCGAAGCCCTACCTCCGTTTGAGGAGAACGCTCCCACTTTTGCAGAGAACGCTGCGGGAAAGGCCCTGCACTATTCGTGGCTTCGGGAAGGGCTCGTCTTTGCTGACGACTCGGGGCTGGTGGTGCCTGCACTGGACGGCGCGCCTGGCGTTCAATCTGCGAGATATGCGGGGCCGGGAGCGACAAATCCGCAACGCATCGAAAAGCTGCTAGTAGAGATGCGAGAGAAGCGCGAGGGCGAGCGGGCCGCCTATTTCGTATGCGCGATTGCGCTGGCAAGGCAGAGCCGGGCTATCGCCGTGGTGACCGATCGCGTCGATGGTAGGATTTTGGATGCGCCGCGGGGTGCAGGAGGGTTCGGCTATGACCCGGTTTTCTACTTCCCTGCCCTGAAGAAAACTTTCGCTGAACTCTCTGCCGAAGAAAAGAATCAGCACAGCCATCGTGGGAAAGCCTTCCGACGTTTGTTGAGCGCACTTTCCTCCATGCTATAGTTTTGGCTCTTATGGCCACCAAATCGAAGAAAAAAGCGTCTGCGCGAAAAAAGAGGGACGCGGCAAAACCGCGACCGGTGAAGACGGGGAAAAAGTCATCAACCGTTAAGAAAGCTCGCGCAGGCGGGACTGATCCAAAGCGCGTCGCTGCGATCCTCACAAAACTCGACGAGGCGTATCCGAATGCGACTTGCGAGCTGAAGCACGAGAATCCCTTCCAATTGCTGATCTCCACGATTCTCTCGGCGCAGTGCACGGACGTGCGCGTGAATCAGGTTGCGGAAACGCTCTACAAAAAGTATCCAGATGCGAAGGCGTTTGCATATGCCACACCGAGCGAGTTGGAGATGGAAATCCGGCCGACAGGATTCTTCCGGAACAAGACGAAGTCGGTGATGGGTGCAAGCAAGGCAATACTCGAAAAGTTTGACGGACAGGTGCCGCGGACGATGGAAGAGATCCTTACGCTACCAGGAGTCGCGCGAAAGACGGGAAACGTGGTGCTTGGGACAGCCTATGGGATAGCCAGCGGCGTGGTTGTGGATACGCATGTGCTAAGACTTTCGAACCGTTTGGATTTGACACGCGAGGAAGATCCGAAGAAGGTCGAGCGGGATTTGATGAAAATTATTTCGCAGGAGAAGTGGATCCAGTTTTCTCACCAATTGATTTGGCATGGCCGAAGAGTCTGCCATGCGCGCAAACCAAAATGCATTGAGTGCAATATGGAATCGCTGTGCTACGCCAAGGACAAGACGGTTTGATGGCCCGCGGCTGTTCTTATGAGGCTCTTATGCCCGCTGCAATCCGTTTGGAACGAGCGGCAAGCTGTTGAGGCGGACGCCGGTGGCGTCGAAGATAGCGTTGCCGATGGTCGGGGCCACGGTCATGATAGGCGTTTCGCCGGCGCCGGCAGACGGAATATCCTTGCGATCCAGAAGGATGGCTTCGATTTCCGGAACGTCGCGGAATCGCGGAACGCGATAGCTTGCGAAATGCGGATTCTTGATACGGCCGTTCTCGAATTCGATGGCTTCAAAAAGCGCGCCGCCTAATCCCTGGATCATTGCGCCGACTACTTGGTTGCGCAGACCATCGGGATTGACGATAGCGCCGCATTCGAACGCTTCGACCAATCGCACGACGCGCACCGCACCCGAGGCGCGATCGACGGCCACTTCAGCGCAGGTGGCAACGTAGCTGCCTTTCTCGGACCCTACGGCGAGACCAAAGCCTTGTCCTTCTTGTGATTTTTTGCGCGGCCAGCCGAAAGATTTTGCCGCTGCTTCGAGCACAGCGCGCATCCGCGGATCGGCAAGATTCTTCAGACGAAAATCGAGCGAGTCCATTTGCGCCGTGCGGGCCAGGGCGTCCATATGCGTTTCGCGAGCGAAATGATTTGCCGTCGCCGCAAGCCCGCGATAGGAGCCGCTCCTTAGGATTTGAGGAACGGAATGAAATTCGATGCGCTGATTCGAAACGACGTAGGGAGTTTCGATTCCCGACGAGCCGGAATTGTAATTGTGGAATTCCCACGCGGTGAGCGTACCGTCAACAGCGATGCCGCTTTTGATCTCGATGACGCCCGCGGGACGGAAATAGGCCCACGTGAATTCTTCCTCGCGCGTCCATACCACTTTGACCGGCCGCCCGGCGGCGCGCGCCAGCCGCGCAGCTTCGAGTGCCGCATCGCTGGTGTGCTTGCCTCCGTAGGCGGAACCAGTGTCCGGCACGATCACGCGAACACTGCTTTCCGGAATGTGAAATTGTGCGGCGAGCTCGTTACGGTTGGCAAACGGCCGCTGTGTACCGGTCCACACTGTTAGCTTTCCATTTGTCCATTGGGCCACGGCTGCGCGCGGCTCGAGCGGAGCATGCGCGATGAACGCAACAGTATAGGTGGCGTCCAAACGATGCGCAGCGTTCGCCAGACCGTCTTCCACGGAACCTTTCTGACCGCGACGGCGGTCGTTAGGATTGGCCGAGGCTTTTTCTTTAAGAAACGTGAAGAGTTCCCTGTTCGAAATCTGGGGTACTTCCTTCCATTGCGCGCGAATGGAATTGAGAGCGTTTTGGGCTTGATGTTCACTGGGAGCAGCGACGCCGACGAAATCTCCATCGCGAACTACGAATACGCCGGGCATAGCTTTTGCGGCGCTGTCATCACAAGAATTGAGGGTCGCGCCGAACGACGGTGGGCGGAGAACTTTGCCATAGAGCAAACCTGCCGGACGCAGGTCTGGAGTATATTGATGTTTGCCGGTGACAAAGGCCCGGCCGTCTACTTTCGGGAGGGCCTTGCCCGCTATGTTCCATTCCGCAGCAGGCGTGACGGGATCTTCTGCGGGAAGATTCTGCGCCAGCGTTTTTCCACGCGCGAGCTCGGCATAGCGGAGCGAGCGTCCAGAAGCAGGTTCGGTCACTTTGGCATCGGCAGCAACCAATCCCTCTGGCGCAACATTCCATTCCTTGGCAGCAACTCCAATCAGCAAATCGCGGGCTGCTGAGGCGACACGCCGGAATTGCGGAGTCATCGTCGGCGTTGTGCGGCTGCCAAACGTACCAGCATCAAACGGGGTTAAAGCCGTGTCTGCCGTCACCATGCGCACACTCTCAAAGGGAATATGCAGCTCATCGGCGATGGTCTGTGCAAGGGAGGTGCGAATGTTCTGGCCGATTTCGGCTTTCCCGGTAAATCCAGTCACCATGCCGTCTTCCCCCACGTGCAGCCAGGAGGTAATCTCTTTGGGAAGCTCTTCATTGCGGAACGATCGCGGCCCGGGAGCCGTTTCTTGCATCCCGGACGAATCTTTCGCCACGGTAAACACCGCGATGCCTGCGCCGAGGATTTTGAAAAAATCGCGACGCGCCAAATCGAAGTGATGAATGGGAGCGGCACGAAACTCGTAACGCTCCGGCTCAGGCAACAAAGCTTGCGTACGCTCGCTCATTGCCGATGCTCCTGCATCATGCGGGCCGCGTGGCGGACAGCATCGAGAACGCGCGGATGCGTACCGCAGCGGCAAATGTTTCCTTGCAAGGATTGAACAATCTCCGCATCGCTGGGTTTGGCGTTTGCATCAAGGAGTCCGACGCTGCTCATGATCATTCCCGAAGTGCAGTAGGCGCATTGGAAAGCACCCGCATCGAGAAAGGCCTGTTGCACAGGATGCAGGCGACCCTCTTTTTCCAATCCTTCGATGGTGATGATTGGTTTTCCCACGCCCGCACTTACAGGAATAGTGCACGAACGCCGAGGCACTCCGCCGATGAGGACCGTACAAGCCCCGCACTGCCCTTCCCCGCAACCGTACTTGCTGCCGGTCAGACCAAGTTCATCGCGGAGGACCGAAAGAAGTGATGTGTCGGCGGGATAGCTGATGGGATAGCGCTTGCCGTTCACTTCAAGTTCGATCGACTTGGCCATGGTCCCTCCTGCTTCCCTTGTTAACCAGCGCCGACGTTAATCTTACTCCCGCGGAGTCCTTGTTCGCATCTCTGCGCTAAACGCGGCTCGCGCGGAAAAGCCTCCGAGGAGGAATCGAAATCCAGGACAGGTTGAGGTAGCAGCGCGTCCGGGGAAGTACTTCGCTCCAATTCACCTGCTGACCGGAATACGAGACGTGAGCGCCAGCCCTCAAATTTCCGACACAGCCCTGAAGCGATTCTTGTCGATTTTCAATGACCGAATCTTCGATTCCAGCGTGGACCGCGGGATGCCCAACTTGGCCGCAGCCCCCTTGGGTCCGAATATCCGGCCGCGACATTCTTTCAGGGCGGCCTCAATCATGTCCTTCTCCTGCACGAGGAGTCTCCGAGGGAGCTCATCAACTTGCTGTTTCGACTCTGGTGTCAGAGGTGGCGGTTGCAGCAACCAGTTTTCTTCGATCGAGAAAATCTCTGTTTCGCAAAGTATCACCGAACGCTCAATGACGTTCTGCAGTTCGCGAATGTTTCCCGGCCAAGGATAGGACTCAAGCAATTCCAGCGTCTTCTTGTTGACACGTTTTATGTTCTTGCCGGCTTTTCGCGCATAGCGATCGATAAAGTATTCCACCAGCAGAGGGATGTCCTCTCTTCGTTCTCGAAGAGAAGGTATCTCGATCGGGAAGACATTCAGCCGGTAAAACAAATCACTACGGAAAGACCCCGTGCTGATGGCGGCCTGCAAGTCACGATTTGTGGCTGCGATCACTCGAACGTCAGCGCGGATTCGACGAGTGCCGCCAACACGCTCAAACTCGTGCTCCTGCAAAACTCGAAGCAGAGCAACCTGAGTCTCGGTTGGAAGTTCCCCTACTTCGTCGAGGAAGAGCGTACCGCCATTTGCTAATTCAAACCTACCCAGGCGCTGCTGAATCGCGCCCGTGAAGGCGCCCTTCTCATGGCCGAACAACTCAGAAGCGATAAGATCACGGGGGATTGCCGCACAGTTCACACTAACGAACGGACGCGAGGCTCGATTTGACCGTCGGTGGATTGCGCGTGCAACTAGCTCTTTGCCGGTTCCTGTTTCACCCGCAATGAGGACCGTAGAATCAGTCGGTGCGACTTTGGAGATGCGCGAGAGTACGCTTTTCAAAGCCGGAGACGTTCCAACGATCTCTTCAAACATCGAGGCTTTGTCGATTTCTTCTCGCAGAGCGACGTTTTCATGCTGCAGTCTTTCCTCAGCTCTTTTGCGTTCATCAATATCCGTAGCCGCAACGTACCAGCGCACAATCTGTCCATGTTCGTCGCGCACTGGATTAAAACGAGCCAGAAACCAGCGATAACTCCCATCCGCTGCCTGCACCTGCATCTCCAACTCGTAGGCGGAGCCACCGGAGTGAGCACTATCGGAATAAGTGCGCGCCGCCCGTTCTCGGTCGTCAGGATGAATGAACCAACCGGGGCGAAAAAACCCTCCGGCGGTTTGCCGCCACTCTTCCAGACTGAGGCCGACGTGATCGAGCGCGACGCGGTTGGCATAAAGACGTTCGCCATCCGGTCCGAATACAGCAACAAGTTGTGGCGAGAAATCGACTATTTGACGGAGCTCCATTTCACTTCTGCGCAGTTCCTCCTCTACTCGTTTACGCTCAGTGACGTCGATCACAGTACCGGTGTACTCAATGAGATCGCCGGACGGGCTGAAAACAGGATGACCAATGCTATGAATGTCCCTGACGGCGCCACTCGGATGCACAATGCGATAATTCACTTCTTCGTCCAAATTGTTATACCTGGCCCTCTTGATAGATTCCCGGAACGCCGGTTGATCGTCGGGATGAATCCGCTGGATGATTTCTTCGATTTGGGGCGCACCATCCCGTGGATCAAATCCCAGAACGCGGTAGCATTCCTCCGACCAATATCTGACGTCGGTACCGAGATTCGAGGCCCAACTGCCGGTATGGCTCAGCCTCTGCGCTTCCGCCAGGTACGCTTCACTGCTCCTGAGGGCCTCCTCCGCCCGCTTTCGGTCCTCGATGTCGAAATTGATTCCGTACCACTTGACGATGCTCCCGGATTCGTCTCGCAACGGGTTGGCACGAAACAGGAACCAGCGATATGTGCCGTCAAAACGACGAAGGCGTGCTTCAGTCTCTCCCGGTTCTCCACTAACGAGAATTGATTGCCAGGCATCTGTGAGCCGGCTCAAGTCATCCGGGTGAATTGCTGCAGTCCATCCCCAATCCCGCGACTGATCCGGAGAGAGGCCCGTATAATCGAGCCAGCGCGGGTTGAAGAAGTCGACAGAGCCGTCCGGAGCAGTCGACCATACCATCGTTGGGATCGTGCCGACGATCGAGCGCAGATCGCGTTCACTCGCCTGTAGCGCTTCTGCAGCCTCCTTGCGTTGGTCTTCCGCTAGCCGGTGCCGGGTCACGTCCTGAGCCGCGCCGACGTACTCCAGCCGATCAGCCTTGTCTCGTGTCGCATGAGCGATCGCGTGAACGTGCTTGACTCGCCCGTCAGGCAGCAGCAAACGATAGGTATGCTCGAAACCCGTCGTCCCGCGAGAGGCACCATCGATGACCTTCTGAAAGTCGGCCCGGTCCTGCGGATGGACGCGCTGGATCACTGAATCTATTGTTGGCTTGACGGAGCCGTCGTACTCGAAAATACGATAGGTTTCATCTGACCAAACAATCTGGCCAGTGTCAGGTCTCCACCCGAAGCTACCTGTATGACTTAGTCTTTGGGCTTCGGCAAGATATGCTTCGCTTCGCCGGACGGCTTCTTCCGCACGCTTACGTTCAGTAATATCGAGCACGGTCCCCACCAATTCACGAAGGTCTCCGCGTGTGTCGACGACCGCATGACATATGGACCAGATGTTCCTGATTCCTGTGATGGGATGAAGGATCCGCAATTCCACTTCGAAATCCGCCTTTTCGCGGATGCCTCTGTCGAGTTGCTCTTGCATCGCGAGCCGATCGTCCGGATGGATCCGCTGAAAAATTGTTTCGAGTGACGGTAGTGGCTCAGTGGGGTCGAAACCCAGCACGCGATAGCACTCCTCCGACCAGTATCGGGGGGCACCGGTCGCAGCGTTTGCCCAACTACCGGTGTGGCTTAACTTCTGCGCTTCCGCCAAATACGCTTCACTGTTTCGTAGGGCTTCCTCCGCCGTCCTCCGTTCCTCAATATCCAGGCTCGATCCATACCACTTGACGATGTTGCCGTTTGCATCGCGAAGTGGCACTTTCCGGTGGAACATCCAGCGGTATTCTCCATTCGCGCTGCGGACGCGAGTTTCGTACTCGAAGATGTCCCCAGAAGCCAGGCAGCCTCGCCACTTGGTCACAATCCCCTCAACGTCGTCGGGGTGAATGTAAGCGGTCCAATTCCAGCCAGTCACTTTGTCCAAAGTGACGCCCAGGTACTCCAGCCAAGGCTTATTGAAGTAATCGATGTAACCGTCGGGCCTGGCCGTGTGAATCAGCGCAGGAATCGAGTCAACAAGGAGTTGGGCATCCAAACGCTCGGATCCCTGTCCTGGGGAGGCCATGGCGGGCATGATACACCCGGAGAAGCAGTATGCGGCGGCCGACCCCATTGTTGTACGTGAGTTTGGTTGCACGTGATTGGGCTCGCTTTTCTGCATCGGTTTGCCCTCCTTTCGATGATCTGGGGGCGGATTGTGGCGCGGCCGGAATCCTGGCGTCTTGAACAAACTTGGCGTGTTTGGAATGTTTCCGATGAATTGTGATCTGGGTCACAATTAACTTGTGGTCAGGATCACAATTTGGCTTCGTCTCAGGGCGCCGGGGCTGAGGAGGTTCCGGGGAGGCTGACGTTTCTGCCTTGGCTACTGACCCTACGTTGCTAAGTCTTTTATTATTATAGCGTTGCGTTGTGTGGAAGGGGTCTCTTCCGACCACCGAACCTGACGAGGAGATACCCCAGCCCACCTCCGGAAGTGCCGGGCGAGATGGCTTTGGTCAGAAAAACCAGTCGCCAGGGCTATTTCCGACAACGGAGCATGTGTGTCCCTCAGCATGTGTTCCACTTGTTCCAAGCGCCGCCGCAAAAGATACGTGTGCGGCGGCAGCCCCACTGACTGGTGGAATGCCCGAGCAAAATGGTCGCTGGAAAGCCCGGCCAGGGCGGCGAGTCCATCGAGCCGGATCTTTTCATCGAGATGCCCTTCAATATAGTCGCAGACGCGGCGTGCCACGGCTGGCGACAACCCTCCACGGCTCGGAGTTGGAATGGTTTCCGCCGATAGGTTTTCGAGCGTGCTCAGCCGAGGGCGCGAGTGGATCACGGCATATTCCGAGTTACGCAGTTCCTTGGACGTTCGGAGGGGCGGCGTGATTGAGACGTTCCACGCGCTTTCCGAGTCGAGCCGTATCCATTGCGCCGGAGAGTCCCGTTCATCACCACGTCGAAAGAGGGAGCGGTCGTAGTGAAAAAACGTCGATAGAGATTTGCCACTTAACGGATCCTTCTCGTCGAGACCGAGTGCCTCACGGGCTACGTGATCCGCGCCAATAACGCGCTGATCGTCGTCGATGGCCAGGAGTAGTCCCGCACCGCTGGTCTGTGGGGGAGCGGCAGCAATCGTCCAAGCACGACGAAAGGAGTGCCGGAAAAGCCGCTCTTCAATGGCACGCACAGAAGCGGTTACGGCGGCCAGCACCAGTCCATGAGCGCGGTCGGACCGTCCCAGATCGATTCTTGAAGCATCCAAAACCGCGATGAGTTTGTTGTCCGCGTCGAAGATAGGGGCCCCAGCACAAGTCAGGTTGGCATGGCGCGTGCGAAAGTGCTGTCCGCAGTGAACGAAAACTGGACGTTGTTCAACGATCGCAGTTCCGATTCCGTTGGTCCCTTCGACTTGCTCGGACCAAACTCCGCCCAGCCAGATGCCCCAGTGTTTGAACTCCTCCGCTTTCGCCTCGTCGCCACGATGCTGAATGGCGACTCCATCGCGATTGCACAGCAAAACGACGTAATCTTCTTGCCGGACAATGGCATAAAGGCGGTCGATCTCTTCCCGCGCGTGGAGAAGCACGTCGCCCACAGGCTCCTTGAAGAGGGTGAGCTCGCTCTGGGTGATGATGTGTGGTGTCGCCCTGCTTCTGGGATCGACATGATAGTCGCCGCTGCAACGGCGCCACGAAAGGATGATTTCACTGTCCGTCGGAACGGGGTTTTCGTCGGCGATGGCCGACTCGACGAGATCCGCATGGCGCGACCGCGCCACTAGGGGATCGACCCTATGAAGATCTGCTGCGGGCACCGACGCCTTCCAACGAAAGCAGGCGGCACCTCAAGGGTTCTTTTCGCCTATATGGCCACTGATTTGGCGGCCGCCGAGCGCCACATCTTAAGCCAAGAAACCGCCCAAGTCGAGGATTCTCATCCTCGTGGTAGTGCTCTAATTCCAAAACTAGAGCACTACCCATCCTTGTTAGTTTGTTCAGCCGTCCGCCAATTGTCGAAATCTCAGCGTGACTTCGGCAATAGAGGAGCCGTCTTTTCAATGACTTACGAGTGGCGCCCTAATTGCCATTTTGAGCGAAGCAAGTTGTGATTGCGACGAGGAACCAGATGCTGAGGATCACCAGAAAGGCAAACGGACAAGTGGTCTTTAAGGTTAGCGGTCAACTAACCGCGGAAAACGTAACAGAGATGGAGACGCTCCTTGCGGCAGAAACAAAAGGCAGACCAATCGTCTTGGACTGTACAGATTTGCGGTCGGTGGACGGCGAGGCCGTTAAGTTTCTGGAGAAGTGGGAAGCCGACTCGATCAAGCTGACGAACTGTGGCCTTTACATCCGAGAGTGGATCAGGAGAGAGCGGCTGGAACGAAAATCTGCCCAGAGTCAGAAGGCATAGGTAGTGAACGCGTTCCGTGTGATTTGAGCGTTTGCAGCAGAAGGAGCAGTTATGATGACAGCAATACAATCGGCCCATAAAAAAGAACGCGGTCCGCACCTGGGAAAAGGGACGGAGCAGGGGCTCTCCAGGTTTCTGGACTCGGAAAAACGCAGTACTACAGCTTGCCAGTTTGAGCGTGCACTACAGGAAAAAGTTGTGGGGCAAGATCAGGCCGTGGAGGCCATGGTCGACTTGTACCAAATGTTTTGCGCTGGGTTGCAGTCTCCTTCCCGCCCGATCGGAAACCTGCTGTTTTTGGGGCCGACAGGGTCTGGGAAAACGCGCATCGTCGAAGCGGCGGCCGAGATTCTGTTTGGAGACAGTCGCGCAGTTATCAAGGTGGACTGTGCGGAATTCCAACACTCGCACGAAATCTCTAAATTGATTGGTTCGCCGCCAGGATATCTGGGGCACCGCGAAACACACCCGCTCATAACCCAAGAAGCGTTGGCTGCAAGCCACCGCGATCACATGAAACTGAGTTTTCTGCTGTTCGACGAGATTGAGAAGGCGAGTGACGCGCTATGGCAGTTGCTGTTAGGGATGCTGGACAAAGCGACGCTGACACTGGGCGACAACCGGCGAGTGGATTTGTCGCAAACAATGATTTTTCTGACCTCGAACCTCGGCAGCGGACAGATCGCGGATCTCGTGCAAGGAGGAATGGGATTCGTCCAGCCGAATGATAAGCCGACAATTGGATTGCACGAAAAGGTGGAGAAGACAGCGGTCGAGGCGGCCAGGCGAAACTTCTCACCTGAGTTTATGAATCGCTTGGACAAAGTCGTCGTGTTCCATCCCCTGAAGCGCGAGGAACTTGACGAAGTGCTGGAGATCGAGTTGAACAATGTGCAGAAGCGCGTGTTGGATGCAACGACGCGACCGTTCCTATTTCGAATCACCGAAGAGGGGCGCGCGTTTCTTCTGCAAGAAGGTACTGACCAACGCTACGGAGCGCGCCACCTGAAACGAGCCATTGAACGGCACGTGGTCTATCCAATTGCCAGATTGCTGGCCACGGCACAGGTCCACGAAGGCGATGTGCTCGTCATTGATCGGCACCCTGCCGATAAAGCTTTGGCTTTCGTACGAGAGCCGGAAAGAGGAGTTCCAGATCCAAGCATCGTGTTGGCGGGCAGATATGCGGGGCAACTTACGCAGGAAGCGGTAGCGCGAACATAGGAGGGAAAAATGAGTTCGGCTTCGAATTCCGTGATTCAAATTAACGAAAATGTAGGAAACATGCCAATGAAGGCGCTTGTGTATCGTAGTGACGAGCTATGCTCTCGCAAGGAAGTCCGCGAGGGACTTCCGTTTGTGGAGACAATCGTGGGCCGACGCGGGAGTCTCCGTGGGATCCTCTCCCAAGTCGAAGCGGTTGCGCCCACAAATACGACAGTTCTGATCGCGGGCGAAACCGGCACCGGCAAGGAAGTCATCGCTCGCGCGATTCACGAGCTCAGCCCACGTCGGAACCGAAATCTGGTGAAGGTGAATTGCGCGGCAATCCCCGCCGGCCTTCTGGAAAGCGAGCTCTTCGGTCACGAACGCGGAGCTTTTACGGGCGCCGTCAACTCTCATGTCGGCCGCTTCGCGCTGGCGGATCGCGGCACTCTGTTCCTCGATGAGATTGGAGACATGCCACTAGAGCTTCAGCCCAAGCTGCTCCGCGTCTTGCAGGAGCGCGAGTTTGAGGCCGTCGGCAGCGCGCGCACGACGCGAGTCGATGTTCGCGTTGTTGCTGCGACCAACCAGGACTTGAAGCGAATGGCTCAGGATCGTGAATTCCGCGAAGATTTGTACTACCGGTTGAATGTTTTCCCGATCTATCTGCCGCCCCTGCGCGAAAGGAAAGCTGACATTCCCGAACTCGTGGAGTATTTCGTTCAACAGTTCGCCTCCTCGATGGACAAATCGATCGAATCGATTCCTCAGGAAACCATGCGTTCCCTGGTGCGTCACCACTGGCCCGGCAACATTCGAGAGCTCCAAAACTACATCGCGCGTGGCGTCATTCTCTCCAATGATGGCATCTTTGAACCAGCGCCTCTCGAAAGCTATCAGCCATTGGAGCCCGAGATTTCAAACCCCACCCTTGAAGACAAGGTGCGTAGAGAAATTCTCGCCGCTTGCCAGCGCGCCAATTGGAAACTCGGAGGTCCACGAGGCGCAGCTGCCAGACTTGGCTTGAAGCGCACCACCCTGTTTTACAAGATGAAGCGCCTTGGTATTGCGCCACCAGCAGACCATTCACAGGACTGAGTCGAAAACCAGAAGGGCACCTCGGTCCTGCGCGAGTCTTCGCAGCTTCAAGTGGGCGAACGCGCACACTACGTTCACGCACCCTGCGAGAACTCAAGACTCAGTCACGACCTCGACATTATCGTCAAATCTCTGGCGTGACGCAGCTGCGAGAGGAGTCTCTCAATTCTGAACCTAGCACCGCGTGTACCCGTTTGTGTTGAAAACAAAGCAGATTGCCCACCCACACGCAAATGTTCGGCGTTGGACACGCAGTTGCTTTCCCTCATAACGCCAATTTCGATGTCGACACTTGAAAGGAGAATCTGAATCGTATGGCTCAACAATCATCAAACGGCAATCGTCCAAAGCTGAGTGAGAAGGGACTCTTGACTCCGGATAATTGCGTTTTGGCGCTGATCGACCATCAGGGCCAAATGCTGTTTGGAACTAGCAATTTCGACCGACAGGGAATCATCAACAACACCGTGGCAGTCGGAAAAGCTGCGAGAGTGTTCGATGTGCCTGTGGTTTTGACCACGGTCGAGACGAAGTCCTTCAGTGGGAATATGTGGCCGCAGCTGCGAGCCGTATTCCCGGGGCAGGAACCCCTCGAGCGTTCTTCCATGAACTCGTGGGATGACAAAAACTTCGTCGCCGCGATCGAAAAAAGCGGACGCAAGAAGATTCTCATTGCCGGCCTTTGGACAGAAGTCTGTGTTGCGTTTCCGA
>Ga0210407_10001180_pt1 | contig 25282 bp, 24 predicted proteins | sample IncBWC27MmetaG_FD_150860 | JGI IMG/M metagenome (GOLD analysis project Ga0210407, IMG submission 150860) | Forest soil microbial communities from Barre Woods Harvard Forest LTER site, Petersham, Massachusetts, United States - Inc-BW-C-27-M | ecosystem: Environmental > Terrestrial > Soil >... | reverse complement strand
GAAGGGGCTGGCCCATGAGGCGATCGACGCACTCGAGCGCGACTTCCGCCCCCAGCTGCTGGCGCTCAACCCACGCGCAGAAGTGCCGGTGCTCACGGACGGGGCCCTCACAATCGTCAATTCCAGCGACATTCTGAGGTACCTTGAGGAGCGCTACCCCGAACCGCGGCTTTTTCCTGCGACGATCGAGGACCGCGTGCTGGTCAGGGCGCTTGAGCGCCTGGCAGACCATAGGCTGGACCCGATCATCGTCGACTGTTCGTTCTGGGACTGGGCCGAGCGTCCTGACGAACCGCCTGCGGGTCTGCGCGAGGCCGGCCAGACAGACCTGGAGCGGGTGCTCGAGACGCTCGAAGATGCCTTAACCGGTCGGCCGGAGCCGTGGCCGTTCGAAGCGCCGGGCGTCGTGGAATGCGCCTGGTTCCCGAATCTGGTGGCGGCGCGACCCCTGGGCTTCCGCCTTAACGAAGCCAGGTTCCCACGCGCTACCAGTTGGCTCGCGGCCATGCGGGCTCATCCTCTCTTCGCGCACGATCGCCAGCGCACAGCCGCCTTCCTGAGGGAGCTCTCCAGCGCCAACCATGAGAGGGCGAAGCTGTTCTGGAGCGGCGACCGGCTGGAATGGCTGCTGTCGCGGGGATTCCACAACTGGTTCCTCGGCGAGATCGGCGGCGGTCGCACCAGTTTTCCGCCGTACGCGACGTCGCCGGCCGACTGACGATGCGCCAGTTGACGTATGTCTCGCCGGTCAAGCTACTCGAACGTCATTGCTGTCTGTTGCTGCGTCCGCAACGTCCGCAAGCTTCGAGCAGGGTCGCCAGCTCATCCGCCGCCGTCTCGATCGCCGCGCCGCTTCGCTCCACGCGCGACTGGATCAAAGCCCCCTGCAACGCCGAGACGCAGAGGACGGCAAGCCGCTCGGCGCGTGGGGGTGAGAAGCCATCGGCCAGCAGCTTCGCCCGCAGGACGCCGAGGCGCGTGGCATAGGCGTTGCGGCCCGCCACCGAAACGCCACGGTCCTTTGGCGCCAGCTCAAGCAGGATCGTCGTGATCGGACAGCCGTCCCGAAACCCCGACTTGCGCATCCATGCGGAATAGAGCCGCCCATGGGCCCTCAGCAGCTGGGCAGTTGACGTGTGCTCTCGCGCCAGCTTCGTCATCGTCTCGGCGACGCGCCGTCCCGCCTCCTCGACGGCGGCGACGGCGATCGAGGCCTTTCCGGCCGGAAAGTAGTGATAGAGCGAGCCCTTGGGCGCGCCGCTGGCGTCGACGATGTCGTTGAGACCCGTGCCGGCGTAGCCCTGCTGCCGGAACAGCCTCACCGCCGCGTCGATGATCGGAGCGCGATGTTTGGGGATGGCCGGCATGGTGCTTGTTCCAACGACGATCTCGATGAAAAGCTATATTGATCGGTCTACATCAAGCGGTCAACGTCGCAGAAACCAACGCGGGAGAATGTGATGTCAGACCGGGTCGCTTATCGCCTGCATGACGGCGTCGCCACCGTCACGATGGACGATGGCAAAGTGAATGTGATGTCGACCGGGATGCTGCGCGACTTGGGCGGGGCGTTCGACCGGGCGGAAAAGGATCGAGCCATCGTCGTGCTCCAATCTGCCCGCAGCGGCCTCTTCTCGGCGGGTTTCGACCTTAAGATCTTCGCGGCGAACGACGCAGCGGGCAGCCTCGAGATGGTGAAGACCGGCGCAGAGCTTGCGCTTCGCCTGATGAGCTTTCCCTTCCCCACACTCGGTGTCATGGAGGGTCACGCCTTCCCGATGGGAACGTTTCTCCTGCTGGCCTGCGATGTTCGCATTGGCGCGCGGGGACCCTTCCGAATGGGCCTGAACGAGGTTGCGATCGGCATTTCGCCACCCGGATTTGCGATCGAGCTGGCGCGTAGCCGTCTTCACCCGGCGTGGCTCAGCCGGACGGTCACCCTGGGAGAGATGTTCGAGCCGGATGACGCGGTCGTCGCAGGCTTCCTGGACCGGGTGGTTCCTGGAGACGAGATCGAGCCGGCGGTCGAAAGCACCCTGGCTGTGCTGAAGACGCTGCATGCGCCCTCCCACATCTCGGCCAAGCAGCGACTGAGGCGTGCGGCGGGAGCCGCAATACGCGAAGCCATCGACGAAGAACTGACGCTTGACGCCTACCGGTCCCGCTCTGCCGCGCTGACCTCCGTCGTCCTTCCGGGCGCGAAAGGCTAGCCGGCGCTCAGCGCCAGCGACGATCTCCGCTGCGCCTGGCTGCGCTTGCCGGTTACGTGAATCAAGAATTTGGGAGGTGATTTATGGAAAGAACCGCGAAGTGCCTTTGCGGTCAGTTTAGCGTCATCGTCGCGGGCGAGCCGACTATGGTCAACGTCTGCCATTGCCGCGACTGCCAACGACGATCAGGCGTGCCTTGGACCAGCAATGCTTATTTTCCAAATGAATACGTTCGTCTAGATGGACCGAACAAAGTTTACACTCGCGTCAGCAACGCAGGGACGCGAATCAATCTTCATTTCTGTCCGAACTGCGGTGTCACTGTTTGTTGGAGCCGCGCGATAGGATCGACACGCTTCGGCATTCCTGTAGGTACATTTAACGATCCCTCATTTCCCGCGCCGTCCATATCGGTCTGGGAGGATCGGCGTTACGCATGGTCGCCTGAAGTCACCGATGTCGCGCATTGGAACACCCAACCGCCACCACCTTGATGCGTCGCGACAGCTTCAGCCAGAGCAGGCCGCTGGGCAGCTTTATCTCCAGCACCAGAAGCTTGATGACAACGGCCAGTACGCCATCGGAAAAGGCTTCGACACCGAGAAATTCCAAGGCATCCAGTTTGGCGCGTAGAAAAATGGCGCGCTGCACCAGTTATTCACGCAAGCCGTTGACGCTGAATTTCGCGGGGACGGGTACCTTTCGGCCCGAACTGTGTGCAAGCGGGTAGATATCGGCGTCATTCTGGCTGTAGTTTGAGCAGCATCGAAGAGTACAGGGGCTTGAGAAGGGGTGGCCACGACGCGCCACGCATCATGAATGTCAGTTCATTCCGCCAGTTTTAGTACTCCTGTCTTTCATTGAAGGTTCATTTAAGGGTGCGTCAATGCTGGTAGTTGTCATATCTCTGTTGAGTGGCGTGATCGCTTCCTTGATCACATGGAGGATCGTCGTTGCCAATCCTCGACGCACGGAAGAGGGCGCACGCAACGAAAGCTTGGAGCGTTGCCTGGCCGCATCGGGTACCGGCACATTCGTCACCTATCTGGCCAAAAGGCTCACGCACTGCTCGCACGCCACTTTGGCATTGCTTGATCTGCCACCCGAACACGGCCCTGTGAGCATCGATCACTGGAAGACACTCCTTCACCCCGATGATCGTGACGCGGCGATAGCCAGCATGGTGGCAGCCATCCGGCTTGGGAATCACTACACCCTTGAGTACAGACTAAGGCCCGGGACCAATCATACGCGTTGGTTGCGTGCCCATGGGCAGCCGGCGCGAACCCCGGAGGGTGAAAGTGTCATTTACGGCGCCTTGCTCGATATCACGAACGTCAAACAGCTTGAGATCGAAGTCCTGGCGCGCGATGCACGCCTGCGCGATATATCGAAGGCGGCGCGATTCTACATGTGGGAGTTGGATCTCGAACAAATGGTGTACGCGCTGGATCGCCCGACCTCCGCCGCCGGGGAGCGCGGCAGCGCGCGTAACGAAACCTTCACGCAAAGTGTTGCATTCGCACGCACTCAACATCATCCCGATGATCGACACCTATTCGATGAGATGATCGATCGCATTCTTGCGCAGGACGTTCCGTACGAGATTGAGGCGCGCGTGATGCATCCGGACGGCACGTATCACTGGATGTTGGCTCAGGGAAAACTCGTCAAGGATGGCGGGCCACGCCGAGTGCGCGGCATCCTTCAGGATATCCACGTGCGCAAACAGGCCGCATTGCATTTGCAGGCAGTAGAATCGAGACTCGAACGCTCGATGCGCGGCACCAACGATGGCATGTGGGAAATCTCCTGCGCATCGCACGATCTGTGGGTGTCGCCGCGATTCGCGCAGATGCTCGGGTTTGTCCAATCAGACCTCATCGGCAATCAGCAATTGTTGATTGATATCACCCATCCGGAGGACCGGGCAAAGCTGGTGCCCGTGTTTAGTTCACACCCGAGCAGCCACGACCAGTTTGATCTTGAGATCAGGCAGCGGCACAAAAGCGGCGAGTATCGCGTGATGCGTCTTCGCGGCATGTGCGAGCGCGACGCTCAGGGTGAACCGATGACCGTTTCCGGTTCGCAACAGGACATCACCGAGCGCTATGAGCATCAAAGAGCCCTGGTCGTGGCTACGAATGCGGCCGATGCCGCGAACCACGCCAAGAGCGAATTCCTGGCCAACATGAGTCACGAAATCAGAACGCCGATGAATGGCGTGATGGGCATGACAGGCCTGTTGCTCGAAACGAACTTGAACCCCGAGCAACGCGATTATGCGGAGACCGTGCGCGACAGTGCATCAGCGCTGCTGACAGTGATCAACGATATTCTAGATTTTTCAAAGGTTGAGGCCGGCAAACTCGAAATCGAGCACATCGACATGGATTTGCGCGACACGGTGGAAGATGTGGCACGATTGCTGGCAATTCAAGCGCACGCGAAGAATCTGGAAATCACGGTGTTTTTGGATCCTTCTCTGCCCGATATGGTAAAGGGCGATGCCGGCCGATTACGTCAGATACTCCTCAATCTGGGCGGCAATGCCGTGAAGTTCACGGTGGACGGAGAAGTGTCGCTTGATGTGCAGGTAGTGGCGCAAGATGAGCGAGGCACGATGGTGCGCTGTGAAGTTCGCGATACGGGTGTCGGCATCCCCGCAGATCGAATCGCCGCATTGTTCAAGCCGTTTTCGCAGATTGACGCATCGACCACGCGAAAGTTTGGTGGAACAGGGCTCGGTCTTTCCATTGTCAAGCACCTTGTCGAGCTGATGGGCGGTGAAAGCGGAGTGTCCAGCGCCGAAGGCGCTGGATCGACATTCTGGTTTACGGCCCACCTTGGGATATCGACAGGACAAAACAAAACGCGACAAGCGTCGCTTGTCTCCATTCAGGGCCGACGCATCCTCATCGTTGATGACAACGCGACAAACCGCAAGGTCCTGATGGAGCAGATGGCGCGGTGCGGCGTAGCGGCTCATTCCGCTTGCTCTGCGGAAGAAGCGCTTGCCTTGTTGCGTGTCGCCGCCGGAACCGGCCGCGGCTACGAGTTGGCGCTGCTCGATTATCAAATGCCCGATTGCGATGGGGAGGAATTGGGCCAGATCATTTGCAACGACGCCACCCTGCAATCGACGCGGCTGGTGCTACTAACCTCCTCAGGTCAACGCAATGATGTGCATCGCTTTGCGAACATGGGCTTCGCGGGCTATTTGCTGAAACCGGTGACCCAGAGCGACTTGGTGCAGTGTCTGACGCTCGCATTCGCGGCGCCTGCCGAGAGTTGGCATTCGCATACCCAAACCATCGTGACGAACGCTACGCTGCAATCCCAGCGCGGGCGGGATCACTATCGCATCCTGCTCGCTGAAGATAACGTGGTGAACCAGAAGGTCGCGTGTCGCATACTGCAAAAGCTTGGGTTTCGAGTAGACGTGGTGGCGGATGGCCGGGCGGCTGTTGAGGCGTGGGAGACGGGCCGCTACGACCTGATCCTGATGGACTGCCAGATGCCGGAGTTGGACGGTTATGAAGCGACACGCGCGATTCGAGCCCTCGAACATGGAGATAGACGCATTCCGATCGTCGCACTCACCGCTCACGCGATGAAAGGTTCGGATGAAGTGTGTAAAAGTGCCGGCATGGATGCGCACCTCACCAAGCCTATCGAGCGGGAGCGACTCGCGGCCTGTCTCGATCGATTTCTGTGCGCTGTATCGAATGCCGAATCAATAGTGGGGGCAATCGCAATCAACGCGGACCCTGTGCCGGTGGACTGGCCCGCACTGCTGATTTCCGTTGACGGCGATGAAAAGTTCGCGCAAGAACTTGGCATATTGTTCGTTGAAAACGGCCGACATTCGATGGAAGGGATCGCAAGCGCCATTGAGCTGCAAGATTACGCGCGACTCTGCCAGCTTGCTCATGACATCAAAGGGGCCGGGGCAAGCTTGCAAGCCGGCGCCGCCAGTGCGACAGCAGGGCGGCTGGAAGATGCCGCAAGGCAGCTTCACATCTCGCAGATACCGCAACTGGAAGCGGAACTTCGCGCCGAAATGGCTAGAACGTCGAACTATTTGCACGCACGAGTTGCCTGATAGCCTCATTTCCTTTCGCGCGACCGAACAGTGAACCGTCGTTTATCTTTCGGCGCCATACCGCACACAATGCGCCGATGAAAATCGAGATCGCAATTTTGAATGAGTGCCTTCACGGTGCGAAAAAGTTTGATCCCGCAGAAAACATATAGCGTAGCCGCAGAGCGGCACAGCGAATATATTTCTCATTGGCATAAGGTGATCGTCGTCGCGACAACAAAACACTTTAAAGCAAAGGAGATACACATATGAGCTGGACCTCACACGCAGCAAAATGCATTGCAGCAAGCTGCGCGCTGTCAATTGTTTCATTGACCGCATTTGCGCAGAATTACGTACAAACGAATTTGATCTCGGATATTCCTCAACCGCCCAACGCCGACGGCACCACGGTCGCCATCGATCCGCACCTGAAAAACCCGTGGGGAATCGCGCGCGGCGCATCAACTCCTTGGTGGTCGAACAACGGGGTAACGGGCACTTCCACTCTGTATACCGGCGCGGGTGCCATTGTGCCTCTGGTCGTTACCGTTCCGAATAGCAAGGGTGTGACGACGCCCTCGACGCCGACGGGAATCATCTTCAACGGCACGGCCGATTTTGAGATTGCGCCGAGTGCGCCGGCGCTGTTCATCTTCGCGACGAAGAACGGCACCATTGCCGGTTGGCAGCTTGGGCCTGCGACACCGATCGTTCCGGGTCCGGGCGGCGAAGGTGCCTCAACTGCAATCACAAAGGTTGACGAATCGAAAGAGGGAGCCGTATTCACCGGCCTCACCTGGATCGAATCCGACGGCGATCATTTCCTGCTGGCCGCAAATTTCAGCCACAACGCAGTCGAAATGTTTGATAAACATTTCGGGCGCGTGCATCTTTCAGAAGACGCGTTTGACGATGATCGACTGCCGCGGGACTTTGCGCCCTACAATGTGCAAGCGGTCGGCGCCAATGTCGTTGTAACATTTGCAAAACAAAATGCCACCAGAACCGCTGCGGTCGACACTTGCGGCGAAGACTGTGGATTTGTCGATGTCTTCACGAAGCACGGGAAACTGCTGCAGCGTCTGGAGCGCGGTCCCTGGTTCAGGGCGCCTTGGGGAGTTGCGCTAGCACCTCAGGATTTCGGATTTTTCAGCCATGACTTGCTCGTGGGCAATCGATTCGGCGGCACCATCGCCGCATTCGATGTGGTCAGCGGAAAATTCTTGGGCAATATGCTCGACACCAACAACGAGCCCATCGCGATCGATGGTCTGTGGGGTATCGAGGTCGACAATCGGGGCGCTAACGGCGGCGGCACGACGGCCAGTCCTTCCACGGGTCCCAGCCTGTTCTTCACAGCGGGCATCGATAACTACGCCCATGGTCTGTTCGGGACGTTCACGCCCACTGCACCCCAATTGAATGCAGAGGATCACGAGTAGTCGCAGAAGCCGCCAGATCGGAGGGAGATCCGGCCTTTCGTATCAGAGAGGCCGGATCAACCACGCATCACCTTGAACGCCATTGCGTGTGGCTTCATCGCGCGCAAATCGGTAATTATTTCACCGCGACCATGTGGTGAACGGCGTCTTTCAACTGTCATAAACTCCAATCGCGCCCCGCGGAATAAAGCGCGTTCCCCAAGAGTCTTCACCACATGTCGTCGGGCGAAGCCTTGCTCGATGCAATGAAACTGTTGGATGGGATCTCCGGGAGGGAAATGTGATGAAGCTGAGACTCACTGCTGTTTTGATTTCGGCGATCGGCATGCAGGTGCCGCTATGGGCGGCCGCGCCGCAGCCGGCCACCGAAGCACCAGCCGGTTTTGATACCCCGACGCTGGTGAAGGCTCCGGGCTCGAAGAGTGTGAGCAACGGGATAGTCGAGCCGGCCGGCGATAACTTTGCGCTCGATCAACAGATCTATGAAACGCAGCACGATGTCACCACAGGTCTAGGCCCGGTATTCAACGGCCGGGCATGCGCGGAATGCCATCAGAATCCGGTGAGCGGCGGCTCGAGCCAATTCACCGAACTGCGCGTGGGACACCTCGATGCCAACGGCAATTTCGTCAATCCGACGGTGCCGATCAACGACGGGGCCGCCACCATCACCGGCCGGTCTCTTATCAACGATCGGGCCGTGCTGCCCGAGGCGCAGGAACACATCCCGCTGACGGAAAACATCCGGGCGTTGCGGGCTGCCCTGAACACGCTGGGCGACGGCTTTGTCGAAGCGATCGATGACGGCACATTGCTTGCGATAGCCGCCGCGCAGCCCCAGATCAGCGACGGCCGGATTCATGGCCAGGCCATCGAGGTTCCCGTGTTGGAGGCGCCCGGTCAATTGCGTATCGGCCGTTTCGGCTGGAAGGACCAACATAGCAGTCTGCTCTCCTTCATCGGCGATGCGTACTTGAACGAAATGGGCGTCACAAACCGACTGCGTCCCAAGGATGAAACCACCATCGGCAAGGTCACGCCGGATCCGGAGGACGTCCCTGACGATTTGGGATTGGCCGACATTGATCACTTTGCGCAGTTCATCCGTGGCACCAAGGTGCCGCCGCGCGATACCACTTTGGCGGCAACCCAGTCCGCCCAGTCGGGGGAGCGCTTGTTCAATCACGTCGGCTGCGCAGCCTGCCATGTCGGGAGCATCACCACCGCCAAACCCGGTACCGTCATCGATGGTGGGACCTTCACTGTGCCCGTGGCGCTGGGAAACAAGATCATTCACCCGTACAGCGATTTCCTGATGCATGACATCGGCACCGGCGATGGCATCGTGCAGGCCGGTCCAGCGGACACCGCGAACAAATTGCGCACCGCCCCACTGTGGGGTTTGCGGATGCGTCCCCGCTTCATGCACGATCTGAAATCGCTGACGCTGCAGAACGCCATCGAGCGTCACGAAGGTGAGGCCGAACATGTCGTGCGGCGATTCCGCGATTTAACCGAAGCACAGAGGAAGGACGTTCTGACTTTCCTCGAGTCCCTCTAAGGCCTCACGCGGATAGTGGCAGGCGGCGCCGTGCGCGCCGCTTGCCACCGCCCAAGCGGCATTCCCCAATAAAGTGCGTTGTATGGCGATTCGGAAGTGCGCCATACTTCAATATGGGTCGATGGGCGTTTGACGGGGAGAATGGAGTGAAACCGAAGGCAAAGGCTGCAATCTTCACCTTGCTCATGGTTGCAGCGGGCTGCACCGACCTCAAGCCCCTGGAAGCTCGAATTGAGGAGCTGCAGAGCCAAGTCGAGAAACTGCAGGCTGACCTCGCGAAATCGTCGAGCAATGCGGCGACGGCCAACAAAGCCGCCGCGGCGTCCGCGTCGGCGGCCTCGAGTGACGCAAAGCAGGCCTTGTCGATCGCCGAGGCAAATACCGCAGCCATCGACAAACTCAATGCAAAGATCGATCAGATGTTCAAGAGGCGTCCTACGGATTAGACGCCTAGCCTGACTGACTGGATGCGGCCCAGATGTTGAGCCCGCCATCGCCGGCGTACGCGTCAATCTGCGAGAGTTCGTCGGGTGCAAATGTGCCATTCTGCAATGCGCCGATGGAATCCTGGATTTGCGCCCAACTGCTGGCGCCCACCAGCGCACTGGTGATTGCGGGGTTCTTTAGCACCCAGGCAATCGCCATTTGCGCCAGGCTCTGACCACGCTTTTGCGCGATGTCATTGAGCGCACGCACATTGGCGAGATTCCTCGGAGTCAGCATGGAGGTTCGGAACGACCCTTCTTGAGCCGCACGCGCAGATGGCGGAATTCCATTCAAGTATTTTGTAGTCAGCAATCCTTGTGCCAGGGGCGAGAAGGCGATGCAGCCGATTCTTTCCTGCTCGAGCACGTCCAGCAAGCCATCTTCCACCCAGCGATTGAGCAGGGAATAGGAGGGTTGGTGAATGACGCAGGGAACTTTGAGCTCGCGCAGGATTGCCGCGGCCTCGCGAGTCTTCTTCGGTCCGTAGGAGGAAATTCCCACATACAGGGCTTTACCACTGTGGACAGCGGTGGCGAGCGCGCCCATGGTTTCCTGCAGGGGTGTGTCGGGATCGAAGCGATGCGAATAGAAAATGTCGACGTAGTTCAGCTTCATGCGCGCAAGGCTTTGATCGAGACTGGCGAGCAGGTATTTACGCGAACCCCATTCCCCATAAGGGCCCGGCCACATGAAATAGCCGGCTTTGGTTGAAATGATGAGTTCGTCACGATAGGCGGCCAGATCGGTTGAAAGGATGCGACCGAAATTCTCCTCGGCCGAACCCGGCGGCGGGCCGTAGTTGTTGGCCAGATCGAAGTGTGTAATTCCATGGTCAAAGGACCTGAGGATCATGTCGCGGGCGTTTTCGAAGGAGCTAGATTTCCCGAAATTCTGCCAAAGCCCGAGCGAGATGCGCGGCAGTCTCAGCCCGCTCGAGCCGCAGCGGGCGTAGGGGAGCGATTTATATCGATCTGCGGCAGCGTCCATCGAAAGACTCCTTGGCGGGTGGATGGATTTTAGACGGACTTCAGCCAAAACGGATACCCGTGCCCCAAGGTCATCGTTATTTACATACAGCGCCGTTTCACTACCGGCGGCCGAGGCGGGCGCTGTAACGCTGGACGTGCGAGCCGACAATGTTCGCGGTTATGGGTCCTGCTACTGACAGTACACTGCGGGAACTTTCAGCGAGGAGGGAATCGGGAAAGTGTACCAGCCGCCGAAGGCACTCGAAGGAACTTGGTCGGCAAACCACTGCCACAGCACGAGCTGCTGAAGATGATAGGTAACGCCGCCAATGGTCGACTGGAAGGTCGGGAAATCTGCAAAAGTGGGACCATTGCCTTGCGGATCGCCGACTTCGAGAAATGGATTACCGGAACACACGGTGACCGGGTCGCTGGGGGGCGGATAAAACCAATCGGGGGTCGCGTTGTTCGTGAACGGATCGTTCGTCCATTCCGCGAGCTCATGATTGAAAGTACTCACATCGGCAAATAGTGGATCGACCAGCGCAGGATCGAGCCAACTCGTATAAATGAAAGTCTGCAGCCTGGTTCCGTTCTCGCCATTCTGTATGGCGTACGAGGTATGATAGCCGAGCGCTTCCGCCGTCACGTTGTCAGTCACAAAAATCGGCAGCGTATCGGCATCCAATTGCAGAAACTGCAGGATGGTCCGAGCCTGTGAATCAAGAAAATCGATGAATACATCGCCGAAAAAATTGCCGTTCGCATCCTGAGCCAGGCCTGTGCCAGTCTCTGGCGTCACTTCGATATCCACTGTGTCTAGGACTTGCGGTACGTCCATACGGACATGCCAATCGTGGCCTTCGTCCATCTGGTTCCAAAACGCCGCGCGTTGCATCTGATCAACGAACTGCCCAACGCCGTTCGCGAATGGCGCGGGCTTATACAAGGGTGAGTGGATGATATTGGCCACGGCGGGCGACGGATCGAAAGAATGGCTGACGTCGCCATTGGCGCCGAAGAAGGCGAAATTCATCCGAAGCGGAATAATCACGCTCTTTATCAAGGCCGAGCGCCCGGACTGGGGTCGGTATCCGACCATGGTAAAGGGATACGTGATGCCGCCTACCGAAAACGACGAGGAAAAGTGTGGGAACGAGTGACCGTTCCTTTCATCGCGGTCCGTCGCGTCCTTGTCAATACCACCACGCGCCCGATAACCGAGCGCCCGAAAGTGCGCGGCGGCCGCGTGTCTATCAGACAGTTGTTGAATCGGTTTGAGCGGTCGCTTAACTTCAGTGGGGTTCCCCCATAGCAGCGTTGGCAATAGCACCAAGCCAACCAAACCCATCTTGGATAGAGTCATGGTATTTCCCCGGATTATTTCGAATAAGTCAGGCGCCTCGAGAGTCGGCTGGGAGACGGGGCCGTTCGCAGTCCGGCCCCGCTGCTCGCCGCGCCGTCAGATAGTGGGACAGTTCCCACCTGCATCGGTGGTAAAGGTGTTGTTGTTGGAAAACCACCCATTGACTGCAATGGACGGCGCTCCATAGAACCAGGAAAAGAATGCCAGTTCCTGCAGGCTATATGTAAATCCGTTCGCCATCGTGACGGGCGCAACATCAGTGCCTGTCAGCGGATCACCGACCTCGAGATTCGCCTGGCATCCCGACACCTGACCGGTACCGCCCCATGGCGCCGTTTCGTTCGCACCGAACGGATCGTTCATCCACTCGCCGACTTCGTGCGAGGCGATCTCTGTGTTGAGTCCTGTCACCGGTCCGTTGAAAAAGCCCGAAGTATCGAAATCGACCACCGAATACGTCTGGTCGATGATCGGAACCCCCGTCGCACTGTGGTAGCCCGCCGCACAGCAATTGCCGATAAAGGTGACATCGCCGACCGGCCACGCGGTGTTGTAGCTGGTAAAGATCGGCAAGGCGCTCGGGCTGACTCCGGCTTCCGCCAATGCCGGGATGACGGTTCCGGTCAGGTAGGAGTCGAACCAATTGATGTCGACCAGCTGCATTGGCGCACAGAATGAGAATCCGAAAGCCGCTTTGAACAGGTTGGGATCCGTCATTGCAATGCCTTCGGTCGCCGGGACGTCGATGATAATCGGGGAAAGAGTCGTCACCGGATGGAGCAGCACATGATAGTCGTCCCTATCATCGCCCAATACGTTCCAGAAGTTACCCCGCTGAAAGGCATCCACATATTGAGTCGTGCCGACATTAGTGCCACCGAACACAAACGGCGCCGCATTGAAAATCGGCGACTGCTGCATCAACCGAATGGGATTGTTGTTTGGCTTCGAGAGGCAGTTGTTATCGTTTTGGGTGGGATCGACCATCGTGACGCCCGGTGCCGTCGAGAAGACCCCGGTCGAGGGATTGATCGAGGTTGCGACGGTGTGGGTGCGAAAGATCATCGGCACAATGTACGTCGGAATTTGGGCAGCGCGTGGATCCCTGAACGGATCATGGCCTACCATCACGCCGAGGTGATGGTCGCCATCCCTGGAACCTTTGATGTTGAACGTCCACAAAGGCAAGGTATTGCCGAAGAAAGTACCGTTGAAGGACTGGGTGGAGATGTTCAAGGGGCCATGATCGGATTTGGCGCTCAGCGCGGCCGCGGCTCGGAGATTCTGTGGCTTAACGAACCCTTGCATGCCCCGAGGGACATGCACCGAGATCGGTAGTCGATTGGCGCTGGATTGCGAATTGATGCTTTGTGCACCGACGAGGGCACTTAAGCCAATGCCGATGACGGACGCGATGAGGCGACTTGTTTTGGTATTCACGTGACTTCCCTGACTGTTCGGATTGGGTAAACGAAAGACCGCGCAGTGCTGGCTGCTGGTTCGCTTCTTGAAGTCACTGCGTCGCCGTAACGTAGTGAATCAATTTGGAGATGTCAACACTCGCTGGCGGGGTTTGCAATCGAAGACCGCAGCGTGGTTTCGTCGACATGCGGATTACATGTCGGTGTCCCGCGCGCGCGAGGCATTGCGGCGACCGCGAATGAAGAAACGCTCGGCGTTCATTCTTATCAGTTCCGGTCAGCGCGTTTAGCTGCACCTGCAATGCTTCGATGGTGCGGTCGCGATCACGGAGGCGTGAATCGAGTTCGCCTTCGCGCAGGGCGAGGACGTGGGAGCGGACTTCGTAGTTCTGCAGATCAGGTGTGCTCACGCCGCGACCATGGCTGTTAGGTATACTCTTGAGCGAAAGTCAATAAAGGGATTGCTACATGCGCTTAGGCCTACTCCTCGCGGCTTGTCTCGCAGGCCACGTGCCGGTGATGCAGAACGCCGCCGCCAAGGATGCGCTGCAAACATTGCCGCCGCCAGTCGACCTTGAGTTGGCGCGCGATATTTTCAAAGGGCTGGTGGAACTCAATACCACCCATGCCCACGGTACGGCGCCCGCGGCTGAGGCGATTCAGCAGTGGCTGTCCAGGGCGGGCTATACGCCCTCCGACCTCACCCTCATCGCGCCGCCGCAACATCCCAAAAGTGCCAATCTGGTCGTGCGCCTGCGTGCGAAGGCGCGGTCCCATCCCTTGGCGCCCATTTTGTTTCTCGGCCATCTCGATGTGGTCGAAGCAAAGGCTGAGGACTGGTCAGTGGATCCTTTCAAACTTACGGAGAAGGATGGTTGGTTCTATGGCCGCGGTACCATCGACATGAAGGATGGCGATGCGGCCTTGGTGGAGACACTGATTCGCCTAAAACGCGAACACTATGTCCCGGCTCGCGATGTGATCGTCGCTTTCACAGCGGATGAAGAGGCCGGCGGCGATGCCAACGGACCCGCTTATTTGCTCAAGGAGCATCGCGAACTCATCGAGGCCGGTATGGCAGTGAACCTCGACGGCGGGGGTGGCACATCGAAGAACGGCGCGCTCCAATTCTTCGAACTGGGGACCAGCGAGAAGAACTATGTGACGTTCACGTTGGAGACCACCAGTCCGGGTGGCCACGGATCGCTGCCCGGTCCCGACAATGCCATCTATCGGCTGGCACAAGCATTGGGCAGGATCGAGGCCTTCAAATTTCCCGTCACCCTGACCAGCACGACGCGCGCTACTTTCGAGAGACTCGCCGTTCTCAATACCGGTACAAGGGCGGCGGACTTACGCGCGGTATCGCAATCGCCCGCGGACTTGAGCGCGGCCGAGCGATTGAGCGAGGATCCCTGGACCAATGCGCAATTGCGCACGACTTGCGTCGCGACGCTCATTTCCGGAGGACATGCTGAGAACGCCTTGCCGCAACGGGCCAAGGCGACAATTCAATGCCGCATGCTGCCGGGCGATACCGAAGGTCATGTACAGGCGCTGCTGATCAAGGCGGTGGGCGACAGCCGGGTGACGCTTACACTTGATGCCGAGCCCATCATTAGCCCTGAATCCCCGCCCACGCCGAAGATTCTCGAGCAAGTGGCGACACTGGCACATTCGATGTGGCCCGGTGTACCCATCATGCCCACGATGGCCACCGGCTTCAGCGACGACCGCCATACTCGCAACGCCGGTATTCCGAGCTACGACATCAGCGGCATTTGGATTGAGGAAGGCGAGAATCGGGCTCACGGACGCGACGAGAGAGTCAGCGTGCGGGCCTTCGACGAGAGCGTCGAATTTACCTACCGGCTGATGAAATCGATGGGCAATTCGCGCTAGAGGCCGCGGTCGGGCCTCATCTCGAGTGCCGGTAGGCGTTTATCAATGACCGCTCACACCCAAGATGTTTTTGATCCGAAGACGTATCCCCGCACGTACGGGTTGTCGGTTGCGGGCAAGTGGATGGTGTCCGCTCTGGGCTTGATAATTTTTTCGTTGAGTCTCGCCGGCGGGATTTTCTTTTTGAACTCAGATAATGCTCGTACGCCGGCAGGATCGGCAATACTGCTCGCCCTATGTGGCGGATTTGCCTTGATGGGTATTTATCTTCTGGCTGTTGCGATTTTCTATCGAGTAATACTGCAAGCAGATTCGATTAAAGTATTTGAAATCTACCGCCGGCGCTACCTCGCACGGGAAGAGATCGAAGGTCGTGGCCATTTCGCCTATGGACAAGGGATGTCGGCTTGGGTGTTGGTTCCAAAGCCGGGGTCTGGCACGAAGATCAAGCTGTCTTCACTTCTGAAGACCGATAAAGCTTTTCTCGCATGGATCCATTCGTTGCCGGATCTGGACCTTGGAAAGAAACGAGCCGCCGAGCAAGAACGGACCGCTGCAATCCATTCGCTCAAGCAGCGCGGCTTTGCTGAGTCAACCATTCAACGGTTACGCCGCATTGCCGGCGGACTGAACTTGGTGGTGTATGGGGTTGGATTGGCCGGATTTCTCATGCGCGATCCTGATCATGTGCTGACCTGGGCGTTGGTCGCATTGCCCTGGGTTGCCATTCTGCTGGTTGCCCGCTTTGCGCCGTACTATCGATTTGGAGGCCCGAAAAACAGCCCGCTACCTGATCTCTCCTTAGTGTTGATAATTCCAGGCCTATTTCTGGCTCTGCGTGCACTGCAAGGCATTGCTCCAGTCGGATGGGAGCGGCCGCTGTTATTGACGGTATGGGGAAGCGCTATGTTGGTCGGTGCAGCGCTGTGGTGTGACCCATGGCTCAAGCGACATCGGGGAACTGCAGTATTGCTTCTGATCCTTTGTTGCGGTTATGGATATGGTGCGGGAATTCAGGTCAATGCGCTGCTCGATCGGTCCACTCCGCAAAAATACCGAGTGATCGTCACCGGTAAAAACGTGAGTCACGGGAAATCAACCAGCTATCAACTGAAGTTGGCGCCGTGGGGCCCTAATGTCAGCGGCCAGGATCTGATGGTGTCCAATTCCCAATATGCGGGGACAAGGACGGGCGATACGGTGTGCATGTTGCTGCGATCGGGAGCGCTGCGCGTCGCGTGGTCTGAACTCGGCCACTGTGACGATGCCTACCAGCGGACAGCCCCGTGAAGGACGCGCAAACGCTGTGTACATTTCGACTTGCGACAGAGACGTCGCAACGGATCCGAAGAGGTCAGCATGAATACTCAAGTCAGCATTGAACGCGCCGAGCTGCGCCACGTCGATGAGATCGCGCCGCTGTTCGACGCCTATCGGCGCTTCTACGGCCGCGCCGATGATCCGCGGGCGCGGTCATTTTTGAAAGAGCGCGTCGTGCGCCACGAGTCGGTGGTGTTCGTGGCACGGCTGCAGGGCGCGGCGATCGGTTTCACCCAGCTCTACCCATGTTTCGCTTCCGTGTCTTTGGCACGCATGTTCGTGCTGTACGACTTGTTCGTGGCACCGCAGGCGCGGCGCTACGGAGCGGCCGCGGCACTGTTACGGGCGGGGGTGAACTATGCAGCCGGGCAGGGGGCCTGTCAGCTCATGCTGCAGACCGGCGTCACGAATCTACCGGCGCAACGCCTATATGAGCGCGAGGGGTGGGTGCGCGACAATGACTTCTACGTCTACGAGTACCATCTGCCCACGGGCGAGCGCACCTGACTCACCGTCGTCGAGCGTGGGTGAGGATTTTGGCAATTGCTTGCGAGTGCAGCGGCCGCTCAATGCAGACGTTCGCGTTTAAGGACGTCACGGCGAAGGCGCAAAACTAGACGAACCATTGATGAGCCGCGAGCTGCCGGGCGAATGAGATCACCGACATATGGGGGTGTGACTGGATTTCGAACAGATATCCGAGGGCTCCCATGACAAGGCCGTTCATCAATAGGGCGGCTGCGAAGGCGGTGAATTTGGACGAGAGGGTGTTCATGTGCGTCTCCTGAGGTAAGTGGTTGTCATCGATTCTTACTTGCATAACACAGCAAGGGCCGTGCCAGTTGCAAGCACGTGTGGGAAGGCCGCTATGAAAGGTAAATCTCCCAAGACGGGGCTATGAGGGTGACCGCGGACAGTGTCCGCGGACAGAGAGCGGACAGACGGTTTCGGCCGAGTAAGGGCGAATGCGCTTAAACAGAAGCCCCCAAATGGGCATTTCTGTGCCGTTCTTGCGTGGCACAATCATTGATCATCAATTTCCAGGAAGGAGTGTCAAATGCGAACCATGGCTGTCCTTGCGTTCGCGTTCTTATTGATTTCGCCTTCGATGGCGGCGCAGACGGATCAGCAGGCCGTGGATCAGCTATTTGCCGCATACGAAAAAGCTGGCTCTCCGGGCTGCTCTCTCGGCGTGATCCGCGACGGGGCATTCGTTTATAGCAAAGGATATGGTCTTGGCAGTCTGGAACTCGGCGTTCCGCTCTCACCGCAGTCCGTGTTTTACATGGCGTCGGTCTCGAAGCAATTCACCGCGGCCAGCATCGTTCTCGCCGCGGAGCAGGGGCTCCTCTCGCTGGACGATGATATCCATAAGTACATCCCGGAACTCCCGGACTATGGCCAGCCGGTCACACTGCGGCAGATGCTGCATCACACCAGTGGTTTTCGGGACTATTTAGACCTTCTCCAGCTCTCCGGCCATAACGTCTTGGACGTGCACTCCACAGCGGAGTTAATGGACACAATCGCACGCCAGAAAGCTCTTAATTTCAATCCAGGCAGCGAGTCTCGTTACAGCAACACAAACTACTTCTTGCTGGCGCAAGTGATCAAGCGTGCTACCCAAAAGCCGCTGTCGGTCTTCGCCGAGGAGAATATATTCCGGCCCCTCGGCATGTCACATACCCGCTTTTATGATGACAAGGATGTCGTGGTGCCTGGCCGTGTCCCCGCCTATGAACCAAGAGGCGATGGTAGCTTTAAAGTGAACTGGTCAACGAATTTTGACGGTGTAGGCGATGGCGGGTTGATGTCGAGCGTGGACGATCTGTTGCTGTGGGATAAGAATTTCTACGACAATCGGTTGGGGAGAGGAACGCTTCTCAAAGAGATGCTGACGCGTGGAACCTTGAACAACGGCAAGCAGATCGATTACGCCCTGGGACTTCAAATCGGTAGCTATCATGGATTGCCGACGATCGAACACGGCGGCGCTCTTTTCGGATACCGCACTGAAATTCTTCGCTTTCCCGAGCAACACTTCTCCGTAATTTGTCTTTGCAATCTGGCCAACGCAAATGCGAGCGGTCTGTCACGCGGAGTTGCCGACGTCTATCTGAAAACGGCCGCTCCGCCGGCGCCCGCGCACCCCGCCAAAGAAGCGGTGGAGAAAGCGGCTGGTTCCGAAGCCCGCGCGCTCGAGGGCAGGTACCAAAACCTTGAGGACCATTCAGGAGTCCAGTTTAGCGTTGCTGACAATGCGCTTCAGGTATTCGGCATGAGCCTTAAGCGCGTTGGGCACAATCGATTCGTGACTCCTTTCGGTCCGACGGTTTCCTTCGAGATCATGAACCGTACCATAAAGGTAACGGCCAAGGATGGCGACAACATATTGTTCGAGGGGACGAGGATCGATGAGCTGCATCTCGGTGAGACTGCGTTGCAGGCTTACGCGGGGGAATATAAGAGCGCTGAACTTGATGCGACGTACAAGCTGAACGTCGAGAAGGGTAGCCTAACGCTTCGAAGTGGTTGGAATCCACCAGTAAAGATGGAACCGCTGGTTGCCGACGAGTTCACCCTCGGCCCGCTTGGAGCGGCGGTATTTCACCGAGACGCCACGGGCCACGTATCGGGCTTGAGCGTTTATAGCGGCAGAATTCGCGACGTTGCTTTTGTAAGGACTCACTGACATGGATCGCATTCAACACGCGATTTCACGCGCAATTGGAATAATCCGGTCTGTCCCTGAGTCTACTTGGGTGAATGGCCATGTTCATTGTGATCAAGGCAGGCGGCGTCGTGACCTGGACGAACACCGACGATGAGCTTCGCGTCGTGCGGAGCGATTTCGGGTCGCCTCGATCCGCGCTCGACAGGGACGAGAGCGTCACGATGACGTTCGACAAACCCGGCACTTATCATTGCACGTGTTCCGTTCATCCGCGAATGATCGTGACGGTTGTAGTTGAGTAGCGAGTAGTGGCTCTGCGGCCGATGCCATCAATGGATGGCAGCCACTATTACGTTTGGCTAAGCGCAGTCATGGCGGCCAGCGAGTCCATATAGTCCCGCCAATGCACAATCTTGCGATCCCCGATGGTAACTACCGAGATGAAACGGTTGTCGTAGGATGCGCCGGTCCCGATGATCCTACCGTGTACGTCGTATTCGAGGATCACTACGCGGGGATCCTGGGATCGATGCACCACAAGCGCGTCCGCGGCGTGTAGCGAGATGTTCTTACCGTAACCTGCATAAAGAGCCATCAGTGCTTCGCGACTGACAATCTTCTGAGGATATCCGGGGAAATTATATCGATACTCGAAGACCGCGTTGTCGGCAATCGTATCGAAATAATGGCTGCCATCCACGCGACCCGTCAAACCCCGCTGGACTATGCCGAAGAAAGGGTCCAGCGCCGCGTAGGCCTTGTACTTTGGATCGGTCATGATTTCCTGGTTGTCGCGTTGGGGAATTCAGGTGTTGCGGGACCGCGTATGATTGTATCAATACCTCCTGGCAGTCCCTGTCAGAAGTCGCCGTTGCAGCCGGTCAAGCTGGTGCAACGTATCGAGCGTTTAGATTTTTGAGGCAATCCGCTTGGGAAGCTGGTGCTTGATCGATCGAAGGGTGTTTGGTGGGACGCTCCACAGATGCAGCGCCCCTTTACATTCGATTGGTTCTCGCAGCGGCGTAATGTCGGCGAGCACCCAGCCGTAGTTGATGTAGCCGGGAGGGGGGTGGTTAAACCATTTGGAGCGGCTCTTCGTGACGATGTCGACAACTCGCGCAACACCGCAGATGGCAGAGTAGTCGAGCGTTTCCAGGTCGGGACACTTGATACCAGGCGGAAACTCGCTCTCTTTCTGGGGTTCGCCCCATGCATGTAGAGCGATCCAGTCGCGGAAATCGCGCTGCCAAGATCGATTTTCCACGTCTTTGCCTTCGCGAAGGATTGCGTGAACCCACGGCTGCTGGATGGACAATGCTTTCAATTGTATGGCCGCCTTAGTTGCACTTCGAGGTTGTTATTCGGAATCGGTGGTCATTGCTCATTCGATTGCCTGTGCGGAGTTTGACTGAACGACGATCGCCCATAGCCTGATTGTCCGCCTCTGATCTTAGAATTTCGGTGTCGACCGCACAAAACGTGGTTCTGACGCCAGATTCAGGATGTACCTGATTTCTCCCCATCCGCGACACCGGTCACACGCGAAATGAATATAGCGGACGTGCCGCACGAAGCAAACGGCTGATCAGCGCACCATCGGGCGGCATCAATTCAGGAGTTGGGTATGCCGAGTCGCGAAAATGCTTTGCCAAGAGAAATATTGACGCGCGCGCTGTCGATTCGTCAGCCATTCGTCGAGCAGATATTGCTCGGCGAGAAGACGGAGGAATATCGGTCCGGCCGCACACATATACGTGGGCGCGTGTACCTGTATGCAGGCAAGAAGGTCGCACCCGTCGATGGCTATCCGGATGAAGAGGCTCAGCGATTGCCGCGCGGCGTGATCGTGGGCAGCGTCGCAATCCTTGGTTGCCATGAGAAGCAAGATTGTTTTGCGTGGGAACTTGCAAGACCCAGGCGCTACGGCAAACCCTTGGCGGCTTTCGGCGTGCCGCAGCCGGGATTTTGGTATCCGACCTTTTGCGTCGTACCGGAGCGCAAGTGAAATTCCTTGCATTCGCTTTCGCCCTCGCGTTGACAGGCTGTGCGGTAATGCCGAACGACATCAGCCCCGAAATCGCACACATGTCGCACGCTGCGCAGCACTTCGGCGCAACGGCTACGAACTTCGGCGTGAACATTGCGCAGCTTACGGCGCGCTGGAATCTGCCGCACAATTTTCATGTCGAAGTGTCAGAGGGGATCGCGTTGGATCGCCACTACAGCTACGGTGACATGCAGGGCTGCGGCGAATTGCAGGGGCCTCGCGAGGAGTTCACTGCAAAAATTGGATACACGTTTCATGCAATTCGTCGAATCTGAGACTGCAAATGTTCTTGCGCATTCTCGGCGTCTTAGGCGTGGCCGAGCCGGAATTCTTGATCCGGGGGACGGACTGGTAACTCCAGAAGATCCCGCATCAAGGTGAACCAACTCCTCGATGCCGGGTGAGGGCAGGAAGCCCGAACCGCCCAGCCGACGAAAAGTTCCCGGCCAGACGAAGAAGTGGTATCTTTACTGCGTCGCCGATTTACGGACTACTTGCAGGGCGACTCATAAATTCTGCTAAAGCGTCGGTCTCGGAAGTCAACCCCTCGAGTGCCGGCACAGCCGGAATTCTTGGGGTTTTTGCATTTCTGGAGACCAATATGGCTACTTCCGATGATTTTGTTCGGGCTCAGGCGCGGGCGTTGATTCGAGTCCTTGTGCATTACGGGCTTGATCGCGGGTCCGTCGGAGAACGGACGACAATTTGGCACGACGTGGAAACATATGGCCACAGTGTCGCGGCGGCGCGGGACTTAGAGATCATTGGGCGCAAGCACGCGGGCAGGGCAGCTGCGGTTTTTCGTGGAGGTGTGAAGCTTCGAGCACCGGATGCTGCGCTGTACTTGGCATTGGCTTCGTTTACTCGAGCGAGTCCTGCGTATCGGTTCCTGGATTCTTCCCGATGGATCGCACTCAGTTTTGCCTTCAGGGATAAGAGAGCAGTCGCGGAGGCTGCAATTCAGAGTGAAGTGCTGGAGAGACTCGAAGCGGCATTGACGGCGGAAATCGAGCAGGACAAGGGGGCCACCAGGGTAGGCGGGTGATCCGCAAGCCTATTTTCCGGGCCGTTCTGTGTAAGCAAATTTCTCGCCGGAAATGTCGGCGGCGAACATGAGCCCGCCCTTGGCGATGGTGAACACCGCCATGCCGGACTGGTAATCGCCGTTGGTTGTGGCATTGTGTTTTCCACCACTCGCTCCCGACGAGGCGCGATCTGTGCCAATGCTCGCAGAGGCTCCCGCCGTGATGGCCACGGCGCTGGCTCCAGCCGCAAATTCGAACTTACCGGATTCGAATTCGTCCAAGTGTCGCTTATCTTGGAAGAATATGATTTCGCTATACGCTTTGCCGCCCGCCTGAAACCCGATGCTCAATTGCGTCATTACGGCGTCGCCGACCAGCCGATCGTGCACATATACCTGACCCGCGCCTCGAGCTCCGCCGACGATGAGGCCGCCGGCGCCAATGGTTGGGAATACTGCGTAGGCATAACAATCGGTGAAAAAGACGGCACTTTCTCCAGCATGTTTGAATAGCTCAATCGTCTCATCGTATTCGTTTGCGTAGGCCACACCGGAACCCAGCAATAAGGTCAGCGTGACACCGAAGAAACGAGGCAGGATGTTCATATAGAGGTCTCTGGTAGTTAGGTGCTAGGTTTACGGTAACGAGCGGTGACGAGATTGCATCAGGGCTTCTCTGCGACGACCTTGCCGTTCTTCCAAAAATATATGGGAGTGCCGTGCATGCGCGCCATCTTGCGTGCGCTCTTTTCTGCGAGCCGCAGTCCGCGACCCACACCGGCGGCGAAACTTTCTGGTTTCTTTGGTTTTTTACGACGAGTGGTCATGGTCCGCGCTCCAGCAACTTCGGCGGTGACTCCGAATTCTCATAGATCACCCAATGATCCGCCAAGGGGCGATAGACTTCAAGGAAGTTGACCCAGCCGCGCTTGTATCGTCGCAGTACGGCCCACCAGGCTACCGCCAAGGATCAGTATATGAAAACTGCAATGCAGAAGAGCCCAGCGGCAGTGCCGCTGTTGGCGTTGGTATTCGGTTATGGGATGGCATCGGCTGCCCCAGCTAAAATCGAGTCTGGTGCGCTTCAAGGTGTGGAGGCGAATGGTCTGTCCATCTACAGGGGCGTTCCGTACGCAACGCCGCCGCTGGGTGATTTGCGCTGGCGAGAGCCTCAGCCGGTTAAAGCCTGGAAGCGTGTGCGCAAGGCCACAACATTTGCTCCTGCGTGCATGCAATCAGGTGTGTCTATGCCGGGAGAAACACCGCCGGCGGTAAGCGAAGACTGCCTGTACCTCAACATTTGGGCGCCGGCCAGGAGAGCCGATATGGCGCTGCCTGTCCTCGTATGGATCCACGGCGGTGGGTACACCAACGGATCAGCCGCCATGCCCCTATATTGGGGTGATCGTCTGGCGCACAAAGGCATCATCGTTGTCACGATCGCCTACCGCTTAGGCCCGCTGGGTTTTCTCGCGCATCCCGAGCTCACGGCCGAATCCAAACACCACTCATCCGGGAACTACGGTCTGATGGACCAGGTTGCCGCGCTTCAATGGGTCCAAAAAAACATTGCGGCGTTTGGCGGCGACCCAAATCGCGTAACTATTGCTGGTCAATCCTCAGGATCGATATCGGTCAGCATCCTCATGGTTTCGCCGCCTGCAAAAGGCTTGTTTCAGAGAGCAATTGGTGAGAGCGGAGGTCTGTTTGAGCCGCTTCAGTTGGCGCCAAAATACTTGCTGGCCAATGCCGAGAAGGACGGGAAGAGTTTCGGGGCATCTCTGCGTGCGGCGTCGATCAAAGCGTTGCGTCAATTGCCGGCCAGTCGGCTTACGAGCAATGAGAGTGGAATCACACATCCGGTCATCGAGCCCTATTTGCTTCCTCGCTCACCATATGAAAGCTTCGTTTTGGGTCAGCAGAACGATGTCCCGTTGTTGCTGGGCTCGAACGCCGAAGAGGCTCGAGCCATAGTCGATGTATCCGCCGTGACGGCTGCGACATACGACAGCGGAATCACGCAGAGCTTTGGGCCGCTGCCTCCTGCGCTGATGGCGGCCTATCACTACACGACCGACGAAGAGGCCCGGACGGCCCGGCTTGATTTTGAACGCGATCTGCGCTTCGGATGGGACATGTGGGCTTGGGCAAGACTGCAGGCAACAACCGGCCATAGCCCGGTGTACTACTATTCATTTCAGCACGCGCCCCCATTTCCGAAAGACTCCATTTATGCGGGATGGGGCGCCAGCCATTTTGCGGAGCTCTGGTATGTGTTCGACCACCTCGATCAGTACTCTTGGCAGTGGACAGCGGCGGATCGGAAACTCGCTGAAGAGATATCCGCGTATTGGGTGAACTTTGCAGGGTCAGGTGACCCGAATGGCGTTGACCTTCCACGCTGGCAGACCTTCGAAAATGGGAAAGGCCAAGTCCAACACTTTAGCGATCCGATCAACACAGATGGGGTATTTGAAATCGACGGACTCAAAGTGTTTGACGCCGTCTATTCTCAGGTGCGCGGAAAACCGTTTGGGTCACCATGATGGTAGTCGAACGCCACTCGTCCGAATCGGCGAAGTCCGGCTGGTCTTCCAGCCTCTGTGCTTCTCGTGAATGACGTGGAATCGCGGCCTGCTACTTTACAGGACGTCGGAGGTTGCATAGCGGCGCGGCAGCGTGCAGCCGCTCCGCTCTACCGTCCCGACATCGACGGCCTCCGCGCACTTGCCGTGCTCTCGGTGATCCTCTTTCACGCCGGCATCCCTGGCCTG
>Ga0210407_10001177_pt1 | contig 25303 bp, 15 predicted proteins | sample IncBWC27MmetaG_FD_150860 | JGI IMG/M metagenome (GOLD analysis project Ga0210407, IMG submission 150860) | Forest soil microbial communities from Barre Woods Harvard Forest LTER site, Petersham, Massachusetts, United States - Inc-BW-C-27-M | ecosystem: Environmental > Terrestrial > Soil >... | reverse complement strand
CGACCGCGAACATCCCGGATGCGGCCAAGAAAATTGTCTGGGGCGCAACAGCCTGGGGTGGGCAGTGGTGCACCTCTCCTGGGTACGCCTATGTGCACGAATCGATTGCTGAGGAGTTTGTAAGAGAATCCAAGAAGGCCGTGATCGAGTTGTACGGAACCGACCCGAAGAGCAGGTCCGACGACTACTCGCGCATCATCAGCTCGAAAGCCGTTGACCGGTTCGTATCCCTAATTGATCAGAGCAAGGTTGTGGCCGGAGGTTCTGCCGACCGCGAGGCGCGCTACCTCGATCCCACGATCTTGTATCCGGTCACGTGGGACGACCCGATTATGGAGGACGAAATCTTCGGGCCGATTCTCCCAATCCTTACGTATAAAAACATGGATGCGGCCATTCGTGAGGTGAAGAAGCATCCAAAACCCCTTTCCGGTTTCCTCTTCAGCCGTGACCAGAAGGCGATCGACCACTTCCTCTCGAGCTTGTCGTTCGGCGGTGGCGCGATCAACCAAGTGAACATTCATCTGTTCATTGAAACCATGCCTTTCGGAGGCGTCGGATTCTCGGGCATCGGCCACTACTACGGTAAGGCCGGTTTTGACGCTCTCACGCACGCGAAATCGGTTCTCATCTCGCCGCCTGACGTGGCAATCGAACATTTGTTCCCGCCCTACACGGAGGAAAAAGCCAAGGCGCTCAGCCAGTGGTTTGAATACTAGGCCACTACGATCTCCAACAAAAGCGACCTCCGCGGAGGCTCTTACTATCGGCAACGCTTTTTTGTGCAGCACATATCAGAGGCGTCCCTAACGAGGGCCGACCACGGACGATAAAGCGAGAGAGGCAGGGAATGGTTTTAGCAGGAATCAAAGTACTCGACACAGTTCTGGTTCGCGATGCGATTGATTTGTCACGGAGCGCGTCAGAGCCATTTCTCTTCAACCATGCGATGCGCTCCTGGCTATTCGGCGTATTGCTTTCAGAAAGCACCGAACGCGCCCCGGATGCCGAGTTGTTGGCAGTAGCCACGATTCTGCATGATCTGGGCTTAACTGACCGCTATACGGCGGAAAATCGTTTCGAGGTGGATGGCGCCAATGCGGCGCGCTCGTTTCTGAAGGGGCGAGGCATCTCGACGCAGCAGATGCAAGTTGTTTGGGATGCCATCGCGCTTCATACCACACGATCTATCGCTCTCTACAAAGAGCCCGAAGTGGCTATGACCCATTCGGGAATAACGGCGGATGTTCTGGGGGCAGGCCTCGATCGAATTCCGCAGGACAGACAAGGCGCGATCCTAACCGAATTTCCGCGCCTGGCATTTAAAAACGGACTCAAGGAGTGCCTTTGCAACATCGCTCGTCGGAAGCCGGAGTCCACCTTTGACAACATCGTTCGGGATTTCGGCGTTCGATATGTCGAGGGGTACACATCCCCCAACTTTGCCGATGTCGTCGCGAATGCACCATTTTCCGAATAGACGACCCCCCGGTCATCGAATTGCGCACACGTATCAGCGCAGCCAGATAACTCCCGGATTGTCGGCAAACCGAAAGTTATTCAGGCCGGGCCGATCAGTAACGATAAGTCGGGTTGTAGGAAATGATCTCCGCGCTAGGCATCGATCCTGACCGGATTACAGGCTAACTGGCACTAATCGATCTGATAGGGACGAACTTCAGTTTTTCTCTTAAGTACGCCAAAGAAACGGTCGTGCCGGATTAGGGGTTCAACCCCAATTCCAGGGTCCAACTGGGGTCCAAAACTTGGTGTTTTTTGACGGTTTTCGGGGGTCTCATCGATATAAGGGCAACCGAATCAATGGGACTTAGAGTCTGACCTTCAACTCATAACCCGAAGGTCGTCAGTTCAAATCTGACCCCCGCAACCAATCTGAGATGCACAAGGCCGGAACCCAGGATTCCGGCCTTTTCATTTGTGTGAGTTATGAGAATTGAGCTGTCGTCCTGCTTGCAAGTCCCGCAATGTCGGCAGGATCTAGAACCCCATGGTCATCGCTCGGTTCTGGTCTACAACTGCCGCCAATTCTGCTGATTCACAAAGAATTATGAGCTGGTCCAAAATTCCTATTTCCCATTTGGGAAAGAAGTCGGTTTCCTTCGCGTTTTTTAGACGACCGATCGACTTTCACTCCCTCCAGCGGCGACTTCTGGCTCGGAATAATCTCAGGGTTGCCCGTCATCCGTTCCCAATCGAAGGCAAGCGCTAATCGAGCTTCCGCAGAGCAGCAACACGCTACTGTAGCTTTGCGCTCTCGACCTTTGCTTTTTTCAAGATAGGAATCTCGGAATCGGCGTCCTTCCAAAGAGTGAGGAAATCTTGATAGTTCCTGCGAGCCTTGGCTGTGTCACCTTGCACTGCGTAAGCGCGGGCCATGCCGAGATACGCAAGCACGCCGAACGCGTCTCCAATCACGATTCCGCGGTGATCCACAATTTTTTGAAATTCCCTCGCGGCTTCGGCACCTTGGCGGGCGGCTAAGTATGCTTGGCCGCGCACATAGACCGGATAGAGGGCTCCGAAATATCCAAATGTGGCGCTGCGTGGACTGCTTAATTCGTAAGGAACGGCAACTTGGAGAAGTTTAATCGCCTTTGAAGGATCGCCATGGTCCAGCGCCAGAGTCGCGTAAACAGCCGGGAGGTAATTGAAGCGGACCGAAGTGTCCTCGGGGAAATCTCGTTCCAAATCATTAGCCAGAGACTGAGCCTGGGAAGCATCGCCGGACATGGCCAGCACGAGTGCTGCGCCATACTTGACCTCCCGGTTCTTGGCAAGCTCAAGAGCATCCTTGGCGGTCCGCTCCGCCAAAGGCGCATTCCCGAAAAAGGCTTCCCACAATGCAGCTCTGGTTGCAAATAGCGCCGCCCTTTCGCGATGTCCTGCCTGGCGTGCTAAATCGCTCGCCCGCTGTGACCACCTTCTGGCTTCTTGCAGGTGACCGGTATACGCCAGAGCAAAAGCCTGGCGGTCCGAAATCCAGTCCTCCGCGCCAGGTTTATCTTGAGCCGCGGCCACTTCCCGTTGCATGCCGGCGCTGTCGCCTTTCAAAAAGTCGAGATCGAATTGCAGAAGCGACAAGAAAGGAGCATCCATCTTTCGCTCGGAGGCCCTCCGAAGCACGTCTTTAGCCTCTGCCAGGCGGTCAAGGTAAACAAAGTTGTAGCCAAGGAGGAAATATCCGGTGTAGGTGTCTGGAGCAAGTTCAATAGCCTTACGACCCTCTTCCCCTGCCTTTTCATATCTGCCTAGCACAGGATAAATGAAACCGGACAGGAAAGTGTGAGGTGTCCATTCACGGGGATAAATTTGCGCCCACTGGTCGCAGGTCTGCTGTGCCTTTTCTTGGTTTCCTGTTGCGCGGCCATGATAATAAGCAGTGATGAAAAACTTCTCTTTGTCACTTACACGATCGCGTAATTCGTAGGCTTTACGAATGTTCTCTGCGGCAAGGTCAGACTCACCAGTCGTCCCATAGTAGAGCCCCAGCGCAGCATAGCCCATCGCAAATTTCGGGTCGATCTCCACGGCGCGTCTGAAAAAAGGCAGACCGGCATCGGCGCCCGCCAAGGCGTTACGTTGCCAGCCGATGCTGTAGGCTTGCAAAGCCTGGAGCGAAGACGTGGTGGCTTCCTCGAGGGGGACATCATGCCGCTGAACGGTGGCAAGCGATTCGCCGACGCGCGTTCTAAACTTGCTGGCCATTTGACTTAGGGCATTCAACACATCTTCTTTCTTAGCGGCTTGGACCTGTTCGTCATCGAGGACTTTCCCAGTGCGGCAGTCTTCCGCTCGTAGTCCCAGGACATACTGGCTCCCTAGAGCTGCGATTGAACCTTGCAGCACGGCGGCACCGGCGGTGCGCTGACAGACATCTCGCGCGAGCTGCGGAGTCAGGTGCGCATCGGCAGGCTGGCTCATCATGCGCAGCGCTTGTTGGACTCGGTCCTCAGGAACAAGGCTTAAGAAAGGAGATTGTTCAAGTTGCACGGCCAAACCCTGCCGTAGTGTGCCGTCGAAAACGGGATCGCCGGTGAAGTTGGCGAAGTCCGCGAGCACGATGGTGTCTTTGTCTGTCAGCGTGTGCGCCTTGTGGGAGAAAAACAGCCAGCCGCCCACCGCCAGTATTACGGTCAATATCGCTACGAAACTCATCATCGCTCTTCGAATTCCGGTGCTTTTTGTCGGCGGCTTCACGGACGCCCCGGCCGCTACGTCGGCGCTACGCCCCGAATCCGAATCCCGCTTCAGCCGCTGCAAATCCGTGCGCATGTCGATGGCATTCTGGTAGCGCAGCTTTCGGTCCTTCTCCAACGCTTTGCTGATGATCTGTTCCAGCTTTGGCGGAAGATCGGGATTCAACCGCACTGGCGCCACCGGGACGCGGTTAAGAATCGCTTCCGCGATCACGCCCGAAGTCTCGCCACGAAACGGCAGAACTCCAGTAGCCATTTCGTAGAGCACTACACCGAACGAAAACAGATCCGTGCGGGTGTCTACTTCTTCGCCCCGCAGCTGTTCCGGCGACATGTACGCGAAGGTGCCGATCGCCGAGCCCGGATGAGTGAGTTGTTCGAAGTCGGTGACGGTAGGCATCGCCGAAAAATCCACTGCGCCGCGCCCAGGTGCCAGCTTTGCCAATCCAAAATCCAGAATCTTGATATGACCGCGCCCCGTCACGAAAATATTTGCGGGCTTGATGTCGCGGTGGACGATGCCGTTGGCGTGGGCCGCGTCCAACGCGTCCGCAATCTCAATCCCAAACTCCAGCACTTCGTCCGGCGGCACCGGCTTGCCGGAAATCCGGTGCTTCAACGTGTGCCCATCGAGAAACTCCATGGCGATAAACTGCCGGCCATCTTGCTCGCCTACGTCGTAAACGGTGCAAATGTTTGGGTGATTCAACGCCGATGCGGCTTGTGCTTCCCGTCTGAATCGTTCCAGAGCGGCGGAATCGTCGGACATGTCGCCAGGCAGGAATTTCAAACCGACGGAACGGTGTAGCCGCGTGTCCTCGGCTTTGTACACGACTCCCATTCCACCGCCACCGAGTTCCGCCACAATCCGATAGTGGGAGACGGTTCGACCGATCAGAGAGGAAAAGTCAGTCACTATCGATCATCTTAGGTTGGGGACAGAACGCAAGTCAACGTAGGCGTACTACAGGAATTCTTGACCCTGCACTTGATCCCAATGGGTCACGAAAACGCGCTAGCGTAGACCAAACCACCGCCTTTGGCATACATTGAAATCAGTTTGGTAGACTGCTGGGAAAGATTTGGGAAAGAACTCAAAGTCTCAAAACACCGGGTAAATCGTACAGAATCAACAGGCCACGTGTTCTTAGTACGTTCTCATAACCCGAAGGTCGTCAGTTCAAGTCTGCCCCCGCAACCAAAAGCGTCTTCCCTTCCAATCACTTCCGCAAACCCTGCAACCATCCGAATTTGTGATTTTCATTGCTAAGGATATCGAGAGCTCTTCTCCAACTCCGGATTCAAAGCCGGTCCGCCGGCAGATAATTTGCGGTTTGTCATCCAGGGCCTTCGGCCCGCGAAAAGGCATGAAAAACCACACCACGAGATCACGTCTACTCAACGGGTTAGTCTGGTTTTTCGCCCCTGCCCGTCATTCGGTAGGGGATGAAGTTGCAGGAAGGCGGCGGCGGCGGCGCGGGCACGTCCCGCGATTTCGCTGGGGTTCGGCCGCACGGAGACGCCGAGCAGCAGGCTGACCAGCAAATCGCGCCACAGCAGGCCGGCAAACTGCCCGCCAAGTTCGGCAGGAGGGCCTGTGAGCAGTCCGGACGCCTGGGCCCCGGCCATGATTTTACGCAAGGCGGCGCGGCTTGCCTCGCGTCCTGTAGAGTCGAGCGCACGCGCCACTTCGGGGGCCTGGACCGCCTCGGCGATCGCCAGCCGGAATACCGCAATGACCGTGGGATCGCTTACCTCGCGGACGAACTTCGTCCCGAAAGAAACCAGCACCTGCTCCAGGGTCTCGCGATCGCGCAGCACGGGCAGGTCAGCGGGCACGTCAAATCGCTTGGCGCGCTCGTTGATGCAGGCGATCAGCATTTCCTGTTTATTGCCAACTAGCGCGTAAAGCTCTCGCTTCGAAACGCGCGCGTGCGTGGCGATCTCAAGCATGCTGGCCATTGCGTAGCCGCTCTTCATGAACGCCGCAAAGGCCGCTTTAAGGATGCGCTCGCGCACCGCGGTTTCGTCCCTGCCTTCTTGGCCGCGTTTTGACACCGATGCCTTAGCCAAAACCCCCTCCTTGACGACTCTGGTACCCTATAGTACCACAGGGGACTGGCTTGCGTTTGGCCTGCCGGCAGCAAAAAAAAGTTGCGAGTCTTGAAACTTTCGCCAAGTTCTTGCGTCTTACCAGTGTGTGGTACCCAATGGTACCACTACAAGATCCAAATTCCGTGAGGAATCAAAGGAGCTGAACAATGAAGATTGAAATGTCCTACCTGCTGCTGGCGTTCGCGACGGTCCTGGCGCCCATGGCGCAAGGCCAATCCACGCCGCCGCAGCCCAAGATCACCGGCGTGCTGACGATCCTTACGCCAAAACCTGGGGCTACGGTCGAGCAAATCATGAAAATCATGCCTGCCGAAATTCGTGCGACCGTTCCCCTGTATTTGGACGGCAAGATTCAGCAGTGGTTCACGCGCGGTGACGGCAAGGGGGTCATCTTCCTACTGAACTGCAAGGACGTGGCGGAGGCTCGGGCCCTCATCGAAAGCCTACCTCTCTCGAAGGAAAACCTCATGGACGAGCAGTTCATTCCGGTCGGGCCACTCTTGCCGCTCGGGATACTACTGCGAGATAACCCCCAATGAGTGAATTTGGCCACTGCAGCCGGGACCGCAGTGAGCCTTTAATTCTGTTTCGAAACGTCGGAACGAGGAAAAACAACGATTCAGAAACCAACTCGATAAATTTCAGGAGCTCGACACATTTCAAGAAGTGGTAGCGCGAATTGCACCGGAAAGGAGCGATCATGCCATCGCCAGTTTTGTTCGCAATCAGTTCAGCGTTCGGCTTGGCTGTTTGGGGAGCAGTAGCGTGGCACTATATTTGGCCAGCGTTAAGGGAACGCCCCAGCCCCGAGAATCTGAAGCCCATCCTGCTGCTACATGGGTTCAGGTTCCTCGGATTGGCATTTGTGCTGCCGGGGGTTGTATCTCCAGAGTTGCCGGCAGCATTTGCTCAACCCGTAGCTTACGGTGATTTCATAAGCGCCATTCTGGCTTTGCTCGCTCTGGCCACGATGGGTACCCGTACAGGAACGGCGCTAACTTGGGTCTTCAATATCTTCGGAACTGCCGACCTGCTCTTCGCCTTTTATCTGGGAGGCCGCATATCACTCCCGGAGGCCCCAGGCTTGTTAGGCGCTGGTTATTTCATCTTGGCGGCCTACGTGCCTCTTCTTCTCATAACCCATGGCTTGGCGTTCCGAATACTGCTGCGTCCCCAGCCCAAGGCGGTTCGAGCCCTCGCCGGGGATGCGGCGGTATCTTAAGCTATGATCCGCGTTATGGCCGTACCACGGGAAAGGGGCGCGACAGCTTGGTCCGTCCACCTTGCTGCGGACGTGGACGCCAACGACCAGGCCGCCAAGAAGCTCGTCGCTGAACTCACCGAGGAACAGCTCAATTGGCAACCGGCTCCCGGCTCTTGGAGTGTGGGCCAGTGTCTCGAGCATCTCTGCATCACGAACGAAGCCTATCTGCCGCCCATCTCCGTGGCGGTCAACGGGAAACCGGATTCTCCGGTCGAGCAGATCACTCCCGGATGGTTCGGGCGCTGGTTCATTCGCAGCTTTATCGAGCCGTCCCCGGTCACCAAGCGAGCTCCGGCTCCAGCGAGGATCAGGCCAACGGCGCACGTTGGCGCTTCCGTTCTCGAACGCTTTCTCGCCGGAAACGAATCCTGCCGGGAACTCATGGTCCGTGCGCGCGCCAAAAACGTCAACCGCATTCACTTTTGGAATCCGTTTATCCCGGGAATTCGATTCACCGTCGGTACCGGATTCCAGATCATCGTCGGCCATGAACGCCGCCATCTTCTTCAAGCCGAGCGCGTCCTACATTCCTCCAGCTTCCCTCACTAGTTCACACAACGTTGCGGATGGAGCGCCCTCCAGCCCGTCAGTACGAATGTTCGGGAGTCAAAGACCAATGCGCTGCACGAGGTCGGCAAAACGCGGGTCTCGGCGAAAGGGATCCCATTCTGGTTCCACTTTGAGAAAGACAACGTGGCCGCTTGCGCTCATCGCAAACCCTTTTCTAGCCATGAGAGAGGCTGATCGCTCTGCCCGAGCCCCGCGGTAAACCAACGCAAAGTAATACGGAGATAGGTACTTTTGCGCGGAAAGAGTTTTTGACCTAGAGTCGCCGCGTGTGTGTTCAGAAGTAGTTGAAGCTAGAGGAGCCGCGCCTGATGGGCTCAGAGCTGGATGAAGCTAAAGAGAGACGCAGTTGCTTAGTTTCGGGTTACCCGTAACCCGGAGGCAACCGGGACCTCAAGAAACGCGGCATGCGGCTACGCTGCGAGCCTAATCAGTTCCAACCTAAAGGGCAGAACTAAACAATTCGGATGGTTGCAGGCCCCGCAACCAATTTGAGATTTACAGGCCGGGCACAGGCGCCCGGCCTTTTGTTTTTGGCGGGCAGTTTCCGTACTCGCGTTCTGAAAAAAAACCCGTGCCCACAAGACGCAGGTTCAAGCCCACGAACCTGGAGCACCCTCACGATTTTTCACTTTTATGTGGATGATGAAATCCACCCGTCCGATCGACGAGGACTGGCTGAGATGCAATCGACAACTCTCCCAGCCACCCGCGGCTGGCCGTGATATTCTGGTCGGCCTGCTACTAGTTGGGCGGGTCAGGAACCGGCATGACCAAGACGGCCGTCAGAGAACAAATCACTCACCGGTGGTACACGCGTCCCGTGCTCTTCGTTGCTGACGTGAACCGCGCACTTCGGTTCTACGTCGAGATGCTCGGCTTCGAGAAGCGTTGGCATGAGGGCGACGGTGCGGGCAAGGTATGCCAAGTCAATCGCGCGGAATGCGAGATCATCCTTTGCGAGGATGCCACGCGAAGAGACAAGGCGCGCTTGTTCGTGGAACTGACCGTCGATGGACTCACCGCGCTTCGGCGTGAAATGGTCGAGCGCTCGGTCCCGAGCGAGAAGTCCTGGTGGGGTTACGACGTGATCAAGATCGTCGATCCTGACGGAAATGAGTTGTTGTTTCCCGCGGCCGAGTAGTCGATGCAGTGAGTGCGGCGGCCGAGCAAGTTAACCCACCCCGCGACGGCAAGCCACACGACCGCCTAACATTTCAAATGGAGCCGACGCACCTGACCGTCTCTGCGATCATGTCGCTGAGGCGCGCAACTCATTTGAACCGTTAGGTCCGCATAAACGCGCTTGTGTCCATTAAATGGGCAATTGCCGGATTGGCGGCAAATCAGAAGTTGGTCAAAAACGATCTTCGAGGAAATATCGATCCGACACCGAAATGGCGCGTCCGGTTGTCACCCGTACCGCTGAAAAGAAAAACGGAACCGGATCATCGGCCTAATCTGCCCCTTTTTGCCCCCGCGTGTTTTTGTTAAGTGTCCGCCCATCAGAGAGATGTTTGGTAGGGGCGGTGGGGATCGAACTAGGAGCGACGTTGAAAGCGCGTAAGTTATTGATTCTATTAAACGGGAGAAACGCCAAAAACATCATATTCGCCCAAGTGAGGTACACGGCGGGTACACGGGAGGTAAATGGTGAAAAGGCGTTCGAATCGATTTTTCAAGAACACTGGCATCCCAGCCGAGATGAATGTACGGCTTCCCATCCTTTGTGCGTGTGATTCGCTCGTGCTAGTTTGCAGTAGACAAGATATTTAGGCTGCTCCGCGAGATCAAACCACCAGATATGTGTGTCACCTGATTTTCGTTGGTTGTGCCTGATTCGATGACACTGACTTTGGTGCCGAAATCCTTGCCGAAGCTGTCCGATAGTAGTGCCGTTAAAGAGCCGACGCGGTCCTTGCGTGGCCTGCTGAGTCCCATCCGTTGTCTGCGGCTAGGGTTTACGATGCAAAGGCTTGCAAAGAAACACAGCAGACCGCGCTCTTGCAGAGGGCCGAAATCGATCTCTAAGCCTGAATTCCGAAGTTGAAAGCGCTTCTAACCATAGGAAGCCGCCACAACTTCGGAATCCAGGCTTAGTGCCAAGGTCGACCGATCCCCTACGGCAGCTTACTCAATGCAGGCGCAAGGGCATTCACGAAGTTGAAGTTATTGGAGGCATCCCAGTTGATGGACCACGCCATCGCCCCGCGGATGGCCGGCCATTTCGCCGGTGGCAGAAACGTCCCGCAACTCGTCCCCGTCGCCAGGCAATTCAGGGCATTTACCACTACCGATGGCGCAACAAGCCCGCTGCCGGCGGCGTTCGCCGACGCTGGCAGCCCAAGGCCCACCACGCTCGGACTCAAACCGCCCTTCAACTGAATACACGCAAGAGCCGTTTCGAAGTCCTCCGTACCAGAGGCGTACACTCCCCCGTCGCAGCCCAGCATCGTGCCGGAATTGTAGTACTGAGTGTTCATCACCGTGAGGTTGCTGCCGATGTTCAACGCCAGTTGGAAGTAGTCGCCGCTCGTAGACTGCACGTCGACCGTCTGCGGAGCCATGGTGATGATCATCCCCGGATGCATGGCGGCCAGTTGGTTGAGCGCATTGCCCATGAACTGCGGGTTGACCCCGTTCTCCAAGTCGATATCCACGCCATCGAAACCCCACGTCGACATGAGGCCGGAGACGCTATTGGCGAAGTTCGCCGCGCTGGTCGCATCGGACACGCTAATCGTGCCGTTCTGGCCCCCCACGGAAACGATCACCTTCTGTCCGCGGGAGTGCGCCGTCTTGATATCCGCAATGAACTGCGCATTCGTATAACCGCCAAGCGCTGACGCCAGCGTGGGGTCAATGCTGAAGCTGACGGCGCCGGGAGTCGATGTAGCGTTGGCAAAGGCCACGGCAATGATGTTGTAACCCGAGGGCACCTGAGCGATGGTTAGATTGGTCGCTCCGTTGGTGAAGTCCTGCCAGTAGCCCTCCAGAATGTGCGCGGGCAGCGAGTTGCCATTCACCGAGAGCGTCACGCTCGCCGTGTGCGTCAAGCTGCCGCTGGTCCCGGTGATGGTCAAGGTCGAAGCTGCCACAGGAGTCGCACTGGTTGTGCCCACCGTCAGCGTCGCATTCCCCGCTCCGTTTACCGACGCCGGGCTGAAGCTGCCGGTGACTCCGCTCGGCAATCCGCTGACGCTCAGGCTCACCGTTCCCGCGAACCCGTTCAGCGCACTCACCGTCGCCGTGTAACTCGTGCTTCCGCCCGGGATCAACCCCTGCGAACTGGGCGTAGCCGAAATGGAAAAGTCTGCCGGCGTCGCTCCCGCTTGCACCACGAGCGTAACCGTGGTGCTGTGCGTCAAGCTGCCGCTGGTGCCGGTGATGGTCAAGGTTGAAGTTGCCAGCGGAGTCGTACTGGCGGTGCTCACCGTCAGCGTCGCAGTCCCCGCTCCGCTTACCGACGCCGGGCTGAAGCTGCCGGTGACTCCGCTTGGCAATCCGCTGACGCTCAAGTTCACGGCTCCCGTGAACCCGTTCAGCGCGCTCACCGCTGCCGTGTAACTCGTGCTGCCGCCGCGTGTCACCACCTGCGAACTCGCGCTAGCCGAGATGGCGAAGTTCGCCGCGGGCGTACCACCGGTGCCGCTGCAGTTTGCCGTGGCCGTCCAGGGCTGGCCGCTGCCGGGTCCGCCGTTGCGGGTCGCCGGGTCGTCGCCTTGGGTCCAGAAGTTATTGGCGTAATTCACGCCGTTCTCGCTGACCATTGTGCCGGGAGAGGCGTAGACCGTGCTCGCGTTCCAGGCCAAGGCGCAGCTTCCACTTCCGCTTCCGCTAGTGGCGATCACCACCAGCGTCAGGCTCGCCGTGTGCGTCAAGCCCCCGTTGGCTCCGGTGATGGTTAAAGTGGAAGTTGCCAGTGGAGTCGCACTGGCGGTGGCCACCGTCAGCGTCGCATTCCCCGATCCGCTTAGCGACCCCGGGCTGAAGCTGCCCGTGGCCCCCGAAGGCAAACCGGTCACGCTCAAGCTCACCGTTCCCGTGAACCCGTTCACCGCGCCCACCGTCACCGTATAACTCGCGCTTCCGCCCGCCGTAGCCATCTGTGAATTTGGCGTGGCCGAGATGGAAAAGTCCGGCGTCGCTGCCGCTTGCACGATGAGTGTGACCGTGGTGCTGTGCGTCAAACCGCCGCTGGTGCCGGTAATGGTCAAGGTGTAGGTTCCCACAAGCGTCGAGCTGGCGGTCGCCACCGTCAGCGTCGCATTCCCCTGTCCGTTTACCGACGCCGGGTTGAAGCTGTCCGTGGCTCCGCTCGGCAATCCGCTGACGCTCAGGCTCACCGTTCCCGTGAATCCGTTCAGCGCGCTCACCGTTACGGTGTCCGTCATGCTTGCGCCCGGGGTCAACGTCTGCGAACCCGGCATTGCCGAGACCAAGAAGTCCGGAGCTGCTGAAGCACAGTTTCCCACCAATGAAAAGAGCGCCGGCACATTCGGCGGTTCCCATCCTGTCTCCGTGGTATGGGCTTGGATGGCTTTGAATTCCTGGTTGTTATACGTAACGAGCTCTCCGACGCTAACGCCGATGCCCGGAACCCAGGGTGTCACGCCAGCGCAGCTCACGCTCGCCTGCGCGGATGCCGGCGATGGAATTAGAAAAAACAGGGTTACACAAAGGACCAATACGGCCAGAAAGGCATGACAGGAATATTTCACAGTTTCTCCTTATCAAGTCGAATAGTACACTTTATTTTAAACGAGCTATATAGCATAACGCTATACCTGTCAAGCGCTTTGTTCGCATAGAAAGGCCCTCGCTAGCATGTGCTATGTAGCAATGTACGGTTGTTCTCAAGTGATTTCGGCGAACGGGCATCTCGCGACCGCAGTCGCAGGGACTACCGGACCAAGGGACCATGGAGCGCCCAAGGTGCGGTTCCTCAGTAGCGAAGAGCACCAGGCGTGGGAACGGCAGAATCAAGACCTACATGATCGGCAAGATTTTGATCAACCTCGATTCATTCCGAAGCGTATTATGTTTCCTACGGCATCTTGGTTGGCTCAACGCGGAGCAAAATTGATTGGAACGCCATTGGGGTGCAGTCCATCAAAGACCGGTTCCTTGCTCTCTATCCTGAATTTATGGTGGAGACAGCTTTCGAAAACAAATGCAGGCTGCTCCTGGACTTGTTCAAGCTACAGGTTGTGTTCGCGGGGCGTTCTATGATTGCAGGGGTTAGTGGCCCCTGCCCTACGCGCGTCAGAAAGCCTTCTTAATGCATGACGCTTGACGGCCTGCTGGGGCAGGGTTAACGGCCAGCGCCGGGGAGCGCCGGAATAGCGGCGCTGCTGCGTCGGGATGGGGTAGGGGACACGACACCTTGATAGTCTGAAGGAACCTCTACTCCCTCCTCAAGCACGGCACAGACATGCGCTCGGCCAAGCTTGTCAACAAAGAATCCTAACTCAAAAATCGCGTTTTGCCGCGCCGAGCCTTATCAACTAAATTCACTAAGTTCACTCAGCGGATGCTCGGCGCTGCAAAATCTGACACTGAGAAATCTACAATCTTCACGTTTGTTCGAGGGTTCGGGAAGCCACTCCAATTTGTTCGGGGTAGATGTCTACGCACTCGGAGTTAACGATTCCTCTCCGAAGAAGGAGGAGTGGACCTCGATCAGAGAATTTTGGAGAAGTTACATAGCAGCGTCGGGTGGCACGTTGCGACAGTACTCTGTTATGCGAAGGCTTGGTTTCGCATCAGTCCACGTCAGAGGCCCTCGAAACCGATCTAGCTTTTTTCGCGGTCCGCTTTCACGGAATTTACGCCTAAACTGAATCAGATATTCATGCGCAAACATCGCCCGCGGCGAAAAAAAGTAACACGCTTGACGTAGCTCACCAGACACTGAACTTCTTAGTGGTTGACATGCGCTTTATTAATCGCCATACTTCGGCACCTTCAAGTACCAAATCTAATTCGATCAGAAATGGACGTGATGACTGAAATCGCGCTGCGGCATAGTTCGCTCAAATTGGTGCATTTCCTTTTCACGATCCTCCTCCTTTGCAGCGCTATCTTGCTAAGCGCAGTACCTGCTCGGTCTCAAACGCAATTGGTGGGAGATACTGCAGTTGAAAACACCATCGATTCGTCGCCCAGAGGTACGGCGGAGGCATTTCAGGCCACCGGATCGGCGAGTGGCCAGATTTCTTATTTGAATGTCTATTTGGACCCAACGTCAACCGCCGCCAAAATCTCTATGGGAATTTACTCCGACGCTGGCGGACACCCCGGCACCCTTCTAACGCAGGGAAGCAACACACAGCTTGTCGCCGGCACTTGGAATGGCATCGCCGTGACTTCCGTCAGTATTACCGCTGGGACGCACTATTGGATCGCCATCCTCGGAACGCAAAGCGGAACCCTCCAATTTCGAGATATCAGTGGTGGAACCTGCAACAGCGTCACGAGTTCGCAAACATCTCTGACGACTCTCCCATCTTCTTGGTCAACCGGGACTTCCTTCACATCCTGCCCTCTGTCGGCTTATGCGAGTAATGCCGCTCCGCCGGGACCAGACACAATTATTGGCGACGACTCGGTCGAGAGCCTGCTGGATACCAATCCGGCCGGCCAAGCCGAAGCGTTTCAGGCCACGGCAAACAACAGCAGTTCTGTGGGAGCGATAAATCTTTATCTCGACCCAACCTCAACCGCTTGCGATGTCTTCGTTGGCCTATACAGCGATAGCAGCGGCAGTCCGGGCAGCCTACTAGGACAAGGTAGTACAAGCCAACCCGTGGCTGGAAGCTGGAACCAAATTTCAATTTCTAGCGCGACAATCACCGCAGGACAGCACTACTGGATTGCGGTACTGGGCACTGGTGGAAATGTCGAATTTCGAGACCGTAACGCAGGGGCTTGCCAAAGCAAGACCACATCGCAGAAGTCACTCACGTCCCTTCCGAGTTCCTGGACCACGGACAAGGTGTTCAGCACGTGCCCGCTGTCGGCTTATGGACTCTTGGGAACGTCGAGCACTCTCCCCGTTGCAAATGCCGGTCCGGCTCAGACGGTGCCGTTGAATGCCCTAGCTCAGCTCGACGGAACGGGTTCAACCGATCCGAGCGCTAATTCGCTCACTTACCAGTGGTCTTTCGTTTCAGTTCCGACAGGGAGTGTGGCATCGCTGAGTAGCGGGACCGCGGTTCGTCCCACCTTCGTGGCGGACAACCTCGGCAACTACACCCTTCAGTTGATTGTGAGCGACAGCACTCAGACAAGCCTGCCTTCCACTACAATAATAAGTACTTCGAACTCAGCGCCGGTCGCCAATGCTGGGCCAGCACAAACGGTACACGTCTCAGCAACCGTGCAATTAAACGGTCGCGGTTCGACCGACGTCGATGGCGATCCGCTTACCTATTCGTGGATTATCGCCGCGAAACCTTCTGGAAGCAGCGCTATCCTTGCGAACTCGTCGCTCGTGAATCCGACGTTCGTGGCCGATGTTGCCGGAAACTATACGGTCCAACTTATCGTGAACGATGGTCATGCGAACAGCGCCCCAAACCAAGTGATAGTCAGCACTACGAACTCGGCCCCTGTCGCCAATCCGGGGCCCAATCAATTGGTGCTGACAGGAACGACGGTCAAGCTCGACGGAAGCGGGTCAACGGACATTGACGGAAATCCCCTTACGTATTCTTGGGCGATACTTAATAAGCCAAGTGGGAGCTCTGCATCTTTTTCGAGCCTGACAGCGTTTAACCCATCGTTTCTGGCGGATGCGAACGGAACCTATGTACTGCAGCTCATCGTCAACGATGGAACGGTAAACAGCGCCCCGGCTACCGTTGTGGTGGCAACGGACAATATAGCTCCGATTGCCAATGCTGGGCCCGATCAAAGCCATGCAGTGGGGGCTTTCGTTACGTTTGATGGCAGTGGTTCGTCCGCGGTGAATGGAAGGACGCTTGGATATCATTGGGCCCTTGCCAGCAGGCCAGCATCCAGCAACGCGGTTTTGGGTTCGCCGCTCACAGTTCGCCCAAACTTTACCGTGGATGCCGCTGGGACTTACGTGGTCCAGCTTATCGTCAACGACGGGTATTCGAACAGCGCCCCTAGCACAGTGGTGATCTCGACGATCAATTCAACTCCGGTGGCAAATCCGAAACCAAATCAGATGGTGTCGGTTGGCGCTACGGTCACCCTGAGCGGCAGTAATTCAAGTGACGCGGACGGCGACACCCTGACTTACGCCTGGGCAATCCTAAGTCAGCCAGCAGGAGGAACGGCAACTCTGACCAATGGCGCCACCGTCCACCCGACTTTCGTTCCGAATGTCACGGGCGTATACATTGCGCAGTTGATTGTGAATGATGGGAAGGTCAACAGTAATCCCGCCACGGTAACAATCACCGCTAACAGTGCCAATCAACCACCCGTGGTCAGCGCCGGTCCCAACCAGACGATTTCGTTGCCGACAACTACTGTCAATTTGAACGGAACCGCTACCGATGATGGGCTGCCGAACGGCACTCTAACCGTCCAGTGGACTCAAGTGAGCGCGACGGTGGCCGGCACCGTCACTTTCAGCAATCCGAATTCGGCTGCCACGCAGGCCACATTGCCCGCAGTAGGGTCGTACTTGCTCAAGTTGACCGCCAACGATTCGCAGTTGTCGAGCTCTGCCACGGTCACTGTTACTTTGACCCAAGCGAACCAACCGCCGATCGTAACTGTGGGGTTAGATCAGACCATTACATATCCCGTCACCACGGCCAGTCTGACGGGCACTATACGAGATGATGGTCTACCCTTCGGGAATAGCTTAACCATTGGTTGGACGAAGGTTGCAGGACCGGGCTCTGTGACTTTCACGAACCCGGCACAGGCCAACGCCCAGGCGATGTTCGCCGTCCCAGGAATATACGTCTTACGTCTTAGCGCGAGTGATGGGCAGTACACCGGTTCAGGAACAACGCGCGTTACGTTTGTCGCACCATCGTATGGAAGCATTACCGCTAATGCTGGCCCAGATCAGGTTCTGGTTTTCCCAGCTGCTGTCACGCTCGCGGGATCTGCGCTTGATTCTAATCCGCCAGCTGGAAGTACTTTGAGCGTGAGTTGGAGCACGGTGAGTGGCCCTGGCGCTGCTACTTTTGCGAGCCCGACATCCCTTAGCACGCAAGTGATATTCAGCAAACCGGGCGTGTATGACCTGAGGCTTACTGCAACGGATGGGATCTACACAGCTACGAGCGATCTGAAAGTTTACGAAGGAAATCTCCAGTGCACTTCCAGCAATAAAGGAACGGATTTTTGGCTGATGTTCACTGGAGCGGATTATCTGGAGCCTCAGTCCACATTCACGTCGCCGCCGTTCCGTCAACTGAGTTTCTTTATTTCCTCCGACGTTGCCACGAGCGGTACGGTCTCCGTACCGGGGCAGGGACTGAATCTACCTTTCAGCGTCACTCCAGGACAGATCACTACGATCAACCTGCCGCAGTCGGTGCAAGTCATAACTTCGGACACGATTGAAACCAATGGCGTCCATATTACTTCGCAAAACCCGGTCGCGGTCTATGGTTTTAATTTCGTTCCCTTTGCAACCGATGGGTATCTAGGCTTGCCAACAATTACGCTGGGCACGAGTTATGTAATCGCAAGCTACCAAAACACGGTTGGCGCGCAAGGTTTCGTCTCGGTTGGGACAGAGTTCGGCGTTACTGCTACCCAGGACAACACGACGGTAACGATCATTCCCACGTCAAGTTCGGGCACCCGCCAAGCACATGTGCCGTACACCATCCAATTGAATCAGGGCCAGACTTATCAATTGCGAAACGAAACAGACCTCACTGAACTTGGCGTGCCGAATGGTCCGTCCGTCGATTTCACAGGATCGGTGGTAACTTCGGACAAACCCATCGCCGTGTTCGGCGCTCACGATTGCGTGAATATTCCTGCCGGCTTTAGGTTCTGCAATAGCCTCGTCGAGGAACTTCCACCTACAAATCTCTGGGGCCAGAATTTCGTTACTATGCCGCTTGCGGAGGAACAAAACGGGGATGTTTTTCGGTTCTTGGCACAAATTGACAATACACAAGTTCAGGTGAATCACCGCCAAGTGGCGGTCCTTCAAAAGGGGCAATTCTACGAACAGAATATTAGTGGTCCAGCTGAGATCAGCGCGAACAACCCCATACTGACAATCCAGTATGCGAAGAGTCAAACTGCCAGCGGCACCCTCAATGACGACCCAACAATGATCGTCGTGCCCCCCTTTGAGCAATTTGGCGGGACCTATACCTTCAACACCCCGACGAGCAATTTCCCGATTAACTTCGTCAATGTAATTGCACCTGCTGCCGCAGCGCAGGGGGGCACCGTACTATTCGACGGCGCTCAAGTTCCGGCCAGTGCTTTCCAACCGATTGGCACAAGCCCATTTGTGGGTGCGCAGCTGCCGGCGTCTGTAGGGCCGCACACCCTTACTGCTAGCCTGCCCTTTGGAATCTGGGTGTACGGTTTCAACTTCACGGATGCGTACGGATATACTGGCGGCGTGTGTTTTTCGGCTGGTGCCGTTGGAAGCACGGTCGCAGCTTCACCAAAGTCCGGCACAAACCAAATCACCAGCCAGATTACTCTACAAGCTACAGTTTTGAATTCTTCCGGCGCACCTATTGGAGGAAGTGGCGTTACGTTTTCCGTGGCAGGAGTCAATTCTCAAGCTGGCTTCTCCACCACCAACGCGAGCGGCGTAGCAACATTCTCCTACACCAGTCTCAAGACAGGCTCCGACATAATCACCATCACTGCTGGGGCTGCCAGTGACACAGCGAGTCTGATTTGGGTTTCTAACGGACCGAATCATGCACCCGTCGTCAGCGCTGGTCCCAATCAGACTATCTCTCTTCCAGCCAACAGCGTGACTCTGAACGGCAGCGTCGTTGACGATGGCCTCCCGACTGGTGGGACACTTACTTCAACGTGGGCGGAAGTCAGCGGGCCATCGACAGTGTCCCTCAGATCACCCAACCAACCTCAGACAACTGCGACGTTCTCGCAAGCTGGAACCTACGTTCTCCAATTGACGGGCAATGATTCACTACTGAGTTCCAGTGCGAACGTAACGATCACCGTGTTGCCTCCAAATCAACCTCCAACCGTGAGCGCTGGCAGCGATCGCTCATTTATGTGGCTCGCCAGCTCCGCCGTACCTCAGCCCCCCCTGCAACTTACGGGAACAGCTACAGACGATGGCTTGCCTGTAGGCGGCAACCTTAGTGTCAACTGGGGAGAGGTTAGCGGGCCGGACGTCTTGACATTTCAGACGCCGTCAAGCAACGGGCCAACGTATCCAACGACCGCGGCTTTCAATTCTCCCGGCACTTACGTCGTTCGATTGAGCGCCAACGATACGCAATTCACTACCGCTTCCTACGCCACGATCCATGCCTATGGGCCCGTCACTACCAATTTGGGTCCGAGCCTGCAAACCAGTGTCAACACTCCAATAACATTGAACGGGAACGTCCTGGTTGCTGGACAGGCCCCGACGTTGGCCATGCCACTGACCATCAATTGGGTGGTTAACGCCGAGCCAAGCGGGGCACAGGTGACTTTAGGTTCCCCCACTTCTGCAGTAACTACAGCGACCTTTAACACTGCGGGCGCATATCAATTGAAATTGTTGACCGGGGACGCAAATCTTCCGCAGAACCCGGCACTAACCAATTGCTGCTTGAATGTGAACGTGGTTTCTGCGAATACGCCGTTGCCGAGTGTCGCCATTGCCGCTCCTCTCGACGGCGCGCAAATTACTTCGCCGACTACAGTTACGGGAAGCGTCAGCAGCGGGACGGGCGGGACCTGGACGCTGGATTATGCACTTCAAGACGATTTCAATCCGATGGCGTTCACGACGTTGGCGACAGGCGCGGGTGGCATTACGAACGCCACGCTTGGCACATTTGATCCTACAATTCTCCTCAATGGAACCTACGTTATACGTCTGACTTCCGTGAATGCGGCGGCCCAATTCATGACCACGTCGGTAACGGTTAGCGTGGCACGCAATATGAAGGTTGGTGTCTTTTCGCTTTCCTTCAATGACCTCACCGTTCCTGTGGCAGGAATACCCATCCAGGTGATTCGCAGCTACGACAGCAGAGACAAAGGGCAGGGGGATTTTGGTGTGGGCTGGCGGTTAAGTCTTGCGAATATTCGCGTGCAGAAAAACCGAAACCTCAGCCTTAATTGGCAAGAGACGCAGACGTTCAGCGGGTTCCTGCCGCAGTACTGCTTGTTTGCCACCGACAACAAGCTCGTCACGGTGACTTTCCCAGACGGCCGGCTGTTCACCTTCCAAACGGGTGGCGGCCAGATGTGCCAGCAAGCTGGACAGATCGTGGCCGGGACGATGTCCTTCGTCGAGCAGCCCGGCCCTGCGAACACGGCGGGAGCCATGCTCACGCCTGCCGATGGCGGCCAATTCATCGTGGACGGCAATGCGCCGGGCGCGGTTGATCTCGTCGCTTTTGATGGGAATCCCTACAATCCAACAACCTTTGTTCTGCAAACCGCCGATGGCGCGAAGTTCACAATTGATCAAAAACTCGGCCTCACGGCAGTCACCGACGCCAATGGGAACGCGCTTACCATCACTGCCAACGGCATCACCAGCCCGAGAGGGAAGTCCGTGCCGTTTGCTCGCGACGAGCAGGGCCGTATCACTCGCATCACCGATCCGGACGGCAACATGCTGTTCTACTCCTACAATGGTAATGGGGACTTGGCAGGTTATACGGATCGCGCAGGCAATACGACAGCCTATGCGTACGACGGCTCGCACGATCTGACGGGCATCACAACCCCAGACAGCAAGCAGGTTCTTACTAACACGTTTGATGGCAGCGGCCGCCTTACCGCCACGAAAGACGGCAACGGCTTCACCGTTTCCTTCTCAAACAACGTTGCCGCTCAGACACAAACCGTCACCGACCGCAACGGCAATCCCACAACCTACTCTTACGACGCCGATGGCAACGTAACCCAGGTCACCGACGCTCTGGGGAATATCTCCAGCTCCACCTTCGACGCCAGCGACAACAAGCTCAGCGACACCAACGCGCTGGGAAAAACTTCTCACTACACGTACGACAATAATGGCAATCGCCTGACCGAAACCGATCCGCTCCAGCACGCCACTAGCTACACCTACAATGCTCTCAATAAGCCGCTCACCATTTCCGATCCGAACGGGCACGCAACTACGAACACGTATGACGCCAACGGGAACTTGCTGACCACCACCGATGCCAACGGCAAGACTACGTCGAACACCTACTCGTCGTCCGGGTCGCTTCTGACCACTCAGGACCCCCTGGGGAAGACCACCTCGTTCGCTTACGATATTTTTGGGAATTTGTCGACGCAGACGGACGCTATGGGCACTGTGACCACTTACACTTACGATGCCAATGCCAACCGCTCCTCGCAAAGCGTCACACGCACGCTCGCTGGCGGCACGCACCAAACGCTCCTCACATCGTACGTCTACGATGGCGACGGCAAACTGCTGAAGACAACCTATCCAGACAACTCCACCACGCAAACTATTTACAACGGCCTCGGCCAGCTGGTGACTAGCATTGATCCTCTCGGCCGCCAAACCTCCCACACCTACGACACGGACGGCCACGTTACGCTCACCACATATCCAGACAACACAACCGAGTCCACGACGTACGACCACAATGGCAACCGCCTACAATTTACCGACCGAACGGGCATCCCCACCTCCTATGCGTACGACGCGCTCAACCGCCTAACGCAGTCCCAACGCGGCAGCAACGTGGCGAATCCCACTATCACTTCAAGCACCTTCGACGCCATCGGCGAGGTTCTCACCAGCACCGATGCGAACCACAACGTAACCACTTACGCCTACGACGCAGCCGGGCGCCGCACATCCGTCATCAACGCGCTGAACCAGACCTCCACTTTCGTGTACGATGCGGCTGGCAACCAGACCTCCGCCAAGGACGCGAATCAGAACGTCACCACCTACACGTACGACTCGGACAACCGGCGCACCCAGGTCACTTATCCGGATACGAAGTTCGAAACCACCACTTATGACAGCCTCGGCCGCGTCACCGTGCGCGCCGACGCCAATGGTAAGACCACACAGTACGGTTATGACGCCTTGGGCCGCCTCAGCAGCGTCACCGATGCTCTCGGTCAAATCACCAGTTATGTCTATGACGAAGTCGGTAACCGCATCGCGCAGACCGACGCCAACACCCACACAACCACCTACACCTACGATCAGCGCGGACGACGAGTGCACCGCACCCTGCCACTGGGTCAGAGCGAAACCTACACCTACGACCCCGCGGGCAACCTGTCCACCCGCACAGATTTCAACTCAAAAACGACCGTTTATGCATATGACAGCATGAACCGCTTGCTCTCAAAAACTCCGGATCCGAGCTTCCACGCCCCAGCCGTCACCTACGCTTACTATCCCACCACTGGCCAGCAGGAATCCATGATCGACGCCAGCGGGACCACAATCTACGGAAATTACGATAACAACGGCCATGTCACGGACATTAGCAGCCTGGGCGGAAGACTGTTCTACACCTACGATCCGGCGGGAAACATGACGGAAATATCCACGGGCTCCAATGTGTTTTACACCTACGACGCGCTCAACCGACTTTCCACCGTGACGACTCACGATCGCCAGAACAACACTCTGGTCACCACCTACACCTACGACAACGTGGGGAATTTGGCCAGCGTCACGTATCCCAACGGGGTGGTCCACAACTACACCTACGACACCCGGAACCGGTTGACGAACCTCGGCGTGAACGGCACGGTCAGCGGTGCGCCAGGTGCCATCGCCAGCTATGCTTACACGCTCGACGCTGCGGGGCATCGCACCGGTGTCGCCGAGCTTTCAGGGCGGAAGGTGAGCTTTGGCTACGACAACCTCTACCGTCTTACCAGCGAAACCATCGCCAGCGACCCGAATGCCGTAAACGGTGCCGTGAGCTACACCTACGACCCCGTGGGCAACCGCACGCAGAAAGTCTCCACGCTGCCGGGGTATCCAGGCGGACTGAGCAATTACAACGCGAACGACCAGCTCGCCACGGATACCTACGACGCCGACGGCAACACCGTCGGCTCGGGCACCAACACCGGCACGACCGGCTACGTCTATGACTTCGAGAATCGCCTGATCCAGCAGGGCGGCATCAGCATCGTCTACGACGGGAACGGCAACCGTAGGCAGAAGACGGTTGCGGGCGTCACGACCATCTATTGGGTGGCCGAGCAGAACCCCACGGGCTACGCCCAAGTCGTGCAGGAGGAAGCGTCGAACGGAGCGCCGCTGGAACAGTACGTCTACGGGCTGGAGCAGATCGCGCGGCTGCAGGTGAACGGGACGCCGCCCACGGTCTACTACGTGCACGACGGCCACGGCTCGGTGCGCGCGCTGACGAACACCACCGGTACGGTCACCGACACCTACGACTACGACGCCTTCGGCAACCTGCTGCACTCCAGCACCACGCTGTCTTCCCCCACGCCCAACAACTACCTCTTCGCCGGCGAACAGTTCGACCCCGACCTCGGCCTCTACTACAACCGCGCCAGGTACCTCAACGTCTCGACTGGTCGCTTCTTCACGATGGACATGGATGAGGGTGACGACCAGGATACTTTAACGTTGCACAAGTACATCTACGCAAACGCAGATCCCGTCGACGGGGCTGATCCATCGGGATTCCAAGACAGCCTAGCAGAACTCGGCGCGGAAGAATCCATGAGCATCGTGCTCGACACGATGGCGGTTCCTCAGCTAGGGGGGCTAAGGACTGCGAAATTGGGCATTGGCATTGAACCAGTGGATCCCAGCGCTGTTCACAACAATGTGCTGAACGTAGCAATAGACCCAGGTCATGCATTTGTCTACATCAAGAACTTGGGCCAGGTAACTTCGATACTCAGCTTTGGTCCGGGGGCACAAATAGGCCCAAGCAACATCGTTCAATTCCTACGTGGCGGATTGGCGGGGAACGCTCACTGGCCACTCGGCGGAAGTGCGAACACATGGGAGTTTCCTATCGACAAGGAACACACTGACGCCGCGAAAAAAGCCATATCCGATTTTAAACAGAACGTACCCAACTATACGATCACGTCGCAATGCACCAGCGCAGCGCTGACGGTCGCTGCGAAAGCTGGGCTTAGCCTTCCTAGTGGGGTTGGCCCTGTCATTGCGCGAGAGTCTAGAGTGGTCAGAGGTCACGAAATCGGTGTCACGCTCTGGAGCGGCAACGTGGCAAACCCGTATCACCTCAATCAGCAGATGATTCAATCGTACGGTTCTCCAACTGTCGTAAATACTGGCACCTTTCCAGCGCCATAACTTTACAAGGAGTCTAAAATGCGAATTGTCGCTTATGCTGCGTTAGCGGTTGCTCTTGCGTGGATGCAAGGGGAAAGCCAGACTGTCAATCGGCCGGACGCTCTACGGGAGAAAACCATGTTTGCGACAAACCGGTGCTTCTCAAAGGGGGGCCTAGGTATCGTTAACACGAGCCTCTATATCTCTGTGAAGTCGGCCAGGAACGAGTTGCTCTTTGGCGAGAAGGAAACTTGGTCCGGTCTGGAGGCGTCCAAGCCCGAAGTTGTGGTTTTCTTTGAAGGCAAGGTGTGGGTGCCATCAAGTCTACCCAAAGGATTCGACCTGAGCAAAGCCGTTGTCGTCTCGTTTGAAGGCAAAAAGATACGCTTCTTTGATTTTCAGACCGTGTCTGGTGGGTACTACGAGAGAATTAGCGACTGACACAGATCAGATGCCCGCCAAGCGGGTGATCAGTCAGTCTACGCCCTCCTCTGGGGAGGCGATCTGCTCCCTCCGGGATGATCGGAGCAGAGCCATGCCTACGGCATGGGGGTGAGGGGTGACACGTCATGTATGAAAGCGCTGCGGTGTGTCAACAGCTTTGTGGGGTTTCCTTCTTATTTTTCTTGTGAAAGTCGATGCATTGACGCACACCTGGGCGCGCGCCGAAGAACAGCGATGTTGTCC
>Ga0210407_10001176_pt1 | contig 25319 bp, 17 predicted proteins | sample IncBWC27MmetaG_FD_150860 | JGI IMG/M metagenome (GOLD analysis project Ga0210407, IMG submission 150860) | Forest soil microbial communities from Barre Woods Harvard Forest LTER site, Petersham, Massachusetts, United States - Inc-BW-C-27-M | ecosystem: Environmental > Terrestrial > Soil >... | reverse complement strand
CCGGTGTTTTTACTTTGGGCTCAACCTTCATCTCCGCGCGCATGTTGCGGATGCTCGCGATCAAGTCCTGAAGGATAGTCATTTCCAGTTCCGCCTCATCATGCAGCATACGGTTGTCGGTCCGCGGATAGTGCGCCAGGGCAATGGATTTCTCAGGCGCCTTGCCGTCATACATGGCGTGCCAGATCTCTTCCGTGATGAACGGCATGAACGGGGAAAGCAAGCGCAGCGAGCTTTCCAAAATGCCGCCCAGGAAGGCCAGTGCCGGACGGGCCATCTCATCCGGTCCGGAAAGGCGCGGCTTGATGATTTCCAGATACCAGTCGCACAGGTCGCCCCAAAAGAATTTGTAAATCGCGCCAGCGGCTTCATCAAAGCGGTACTCCGTGAGACCGCGGTTGACTTCGCCGGCAACGCGGTTGAAGCGCGACACGATCCAGCGGTCCTCCAGATGCTTCATTTCTCCCGGCGGCGCCCCTTGCGTCAGGCTGACTCCGCCGACGCGGTCCAGGTTCATGAAGACAAAGCGCGCGGCATTCCAAATCTTGTTGGCAAAGGCGCGGTAGCCTTCGGTACGGTCGGGATTGAACGCAATATCGGTCCCCGGAGAAGCCATCGACGCCAGGGTAAAGCGCACGGCGTCGGTCCCATATTTCTCGGTGATTTCAATGGGATCAACCACGTTGCCCTTGGTCTTGGACATTTTCTGGCGCTCGGCATCGCGTACCAGGGCGTGAATGTATACGTGGCGGAATGGCACGCTGCCCTGGGGATGGTCCGCCATAAAGTGGCAGCCGAGCATGATCATGCGGGCCACCCAGAAGAACAGAATGTCAAAACCGGTGATCAGCAGCGATGTGGGATAGAAAACGTCCAGATCGCGCGTCTTTTCCGGCCAGCCTAACGACGTAAACGGCAGCAGACCGGAGGAAAACCAGGTATCGAGCACGTCGGTGTCCTGCTCAAGCTGGAGGCCGCCGCATTTCGCGCAGGTGGCCGGGGCGGTCCGCGCCACCGTGATTTCGTGGCAAGCCTTGCAGTGCCATGCCGGAATGCGATGCCCCCACCAGAGCTGGCGGGAAATGCACCAGTCGTAGATGTTGCGCATCCACTCGAAATAGGTCTTGGCGTAGTTTTCCGGAGTGAAAACGATTTCGCCTTTTTCCACGGCTGCAATCGCGCGGTCCGCCAGCGGCTTGATCTTGACAAACCACTGGGTCGAAAGCCGGGGCTCAACCACGGTCCCGCAGCGGGCACACTTGGCCAGAGGGAGCGCGTGGTCCTTCATGCCCGCCAGAAGGCCGCGAGCTTCCAGGTCGCGCAGGATTTTCTCGCGTGCCGCATATCGGTCCAATCCGGCATACGGCCCGCCGTTTTCGTTGATGCGCGCCTGCTCGTCCATGACTGAGATTTGGGGCAGGTTGTGGCGGAGACCGATCTGGAAGTCGTTGGCATCGTGCGCCGGAGTCACTTTCACTGCGCCGGTGCCAAAAGCCGGGTCGGCGAGTTCGTCGGTAATCAGCGGAATCTCGCGGTCCAGCAGCGGCAAGAGCAGTTTCTTGCCGTGGAGCGCGGTGTAGCGCGCGTCCTTGGGATGCACGGCAACAGCCACGTCGCCCAGCATGGTTTCAGGCCGCGTCGTGGCGATGGTCACAAACCGGCCGGCTTCGCCCACTACAGGATAGCGAATCTGATACAACTTCCCCGCCGTTTCCTCATGCTTCACTTCGAGATCGGAGATTGCGGTCATGCAGCCCGGACACCAGTTCACAATGTACTTGCCGCGATAGATCAGCCCTTCTTCATACAGGCGAACAAAAACCTCGGTCACAGCGAGCGAGAGGTCTTCATCCATGGTGAAGTACTCGCGCTCCCAGTCCACGGAAGCTCCCAGGCGCTTCATCTGGGCGAGGATGGCGCCGCCGTAGTGCTCTCGCCACTGCCAGACTCTCTCCACAAAGGCGTCCCGGCCCAGCTTCTGCCGGCTGCTGCCCTCGCTTGCCAGTTGGCGCTCCACCATCAATTGGGTGGCAATGCCGGCGTGGTCGGTACCCGGCAGCCACAAGGTCAGGAAGCCGCGCATGCGCCGCCAGCGGATGATGATGTCCATCTCCGTGTGCTCGAACATGTGGCCCATGTGGAGACGCCCGGTAACGTTCGGTGGAGGCAATAGAAGAGAAAACACCGGCAGCTTGGCGGCATCCGAACCGGGAGCCGGCGTCTTCACGGAAAAAATCTTCTCCGCGACCCAATATTCCGCCCAGCGCGGCTCAATCGCGCCGGGATCATAGGTTTTAGGAAGTTCGTGGGACATTTGTTCGTGCAAATGACTTAGTCAGGATATTACAGGCGCGGGGCGGAAGCGGGCAAACAGAACCCCGGAACGGAACGAGCAGGAATTTTCCCGCTTGCCCGGCGATGATTGACGTTATTACAATGGTAATAACGCCAGGAGGCGTGCAACATGATACAGCTTAAGGTCAGGAAATTCGGCAACTCACTAGGGGTTGTCCTGCCGAAAGAGGTCATTCAGCGCTTGAACGCTGGCGATGGGGAACCTCTGTTCCTGGTTGAGGCGGCCGACGGTAGCTACCAGCTAACGCCGTATGATCCCGCATTTGAAAAGAAAATGGCCAAGGCCGAAGACATCATCGGCCGTTATCGCAACGCGCTGCATACTCTGGCTAAGTGAGGATGAAAGCTCCTGTCTGGATCGAAGAGCGCGACGCGCTGGCCATCCATGAGCGCCTGCTTGGGTTGCATGGAGGCGCGGCTGGACTGCGTGACCGTGGTCTGCTGGAATCGGCCTTGGCGCGTCCCCGGCAATACCACGCTTACGCCAGCGCTGGCCAGCGGGACATTATCGCCATGGCCGCACTCTATGCTGCAGGCATCATTCGTAATCATCCGTTTCTCGATGGGAACAAGCGGACGGGATTCGTCGTCAGCGTGCTCTTTCTGGAATTGAATGGCTATCAGTTCACCGCAAGCGAGGAAGAGTCGGTCCATGCAGTGATTGCGCTGGCTGCGGGAACGCTGGATGAAGACGGTTTCGCGGCGTTCCTGAGGGCGCATGTGAAAGTCCGGCGCACAAGAAGTTGAACTTTTGCGGTAGTTTCTCCGGGAGCATGCTTCACCTGACCTTCTTGTCCGCCCTCATGTCCTTCAAATGCTCCTCCACGTTCCGGTCAATCGTCCGGACTGACAGGTCCCTGGGCGCGGAGCGTTTGAAGTCCTCGTCGTGCGCCTTCCAGTAGGCGATCAGTTCCCCAGCGAGCGAGTATTCGCGGGCGATGGAAGAGTGTTCTTCACCGCCGCCGTCGCTGCCCAGCAGCGTGCGGACTCCAGCTTCCAGCATGTACTTGAGCGAATGGTCCGCTAGCGTCTCAGCGGCGTGGCCGCTCGCAAGAACTTTGGCCACCAGATCGTTGTATTCAAACTGTTGTTGTTCTGTCAGCGGCTCCGGCGCCGGTTTGGCCAGCTGTTTTGTCCAGTAGGCGCGAGTAGCTATGTTGCTTTCCAGATTGATGTCCGCTTCGATTCCCAGTTCTTTCATGGCCATGGCGTCTTGCTTCTCCGCGTGGGTCACGTGGCCGAAGCGGAAGACGACAAAATTGTCCAGGTCTTTGATTTCCGTTTTCAGTTCGCGGACGGCCTGAAGCAATCGTCTGATATTTTCCCGCGACTGCTCAATGTGCACGGGCACGCCCGTTGCTGCGTCCATCTGGGCGGTGGGAAATGTTCTGAAGGGATCCGCGGTGTCATACGCGTAACGTACGCCGCCCTCTCCCACGTGCGTGTGGACCAGCAGCTTGCCGTGCCACCCCGCGCCTCGTCGCTCCCTGGACGCCGAATAGACAGCTCGCACCAGGCGCTTGTAATTTTCCATGCCGGCACCTTTGTCGACTTGTGCATTGGCCGCGGTGAAGCACGTGAACTCCGGTCCCGCTGTGTCTATGCCAATCACGCCATCAAAGAACGCTGCTTCTTCTTCCGGCCGAATGATTTCCGCTCCATCGGAATTTCTGCCCAACAAGCCGTTGCGGATGTCCTCCGGCACAAGGTAAAGCTGCGGTTTCGTGCCGGCGCATTGGCCCGTGACGCCGTACTGTATCCAGTCCGGACCGTCTTTGGTAACGGCGCCAAATTCGCTGGTGTTGGTCATGAGCAGCGATTTGATTTTCGGTTCCGCCAGGCCCAGGGCCTTGAACTTTCCCGACGCCGTCAAGACCGCCGGTTCTTTCAGGAAGCAGCGGATGTTATCGAGCTTCGCGGACGGCGCCGGCCCCCAGCCACCCAGGAAATTGATGAATTGCTCGGAGTATCCGGTGTGAGTAACGGCGAGCTCGATGATGGCGGCATCACACACCGCTTTGTTCATACGCGCGTCGTCCTGAAATGCCTGCTGGAGATAGGCGTAGATCGGAGCACCGCGGAAAGCATAGGCGCTGTCAAAATCAGTCCAGGGAGTGGTGGTCAGCACCCGCGCGAGAGCGCCGTTGACTTCGGCTTCCGAGAGGCTCGCCGGGTCTTTGCCGTACAGCCTGACCGTCTCCAGTGCGCCGGGAGAGAAGCGGCTGCCCTGATACTGGTACTTCGCCAGAAATACCCACAGGGCCCGGCGATGCTGCAGATCAACCTTTCCGGGATCGTTGGGATCAGCCAGGAAGGCTTCCAGGTTCGCATAAGCGTAGTAGGGCAGGATGCCGCTGTAGTTGTGATTGTGGCCATCAAAATATTCGCGCTGCGACCTCTGCGGCCAGCATGCAGCCGTCAACACAAACAACGTAACAAGCTTAAGAATGGTCCGTTGTTTTGCCATGAGAACTCCTTCTTCCATCTTCGCTGCAATGCAAAACCTTACCACTGAATGGAGATCGAGTGATCCCGCGTGATCGGAACGCAATCCGCGAGAATCGGCGTTCATCCGCGGTAAGTTTGTTTTTTGTGAGATGGAAAACTACAGCAGTATCTCCAGACCTTCAGAAGCGGCGCGCACCCTGGGATAGTACTCACGCGCTTTAGACACCACGGCATCAATGCAATCGTCGGAGTGGTCGGGGTCGTGATGGAACAGGATGAGCTCCTTGGCCCCGCTTTCCATCACAATGTTCACGGCTTCGCGCCAGTGGCTGTGGCCCCAGCCGCGCTTGTCGGCTTCATATTCCTCGGGGAGATACTGCGCGTCGTAGATCAGCACGTCGGCCCCCTCGGCCAGCTTGCGGACATTCTTGTCGAACTCGGGATGTCCCGGCTCGTTGTCCGTGGCATAAACAAAAACTTTGTCTTTGGTTTCCAGGCGGAAGCCGAGACAGCCCTGGGGATGATTGAGCCACAAGGACTGGACCACGCAATTGTCGAAGACGACCCGGCTTTCGTGGATGTCGTAGAACGTGCGGCGGGCCGACATTTCGCTCATCTCCACGGGAAAATACGGATCGGCCATCTGGTCCTCAATCGCCTGTTGCAGGCCGCGCGAGCGGTTGGAAGAGTGAAAAAAGAAGGAACTCTCCCGTCCGGAGTAGAGCGGAGCGAAGAACGGGATACCCTGTATATGGTCCCAATGAAAGTGCGAAAGAAAAATATGGGCCGAAATGGGTGCGCTGTTGTTTTCCTGGGCCAGTTGCTTGCCCAGGTTGCGGAAGCCCGTTCCGCAATCAAAGACGTACATGTGCCCGCCAATGCGCACTTCGACGCAAGAGGTGTTTCCCCCGTACCGCAGGTTTTCCGACTGAGGTGTAGGCGTGGAACCGCGAACCCCCCAGAACCTAACTAGCATCCGCGTTCACCTGACCTGTTCGTCTATGCGAGGGCATAGAAGATAGTAACTTCTTTTGCAAACGCATATCTCCAAAAGAACTGTTGCACAACCCGGGAGGGAGGCTACCGAAATTTGAAAAAAGTATAGTCCAATTTCGGGCTCTTGGGCCACTGTTTCACGCAACCATATTAAGATGATTTGCCATGATATTTCCCGACTACGAGGAGTTCTCACGGCTGGCGGGAACGGCCACTCTTGTTCCGGTGGCCAAGACGGTGGCTGCCGACCTGCGCACGCCGGTTTCCGCGTTTTTGAATGTGGCCGCAGAAGAGCCGAACGCCTTTCTTCTGGAATCGGTGGAAGGCGGTGAAAACGTACGCCGCTACAATTTTCTGGGCGTCCGGCCCTATATGGTCTTACGGGCCCACGGCGAGCAGATCACGCTGGAGAAGCGGGGCAGGAAACAACAAATCCAGGGGAGCATCTTCAAGGTACTGGACGGGCTGCTGCGAGAACACACGCCGGCCCACGTTCCAGGGTTGCCGCCGTTTACTGCCGGTGCGGTCGGCTTCTTCTCCCATGATGCAGTCCGGCAACTGGAGAAATTGCCGACCCTGGCCAAAGACGACTTGAAGCTTCCCGATTGCGTGCTGATGTTCTTTGACCGGGTGCTGGCCTTTGACCACGTGCGCCACGAGATTTTCATCATTGCCTCGGCCGACGTCCGGCAGCAACCGCCGCAGAAAGCCTACGCAGCGGCGGTACGCGACATTGAACGAATCGAAAAACAACTTGCGGCGCCATTGCTCAGGAAGCACCTGCAGCCGGCACGGCCGGTGAAGGGCAAGCTCAAAGTAAGTATTTCGGTCAGCAAGGACAAGTTCCTGCGCACGGTTGAAAAAATCAAGGAATACATCTTTGCCGGCGACGTCTTCCAGGCCGTTCCATCCTTGCGCCTGGAGATGGAGCCGGGCATACCGCCGTTCAATATCTATCGCGCTCTGCGGCGGGTGAATCCTTCGCCGTATATGTACTTTCTCCGCATGGGAGAAATGACCGTCCTGGGATCGTCTCCCGAAATGCTGGTGCGGGTCACCGGACGCAGGCTGGAGTATCGGCCGATCGCCGGCACCCGCAAACGCGGACGAGACGAAGCGGAAGACTTGCAGCTCGAACAGGAACTCCGCTGCGACCAGAAGGAATGCGCCGAACACGTGATGCTGGTGGACCTGGGACGCAATGACGTGGGACGCGTGAGCGACTTTGGTTCGGTCAAGGTCCCGCACCTGATGTTCGTGGAAAGATATTCCCACGTTATGCATCTGGTTTCGAGCGTCGAAGGAACTTTGCGCAAAGACTTGAGCGCCGTGGACGCGTTTGCCTCCTGTTTTCCCGCAGGCACTCTGACCGGCGCGCCCAAAGTGAGGGCCATGGAGATCATCGAAGAAGTGGAGCCTTTCCGCCGCGGCACGTATGGCGGATCGGTTCTGTACGCGGATTTTGCCGGAAACCTTGACTCGTGTATCGCCATCCGCACCATGCTGATGAAAGGCGAGAAAGCCTACGTGCAGGCAGGAGCGGGAATCGTCGCCGACTCCGTTCCGGAAAACGAGTATCAGGAGTGTCTGGACAAGACACGAGCGTTGGTGCGCGCGGTGGAGCTGGCTAGGTCGGGGGAGTAGCTTTTCTAACATCCCTCGCTACGCACGGGATAGAAGGCATGGCCCCCACGTTCTCTCGAACGTGAGGGCCACAAGTGACGCAGGACCTGTAAGCCGAATTCTGTCCGGCGGTTTCCCGCCTGGACGGTCATTCCTCTAGGCCGTTCATCGCTAAACGGCTCAAGCGACCTACCCGAAGGTTGGGCGCACCGAGCAGGCACGCTGGAGACAGCTTGCGCCGCCGCCATCCCTCCCTATTTGGTCTTGCTCCGTGTGGGGTTTGCCCTGCCCCGGGCATTACTGACCGGGCGGTGCGCTCTTACCGCACCTTTTCACCCTTACCACAAGCTCGCGCCTGAGGCGGTATGTTCTCTGTGGCACTTTCCGTCTGACGGGCTTAAACCCGCCATCCCGGACGTTATCCGGCACATTGCTCTGCGGAGTTCGGACTTTCCTCTCTCGTTGTCCTGCGAGCCGGGGAAAACCCCGCTGTTCAGGACAAGACAGCGACCGTCCGGTCCGGCATCAACTGCAACCCATTATAGATGGCTCGGATGCGGGGAGCAGCGCAAAATACATAGAAAGCTGGTGCGATTCTGGTCACCGATGTTGGCCGAAAGGTTGTACCTAGCTTGAAAAATAAATTTTGTTCCATTAAGACGCATTTAACGACGCCGTATATCCTCACAGTGGAATAGAATAGTTGCACTGCTGTTTACGGATTTGATGGACCATATACCTAGCATCGTTGCCGCAGGCCTGGCGCTCTGTGGCATGGGATTTTACGCGCTGTGCCTGTGGAGCGCGCGCGCATTTCTGCGCGATGGCCGCAAGTCCGCGCCGGCATTTACTCCGCCGGTGACCATTCTGAAGCCGCTGCGTGGCGTTGATCCGCAGATGTACGAAAGCTTCCGCAGTCACTGCGTCCAGGAGTATCCCAAATACGAGATTATCTTCGGCGTCGGTGAGGCCGACGACCCGGCCGTGGAAGCGGTCCATCAGCTCATGCGCGAATTCCCGCGCTGCAAGATACAGCTTGTGGTCTGCCCCCAGGTGCTGGGCACCAATCGCAAGACCAGCAATCTGGTGCAGATGCTGCCGCATGCCGCCTACGACCACGTGCTGGTCAATGACAGCGACATTTACGTTACTCCGGACTACCTCCAACGCGTCATGGCCCCATTTGCCAGTTCCAAGGTCGGGATGGTGACATGCCCTTATCGGGGTATTGCCGCGAACACGCTGGGATCCAAGCTGGAATCGGTCGGCATCAGCACGGATTTTATTGCCGGAGTGCTGGCTGCGCGTCAGATTGAAAACGGTATCCATTTCGCACTGGGTTCGACTCTGGCCATCAGCCGGCCGGCCCTCGAGGCCATTGGCGGTCTGGAGCCGCTGGTGGATTACCTGGCCGACGATTTCGAGCTGGGAAGCCGCGTCGCCCACGCAGGCTTTGAGGTGGTGTTAGTGGATGTGGTGGTCGAAACCCATTTACCCCACTACAGCTTCCGCCAGTTTTTTGAACACCAGATGCGCTGGGCGCGCAGCACGCGCGACTCACGGCGCCGGGGCTATCTGGGCATACTACTCACTTTTGGTTTGCCCTGGGCGATCATCTGCGTTTTGCTTGCCGGCGGCCTGTGGTGGTCGTGGGCCCTTCTGGCCGCGGCTGCCGCATTGCGCGCGGCAGTGGCCGTACAGGTCGGGGTTGGCGTAGTGCATGACCGCTCGGTGTGGCGCTATCTGTGGCTTATTCCTCTGCGCGACTTGATTGCTTTCTGGGTGTGGTTCGCCAGCTTTGCCGGACATCAGGTGCACTGGCGCGGCGAAGTCTTTATTCTGGAAGATGGCAAGATACGGTTCATTCACCGTGCCGAAAAAGAGACCGTCACCGCACCCGAGGCGGACAAAGTGTCCGCTCATTGGTAAGCACCAGCTTCCCTCCCCATTTCACCAGTTTGCAGGCTTGCCAGACATAGTCCGGCAGCGTGTCTTTGTGCGGGCACGCCTCCGATGCCGCGGGCGCTTCTTCGGTCAGGAGAAAAACCGTTTGCCCGCTGTGCCACCGCTGCTCAAAAGACGAATTGTCGTCAAAGATTTTCGGCGCATCGGGGAACGTGGAACCGTACCAGATGTTGTTGCAGCGCCCGTTGAGGATATAGACCGGTTGGTGCGTATAGAAATTGACGCTGGACGCGGTTTCATAGTCGCCGTTGACCTCAATCACGTCGCCCGGCTTCCACTGCTTTTCAATCGCGTCCGCCAGTGTCTTGGATGAAAGCACCGGCGCAAAGATTACCAGTCCCTCATGGGCTTCATGCAGCAGGACCACCATCATCGCGGCCAGGACCAGGTTGGCGGGAAACGTCCGGTTGGCGCAGCGCAACAACCAATTCAGTATGGTTCCCGCGCCGAAAGCCATCCCCGTAATCAGCAGCGGAATTCGGAACGCCCCCATGGCCTGCGGCGTGAGGTCCAGGAAATGCCCGAAGGAGAGCGCATAGTCTTGCGGGTTCTTCCTGAGCAGATCCGCGATGTCGTAGTTCGGTGGCGGAGTGCGGGCTTTCCACGCCAGGATTACGGCGGCAACGCAGGCCGCAACCCCGATCACCATGAGTACCAGGGAAGATATTCTTCCGCTGCGCCGTTCCACGCTTTCAAGCGGTGAAGACGCTTCGCGTACGAGCCAGCCGCCGAGCAGCAGTGCCACCCCCGGCACTCCGGGAATCACGTAGTATTCCTGTCGGCTGGAGAAGCTGAAGAACAGAAGCACACACAATGCCCAGATGGCAAAAAGCAAAGTCCCTTTCTGTTGGACCGTCAGACTCGAGCGCCAGTCGGCCAGACGATGTGGAATCTGATTCAGCGCCTGCACCAGGAACGCTGTCCAGGGCAGCAGCCAGAGCAACATCAAACCCCAGAAGAGCGGCAGAGGTACGGTGTCGTAGTCCGCAGGAAAGCGCTTGTTCAGATAGCGCAGGAAATGTTCATTGACAAAGTAAAACCAAAAGAAGCCCCTGGCATCTCCTTGCGCCGGATTGCGAAAGCCTGCCAGCAGGTGCCAGGGCGCAGCAATCGCCACAAAGACCAGAAAACTCGAGAGCAGACGTAATCTCAGCAAGTCGCGCAGGTTTCGCGTGAGGAGAAGAAAAACAAAAATCGTCCCGAGAGGAAAGACTAGTCCGATCAGTCCTTTGGTCAGGACATTCAGGGCCATGGTAGCGGCGATGCCCCAGCACGCCCAGCGCGAAGGCTTCTCTTCTTCGAGCGTGGTCAGAAAAAAATCGAACCCCAGTGCCAGCCAGAGTCCTACGAGCATGTCCGGAATCAGAATGCGGGTGAAGATGAACGGGCCAAATCCCGTGGCCAGGACCAGCGCGGAGTAGAAGCCGCCTTCTTCGCCGTAAATCCTGCGGCCCAGCCGGTAGGTCACCAGCAGCAGGGCCAGAACACCCAGCGCGACCGGCAGCCGGGCCGACCAGTCATGCACGCCAAACATCTTGAAGCTGGCCGCCGTCGCCCAGTAGATCAACGGGGCTTTTTCGAGATAACGAAAGCCGTTGTTGATATGGAGAGTGACCCAGTCGTTGCTCGCGACCATCTCGCGCGCGGCTTCGGCATGGACGGTATCGGCGTCATCGAGCAGCGCCGGCTGGAAAAGACTGCTCCCATAAACCAGCACCCACACCATCACGATCAGCGCAAGAAAAAGCCTTTGCTTGCTGGCGACGGAAAGATTTAAGGAAGGCAGAGATTGGGTGACCATGGACCGACCTCATTATATGCGGCGTGCTCCGTTGCGACTCGTTGCGAAGGAGGCATTTACAATGAAAACCGCTTTGGACGCGAGGCCGGCGACGGAGCTGAGTAGACCACATGGATAAACACACGCCAGCGGTTTGGAACGGAGCGACAGAAATGCTGGCCACCGAGCTCCGCGCGAAAATTACCGGCGAAGTCCGCTTTGATGATGGCAGCCGTGCGCTTTATGCGGTAGATGGATCGAACTATCGCCAGACTCCGATCGGCGTGGTGATTCCCCGAACGATTGATGATGTCATTCATACGGTGGCTGTGGCACGGAAACATGGCGCGCCCATCCTGGCCCGCGGGGGCGGCACCAGTCTGGCTGGCCAATCGTGCAACGTTGCGGTGATCATTGATTTTTCCAAGTACCTGAACCAGATCCTGGAACTCAACGCGGAAGAAAAATATGCCTGTGTCCAACCCGGTGTGGTGCTGGACCATCTGCGTAAACGCGCCAACCAGCATCACCTGACCTTTGGCCCCGATCCCTCGACCCACGAATACTGCAATCTGGGCGGGATGATCGGCAATAACTCCTGTGGCGTGCATTCGATGATGGCCGGACGCACAGTGGACAACGTTCTCGAGCTCGACATCCTGACGTATGACGGACTGCGTATGCGGGTTGGCGCAACGTCTGATGCGGAGCTGGAGCAGATCGTCCAGCAAGGCGGCCGTCGCGGGGAAATCTACAGTCGATTGCGCGCGTTGCGCGACCAATACGCGGAATTGGTTCGCGAGCGGTATCCCAGAATCCCGCGGCGTGTCTCCGGCTACAGCCTGGACGAACTGCTTCCGGAGAATGGGTTTCACATTGCGCGCGCGCTGGTCGGCAGCGAAGGCACCACCGTGATAGTCCTGGGCGCGAAGGTGCGCCTTGTGGATTGGCCCAAACAGCGCAGCCTGGTGGTGTTGGGCTACAAAGACGTCTATGCGGCGGCCGATGACGTTCCCGAAGTCCTCAAGAGCCAGCCCATTGGTTTCGAAGGAATGGACGACGTGCTCATTGAGAACATGAAGAAGAAAAACCTTCATCCTCAGAGCATCAAGCTGCTGCCGAACGGCAAAGGCTGGCTCCTGTGCGAGTTTGGCGGCGAGACTAAAGAAGAGGCCAACGCCAGAGCGCGGGCACTCATGGCCCGCCTGCAGGGTAGGCCCGGCGCTCCCAACATGAAGCTCTTTGAGGACGAGAAAGAAACGCTGACCGTGTGGAAGGCGCGTGAATCTGGACTGGCGGCAACCTCGCTGGTTCCGGGCGAACCGGAATACTGGGAGGGCTGGGAAGACGCGGCGGTGGCCCCGGAAAAGCTGGGTGAATATCTGCGAGAGCTGCGCCGCCTGCTCGGCAAATATGGCTACAAGTGCGCGCTCTACGGACACTTTGGCCAGGCGTGCGTCCACATGCGCATTGATTTTGACTTGCTCACGGCCGAGGGCATCGCGAATTTCCGCTCTTTCATTGAAGAAGCGGCGGACCTGGTCGTGCGCCTGGGCGGTTCGCTCTCCGGCGAACACGGCGACGGCCAGGCGCGCGGAGAACTTCTCGGCAGAATGTACGGCCCTGAATTGATGGAGGCCTTTCGCGCGTTCAAGCGCATATGGGACCCGGAGTGGAAGATGAATCCGGGAAAGAAGATCGATGCCAACGCGCTCGATGCCGACCTGCGTCTGGGTACGGATTATCGTCCGCCAAAACTCAAGACGCATTTTTCCTTTCCTGAAGTGCACGGCGATTTCGCCGAAGCCACGACTCTTTGCGTAGGCGTGAGCAAGTGCCGCAAAGACGAAAACGGCACCATGTGTCCCAGCTATATGGCGACGCGGGAAGAGATGCACTCCACGCGCGGGCGCACGCGCCTGTTGTTCGAGATGCTTCGTGGCGATCCGATGAAAGGCGGCTGGAAGAGCGAACCGGTCAAGGAAGCGCTGGACCTCTGCCTCGCCTGCAAAGCATGCAAGACCGAATGTCCCATGAACGTGGACATGGCCACATATAAAGCCGAGTTTCTCGCCCATTATTATGAAGGCCGTTTTCGTCCGCGGACCGCTTATGCCATGGGGTGGATCCACCGCTGGGCCAGGCTGGCCAGCTTCGCGCCGGGTCTGGTTAACTTCTTTAGTCAGGCGCCGTTGATTTCGAACGCAGTCAAGTTCATCGGCGGCATTGCGCAGCCGCGACGTATGCCCAGGTTTGCTTCTCAGACGTTCACTGATTGGTTCCGCAAACGCGGGGCGCAGAATCAAGACAAGCCGCAGGTCGTGCTCTGGCCGGATACTCTAAGCAATTATTTTCATCCCCGTATTGCGCAGGCGGCCGTGGAAGTGCTGGAACACGCGGGTTATCAAGTGATTCTTCCGGAAGGCTCTCTCTGCTGCGGCCGTCCGCTGTATGACTTCGGCATGCTGGATTCCGCCAAGTCTTTGCTTAACCAGGCGCTGACTGCGTTAAGGCCGCATATTGCCGCAGGGACCCCGTTGATCGGACTGGAGCCGAGTTGCGTGTCCGTGTTTCGCGACGAGATGACGAACTTATTGGGCGAGAATCAGGAAGCGCAGCAACTCAAACGGCAAACGTATCTGTTGAGCGAATTTCTGGTGCAGAAAGCGGACTACCGTCCGCCGCAACTCAAGCGCAAGGCGATCGTGCACGGACACTGCCATCACAAATCCATTTTGAAGTTCGACGCGGAGCAGGAATTGCTGGCGCGCACCGGCCTGGATTTCCAGGTGCTCGATTCCGGCTGCTGCGGTATGGCCGGATCTTTTGGTTTTGAAGCGGACAAGTACGAAGTATCGGCCCAAATCGGCGAGCGCGTCCTGTTGCCAGCGGTGCGCCAGGCCGGACCGGAAACTCTCATCATTGCCGATGGCTTCAGTTGCTTCCAGCAAATCGAGCAACTCGCGGGACGCAGAGCGCTGCACATCGCTGAGGTCTTGCAGATGGCCATCGAGCCGCAGCAGGGCGCGTAATAGATTCTGGAAACGCGCAAAATTTAAATGGTCGGCTGTTTCTTCTGATTTTTGTGGCGCAGGGTAGCTGAATCCGCGTCTCTTGTTTATAATCATACGTTTCTGTTAGCGACGCTGCGATTCCTTGTTGGCTCTTGGGGGGCTGCTGAATCGCGGAGGCGCTACGCAAAACGTTTCCGCCGGCAATCATAGACCATGGCACAGATTTTTAATCGCAGTGCGAACACACTGGCGCGCGCCAGCATTCTCGGCGTAGTTCTTCTGTTGTCCGCGGTGGGTGCTGCGCTGATGGAGTTGCAGCGTTCGCCGTTCGTTACCGGGCAACACGTTGCTCCAGACCAGCCGGTGCCCTTCAGCCATCAGCACCACGTGGCCGGAGTCGGCTTGGACTGCCGCTACTGCCACACGTCCGTGGAGCAGTCGAGCTTTGCCGGGATCCCGCCGACCAAGACATGCATGAACTGTCACGCGCAAATCTGGACCAACGCCGCTCTGTTGGAGCCGGTGCGTTACAGCTTCCGCACTGGGGAATCGCTCAAGTGGACGCGGGTGCACGATCTTCCGGATTTTGTGTACTTCAATCACAGCATTCACGTGAACAAGGGCGTTGGCTGCCAAAGCTGCCACGGACACGTGGACCAGATGCCCCTGATGTATGCGGAGAATTCCCTGCAGATGGAGTGGTGCCTGAGCTGCCATCGCGAACCGGAGAAGTTCCTGCGGCCCCGGGACCAGGTTTTCAGCATGACATACGAGCAGCCGACTCCCGATCATCCTGTGGAAGTTGACGGCAAGAAATACTTTGCCCAGGCGGAACTGGGCTCGGTCCTGAGAGATAAATATCACCTGCGTACGGTGCGGGACATTACCAGTTGTTCCACGTGCCATCGGTAAACGGGAAAACAAGCAGAAGCGAATGTCTAAAAAGAGCGACTCAAATTCGAACCTGGTTCCGGTGAGCGAAATCAAGCCGGCGAAGCTGGAACTGGAAACAGTGCGGCAGAAGCTGGCAGAAGCCAGGGGCCCCAGGTACTGGCGCACGCTGGAAGAGCTTGGCGATCGGAAAGAGTTCGGCGAGCTGCTGGAGCGCGAGTTCCCGCGTCAGGCTTCCGAGTGGGTGGACCCGGTGACGCGGCGGAGCTTCCTTAAGCTGGCAGGCGCGTCCATGGCTCTGGCCGGACTCGCAGGCTGCACCAAGCAGCCGATGGAAGAGATCCTGCCGTACGTTCGCCAGCCGGAAGAGTTGGTACCGGGCAAGCCGGTGTTTTACGCAACGGCCATGCCGTTCGCCGGATACGCGCTGCCGCTGCTTGTGGAAACCCACGAATTTCGCCCAACGAAGATTGAAGGCAATCCACAACACCCGGCCAGCCTGGGTGCAACGGACATCTTTGCCCAGGCTTCGATCTTGAACCTTTACGATCCTGACCGCTCCACTACCGTCACGTACATGAACGAGCTCAGCACGTGGGGCAACTTCCTGGTCGCGGTGCGCAAGAAAGATGGCGTTCTCGATGCTCAGAAGAAGGCGCAAGGCGCTGGACTGCGCTTCCTGAGCGGTTCGACGACGTCCCCGACTTTTGCTGCGCAGATGAAAGCGCTCTTGCAGCGATTTCCGCAAGCCAAGTGGTATAGATACGATCCGGTCCATCGCGACGCAGCGCGCGCGGGAAGCAAGCTGGCTTTTGGCGGCTACTACGACGCCATTTACAAGTTTGACGCTGCTGACGTTGTGGTTTCGCTCGATGCGGACTTTCTTTCCGGTGCGTGGTTCCCCGGGTTTGTGCGCTATGCCCGCGATTTCATGTCCCGCCGCAAGTTGACCGGCAAGGACAAAGAAATGAACCGCTTGTACATGGCGGAGAGCTCCCCGACCACAACCGGCGCCAAGGCGGACAACAAGCTGCCGGCGCGCTCGTCGGAAGTCGAGAGCATCGCTCGGGCGCTGGCCGCCAAGGTTGGTGTTTCAGGCGCGGGCGCGGCAAACCTTACGGCCGATCAGCAAAAATGGGTTGATGCGGCAGCAGCAGATCTGGCGAAACATCACGGAAAATGCCTGATTGTTCCTGGGGTGTTCCAGTCGCCGGCGGTCCACGCTTTGGCCCACGCGATGAACGCCGTGCTCGGCAACTCTGGCCAGACGGTGAAGTACATTGATCCCGTCGAGGCTGATCCCGTCGAGCACGGCCAGTCTTTCCAGCAATTAGTGGACGAGATGAACGCCGGCAAGGTCGACGCGCTGGTGATGATCGGCGGCAATCCTGTTTATGACGCTCCCGCAGGCATCGACTTCGCCAAGTCGCTGGACAAAGTCAATACGAACATCCATCTGTCGCTCTATAAGAACGAGACCACCGAGCACTGCGAATGGCACATTCCCGCGGCGCACTACCTTGAGTCCTGGAGTGACGCGCGCGCGTATGACGGCACGGTGACCATCATCCAGCCAATGATTCTGCCGCTGTATGACGGCAAGAGCGAACACGAGCTGCTGGCCGCGTTCAGTGACAATCCAGCGGCAAGCGGCTATGAGTTGGTACGGAGTTACTGGCAGTCGCAACATGCGGGCGCCGATTTCGAAATGTGGTGGAAGCGCTCGGTCCATGATGGCCAGATCGCTGGCACAACCTCAGCCAGCCGCTCGGTTACAGCCAAGCTCGGCGCACTGCCAGCACCTGCCGCGCTGGGTGCGGACGAGATTGAAGTCATCTTCCGCCCCGACCCGACCATCTACGATGGCAGCTTCATCAACAACTCCTGGTTGCAGGAAACGCCGAAACCGCTGACCCGCGTCACGTGGGACAACGTGGCCATGATCTCTCCGGCCATGGCCCAGCGCATGGGATTCAATCTGCTGGACGACAACAACGACCACCAGTCCGACGCGCAGAACGTCATCGAAATCGAGTTTCAGGGAAGAAAAGTCCGGGCCCCGTTCTGGCCGCAGCCCGGACATCCGGACAAGGCAGTCACGCTGTTTCTTGGCTACGCACAAGAGAAGGCCGGGCGCGTAGGCGGCAAGGATGATGATCCTGACGAAGAGACCGGCAAACTGAGAGGCTACAACGCTTATTCCGTCCGCCCCAGTTCCAATCCTTACTTCGGCGGTGGAGGTAAAATCAGCGCCGTCCCGGGCCAATACGTAAAGTTGGGCGTGACCCAGGGCCATTTCAAGATGGAAGAGCGTGAGCCGGTGAAGGTGGCCACGCTCGAAGAATTCCTCAAAAATACGAACTTCGCCCACGCGCACAAAGAAGAAGAACCGCAGGACACCGACAAAAAGGCTGAGTCGCTCTACCCCCCATATAAGGATTCAGAAAGCTTTTACAAAGATTACGCCTGGGGCATGACCATTGATCTGAACTCCTGTATCGGGTGTCAGGCATGCGCGGTAGCTTGTCAGGCAGAGAACAATATTTCCACGGTCGGCAAATACCAGGTGCGGCGCGGACGTGAGATGCAGTGGATCCGCATTGACAACTACTACGAGGGTGACGCCGCCAACCCCAACGTTTACTTCCAGCCCGTACCCTGCATGCAGTGCGAAAACGCGCCTTGCGAACCAGTCTGCCCGGTGGGCGCTACTACGCACTCGACCGAAGGGCTGAATGACATGGTGTACAACCGCTGCGTGGGCACGCGATATTGTTCCAATAACTGCCCGTATAAGGTACGCCGGTTTAACTTCCTTCTCTTCGCAGATTTTGAGACGCCGAGCCTGAAGATGATGCGCAACCCGGACGTCACCGTCCGGAGCCGTGGAATCATGGAAAAGTGCACGTACTGCGTGCAGCGCATCAGTGAAGCGCGTATTGCGTCCGAGAAAGAAGACCGCAAGATCAAGGACGGCGAAATTGTTACCGCATGCCAGCAGGTTTGTCCCACGGAAGCCATTGTTTTCGGCGACATCAACGACCCGAACAGCCGGGTCGCCAGGTTGAAGGCGGATTCGCGCAATTATGCGCTGCTGGCTGAATTGAATACGCGTCCGCGCACGACGTACATTGCGGCGGTCGAGAACCCTAACCCGGAATTGAAGCCTCCTGCGGAGAAGGCATAATAAATGGAAGGACCCGATCAACTACCGCCCAAAGGTATAAGGCCGCCCATCATCGGGCCGGGCCACAACTTTGGCACCCTGACTGACCGGATCGCCGGCATTGTGCTCACCAAGCACACGCCGGTGTTCTGGTTTGCTGTCGTCGGCCTGGCCTTGATGATCTTTGGCATGCTGAACACGGCCGTTGCCTATCTATTTGCACGGGGCACCGGGATCTGGGGCATCAACATTCCAGTAGGGTGGGGCTTTGCGATTGTCAACTTTGTGTGGTGGATCGGTATCGGCCATGCCGGCACGCTGATCTCGGCGATTCTGTTGCTCTTCAAGCAAACGTGGCGCACTTCGATCAACCGCTTTGCCGAAGCCATGACCATCTTCGCCGTCATGCAAGCCGGCTTGTTCCCGCTGATCCACACCGGACGTCCCTGGCTCGCGGTCTACTGGCTTTTCCCGTATCCCAACAGCATGGGCGTATGGCCCCAGTTCCGCAGCCCGCTGATCTGGGACGTGTTCGCGGTGTCCACGTACTTTACGGTGTCATTCCTCTTCTGGGGCATTGGACTCATCCCCGACTTTGCCAGCCTGCGCGATTCCGCCAAGAGTTTGGCCGTTCGCCGCATTTATGGTCTTTTCGCCATGGGCTGGCGCGGTTCCGCGCGCCACTGGAACCGCTATGAGACGGCCTATATGTTACTGGCTGGACTGGCAACGCCCCTGGTGCTTTCAGTGCACAGCGTCGTCAGCCTGGACTTTGCCGTGTCGGTTGTTCCCGGCTGGCATACTACGTTCTTTCCGCCGTATTTCGTTGCCGGCGCCATCTACTCCGGATTTGCCATGGTGCTGCTCCTGGCAATTCCGTTTCGATATTTATACGGCATGCAGGATTTCATTACCCTCCGTCACCTGCAGAACGCCGCCAAGGTCATGCTGGCCACGGGAATGATTGTGGCCTACGCCTACGGCTTGGAAATGTTCATGGGTTGGTACAGTCACGACAAGTACGAATTGGCCATGGTGCACAACCGCCTGCACGGGCCGTACGCGCCTTACTATTTCATGCTGATAGTCTGCAATATCCTGATTCCGCAGTCGCTCTGGCTGAACAAGGTCCGTTCCACGCCCTGGATGCTGTTCATTGTGGCCTGCGTGGTCAACGCCGGCATGTGGCTGGAGCGCTTCGTGATTGTCGTCATGAGCCTGCAGCGCGACTTTCTGCCCAGCTCGTGGGGCATGTACTGGTTCACCAAATGGGACGTAATGATCCTGGTCGGCACCATGGGCTTCTTCACATTGCTCTTCTTCTTGTTCATACGTTTCATGCCTGCGATCTCGATTTCCGAAATGCGCATGCTTCTGCCGCAGGCCAAGGTAAAAGAATGAGGGAAACACCTATTTACGGACTGATGGCGGAGTTTGATAACCCCACGGACCTGGTGCACGCCGCCAAGGCCGCCTATGACGCCGGCTATCGCAAGATGGATACCTACACGCCGTATCCGCTGGAAGAAGCCGCGGAAGCTGTGGGCGCGCACCACAACCGCGTGCCTTTGATCACGCTGGTCGGCGCCATGCTGGGAATGATCGGCGGATATTCCCTGGAGTACTGGGTATCGGCCGTGAACTATCCCATCAACGTCGGCGGCAAGCCGTTCCATTCCTGGCCCGCATTTATTCCCGTGACTTTTGAATGCGCTGTGCTGGGCGCTTCGTTGGCCGCGGTCATTGGCATGCTAGCGCTCAATGGCCTGCCGCAACCGTATCATCCGGTGTTCAACGTGCCGGCTTTTGCCCGTGCCAGCCGCGACCACTTCTTCCTGTGCATTGAAGCGCAGGACCCGAAATTCCGCATGGATGATACCCGACGCTTTTTGCTGACCTTTCATCCCGAAGATGTCGCGGAGGTGCCGCATTAATCGCCCGGCACAAATCCGCGCTGCTTTACTCGTGCTGGCCGCTGTAGTTCTGGGTGCGGCCGGTTGCCGCCAGGACATGCAGGACCAGCCCAAATACATTCCTTTGCGGGGAAGTGAGTTTTTCCCAGACCATCGTTCTGCGCGCGACCCCATTTACGGGACAGTGCCCTGGTCGAAAGATCCGCTGAACGAAAACACCTACTTCTATACCGGCAAACATGGGGACACCTACGGCAACGATCTTCCGTTCCAATTCAACCGTGGCGTGCTGGAACGCGGGCAGCAGCGCTACAAAATCTATTGCACTCCTTGCCACTCGCTGGTTGGCGATGGCCGGGGAATGGTCGTGCTGCGCGGCTACAAACAGCCTCCGTCATTTCACGAGCCGCGCCTGCGAAATGCGCCCCTGGGATACTACTTTGACGTGATGAGCAACGGTCTGGCAGCCATGCCGGACTACGCTTCCCAGATCAAACCGGAAGACCGCTGGGCGATTGCCGCCTATATCCGCGCATTGCAGTTGAGCCAGAATGCAACGGTTGCCGACCTGACGAAAGAGGACAAAGACCAGCTCGGCAAGCCATCAAAACAGGAGATCGTCATCCCGGATTCTTCGCAGAAACTTGAAGTCACGCCCTCCAACCCGCCGCAGGGAGGGAAGCAATGAGCCAGACTGCGGTGCGCGTTACTCCGGCTGATTTCGCTCCTCCCGCCAGCATCGTCAGGATGCGCAATAATGCGGCGACCGTAGCGGTGATCTTTTCCGTGCTCGCGATTATCGGAGCATTTAACAAGGAAGAACTATTTCTGCGTTCCTGGCTGATGGCCTTTATGTTCTGGCTGGGGCTGACGCTCGGCTCCCTGGTCCTGCTCATGCTGCAGTACGTCAGCGGCGGAAACTGGGGGCGGCTGGGGCGCCGCATCTGGGAAGCAGCGGCGTGGAATATACCGCTCATGTTTGTGTTTTGGCTGCCCATCGCATTTGAAGTGAAGAAGATTTATCGCTGGGCCGCGATGTCCGGCGGCGATGCGGCAAGCACCCTGGGTGCCGAGAAAGTCCATTTCTATCTCAACATCTCGGGTTTCTGGATTCGCGGCGGGATTTATTTCGCTGGCTGGTTTCTTCTCTACCTCTTCCTGATGAATTGGTCAAAGAAAGAAGAAGCAGGGCAAACCACTCCTCAAAAATTTGTACGTGTACAGAACGTCAGCGGCTTTGGCATTGTCTTCTACGCGGCAGCCATTACCTTCGCCTCCATTGACTGGACCATGTCCCTGTATCCGGAGTGGTGGTCCACCGTCTGGGGCATGCTGACCATGGTCGGCCAGGTTCTGACGACGCTTTGTTTCACCATCTGCCTGCTGGTCAGGCTGGCGCAGACGGAACCGGTGAACCGTGTCTTTAAGACCGACCATCTGCATGATTTCGGCAAGCTGATGTTTGCCTTTGTCGTGCTGTGGGCGTATCTCTCGTTCTCACAGTGGTTGATCATCTGGTCCGGCAACATGTTGTCCGAGATCAAGTGGTACCTGATGCGGCTGGCCAACGGCTGGCAATATTTTGGCACCGCGCTGATCTTTGTCCACTTTGTATTCCCGTTTGCGCTGCTGCTTTCGCGCAACCTCAAGCGCCATGGTCGCCGCGTCGTCATGATTGCGCTTCTGGTGCTGTTCATGCGACTGGTGGACCTGTTCTGGATTACTGCCCCGAACTTTTATCCCGGCACGGGCAGCGGTCTCACCAACTTCGGTCTGATAGACGCCGCAATGTACGCTGTGTGCCCGATTGCCATGGGCGGAATCTGGCTGTTCTGTTTCTATTGGCGACTGGGCAAGCGTTCCCTGATGCCAGTGAACGATCCCGGCTTTGCCGAAATGATGGAAGCGAAACATGGATAATCTTCATCCTCAATCCGGTGCGCACGCGAATGAAGGCCACGAAGAGAGCGACCTTAATATTCGCGGCATAGTCATATTTGCCCTGATCCTGGTCATTTGCGGCGTGGGTGCCTTCGTGGGCTCGTACTTCTTCTTTATCGAACTGGAGAAGTCGGAAGAGAGGGGCTGGTTCGCCAAGCTAATGTGGGGCCAGGAGAGTCAGTATTACAAACCGCTCACGCCCATGGAGCAGAAAGTCGAAAACGAACGCTCTGCTCCGCCCCATGCCAAGGCGCCTGAGACCACGGAAGGCCTGAGGCCCGCGCCGGACTGGTACGGACGCGGCAAAGCCGAAGAACGCATCCACCGGACTTTCATCACAGGGCCCCGTTTGCAGTATGACGATGCCCACGACGTGGACATCTTCGTCCGATCGGAAGAAGCCTGGTTGCAGGACACCGGCAAAGATGCGGAAGGCAACACTCACATTCCCATCGATCATGCGATGGACCGGCTGGTACAAACCGGGCTTCCGGCGGTTACCGGAACATTCTCGACCGCCAAACCGCAGATGCCAGCTCCGCTGCCCACGGTATGGCAGGAAGTGCCTGCCGGTGGCCCCCAACCGCGTAAGCCTAATGGAGGAGCGAGTCGTTGATTCGTATTGCCCCAATTCGGAAGCTGCTCGCGACCTTGGCCATCGTCGCTTGGGCCGTCGTTTCCGTGCTCGGGCAAGCTGGCGCGCCCAAAATGGACATTGGGCAATCGTCCGCCGCTTCCAACCAGAAGGTGTCGATCCTGGACCAGGTAGGGATTGATCAGCACTTGAACGAGCAAATCCCTCTGGACCTGCAGTTCACGGACGAGTACGGCCACGCCGTCCAGCTAAAGCAGTATTTCGGCACAAGGCCCGTGCTGTTGACCATGGTCTATTACTCATGCCCCATGCTCTGCTCGCAGGTGCTAAACGGGCTGGATTCCGCTCTCAACGTGCTGAAGTTCAATATAGGCCGGGACTTTGACATTGTTACTGTCAGCATTGATCCGCGTGACACACCTCAGACCGCGGCTGACAGCAAGAAGAAGTTTATACAGCGCTATCGCCGGCCGGGTTCGGAACAAGGCTGGCACTTCCTGACCGGCAAGGAAGACCAGATTAAGAAGCTCGCTGCTGCTGTCGGGTTCCGCTATGCCTGGGACCCGGAGATCCAGCAGTACGCCCATGCGAGCGGAGTAATGCTGCTGACGCCGGACGGACGCCTGGCCCGGTACTACTACGGAATTGAATATGCCCCGCGAGATCTCCAGCTGGGAATTGTGGAGGCTTCGCATGGCAGAGTCGGAAACCTTGTGGACCAGGTTCTGCTTTACTGCTACCACTACGATCCGGCCAAGGGAAAATACGGTGCGGTGGTTTTTAACATTTTGAGGATGAGTGCCCTGGCTACGGTGCTGGTGCTCGGCGGATTCATGTTTGTCATGCTCCGCCGCGACCACTCGCGCCGCCGCCGGGCCGTTTAACTAGGACAGCCGAATAGATGCAATCCAATTTGCCATTGTTTCCGCAGCAGGCCTCGACCGTTGCCGCACAGGTAGACTGGCTCTACCTGTTTCTGGTGGCGATCACGGCCTTCTTCTCGCTGCTTGTCGCCGCTCTGATTCTTTTCTTTATCGTCAAGTACAGGAAGACGCCTGGGCGCGAGGCGGAGCAGATCCATGGCTCCACCCTGCTGGAGATCGTTTGGACCGTCATCCCGCTGGGCCTCTCCATGGCCATCTTTGTCTGGGCCGCAATCATTTACTTCCACTTGCAACGCCCGCCCGCCAACGCACTTGAAGTTTACGGCGTAGCCAAACAGTGGATGTGGAAATTCGAGCAATCCGGAGGACAGCGGGAAATCAACGCGCTCCATGTCCCCGTGGGACGGCCGGTCAAAATCACTTTGATTTCTCAGGACGTGATCCATAGTTTCTTTGTGCCGGCATTCCGCGTGAAACAAGACGTCCTGCCGAACCGTTACACGATCGTATGGTTTCAGGCCACGGAGCCGGGCGCGTATCACCTGTTCTGCACCCAGTATTGCGGGACCAAGCACTCGGCCATGATTGGGGAAGTGGTGGCCATGAAGCCGGAAGATTTTGAGGCCTGGCTGACCAGCGGTAAAGCGGAAGGCTCGCTGGCCGCCCAGGGAGAAAAGGAATTTCAGCAACTGGGCTGCGTTACTTGCCATCGCGCGGACTCCGGCGCGCGCGGACCAAACCTGATGGGCCTCTATGGCCGGCCAGTCCGGCTGACCGACGGCCGCACCGTGGTCGCCGACGATAATTACATTCGTGAATCCATCCTGGTCCCCAATGCGAAAGTCGTTTCCGGCTTTCAGCCCATCATGCCGACCTTCCAGGGCATGATCAGCGAAGAAGAACTGATCCAGCTGACGGACTACATCAAGCACATGGGAGAACAACAAGGCGAGCCGCTCAATAACCGCAGCACGCCAACCCAGATTCGCGACAGCGAAGTCACCCATATCCAGGAACGAATGAAGCAGGAGAGCAAAGAGCCTCAGAAACCAGGGAAGAAAAAATGAGTAGCGCCAACGAAAACGTAATGCCGGAAAAGCATTACCTGAATGACAACTACGGAATCCGGTCCTGGCTGCTGACCAAGGACCACAAGCGGATCGCGGTCCTCTATTTGCTCACGATCACGTTTTTCTTCTTCCTGGGCGGCTTGTTCGCCTCCTTGATCCGCCTAGAGTTGCTGACCCCGCAGGGTGATCTGTTCCAGTCGGACACTTATAACAAGCTCTTCACCGAGCACGGCGTCAACATGATCTTCTTTTTCCTGATACCGTCCGTGCCCGCTGTACTTGGCAATTTCCTGGTGCCCTTGATGGTCGGGGCCAAGGATCTGGCCTTCCCAAAGATCAATCTGGCCAGTTGGTACATCTTCATCGTGGGTGCGGGATTCGCGCTTGCGGCCCTGGTGAGCGGCGGCGTGGACACGGGTTGGACTTTCTATACTCCGCTCAGCTCCGGCTTCGTTCGGACCCCGGTGATCGCCATGGGAGTCGGTATTTTGATTGCCGGCTTTGCTTCCATCTTTACCGGATTGAATTTTATCGTCACCGTGCACCGCATGCGCGCGCCCGGACTCACCTGGGGCCGGCTGCCGCTCTTCGTGTGGGCCAACTACGCGGCCAGCCTGATCATGGTGCTGGGTACGCCGGTCATCGCCATTACGCTGATCCTGCTGGTACTGGAACGCG
>Ga0210407_10001175_pt1 | contig 25348 bp, 19 predicted proteins | sample IncBWC27MmetaG_FD_150860 | JGI IMG/M metagenome (GOLD analysis project Ga0210407, IMG submission 150860) | Forest soil microbial communities from Barre Woods Harvard Forest LTER site, Petersham, Massachusetts, United States - Inc-BW-C-27-M | ecosystem: Environmental > Terrestrial > Soil >... | reverse complement strand
CAGTTCGTTCAGCGCCAGGCCGAATTTGTCGCGTTCACCATAGCCCAGCCAGCAAATCCGCGACGGCAGTCCCTGAAACTTCACGCGTTTCTGAGCCAGCTGGATCCAGCGGGTGAGGTGCTGGTCGTGGGGAAACTTTCGAGAACGAGTTGGTCTGTCCTGGCGATGTCCGACGCTTCGCCGGAAAGCGCCGCCCAGCGGAACGGCCCTTTACCTTCGCAAAAAAGTGGCCGGATGTAGGCCGGCACAAATCCCGGGAAGTCGTAGGCATTCTTGACGCCTTGTTCGAACGCAAACGTTCGAATGTTGTTGCCGTAGTCAAACGTGACCGCACCGAGCTTCTGCAAATCGAGCATGCCCCGGACATGCTGCGCCATCGCGGCAAGCGCATGTTTCCGATACTCCTGCGGATCTGTTTTGCGCAGCTCCAGCGCGGCTTCGAGCGACATGCCATTCGGCACGTAGCCGTCAATAGGGTCGTGCGCGCTGGTCTGGTCCGTCAAAAGATCCGGCACGACGCCGCGCTTGGCCAGTTCCGGAATCAAGTCGGCGCAGTTACCCACCAGCCCGACCGAAGCAGCTTCTCGCTTGCGGACTGCGTTTTTCAGGATACGCAGCGCCTCGTCGAGATTCGTCACCAGGACATCGCAGTAGCCGCCCTTCACCCGCCGCTTAATGCGTTCCGGGTCGACGTCGATGCCCAGAAACGCCGCGCCGTTCATCGTCGCGGCAAGCGGCTGCGCGCCACCCATGCCGCCCATGCCGCCGGTCACAACCAGTCGGCCCGCCAGGTCACCGCCAAAATGTTTTCGCGCCGCGGCAGCAAATGTTTCGTACGTCCCCTGCAAAATTCCCTGCGTGCCGATATAGATCCAGCTACCCGCGGTCATCTGGCCGTACATCATCAGCCCGGCGCGGTCCAGCTCGTGGAAGTGTTCCCAATTATTCCAGTGGCCGGTCAAATTGGAATTGCAGAGAAGGACGCGCGGCGCATAGTCATGCGTTCGGAAAACGGCGACGGGCTTGCCCGACTGCACTAAGAGCGTTTCGTCGGACTCCAGCGCTTTGAGCGACCGCACAATCGCGTGAAAACATTCCCAATTGCGCGCCGCTTTGCCGGTACCGCCGTACACCACCAAATCTTCCGGCTTCTCGGCAACCTGCGGATCCAGATTGTTCATCAACATGCGCAGAGCCGCTTCCTGCTGCCACCCTTTCGAGGAAAGCGTCGTGCCCCGCGCAGCGCGAAAGGGGCCTTTCGGCAAGGAACTGTCGGCTACTGCTCCGGAAAGCGTCGTGCTCATGAAGGAACTCCGCGGTTCATCTTAACGCAGGGCCGCTTTCCGTACCACACCGGCCGGCGGCGATGGCTTGGTACAGTACTGGAGTTGGATTGCGCGCCGAAATGGCCTAGGGTAAAGTCAGGAGTCCAGATGAACTACGGCACGCTTCCCTCCCGATTGCTGAACGTCGTCGACTCCCTGTCGAATCCCCGGGCGCAGATGTTCCGTGGCGCCGATGGATGGAAGCCGATCTCATCCGAAGAACTCTTGCGGCGCGTCGCCGGGCTGGCCTCAGCGTTTGTCGAACTGGGCGTGAAGCCGGGAGACCGCGTCGGCCTTTTTGCTGCCAACCGCCCGGAGTGGCACACCGCCGATTTCGCCATCACGGGCGTGGGAGGCGTCACCGTTCCCATCTATTTCAACGAATCGCCCGAACGCATCACCTACATCCTGAAGCATTGTGGCGCGAAATTCGTTTTCGCCGCCGGTGCCGCGCAGCTGCACAAGCTGGAGGCCGCACGAGGGCAGCTCCCGGAGTTGCAGCAAATCGTGTTTGCCGATTGTGGTCCAGACCTGCCAGGGGATGGCCTCCGCTACGAAACACTGATTGCTGCCGCCGGCGGTGCCGATGTCGCGTCCTACCGCATGCGTGTCTCGCAGGTCCTGCCCGGCCAGCTGGCCTCGATCATTTACACCTCGGGCACCACCGGGGAGCCCAAGGGCGTCATGCTCACGCACACGAACTTTTGTTCGAACGTCACGGATTCCTGCGCCAACGTCAAATTCGAATCGAAGAATGACATTGCTATTTCGTTCCTTCCGCTTGCGCACGTTTATGGGCGCACTCTCGACTACGTCCATCTTTTTCACGGCGTGACCATTGCTTACGTCGAGGCGGTCGAGCAAGTTGCCCAGGCACTGCTCGAAATTCAGCCCACCCTGCTGGCAGCCGTCCCGCGGGTGTTCGAGAAAATTTACACTCGAGTGATCGAGCAGGGCAGCAAACAGAGCGGTTACAGACGAAAGGCATTTGACTGGGCCATGGAAGTCGCGAGCCGTTCGGCATTGTGGCGCTCCGGCGAACGGAACGCCAATCCGCAGGTAAAGCTTGCCTGGGGACTCGCCGACAAGCTGGTCTACTCGAAGATCCGAGAGGGAACTGGCGGAAAGCTACGCCTCGTTTTTTCCGGAGGTGCGCCGTTGGCAAAAGAACTTGCCGAGTTTTTCTGGGCCGTGGGTGTCCCGATCTACCAGGGCTACGGCCTGACGGAAACCGCCCCGGTTCTGACATCCAACTATCCTCAAAACAGAATGGGCAGCTCCGGCAAGCCTATCCCCAACGTCGAGCTTCGCATCGCGGAAGACGGCGAAATCCTGGCCAAGGGCCCTTGCGTCATGCAGGGTTACTACAAAAGTCCGGAAGCCACGCGAGAAGTGCTGAGCGCGGACGGTTGGTTTAGCACCGGTGACATCGGCTATCTCGACAAGGACAACTATCTATTCATCACCGACCGCAAGAAGGACCTCATTAAAACCGCGGCGGGAAAATTCGTCGCGCCGCAACCGATCGAAAACGCCTTAAAGACCAGCCCATTCATCCTGAATGCCATGGTTGTAGGCGACAAACGAAAATTCATTTCGGCGCTCATCGTGCCGAATCCCATAACCGTCGGGGCCAAAGCCGCCGAACAGGGCATCAAGTTTTCTTCGAACAAGGAAATGGCTGCGCATCCCTTGGTGCGCTCGCTCATCGAAGGCGAAGTGCAGCGCTTGACCGCGAACCTCGCGCAATACGAAACCATTAAGCGCTTTGCACTCCTGCCGGAAGACTTCACGTTTGACAACGGCGGCCTTACGTTTACGCTGAAGCTTCGCCGCCGGGTCGTGGAACAGCAGTTTCACGACGTCATCGAGCGGCTCTATGCCGACGTCTCCGAGCCTCGCCCGATTTTGCAGGATTAATCCGAACTATCGGCAGCACCTTCTGCGGCCGCTCGGAATCCAGAGGCCGTTTCTGGCGGCCGCGCGGGACCTTAGATCGGTTTTCCATCCGCGTCGAGGAGATGAATCTCTCCGAGTCCCAGCTCTCGAATCCCGGCCTCGATTTTCGCGCGATCGCCGACAATCACCCAGATCAAATTATCCGGGTGCACGATGGCTTTTGCGCCTTCTTCGACGTCGCTGGTCTTTAACGCTCTCACCTTGCCCGCGTACGTTTCGTAATAGTCTTCCGGCAAGCCGAACTGCACCAGGTCATTGATCGATTGACCGACGGCGTCCGTCGTTTCGCGTGACCCAGGAAGACTTAACGTCTCGCTTGCCTGAATTTTTGAAAGCTCCTCCGCCGTGATCGGGTGGTCCGCCAGAATTCCACGGAATTCTTTGTTCATTTCCGCGAGGGACTCTTTCGTCTTGTCCGTCTCGACCGGCGCCAAGGCCAGGAACGGCCGTTGCGAGCGCGCACTCCAGAGAAAGCTCGTTGCGCCATAGGACCAGTGCTTGTCCTCGCGCAAATTCAGGTTCAGTCTCGACCCAAACATCCCGCCCAGCCCATCGTTGGCCGCCTCGATCGCAATCTCCAGAGGATTGGCCTCGGGCGGAGCAACGTCTCCGGCGATGATGATCGACTGCTGTGCGCCCGGCTTGTCCATGAGGTATACGACCGACTTCACCGGAAGCTGGACATTCTTGATATGTTTCTCCGGAACTTGCCCGGGCTTCCAATTTGCAAATAATTTTTCGAGTTTGGGTGTGATTTCAGCGAGCGTGGCGTCACCAGCGATCACCAGCGTCGCGTGGTTCGGTTTGAACCACTGCTGGTGAAATCTGACGAGATCCTCCCGGGTCAATTTTCCGACGCTCGCCGTTGTTCCGGAACCCGTCAGCGGGTTGCCATAAGCATGCCCCGCGCCATACAGCAGGCCAGGCAAAACGCGCAAGGCCATGGGCACCGGCGTATTCTTCTCGCGCTGAATCCCGGCAAGCGTAAGCTGCTGTTGCCGCTTGAAATCGTCCGCTGGAAAAACGGGGTTCAGAATGATATCGGCGAATAGCTCCAGCGAAGGATCGAGTTTCGATTTGAGAGCGGAAAGCTCGACGAAGGAAAGGTCGAGATTTGAGCCGGCTGCCAGTTGCGCTCCGAGAAGCGCCTGTTCATCGCTGATTTCCAGCGCCGTACGCGTCTTGGAGCCGCCCGTGAGTAGCGCCATGGTCATGCCCGCCGTTCCGGGCGAAGCCAACTGATCCGCGGCGTAACCCGCATCCACATTCAGCCAGAAATCCACCAGGGGAACTTCGTGCCGCTCGGCGAGAATCACTTTTAACCCGTTCGAAAGCGTGGCGTGCTGCAGCTTGGGCAGCTTCAACTCGGGCGGCGCGCCGATTTCCGGAGCCTTGGAGCGATCCACTCCGGCAGCTGTTTCTTTGAACTTCGGGAAGGGATGTACTTCGAGCACGTACACGCCATCGGATAGCCAGCGATTCGCGGCCGCCTTCAAGTCCTCCGCGGTGGCCGTCTCGACTCTCTGGAGAGAAATCTTGTAGGCGTCGGGGCTCCCCCGGAAAACCTGGCTCTGCGCCAACCGGTCTGATTTTCCGCCGAATCCGCCGATGCGCTCGATTCCTCGAACAAAGCGCGCTTCATGCTGCGCCCTTACGCGCCGAAGCTCCTCCGCCGTCGGTCCGTCCTTGAGGAACCGCGCGAGTTCTTCATCCAAGGCCTTTTCCACGGGGGCGAGGTCCTGGTCGGGCTGCGCGGTAGCCTGCACACGGAATTGCCCGGCGATTTCGTTCAAATCCACAAGCGCGCGCGCGTCGGTCGCGATTTGATCGTCGTACACCAAGCGCTTGTAGAAGCGCGAAGTTTTCCCCAGGGTCAAAACGTCGCTCACCATATCGAGATAATCGGCGTCCGCGCTGCCGTATTGCGGAATATTCCACACCTTGTAAATCCGCGCCTGAGGCACGCGGTCCTCGACGATTTGCCGGTGCGGGCCGCTCATTTTGGCAACCCAGACCTCTTGATGCGCCACGGGCGGCCCGGGGGGAATGTTCCCGAAATACTTTTCGACTTTCTCTTTCGCGGTTTTCGCGTCAATGTCTCCCGCAAGTACGATGGTCACGTTGGAAGGCCCGTAGTAGGTCCGGAACCATTCCTTGACGTCATCCATGGAGGCGGCGTTGAGATCGGCCATGTCTCCAATCACCGTCCACGAATAGGGATGCCCTGCGGGAAACGTGTTTTGGGTAATCAATTGCCGCGAGACGGCGTACGGCTGGTTTTCGCCCTGCCGCTTTTCGTTCTGCACCACGCCGCGCTGCAGATCGAGCGTCTTCTGATCGAGCGAGCCCAGCAGGAATCCCATGCGGTCGGACTCCATCCACAGCACGTAGTCCAGCGCCGAAGTCGGAACATTCTCAAAATAATTCGTGCGGTCATTGTTCGTGGTGCCATTCAAATCCGTCGCGCCGATTTTTTCCATGGCGTCGATGTAACGTCCCGGCGAGTGTTCGCTGCCACCGAACATCAAGTGTTCGAAAAGGTGCGCGAATCCCGTCTTGCCCGGCTTCTCGTTTTTCGAGCCCACGTGATACCAGGTATTAATGGCCACAATCGGCGCCTTATGATCCTCGTGCACAATGACCGTCAAGCCGTTGGTCAGCACAAATTTCTCGAACGGAATATCGATGTCCTTACTCTGCGCGCGTGCTCCCGCCCCGAAAAAAACAGCAAGCAATACGACCACCGCCGTTCTCATTCGCATTTCGCCCCCCCAGGGATTTCCGACCCCTAGACACACTCCCGCGGCAACGTTAGACGAAGGGAATCTTGAACCGTTACCAGCAAGAGGCCACCCCGTGCCACCGCGCCGCGCTATCAGTATCGAAAGTTTTCACTCGAAAGTCCATGTTTGGCCAAGACGCTCCCAGGTGCCTGATTCCCTCCGAGCGTGGTCGGATTTTTGTGGTTTCTTGTGAACCTCGTTCGGCATCTGTTGGCCGCCCGGCAGGATGCTCTTGCCGATTTGTCCCCAGGCCCGCGGAGCGCTAAGATCACTGTGGGGCTATCTAATGTCCGATGATCTGATCATAGCCGGCCGCGCCTTCAAATCCCGTTTGATCGTCGGCACAGGCAAGTACCGCAGCTTCCCGGAAATGGCTCGCGCCCATGTTGCGTCAGGCGCGGACATGGTGACCGTCGCCGTCCGCCGGGTGAATCTGGCTGACCGCTCCAAAGAATCGCTTCTTGACTACATTGATCGCAAAAAAATCTTCATCTTGCCCAATACGGCCGCGTGTTACTCCGCCGACGAAGCCATTCGCACCGCTCGGCTGGCCCGCGAAGTCGGGCTATCCAATTGGGTCAAACTGGAAGTCATCGGCGACCAGCAGACTCTTTTCCCCGATACGGAGCAGCTCATTGAAGCCACGCGCGTCCTGGTAAAAGAAGGCTTCGTGGTCCTCCCGTACACCAATGACGACCTGATCGCGGCCCGCAAACTCGTCCATGCCGGTGCCGCCGCCGTCATGCCCCTGGCAGCGCCGATTGGCTCCGGCCTCGGCATTCAGAATCCCGCCAACCTGCGCATCCTCCGCGAACGCATAACGGAAGTCCCCATGATTGTGGATGCGGGTGTAGGCACCGCCTCGGATGCTGCGGTCGCCATGGAATTGGGAGCCGACGGCGTCCTTATGAACACGGCCATCGCCGAAGCCGCCGACGCGGTCCTCATGGCCGAAGCGATGCGCGAAGCCGTTTCCGCCGGCCGCAAAGCCTGGCTCGCCGGCCGCATGCCCAAGCGTCTCTATGCCTCCGCTTCCAGCCCGCAGAGCGGCGTGGTCCGCTAATTTAGTTTTTGGGAGTCGCTGGGTTCTGCCGAGGCTTGGCTTCAGGTTCTTTGCTCATCTCAGCGATTTGTTGCTGAACATCCCGCGTCATCGCATCCATTCTCTGCCGCATCAGCGGCATCATGACTTGCATGGCCTCTGAGGTGATGGCCGGCATCTCCCGCAGGAGTTTTTGCCCGGTGGGACTCGAATAAAATGCTACGAGATGTTCGACGTCTCCTTTCGTAAGATGTTTCTGGTACACCGGCACCATGGCCTGAACTATTTCGTCCCAAGGAAATTTCTTCAGGTAGTCGTCAATCACCTTGTTCGAGCGCGCCTCAAAATCAGCGGGAAGCTTGTCCTTATCCCTCTCATACTGGTCGTGGATCATCTGATGCACCGGCTTCGTCATCGCATCAATCATCTTCAACATCATTTCCCGCGACTGCGTGACTTCGAGGTATCTCTGGATATCCTCCTTGGCGGCCGGTGAGTCCGCGGGATCCTGCCGCGCGAAACCGGTCGAGGAACCACAAAGGAGAACAATCGTAAGAAACACCAAGCGTTTCATGAGGAACCTCCAGCAACTTCCTTCGAGCGTAACTTAGGCGAGCCCCCGCGAACAACAACAACCTGCAGATTCGCGCACCGCGCTTCGGTCGGAAGCTAAGTTCAGGAAGGTAATTCGATCTGTGCCATTCATGGACTTCCAGAAGTTTTAGCCAGATCGTCGAAGCAGCTAGGCTTGCGCCGCTTTTCTGGCCTGTTCGGCATCGTAGCTCTCGCCGTAAATCGAAGGCACCTTCGCTCCCATACATCGCAAGTAGGAGCTCAGCTGCCCGCGATGATGAATGGTGTGGTGCACTCCGATCATCAAAAACATCACCGCCGGACGCTCGAACATCCCGCGAAAATCCACCTTCTTCATCAACTGTTCGCTCGTCAATTTCCCTAGCGCTTCGAGCCTCTGGGCGTAATTTTCGGAATACCAAGCCGCAATCTCCGCCGGAGTCTTGGGCTCCGGAGGAAGAACTGCTCCCGTGTTGAACTGCCCCGTAATCACCGCATCCGCAAACCGGATATCCGCGGCCGCGATGTGTTTCACCAATTCCAGGGCGCTCTTCGATACCGCGTCCGGCCGGTACTCCGCCTTATCGGCGGGCACCGCCTCGATCACTTTCTTCGTCAGTTGGCTCTCACTCTTCACCGCCGGAAGGTACACTCCATGCAGCAAAAACGTCGCGTTTTCCGCAGTCATCTCTTTCATCTTTTCCGCCTTTCTCCTAACGATCAGGTTTGACCCCGGGCCGTGCTCTGTTGGATGCCGCGATTTGTCTAGGGTTTCATCGCGCACGCTGCACTCCCTGCAGTGCCTTTCTCGTACCGTATACGCAGCGCCACCTGGCCGTACGGTCAGGATATCGCCAGCACACGCTGGCGCCGCTCCATCGGCGAGGAATGGCCGCACCTTCCTCATACTTAGAGAAACGGAAGGTAGTCGATTCCCATGCATCTCACGTTTGCCAAAAGAGTTTCGGAGTGCCCGGTCTGCGAGAGCAGTTCTGTGCGGAGATCTAGAAGAACAGGTTTCGTCGAGCGCATCTGGTTCCGCTTGGCGTTCGTTTGGCCCTATCGCTGCGACGACTGCGACTCCCGCTTCTGGGGCTTCCAGCGCTCCTCTCAGGTTCCGGACAGCTCCCCGGTCTGGCCTACTTGGGCTTTGTGGGTCCCCCCGCCGTTCTCCACCCTCATCCCGTGCGGAACAAGAAGTGCCAGGCCACATCCACTAGCGCATGCACAAGTGCTGAGGCAAAAATCGACCCCGTCTGCCTCCAAGTCCACCCGTAAAAAATCCCTGCGATCGATGCCAGAATGACGTACCGCCAATTCGGAAATCCGAGGTTGGTAATATGCGAAAACCCAAACACCACGGACGCCGTCCAGCACCCCACCCAATCGTTCTTCGACGACTGTGCTAGCATATTCTGCAGCAGGCCCCGAAATAGAAACTCTTCCGGCCAAGCGGTAAAAAAGAAAATCCCCAGCGACGTGAATAGCAGAGAACCCCAGGCATGCCACTGCGGCGCGAACGCCAGGAAGTGCATGGCCATCCCTAGCGGAATAGCAATACAGCCGAACCCGAGAAAGCTTCCCAGAACGAAGAATCCCCAATGCCGTCCCCAGCCAATCGAATAGCCGATCCCATCCACGCGTCGCAGCAAAACGAACACCGCCAGCGCCACATGCAACGCCAGCAGCACGGTGAACACATAAGCAAGCCGCCCGCTCGGATAGGGCCACAGCCAGCGCGACGGGCCAAACTTCACCGCCACCCAAATGCCCGCAAGGGTCAAAAAATCCTGCCACGTTCCGCCCGGTTTCCGCTCGGCCGAGGTGGCCAGCGCCATCGGCACAAAAACAAAACATCCCGCCGCCCCAGCCCGCGCAAGCGTAAAAGTATTTGTCCCCAGCCCGTAAATCAGGTATGCAAGGAACGCGGCGGCGCCCAATGCGATGCCTCCGCCCGGACCGCGGCGCGCCCGAAGCGTACCAGCAACGCCGCGCGCAGCAAAAAGCAGCATCACCAGGAAGAAGAACGCAAATACCGTCAACGTGGCCGCAAAGTCGCGGCCGCCATAACCTTGCCAGGCGGCGTACAGCGCTCCGGTAAGGCACAGCCCGGCCCACCAGCCGAGCATGGGTAGCACACCGAGTTGGCGAGTCGCTGGCAAATTGGCTGCTCGACATTCAAAAAGAAAGAGAAGATTGTAGCGCACACCCATGGCATCCCAAATCCAGCAGAAGCTTCTGCCAAACAGCGCGCGCCGCTATGAAGCAAACGTTCACCCCGCGCCGCGCGAATCATGAAACGCCTCGCCTACATCGACTGGATGCGCGGCCTGGCTTGTGTCCTGATGTTCCAAACGCACTGTTACGACTCTTGGCTCAATCCCGAAGCACGCAAGTCCGCCGTCCTCGTCTGGTCGCAACTCCTCGGCACGCTCCCCGCCCCGCTCTTCATCTTTCTCTCCGGCATTTCCTTCGCGCTAGTAACGGAACGTCTCCGTGCGAAAGGCGCCACTGCAGCCGAAATCGCCAAGACCACGATCCGCCGTGGCGCGGAAATTTTCGTCCTTGGCCTGCTCTTCCGCATCCAGGAATACGCCCTCGGCTACCGCTGGTCCCCGTGGACCGATCTCTTCCGCGTCGATGTCCTAAACATTCTAGGCCTCTCGATGATGCTGATGGGCGTCCTCTGCTGGCTCAGCGCTGAGCACCGCCCCACAAGCGCCTCCGCGCTTCCACAATCCTCGAGAACCTCTAGAATCCGCGGAATCTTCGCCAGCCTGGTCGCCGCAACCGCGATAGCCCTGGCCACTCCGCCCCTCTGGACGACCCATCGCCCCCGCCATCTTCCCTGGCCCCTCGAGTCCTACATCAATGGCGTCCACGTCTTCGGCAATCCGCAACCTTGGCTCTTCCCGATCTTCCCCTGGTCGGCGTTCGCATTCCTAGGTCTGGCCGTCGGCTTCTTCCTCGGTGCAAACATCGCCAAACGCTACGAGGGTCTGATCTTTCTGGTCCTAGGTGGGACAGGCATTCTTGCCTGTCTTCTTTCCGAGAAGCTAGACGCGTCCCCCATCGAACTCTACTCCAGCTACGACTACTGGCACACCAGCCCCAGTTTTTTCCTAATGCGCTCGGGCATCCTCCTGATTATTTTATTTTGCGTCTATGCCTGGTGCCGCTGGGGCGTAGCCCAATTGGGTTTCAGCCCCATCATCCAATTAGGCAAAACTTCCCTCCTGGTCTACTGGGTCCACATCGAATTTGTCTACGGGCGGCTCTCCATCCTCCCCAAGCACCAATCGACCGTCCTCGAAGCCACGGCCGGTCTCTCGATCATCTTTCTAGCCATGCTGCTGCTTTCCCGGGTGCGCACAAACTGGAAGAATCGCCAAGCGAAAGCGCCAAGGCCGGCCGCGATGCCCTCGCCAGAGTAAAAAATCAGTTTTCCGTAAGGAGTTAACTAGAGGATTAAGCCAGTAGGGAATTAAGCCGGACCGAGACGGTGGCCTAGTGTTTTAGAACAGGACTCTGCTCGAACGTCTGCCCCTGCGGAATCCTGATGATGAGCTCGCCCGGCCGCGCCAGACCCAGATCATCCCGCGCAATTTTTTCGATCAATCGCGGATCGGTATTGAGATCCTTCACTTCCTGCGCCAGCGCCGCATTTTCTTTGCTCAACGCATCGAGATTGGCCTTCACTTTCCTGATCTCGTTCTGCGTCCGGCGCATCGCCAGGAACCCGTGCGGCCCAAAAACATCATGCACAATCATCACCAGCACCAGCAAACCCAAAAGCCCGCGCCCGTACTGCCGCACGAGCGACCGAGCCTTCTCTTCGGCTGGCAGGTTCTCCCGTTTCTTGTTCAGCTTTCCAATACCCACTTTGTAGCCTCGCCGGTCAGCTGCTCTGAAGCCGCCGCGCTATTCGCCTCCACATACAAGCGCAAAAGCGGTTCGGTCCCGGAGAGCCGCAAAAGCATCCACGAGCCGTCCTCAAAACTGAATTTTGCACCGTCTGTGCGGTCCGTAGATACAACTTTCCTTCCGAGAAGTGTCCGAGCGTCCACCGCCACCTTCTTTACGGCCTTCGCCTTTTGTTCGTCGCTCAAGTGTAAATTCTCACGCACCGGCCAGAACTCTCTTCCCACTTTCTTAAACAGCTGCCGGATCTGCTCTCCGAGCGAAGCCCCGCGCGCGGCAATCATCTCGGCAACCAAAAGACACGCCAGGATCCCATCCTTCTCCGGCACATGCCCGCGAATCGTCAACCCCGCGCTCTCTTCTCCGCCCAGCGCAATCTTGTCCTCGCGAATCAGTTGGCCGATATATTTGAAGCCCACCGGCGTCTGATACGTTTTCTGCCCATGCGCCTTCGCCGCCGCGTCAATCAACTGCGACGTCGCCACGCTGCGCGCCGCCGCCATCTTCCATCCGCGCGTCTCCACCAGGTAGTCGTAGACCAGCGCCAGAATATGATTCGGCTGAATCCAAGTCCCGTCGCGATCGATGATTCCAAAGCGGTCCGCATCGCCATCGGTCGCCAACCCCGCCGCCGCCCCGGAATCCACCACGGCCCTACCGAGCGGCGCAAGATTTGCTTCGCTAACGTCCGGCCCCGTGCCATCAAACAAACAATCGCGATTCGTCCGCATGGCCACGACGCGAACGCCGTGTTCTGAAAGCGCTCGATCCAAGTATCCCGCCCCGCAGCCGTGCAGCGCGTCCGTCACAAAGGAGACTTTGGCCTTGCGCAGCGCATCAAAGCGCACCAATTCTTCCAGCCGCTTCAAATAATTCTCGCGAAGATTCACCTTCTCCGTCTTGACCCCGCCCGAGGGAACAGCCGGTGACGTAGGAGACGCGCCGTCTTTCGCAATAATTCGCGCCACGCGTGCCTCAATATCTTTGGTCACTTCCGGCAGCGCCGGCCCCGCATCCGCCGAAGAAAACTTCAACCCATGATATTGTGCAGGATTATGGCTGGCCGTGAAGTTGATCGCGCCGTCGAGCTTGGACCGCTGAATTTCAAAAGCCACCGCCGGTGTCGGCGTAAACGTCTCGCAAAGCAATGTTCGAATCTTGTGTTCCTGCAAAATCACGACCGCCAGCTGCGAAAACTCCTCGGAGTAAAATCGCGTGTCGTAACCGACCAGAATCGTCGCGTTTCTGGTCTTGCTATTCACATGCTCCGCGATGGCTGTCACTGCCAGCCGCACGTTCGCAAACGTAAAATCATCGGCAATCAACCCGCGCCATCCGGACGTGCCGAACTTGATGGGACTTGCGTTCATCATGGGAGAAGCGCTCATACCGTCGTATTCTATTCCCAGTTTCCCGAAGACGAAAGCACTGAAAAGCACTTCCGGAGAGGACCGCATGAAGCCCAGCGATAACTACCGGCTTGTCCTAGTCACCTGCGCTAGTCCCATGCAGGCGAAACTTATCGCCCGCAGCGTCGTCGAAAAACGCCTGGCTGCCTGCGTCAACATTCTGCGCAGCCCCATCGAATCCCACTATCGTTGGAATGGCAAAATAAAAAAAGCCCGCGAGCTCTTGCTTCTCATCAAAACCACGGCAAGAAGGCTAGGCGGCCTCGAAAGGGAAGTGCAACGCCTGCACAGCTACGAAGTCCCCGAATTCATCGCTTTATCCATCGCCGCCGGTTCCGAAGCCTACCTTGATTGGCTCGACGAGAATACCTAGCGCAGAGAAGAGGAAAGGCTCAGGAAACTGGGCGGGTGCCCGTCCGGACTGCTTGAGGATGTCCGCGAGCCTGCCCCTCCGGGACCTCGAAGCGTATCGGAAGCGCGGTCTAGCAAGTCTTGTCGCCGACTCTTTTTTCAGGCGAAACGTGACTTGTTCTTAGAACCGAGCTACACGAGCCTGCCGCCAGGGGTACGGCGCGCCGTTGCCGCTTTGCCGCTACACGTACAACAACGCCTGATCCAAGTCCGCCATAATATCTTCGACATCCTCGATCCCCACCGAAATCCTAACCAACCCTTCGGTTATCCCAATCCGCTCTTGCACTTCCTTGGGCATCGAAGCATGGGTCATCTGCGCCGGCAAGGAAATGAGCGTCTCCACGCCACCCAAACTTTCGGCCAGCGAACAAAGTTTCAACTGATTCAAAAATCGCCGCGCGGCCTCGAGCGAACCCAAATCAATGGCGATCATCGCCCCCGGCCCCTTCTGCTGCCGCCGCGCAATATCATGCTGCGGATGCGTCGGCAACCCTGGGTAATACGTTTTGCGAACCTTGGGATGCGCGTCCAAATGCCGCGCCACGATAATTCCGTTGGCGTTGTGTTGCAACATGCGAATAGCCAGCGTTTTCAACCCCCGCGAAATCAGAAAGCAATCCATCGGCGCCAGCCCCGCACCCGCCGACCTCTGAATGAAATAAATTTTCTCCGCATCCGCTGGCCGCGTGAGCACCACCGCCCCGCCGGTCGAATCGCTATGCCCATTCAGATACTTAGTCATCGAGTGCACTACGATCTGCGCGCCCAGCTCGATAGGCCGCTGCAAATAAGGGCTCAGAAAGGTATTGTCCACCGCCAGCGTGACGTTGCGCTCATTCGCCAATTTCGCGATGACGCCGATATCGGTGACGCGCATCGTCGGATTGGTGGGCGTCTCGATGTAAATGAGTTTGGTATTCGGCCGCAGCGCCGCCAGCACGCAGGCCGGAATAGAGGTATCGACGAAACTGAATTCCAGCCCAAAGTGCACCAAAAGCTGCGTCGACAGCCGGTACACGCCCCCATATACCGCTTCCGACAGCACCACGTGGTCGCCGGGCCGATAAAGCCGAAACACCGCGTCGATGGCCGCCATTCCCGAGGTGAAAACATATGCGCTGTGCCCGCCCTCCAGTTTCGCGACGGTTCTTTCCAGCGCCTTGCGGTTGGGATGGTTCGTTCGTGCGTAGTCGTATCCCTTATTCTTGCCCAGCTCTTCGTATACGTACGTCGACGTCTGATAGATCGGCGCAACGATCGCTCCCGTGGCGGGATCGGGCTCCTGCCCGACGTGAATGGCGTTCGTGGCAAATCCCATGGTGATCTCCTCTTAGTTGGCGAACTCTTTTCCCGTACTCCCAGCCTCTGGCAGCATTCGATTTCCGCTGCAGTTCCCCTCAACTATGGAAGTTACGGGACTCGGGGCCCCATCGCTCGGCTTGCGGCTTGGAGCTCCTCGATGGCAGATTCTTCCGAAGTTACAGGAGCAAATCCAGCGAGTCAAATGCGCGGCATCGACTTGTAGCTCGAAGCACATCGGTCCGTCTCCGGCTCGCTGCGTCAAGCAGCGTCCAGACGCGCATTTGCATCTTAGTCCAGAGCGGAGTAACTTGACGACGTAGCGTATTCGGATGAGGATGGAGTCCACCGGAACATGGAATTCTCTCGGCCCCACGTGCGGTCTCTTTTCTTCGCGCTTCTATGTGCAGCCGCGGCCTCCCTGGTCGTCGCCCAGGATTCGCCTGCGCCTCCGCCGAAAGCGCCGGCGCAATCTACCGAACCCAGCCGGTTAAGGATCGAAGTCACGGGCGGGGAAAGGGCTGTTCCCGTTGAAAACGCAAGCGTGTATGTCAAGTACGTCGAAGAGCATGTCATCAGGAAGGATAAAAAACTCGAACTCAACGTCAAAACCAACCGCGAAGGCGTCGCCCATGTCGCTGAAGCTCCTCTCGGTCGCGCGCTCATTCAGATTATTGCGGAAGGTTGGAAGACCTACGGACGCTGGTACGACATCACTGATCCTCACCAAGTCATCAAAGTGCGCCTGGAGAGACCGCCGAAGTGGTATTGATTTGCTTCGAAGAATAAAAATTGGGACTGAACACTTCCGGTCCGCAAAACTCTCCGCGTTCCATGCTCGCAGCGATCTGATTTTACATGCTTTGCGCATCGCGCTCGCCCGACCGTCGCGCTAGATGCTCACCGTGGAAAAAATCGAGTGCACTGAAATTGTGCAAACCGGAGCAGCACGTTGAAGCAAGTGAAGTTAGCTGGCTGTGCGACACGATTTTCCACACACTTATCAACACTTGTGTTGAAAACTTAATCTTGCAGAAATATTTTCTGTCGAGTTCGGCACAACGATTGCCCTATGCAACTTCCCTGATTTTGACCGGCCCTTTCCCCGATGTTACAGTGGCTCATCGGATCTCCTGATGAATGAAACATTTGACGGAACTTTCTCGCTGTTGCAAATGCTGTGGGGCAATATCGTGGCCCGCCCGCTGCGCAGCTTTCTCAGCGTCATTGCCATCGCCATTCAGGTCATTTTGGTTCTGCTCATTGTCGGTTTCACATCGGGAATTATTTCCGAGTGGGGAAAGCGCGTCGAGGGTGTCGGCGCCGATATTCTCGTCCAGCCTCCCAACTCTTCGATCTTCTTTGCCTTCTCCAGCGCCGTCATGCAGGAATCTCTGACCGATAAAATCGCCGCGCTGCCCGGCGTTGATGAGGTCGCTCCGACACTTATCCTCGCAGAACCAAAGAACTTGACTCTCGTCTATGGCATCGACTACAAACGCTTCAATGCGCTGAGTCGCGGATTTTTATTCCGCTCGGGACGCCCGTTCGAGTCCTCCGATGAGGCCATCGCCGATGACATCATCGCTCAAACCAAACACTTGAAGTTGGGACAACAGATCACCCTTTTGAATCATTCGTTTACGATCTGCGGAATCGTCGCTCACGGCAAAGGCGCCCGCTATTTTATCCCGCTGAAAACCGCGCAGGGTATCGCCGGCGCAGAGAAACGCGTGTCCATGTTTTACGTTCGCAGCAAAGGCGACACCGAAGGCACGCGCACGCAAATTGTCAATCTCACTCCTCTGGCCAGCGTACGTTCCATGAGCGAATACGTGACCCGCATGAGCTCTTCCAATCTTCCTCAATTGAGACCGTTTACGCGCAGCATGGTCGGGCTCGGCATTGTCATCAGCTTTCTCGTGGTGCTTCTCAATATGCACACCATGGTCATGGAACGTACGCGCGAGATCGGAATTCTCAAAGCCTTGGGTCTGTCCAGGATGGGCATTATGCGCATGCTTCTCGGAGAAACGCTGCTCCTCACGATTTTGGGATGCGCTCTGGGAATTGTCCTGACGCTTGCGTTTCAAGCCATCTTGAAGGAGACGAACCCAAGTCTGATGATTTTGATCACGCCGCAATGGATTCTTTCCGCGGCTTTGCTGGCGCTAGCTGGCGCTGCCATCGGTGCTGTGTATCCGGCGCTGCGCGCAGCGAGTTACGATCCGGTTGTGGCGCTCGCTTACGAATAAACTTTCCTTTAAGGGGTCAACTCAGGAAGCGGGAGCGAAGGCGGCAAGTTCCCTGGAAACATCGTCAATGGTCGCCAGCGGGCAGGATACATGGACGGTTTGACCTGGCTCCTCGGCATCAATCAGCAAATTGCCGCTGTGCGTGCGGATGTGAACGTATTGCGGCCCGTCGTGGACCTCCACGAGGTCAGCCTCGGGATATTTTTGCAGTTCCTTGGCCACCGCGTGCACCAGCGGCATGAACTTTGCTGATCGTTCGCCGGCTCGGAGCATCTGTCCCCGGGGAATGAAATGCATCGCCATGGGAACCACTGCTGCAGGCAGCCAGACATGGACGTGCTGTCCTCTACCGCGGGTTTCGTCGACATCGACACGGAGCAGACCTTCGCGAAAGGTATAAGCCCCCGCCAGCATCACGGTGGCCCCAAAACCCAGAGCGATTTTCGCAAGCAGTACCATGTTACTGATCCTTTCTCGTCTCCCGCTTGCTGCGCGAGAGGTCTCCCTAATCCTCTGCTCAGTCCGTCGTGGCGTTCTTGGAATCCAGCCAGACGCGAATGGTGTTATCGTCATCCTTCACCGAAACCAGTTCCACGTCGCCTTGCCCGGCGAGCGCATGCAGCCCGGCGGCGATGTCCAGCTCGTCTTTCGAGCCTGAGAGCAGCGCTTCGACGACCTTCATGGGAACCTTGACCTCCACTTGCGAATGCTTCGGTTTGTTCTTGTCGTGCACGTGAACGAGCAGCTGTCCATCCTTCTTTGTGACGCTGATGTCGGCATCGTTGCTCTGGACGGTCACGAATTCGCCGTCTCGAGAATTGCGAACCGCTTCAAAAATCGTCCGAACGTCTACGCCATCACAATCCATGCAGCCGATGCGTACTTTGCCCTTGTGGAGGCGGTCGTGGTCGATGGCTGGAAGAACCTTTTCCGCCAGCTCCAGGGGGACATTGACGCGCACGGTCTCGCCTCGGGAATTGGTGCTAATGACGCGCACGTGCAGCCAGCGCTCTCCGTTTGCGGATGTGCCTGATGGGGTTGAACTTGCTTGTGCTTGAACGCCGAGAGGGGCGTACAGGAAAGCGGCCGCCAGGAAGGCTATTACGGGGAAGAGATGCCGGGCGCTGCTAGTCATGGGGGATGCCTCCTTTAGGCATTTGGACAGAGATACGAGAGGCGGCGGAGAAAAGTTTCCTGATTCTTGATTTTGTCAGAAAGCGCTCAGGCCTCCGCGTTGCTCAAGACCGGCCTGCCGGCCGAGCATTCCGTGCATGGCTGCTACCTCGCTTGCCATTTCAGGAAGATGGCGGCTAGGGGCGGGAGCGTGAGGCAGAGTGAGTTTGCTCGGCCTTGGGACGGTTGATTCGAGGCCTCCTGGCCGCCTAGATTGCCTACGTTTGAGCCGCCGTAACTTGCCGCGTCGGTGTTGAGGATTTCAGAGTAAAAGCCTGGTTGGGGAACGCCGATACGGTAGCCTTCACGGACGACCGGCGTGGCATTGAGAATTACGATTAGCAAATCCTTGGGTTTTTTGCCGTGGCGGGCGAAGGCGAAGACGCTGTTGTCGGCGTCGTTGGCGTCAATCCACTCGAAACCTTGCCAGTTGAAATCGACTTCGTGGAGCGCTGGTTCCGAGGCCAGCAACTTATTTAGATCGCGTACCAGGCTTTGGACGCCCCGGTGCGAATCGTATTGGATGAGGTGCCAGTCCAGGCTGTGGGCTTCGCTCCATTCGCTGCGCTGCGCGAGTTCCTGGCCCATGAAGAGGAGTTTCTTGCCGGGGTGGGCGCACTGATACGCGAATAGGAGGCGCAGGTTTGCAAATTGCTGCCACAAGTCGCCGGGCATTTTATGCAAAAGAGAATTTTTGCCATGGACAACTTCGTCGTGGGAGAAGGGAAGCATGAAATTCTCGGAGAAGGCGTAGAGCATCGAGAAGGTCAGCTTGTTGTGTTCGTATTTGCGGTGAACCGGATTGGCGGAAAAATATTTCAGCGTGTCGTTCATCCAGCCCATATTCCATTTGAGACTGAAGCCCAGGCCGCCCAAATACGTGGGCCGCGTTACGCTGGGCCAGGACGTGGATTCCTCGGCGATGGTCAAAATGCCGGGGAAGCGGCTGTAAGCGACCTCATTCATGCGCTTCAGAAATGCGATGGCGTGAAGATTTTCTCTGCCGCCGAATTCGTTGGGGATCCACTCACCTGCTTTGCGGGAGTAATCGAGATAGAGCATGCTGGCGACGGCGTCCACGCGAAGGCCATCGATGTGATATTTATCGAGCCAGAATAAAGCGTTGGAGATGAGGTAGTTCTGGACTTCGTTGCGGCCGTAGTTGTAGACGAGCGTGCCCCAATCGGGATGCGTGCCTTGGCGGGGGTCGGCGTGCTCGTAGAGATGAGTGCCATCGAATTGCGCGAGCCCGAAAGTGTCGCGCGGGAAATGCGCAGGAGTCCAGTCCAGAAAAACGCCGAGGCCCGAATGATGGCAGCGGTCGATAAATTCCATGAATTCAGCGGGAGTGCCATAGCGGCTGGTGGCCGCGAAGTAGCCAATCGTCTGATAGCCCCAGGAACCGTCGAACGGGTGTTCCATAATCGGAAGAAGCTCGATGTGGGTGTAGCCAAGATCCTTTACGTAGGGAATGAGTTGATCGCCAAGCTCGCGGTAGGTGAGCCAGCGATCGTGATCTTCGGGGACGTGACGCCAGGAGCCGAGATGAACCTCGTAAACGGCGATGGGGGATTCAAGCCAATTTTTTTCCGAGCGCTGGTTGATCCAGTCGGTGTCGGTCCACTGATAGGTGTCGAGATGGACGACCACGGAGCCGGTATTGGGGCGGAGCTCGGCGCGAAAAGCGTAGGGATCGGCTTTCAGCGGGAGCATCGCGCCCTGCGCGCCGATGATTTCGTATTTGTAGACGGCTCCTTCACCGAGTTCGGGGATGAAGAGTTCCCAGATGCCGGAAGAGCCGCGGGCGCGCATGGGATTGACGCGGCCATCCCAGCGGTTGAAGTCACCGACGAGGCTGACCCGGCGAGCGCTGGGCGCCCAGACGGCGAAGTGCACGCCGCGCACGCCTTCGAGCGTTTTGAGATGTGCGCCGAGTTTTTCGTAGGTGTCGTAGTGGCGGCCTTCGCCCATGAGATGAAGATCAAACTCGCTGAGAAGGTAGGGGAAGGCGTAGGGGTCGCAAGTCTCGACGGTTTCGCCGTATGCCGTGCGATACCGAATGCGATACGAGGCGGGAGCTGGCGCGGTTTGCTGCGAATCCGGGAGCGGCGCTTCAAAAAATCCTTCGGGACGCAGCCTGCGAGCTGGGATGGGCGAGGGCACGCCTTGGAGGAGCACGCTGGCCTCTGCGGCACCGGGGCGGAAGAAGCGAATGGACCAGCCGTGGCCGGCGGGATGCGGCCCGAGCAGAGCGAATGGATCGGCGTGGCGGCCGGCGAGCAGAGCATCGATCTGTGCTTCGAGATGCGCGTCCTTTGCTGGCTCAGCAGGGCTGGCGAGCGAAGAGGGCGCTGGCTTTTTTTCTTCAGGCATGGGGCTTTGCTCCGCAGCGGTCGGATGAAGCCGGAACGGAGGCGGGGTACAGTGTACAAGGAGGAGGGAGGAGTGGGTAGTGCTTGGTGCGTCACGCGTGATGAGGCTTGGGTAGGAACGGCGAGAGGGGTATTGCACTTCCGGTGTTTTTTGGAAGAGTGACAGAGAAGGAACTTGTGGTTGACGGTGCCCGTAGGAGTGGCAAATACGGGAGTTAAAGTCGTTGCTTTTTCAACAACTTGCGCGTGGTCTGTAAGAGCGGCAGGGAAAGGACTTAACGGTGCATCCTTAGGCCGAGCGAGAACAGGGAAAAGCTGATCGGCTCCTGCGACCGATCGGGCTTGGCGCGGCTGTTCGACCGCTCAACGACCGCATAGGAGATCAAAAAAAGAGCCGGACCTCGAGATCCGGCTCCTTTTTTTTGTTTTACTGCGCTGGCTAGATGCACTTGTTGGCGTTGTTGGACCATTCGAGTTGCACAGTGTAGTTGCCCACTTTCTTGGTTTTCCAGGCGCAGATGTCGCCAATTTCGCCGTTGGCGTCGTCGTACCAGCCCCGGCCGGGAATCGCGTCGGTGATGGCTTCCGACAGCTCGTGGGAGCTGGTGGTCGTGAGTGCGTCAATGGGTTGCAGGCCGCCGGTGCACCCTGCACAACCGGGATAGGGCATAACGGCATAAAAAATCTGCCCGTTGATGTCGTTGTGGTAGCCGCAGAAGGCCGTGCACGAGCCTGCGCCACCTTGGATGACTTTTACTCCCGGCGGAAAATAGAGGAAGTAGAGAGTGTTGGGAGAAGGCTGCGGAAAAGTACTGTTGGTGGCGATCTCTTGTGAGAGCACATGCTGGATCGTCGAGTCGTTCACGGATTGGTGCAACGCGGGAGAGGTAATCACGGCCGCGCCGGTGCGCCTGCCGTGGGAAATTTTGTAGTTCGCGGTGTCGTATTCCTTGAGCTGGTCAATCAGCGAGCTGGCAAGGATGAAATCGAAAAACTGGTTCACTTCCTGCATCATCGCGTTTTGCGGTGCGGCGTTCCACGCCGGGCCCCAGAACAGGGTGAAGACTTCAGCGGCTGCGATGAGCGGGCCGTCGCGGTAGGTGAGATGCGGGGCAGCGGCCGGAGCTGCTGCTTCCACTCCCGCTCCCGGATGTAGCGGTACGATGCGGATGGAATCCGAGTGTGCGGGCGGAATCGTGCGGAGAACTTGGGGACGACTAGCCATTGTGTTTCCTCCATTTTGCGAATCTGGAGCCCCAGCCAGGGAATCGGAACGCGCCGCGCGGTGAAAAGCATAGCAGGTCTCTGTAGGACGAGATTATCCGAGAGGGTGGGCGCTTGGAAGGTCCTTGCGGAAACCTGCCGGTCCGGTGGGCTAGGATCCAGTTCGGAAACCCTACTCCCGCGGCGCGAGGAACGCAAGGGCTTTTTTACTGGTGGAGGAATTAACCCGGAAATAGATATCCAAAAAGGATCTACAATTTTAGTTTTTATCTTCCCGCGAAGCGATCGGCGTCGTCAGAAGCAGTCGTTGCCGTGCTTTGGGAGCGTAGAGAGTGCGCATGCCGCGGTGGCCGTCGGCAAAAGTGAAGATGATGATCCGACTTTGGATGGTGCAGGTTCCGCGCTGCGTTCGCGGATGTTCAGAGTTAAGCATTCGGCACGAGTATTTGATCAAGGACTCCGTGACCGAAAGAGGTGCCGTCGGGCATGAAGCAGGATGTACTGCCTCGAGCTGATGAGTCCGAAATTATATTCTCCGGAGAATTGAAACGCAGGGTTCACGGATTCTTAACAGAGGAGCAAAGCTGCCGTTGTTTCGGTGTGGGAGGATTCCTGCGCCTTGGAGGGCTATACTCGTGAAAAAACGGCGCACTCTGGAGATTTTGGCAGCGGGGACATTGTGTGGGTTAGCGGGAGGCGTGTTTGTCAGCAAGATGGTTGCCGACGACGACGATCGTCCGCGGCATTTCCGATTTGAACTGGGTAGTTTGGTCTTGAGCCGTAGCGTGTATATGGGGACGGCTTCGACGGTGACCATTGGGGAGACTTTGCCGCGGGGATGCGCGGGGGGTGCAAATGGGAGCACGGTTGTGGTCGTGCCAACGACTACGGCAGGCGTGACGACGAACGTTACGGTGACCTGCGGGATCGCCTCGGACAACGGGGAGGCTCCGAACCTTTCGGATTCGCACAATGTTTGGAATAACTCTGGGACCGACGGGAGTTTTGGCGTTAGTTCGCCGATCTTTTTGGACAACTTGTCGACCGATGGACGGCTTTTCGGTTCGCTGCCGATTCCGAGCGATCAGATTGTGACTAGCTTTAGCTCGAAATCGGAGTTGGCTTTGAACCGCTCGATGGATGGGAGGTCGATTACGTTTATGGGGTATCAGGGCGGGCCGGGGTGTGGAGGATCTCCGGTTTCTCCGACGGCGCCGAATTTGGTGGATGTGTCGGCTTCGAGCACGCCAGGGATTTGCGACCCGACGAATGCTGTGATTTCGAGTTTTGTGAGCACTCCGGTTGTGCCGACGGCATACTACCGGGCAGTGGCGGAAGTGGATGGCGATGGGCACCTGAGTATCACCGATGGGAATGCCTACAGCGGGGATAACGGGCGGGCCGCGATCAAGGGCGGGAATGGCTTGTACTACATGGTGGGCAACGACAATAGCGGGAACTTGTCAAAGGGTCAGTTGCCGATTACGCCGATTGGGATCGATCTGATCAATGCGACCGGGTCGGAGCTGCTGGTGCCCGGGGGAGTGCCGCCCGTGCCGCCGAACGTTGGAATGATTGGGCGGTTGCTGTTCGGAAAAGACAAGCCGGGGAAAGATACCAACTTCCGCGGTATGACGATTTTTAATAACACTCTGTACATCACCAAGGGTAGCGGTGGGAATGGGATCAACACCGTGTACCAGGTGGGGACAGCGGGAACATTGTCAACTGGCGCGGCAGCGGATTTGGCGAAGGTGCCGATTACGATCTTGCCGGGATTCCCGAACACCGCCGCTAGCACCGGAACTTCGTTTCCGTTTGGGATTTGGTTCGCCGACGCGAATACTCTGTATGTTTGCGACGAGGGCGATGGGGTGTTGGTGACGCCTGCGGTCAATGGAAATGTGGCGGACGCTCAATCGTTGGCGACGGCTGGCGTCGAGAAGTGGAGTTTGGTGAACGGAACCTGGACTATGCTGTACGTTTTGCAAGATGGGTTGAATATTGGGTTGCCGTATGGCGTGGCGAATTATCCAGCGGCGCTTAATCCTGCGACCGGTGGGTGCCGGAACATGACTGGGCGGCACAACCATGACGGGACGGTCACCCTCTATGCCATTACTTCGACGATCAGCACCAATGGCGATCAGGGGGCGGACCCGAACAAGCTGGTGAAGGTTAGCGACGTGCTGTCGGCCACGACTCTGCCGACGGGTGACGGAAATGGCGATCGGGATGATCGCGTGGGACACTTTGTGACGATTCGCTCGGCAAAGGCGGGTGAGGTGTTTCGCGGGGTGGCGTTTGCGCCCTCGGATCACAGTGACGATCATGATCGGTGGTAGCTGGTGACAATTACGCAATAGGCTCAAAAAAAAACTCTCCGGGCGAGAGAAGGCCCGGAGAGTTTTTTTGTGGCGCTGTTAGGGACTCGCAGTCGCGGTTCGCGCTTTTTGAGTAGTTCGAGAGATTGATTCGGAAGGGGAGCTGACCTCCTCCTCGCCCTCAAGGACGAGGATTCCGGCAGAGCCGCGTTTTGGTCCGGTATCTTCGGTGGGTTCCTCCACCACCCCTTACTTCAGCGGAGGACAACGAAGAGGCTTACGTTTGGGTTGCCCGCCCGTAGGTCCTTGTATCTTTGCCTTATATCTTCAAATCCCGGCCTAAAAACGTCGAGGCTTTACGGCTGAGAACGGTAAGATACGGGGCATGGTTTTGAGAGGCGTTGAGGGGGAATATGCGAAATCTTAGGTGGTGGCGCGGACTCGGAATTCTGGTTTTGGCCGCAGGATTGGCGCTGCTGAGCCTCCATGCCCATGGGCAGGACCGCGGGCAGACGCGGTCGATGGTGATTTCGAAGGGCGGGATTGTGGCTTCGGAGTCGCCGCTGGCGTCCGAGGCAGGTGTGCGAGTCTTGGAAAATGGCGGGAACGCGGTGGACGCCGCGATTGCTGCGAACGCGATGATGGGCGTGGTTGAGCCGATGATGAATGGGATCGGCGGGGATTTGTTTGTGATTGTGTATGACGCGAAGGCTAACAAGCTTTACGGGTTGAATGCCAGCGGGTGGGCGCCTAAGGGTTTGACAATAGAGTTTTTGCACAAGCAGGGACTGAGAGATATGCCGCAGACGGGCGTGCATTCGATTACCGTGCCGGGCGTGGTCGACGGATGGCAGAAATTGGCGGACAGGTTTGGAAGGAAGAAATTGAAAGAAGATTTGGCGGCCGCGATTCACTCGGCGCAGGACGGTTTTCCTGTGCCGGAATGGGATGCGGCGTATTGGGCGGCGGAAGGGGACCTTTTGCGGACGGACGACGCGGCGACGAATCTTTATTTGCCGGGGGATCATGCGCCGAAGGTTGGGGAAGTGTTTCGGAACCCGGACTTGGCGGAGTCTTTGGGGCAGATCGCAGAGCGGGGGAGGGACGCGTTTTATAAGGGAGAGATTTCGAAAAAGATCTTGGACGCGATGAAGCGGCACAACGGGACGATGACCGAACAGGATTTGGCGCAGTATTCAAGCGAGTGGGTCGAGCCGATTTCGACGACGTATCGCGATTGGACGGTGTACGAGATGCCCCCGAATGGACAGGGGA
>Ga0210407_10001170_pt1 | contig 25452 bp, 27 predicted proteins | sample IncBWC27MmetaG_FD_150860 | JGI IMG/M metagenome (GOLD analysis project Ga0210407, IMG submission 150860) | Forest soil microbial communities from Barre Woods Harvard Forest LTER site, Petersham, Massachusetts, United States - Inc-BW-C-27-M | ecosystem: Environmental > Terrestrial > Soil >... | reverse complement strand
ACGATCACCGCAAGACCCTCGCCGAAGTTGGGGAATACATGAAGCGTCAGAAGAAGAAATAGGGCGACGCGGTCCGCATACTCGGGGGATGGGAGTGGTGACGGACGAAACCAGGCCAGGCCGCGTGCAAGGACGCGCCCAGATGCGTTTAAAATTCACACAGTTGATTCTCCCCGACAACCGCCAACTTTCAGTAGTTGGAAGCCTTCAAAGCCTGCCGGGATCGAGTAGAAACCGGACGGTCAACCACGAAGGCGCGCTAGAAACAGGTGGACCAAATTGATGCCGACGTCTACACCGCGGCCCAGACAACCGGTGCAGGAGTTCTTGTCGGATCGATCCACCATGTCGGCATTGGCGTCGGCCAGGGTGCTCTGATTGGCGCCGGGCTTGGCTTGGCCAAAGTGCGATTCACGCGCGGCGATGAAATTTCTCTGCCCGCCGGCACCTGGGTCGAGATGGTGCTGCAACGGCCATTGACCGTTCAGGCGACATCGATTGCGAAGCCTAACGATTCCGCTGACGCAAAGCACCAGTGCACCATCCGGAAAGAACAAAATACCAACCAACTGGAGGATAACGCTCCGTGCCTTCATGACGGTGTGACCTTCGAGTGTGTCGCCTAATCAACAGTCGCGGGGCAACAACTCAAGTTTGTTTTACTGATGGCTGACGGCTGATAGCTGCCTCTGCTACCCTTCCCTCAACGTGTCCCCAAAGCTCGCCGAAATCTTTCACGAAGCGTATCGCGAACTCCGTCCCCTCACGCCCGCGCCGCCCATGCACGTTCGTTTCTATGCTTTCGTCTCCATCAACAACACCATCCGCCTCCGCCAGGGAGAGCTCTATATCCGCCTCTCCGACCTGCTTGAAGGCGCTCCCGAACCCGTGCTGCACTCGATTGCCCACATCCTGCTCGCCAAGCTTTATCGCCAACCGGTCGATCGTACCCACAGCGCCCGTTATCGCCGCTACGTCGCCGGCCACGACGTTGCCGCCAAGGCGCGCCTCGTCCGCCAGATGCGCGGACGCAAGCACATCCGGTCCGCCCGCGGCCATCACTACCATCTGGAAGAAATCTTCGAAGACCTCAACCGCCGCTTCTTCCACGGGCTCATGGGCCGCCCGCAACTCACTTGGAGCCGGAACCACGCCCGCAGCAGCCTCGGCCACTACGACCCGGCGCACAATGCCATCGTCATCAGCCGCGTCTTCGACCATCCGCGCGTGCCGCGCTACGCCGTCGAATACATTGTCTTCCACGAGATGCTGCATTTGAAGCACCCGGTCAAACTGCGAGGGAGCCGGAGATGCGTGCATTCGCGCGAATTTCTGACAGAAGAAAAGAGCTTTCCAGAACTGGAGCGGGCGCGCAAATTCCTGCGCATCATCTGAAGCTCTCAGCAGAGCAAAACCGACCGAACTCTGAGTGACAAGCGTCACTACGGGAACTACTCAGATATCCCAAAGCAGATCCGGAGCGATCACATGGCAGATGCTTACCTACACCCAATCGCGTGGCGTAAGGAGACGGATCTCGCACTGGAGATCTATCGAGCCACCCAAAAGGTTCCGAAAGACGAACTATATGGCCTTGCCTCCCCAATGCGACGAGCAACCGTGTCGGTTGCCAGCAATATCGTCGAAGGCGAAGGACCTACTCCCGCTAGGAATTTGCAGTTCCTGGATCGTGCTCGGGGTTCCCTGCTCGAACTCGAAACCCAATCGTTCATAGCAATCGAACTGCACAATCTCGAACCCCTCGTATTCCGCAGAATGGGAGACAGAACGAAAGAGCGGGGACGAATCCTGAATGACCTAATAAAGAGCGTTCTAGAGGGAATTAACGCCGCTTCCTGAGAGCCGAGAGCTGCGAGCTTCTTTCGCCATTCAATGCCCCGTTTCCCCGCGGGATGCAAATCCCAACCGCCCGTGATTCACCGCGTTGACCGCTCCCCGCCCGAAACCGTATCCTATTGATATTGAAATTGAATTTCATTTTCAATTAGAAAGCGGTCACATTTTCAATGCTCCAGGCATTCATCATTACGCTCCGCGAAGGTGTCGAAGCCGCTCTCATCGTCGGCATCACCTTGGCTTACCTCGCCAAGATCGGCCGCAACGATCTGCGCAAATCCGTTTACGCCGCCCTCGCCACAGCTTTTGCCGGATCGATCGCCGTCGCGGTCGTGCTCTCCCGCCTCCATTGGAACGAAGATATTTTTGAAGGCTGGGTCATGCTGGTCGCTGCCGTCTTCGTTGTTACCATGATCGTCTTCATGATGAAGACCGGCCGGAAGCTCAAGGGCGAGATCGAAAGCAAGGTCGGTTTGTTCGCGCGGGGAGATGCATGGATCGGCCTCTTCCTCTTCGTCTTCCTCATGGTGCTGCGCGAGGGCGTCGAAACCGTTCTGATCCTCTCCGCCGTGACGCTGAACTCGAACGAACTGATGAGCTTCATCGGCACCGTCCTCGGCGTGGTGGTCGCCGTCTTGTTCGGAGTAATGTTCGTCAAAGGCAGCGTAAAGATCAATCTGCAAAAATTCTTCAGGGTCACGACCGCGATTCTTTTCCTGGTGGCCGCGCAACTTGTAGTCTCCGGCCTGCACGAGCTTTCCGAGAACGGGGTGCTTCCCTCCTCTCGCCAGGAGATGGCGATTATCGGCCCCATCGTCCGCAACGAACTTTTCTTCTTCATTACCATCCTCGTGCTCGCCGCGCTGATGGTGCTGTTTGAAATGAAGAGCCGCCAGCCTATCGAACTGCCGCCCCCCGGCGCCGCCCGCCGCAAAGCACTCTGGACGGTCCGGCGCGAGCGTCTCTGGATGGCCTCGATTTACACCTGCTCGTTCATCTTCATCGCGATGGTCACCGCCAGCTTCATCTATGAGAAGAGCGCCAGCGCGCTCTCGCCCGCCGCGGAAGTACGCTTTGTCGACGGCAAGGTCTCCATCCCGCTGAAGGAGATTTACGACGGTGAACTTCACCGCTTCGAAGCCAGGGAAGGCGGTGTCGAAGTCCGCTTCTGGCTCTACCAGAAGCCTGACGGAAAAATCGCTACCCTCCTCGACGCGTGTCAAATCTGCGGCGGCGTCGGCTTCTACAAAGGGTCCCACGGAGTGATCTGCAAAAACTGCGCAGCCCCCATTAACCCGCAGTCGGTCGGGATGGCCGGCGGCTGCAATCCGATTCCGCTGAACGCCGAGGTCACCGCCGACGCCGTCATCGTCTCCGAGGCCGACATCGCGGCCGGCAGACACTACTTCGAGCAGAAATAATAAAAATGTTTCCGCGCATCGTATACGAATCGTTTCGCCACCAGGTGCGCCGCAAGCTGCTCGCCGGCATCGCGATCACGCTGGGCGTAGCGGTCGCCACCGCGATGATCGCCGTAGCGACTGACATCGGCGACAAAATCAACCGCGAACTGCGCAGCTACGGCGCGAACTTGGTCGTCACACCGCAGGAAGACACTCTCGACGTGGAAGTCGGCGGCGTCAACCTGAAGCCTCCAAGCGATGGCGCGTTCCTGAACGAAACTGACCTCCCAAAAATTCGCGGCACCTTCTGGCACAACAACATCGTCGGCTTCTCTCCCATGCTGCCCGTAACCGTCATCATGGGCGGCGACGGCGCGAAAAAAGATGTCGCACTCGTGGGCACCTACTTCAATAAGCCGCTCCACTTCGGCAAGCAGGACTTCACCACTGGCGTAGGAATCACGCATCCGTGGTGGAAAGTCTCGTGTGGGGACGGGCGACTCGCCCGTCCAGGGCGAATCGAAGGCTCGCCAGCGGCTTGCGGCTGGCCGAAGGACGACTCTCAAAACATCCTCGTAGGTGAGCGCCTGGCGGCAAAACTAGCCAAGAAACCCGGTGACACGCTCGATGTCGCCGGCCGGCAACTCACCATCTTCGGCGTCCTCTCCACCGGCGCGGCCGAGGATGACGAGATCGTCGCGCCGCTCGCTCTCGCGCAGCAGATTCTAGGCAAACCCGGCGCCGTACGCCGCGTCTACGTCAGCGCCCTGACCAAGCCCCAGGATGCGTTCGCCACCCAGGATCCAAATACGATGACTCCCGAGGTCCGCGACCGCTGGTACTGCTCGCCCTACGTGCAGTCGATCGCGTACCAGTTGCAGGAGGTCATCCCGCATTCGCACGCCGAGCAGATCCGCCAAGTCGCACAGAACGAAGGCACTGTGCTCTCGCGCATCAAGGGACTCATGCTGCTAGTGACGCTTGCCGCGCTTTTCGCCTCCGCTCTCGCCGTTTCAGCCGCGATGGCAACAGCCATTTTTGAGCGCCGCGTCGAAGTCGGCCTGATGAAAGCCCTGGGCGCAGGCAATCTTGCGGTCTCCTCCATCTTCTTTGCGGAGGCGCTGCTCCTCGCGCTCGTCGGCGGCATTGCAGGATTCTCTGCCGGAGCCCTACTCGCGGGCCAGATCGGCCGCTCCATTTTCAATTCGCAGATTTCCATCGAGCCCGTGCTCTTTCCCGTCATCATCGCCATCGCCGTCTTCGTGACCTTCGCCGGAAGTGCCACCGCAATCCGCCGCGCGGTGAAGTTCGATCCAGTGTTCGCGCTGCGAGGTGAAGGATGAGCGCCATTCCCGGCACGCTCCACACGCCGAAGCAGGTCGCCGATCGCCGGGCTCATGCTCCGCACACTTCCATGTTTACGCGCATGCTTCTCCGCGCCGCCGTCCTCCGTCGCAGACGCGCCGCCGCCGCATTGCTCGCCATGATCGTTGCCGCCTCGGTCGCCACCGCGATGATGAACCTCTACGTCGATGTGCAGGCCAAGCTCCGCACCGAGTTCCGGAATTACGGCACCAACGTAGTCGTCGTCGGAAAAGACGGCCAGTCCCTGCCTGCCGGCGCGCTGGCCAAAGTCGAATCCACAGCCGGCCCCGGCTCAAAAATACTGGCTGTTCCTTTTTCCTATGCCATCGCCCGCACAAAGGAGGGACAATCCGTAGTCGTCGTCGGCACCGACTTTGCCCGTGCACGCCAACTGAACCACTGGTGGAAGGTGAGCCATTGGCCCGACGAACCCAACCAGGCCCTCATCGGCATGCGCGCCGCGAATGTAGTCAGCCCCAATCGCCAGCCCTTCGAACTCACTTTCCAGGGTAGGCCGATTGAACTCACACCCGCCGGTATGCTACAGACCGGGGCTGGCGAAGATAGCCGCATCTATCTCGATCAATCTGAATTTCAGAACTGGACCGGCGTCTCGCCCTCCACCATCGAAGTCGCTGTCAACGGAACCGCCGCGGAAGTTGAGAGCTTCATGCGTCAACTCGCGCAGCTTCTGCCCTCGGCCGACGTCCGCCCTGTCCGCCAGATCATGGAGGCCGAAGCCAACGTACTGAACAAAACGCGCGCCACCCTCTACGCTTCGGCCACACTCGTCGTCCTGACCTCCGCATTGTGCGTCCTCGCCACGCTGATGGGATGGGTCTTCGATCGCCGCCGCGACTTCGCCATCATGAAGGCCCTGGGCGCTTCCGAGCGTCTGGTCAACGGATTCTTTGCGGCCGAAGCCGCGGCCATGGGCGCGGTGGGCGCGATTCTCGGCTTCTTCATTGGCATCGGCGTCGCCGTCTGGATCGGACGAGCCAACTTCCACGCGCCGGTGGTGCCGCGCTTCAGCGTCTTCCCATATGTGTTCGCCGGCAGCGTTGCCGTGGCGCTCATATCGGCCATCCTGCCGATCACTATGCTGCGGCGCGTCCAACCCGCTATGATTCTGAGGGGGGAGTAGTATCGCGAGCGCGCGATGAGTTCTGCGGTGGAGCGACGGGCGTCTCGCCCGTCCTGCCGGGTGGGGACGCCCGGCGCTCCACGAGTAACATTGGAGAAGTTAGAAGGAAAGACTAGGATGATCCAGCTTAAGAACATCACCAAGAGTTATCCCGCCAGAGCGGAAGAAAACAATGGCGGACACACTCTGATTAATGCGCTCGACGACATCTCTCTCTCCATCGCGCCCGGTGAGTGGGTCGCGGTGATGGGCCCCTCCGGTTCCGGCAAGAGCACCCTGGTTAATCTCATCGGATGCCTCGACCGCCCCACCAGCGGCGAGATCTGGCTGGACGGACAAAACGTCGCCAACCTCAGCGCCGCTGAACTCAACCGCGTGCGCGCCGAAACGATCGGCTTCGTCTTCCAGCACTTCCACATGATTCCGTATCTCTCCGCCGTCGAGAACGTCATGCTCGCCCAGTACTTCCACAGCATGACCGATGAACAGGAAGCACTCGAAGCGCTGGATCGCGTTGGCCTCAAAGACCGCGCCGAACACCTGCCCTCGCAGCTCTCCGGAGGCGAGCAGCAGCGCGTGTGCATCGCCCGCGCGCTCATCAACGATCCTAAGATCGTGCTCGCCGACGAGCCCACCGGCAACCTCGACGCCGCGAACGAAGAAATCGTCCTGCGTCTGCTCCGCGAGCTCCATCAGCAGGGACGCACCATCGTCATGGTGACGCACGATCCCGTAGTGGCGCGTCTGGCCGACCGCCGCATCGAATTGCATCATGGAAAAATCGCCGCCCAGGAAGTTTTCGCGATGGCCGACGACGAGCAGTTCGACGAAGTGCTGGAAGAGTTATTTGCTTTGGAAGAGAACGGCCAAATCGCCGAGATAGGCCGGATGGAAGTCCACGGAGCTCTGCCGGTATCCATAGCCGTAGAAAAAATGGCCGCCATGGGACTGGTAACCACGCGCCCGCACCCGCCCGAAGCGCGCGATTACAAGCCCTTCGTCAATCCCTGCCACGACGCCCTGAAGCCTGCTGGCTTTTCGACCGGCGACGGCTCCGCGATCGTCGAACTCACCCCCCGCGGACACCAGCGCGCCGCCGACATCATCCGCCGCCACCGCCTGGCGGAACGCCTCTTCACCGACTCGCTCGCCATGGACAGTGAAACGGAAATCGAGCAACAGGCTTGCAAGTTCGAGCACATACTCTCGCCCGAAGCCACCGACAAAATCTGCACCTTCCTCAACCACCCGCTCACCTGCCCCCACGGAGCGCCGATTCCGCCGGGGCCGTGCTGCAAACGTCGCGCCGAATCCGGACAAACGTCCGCCGCGTTATCACGTCAGCGTTAGTTTTGGATTGGCCCCACCTGTAGAGACGGGGCCTCCCTAGGGGAAAAGCGCTCGCTACTTCTTGCCGTAGAACTTCCCAAATCCCAAGCGCACCTGCACCGTATTTACTCCTGGATTCGGCGAGGTTAGCCCGGCATTCGAAATATGCATGTAGCGGACATCCACCGACCAACAGTGCTCTCCCAGGAAATGCAGTCCGAAGGCCGCGCCTGACGTGAAGTTTATGGTCGAAGTTCCCGCCGGCACTTCATGCGTCGTAAACAGAGTCCCTCCATTCAACTCGATGTACGGTGCGACACGTCCGCGTGTGGCGAAAATCCATTTCAGATCCAGAGGATTCACTCCTGCTCCGTACGCGGTGTTAGCAGGCTGGAACACAACAAACGCCGGCACCGCTTCCACTGCCACTTCGAATCGTCCATTGAGAAGACCCGGCCCGTGCGGAGCCGTCAGGATCCACCCATAGCGAACTCCCGCGTTCCACACGCTTGTGTCCTTGGTCCCGCCCGAAACCGAGCGCCCACCGCCAGTCCAGATCTGGAGCTCGCGACCGCCTTCCTCCGGGCGATCCTGGGCAACGGCAAAAGAACCCGCCAGAAACAAAGTAAGAAAGAGTGTCAGAAAAAGAGAGACTGCGCCGCGATTGGATCGTGTCATATGTATGTGCAAAGTCGAAAACGAATCGACAACGAACGATACGCGAACCGACGCCAGGAAACAAATCCCGTCGCTACAGTCCCAGCCCGCCATCCACCGCCAGCACTTGCCCGGTAATAAACTGCGGAGCCGCAGCAAAGAACATCACTGCCGCGGCAATGTCCGCTGCCGTCCCGCTCCGCAGCATCGGCGTCTGTTTCGCCGTCTTCTTCATGAATGAGGCCGCCGACTTTTCTCCCAAGTCAATCATCCCCGGAGCGACCGCATTCACCGCAATCTCCGGCGCCAGCGCCTTCGCCATCACTTTGGTCAACATATGCAGCGCCGCCTTCGACGAGCAATAGTGCGCATGCGTCGCCCACGGACGCAATCCACCGAGTGAACCCATATTGACGATGCGACCTCTGCGCTTTCTCAAGTGTGGCAGCGCCTCACGCGACACGAGAAACGGTCCGCGCGTGTTCGAAGCAAAAATCGCATCCCACTGCCCTACCGTAATCTTCTCAAACTCTACGGTTTCGTAATTCGCGGCGTTATTCACCAGCACGTCGATTCCGCCCAGTTCTCTCGCCACTTCCTTCACCATCTCCCGGACGCTGTTCTCATCAGTAACATCGCACCGCACCGCCAGCGCATCCACGCCATGCTGCGCCAACTCTCCCACCGCCGCCCGCGCCTCGCGCGCCGACTCACGATAAGTAATCGCCACGTCCGCGCCGTTTTCGGCCGCCGCCAAAGCAATCGCGCGCCCCAGTCGTTTCGCCGCTCCCGTCACGAGCATCGTCCTTCCGGAAAGTGCTTTTCCTGCTATGGCCATCTCGGAATTCTACGCCGTTCTTTGTCTGGCACTCGGTGTGTGTTGGAAACCCTGCCCCAAACTGCTACACTCCCTCGCATGACGGCGCCTCGGGAAGTCCTCGTTTATTCCCGCAAGGGATGTCATCTCTGCGAAATCGTCAAGGAGAGCATCGTCAAGCTGCACAAGCGTGGCGGCTTCACGTGGCGGGAAATCGACGTCGACTCCGACGCCGAAATCCGGCGCCTCTATACCGACGAGGTCCCCGTAGTCTTCATCAACGGCCGCAAAGCTTTTAAGTACCGCATGGACGAACAGGAATTTCTACGCAAGCTGAGCGCGTGAGGCTCGTGTGGAAACGGGTGTGTGGGAACGGGCGCCTCGCCCGTTCGGCCCTGATGTCGTCATTGAACTCTCTTCCGAATCACATCCTCGTTATGTCTCCGGTTGATTGATGCGTCCACTTTCCCGTTATCGGCGTGCCGAAACAGGACGCGACCTTCCCCCCTTTGCGAAAAAAAAAATGTCGGTAGGCTCCGGGATCAATAAAGCCTTTGGCTGATCGCCCCGCTGACGGCACAACTTCTTGCCATCAACCGAAATCGTCAGCCTGTTTCCGGTCGCAAGCTCGTAGGTGCCAACATACCCACTGAATTTAGTGCCATCGACCTTCCCAGGCGCAGGGTCTTCGTGGTAGCGCAGCACCTGACCCGCAACAATTTGCCAGTGTCCGTTGCGTCGCATCCAGGTATCGGTGGCATGATAACGCGCTGTCATATCCTGTCTGAAGACGGTCTCCGTTTCATCCATGTCGTAACTCATGATCGCCGCATTTCGCTCAATGTGGCTTTGGGGCTTCACGACCTTGATGGTGCCCGAGTAGCCCGTCGGCAGTGGGCTGATATCAGCGACCAGAGCCGCCTTATTCATGTTCCTGCCTTTTTCGTCGAAGTACATGCAGTCGTCGCCGAAGTACTTCTTCCAGGGAGTTTGGTCGCCCGCAGCGAGGGTCTCGAACAGCTCCTGCGTGCGACGGACACGTTCGTCGTGCGTGATGCCGTTCTTCGCTTTACAGGCAGTCAACGTTAGCAACGTCGGAGCGATTGCTGGAATTCCGCCCAGGAAACCGTGCGCAACCCCTGATCCAGTTCTGCATAAGTTCCTCCGGTTTTCGAACGAACGTCCGCGGGAAAGTAGACCGTACATCTAAATTTCTAACTTTTGCATTCTGCCATTACAATCACCCTCAATGCTTCGCACCCAGCTGTACGCAGATCCCAACGGGCGCTTCGTCCACGATGTGGTCCTCCAGAGTTGCCGCCAGAACGCCAGCAAGACGGCGCTGATTGACACTTCCTGCAATCGCCGTTTCACTTTCGCCGAATATGGCAGTCTTGTCGAATCCCTTGCCCGTGGCCTCATCTCCGCCGGACTCGCCCCCGGGGAAGTGGTTGCGATCTTCCTCCCTAACTCCTGGGAATTCGCCATCACCTATCACGCCGCTACTCTAGCCGGGGGCATCCCCACACTTCTCAATCCCTCTTATCGCGAGCGCGAGATCCGCTATCAACTGGAAAACTCCGGCTCCGCTTTCCTCATCACCGACACTTCGCGTCTCGAAAACGTGAACCTCGCAGGACTTCCCGCCCTGCGTCGCATCTTCACCACGCAGGCTCAGAGCGCAGGCTGCGAAGACTTCGCCAGTCTGCTGCGACCCGTGTCGGCTAAATTCCCGAACGCCATCCAGAACTCGCAAGAAACAATCGCTGCTCTTCCCTACTCCAGCGGCACTACCGGACTGCCTAAGGGCGTGATGCTCTCGCATTACAACCTGGTCGCGAATGTCTATCAGGTCCTCGGCCCGAATGCCGCGCGTCTCACGCCTGACGACGTCATGCTGTGTTTTCTGCCCCTCTACCACATTTACGGACTCACCGTGGCGCTGACGCTTTCACTCGCGCTCGGTTCCACCCTCGTTCTGATGCCGCGCTTCGATGTACAAAAGCTGTGCGCTCTTCTGATTCAGGAGGGCGTCACCATGATGCCCATGGTCCCGCCCGCCATCAATGCGCTCTGCCAGGCCGCCGAAGCCGGCATCTTTCCTCGGAACCACAGGTTGCGTTGGATCAAGTCCGGCGCGGCCCCCCTTGCTCCCGAACTCGCCCGTCGCCTCACCGACCTCACCGGCATCATTGTCAACCAGGGATACGGCATGACCGAAGCTTCACCCGTTACCCACGTCGGCTACACCAGTCCACCTGAAATGAACCGCCCCGCCTCCATCGGACAGCCGCTCGCCCTCACCGATTGCCGCATCGTAGACGCGAGCGGGAATGAGGTCGCCCCTGGCGAACCCGGCGAACTCGTCATGCGCGGCCCCCAGATCATGCTCGGATACTGGAGGGACTCACAAGCCACTGCCGCCGCTGTTCGCGATGGCTGGTATTTCTCCGGCGACATCGTGCGCTGCGATGCCGACGGCTTCTATTACGTCCTCGACCGCAGCAAGGAGATGATCAAGTACAAAGGATTCCCCGTCGCGCCCGCCGAAGTCGAATCCCTCCTCCTGGAACATCCCGCCGTCCGCGACTGCGGCGTAGTCGCTAAGCCTGACCTCGATGCCGGGGAAATTCCCTGCGCCTTTGTCGTCCTGCGTGAAGGCTTCATCCCCTCTGTTATGCTCGGCAAAGAACTCTGCGACTTTGTCGCCGACCGTCTCTCCCGGCACAAGCAGCCGCGCGAGGTTCACTTCGTAGACGTCGTCCCGCGCACGCCATCGGGCAAGATTCTTCGGCGCGAGCTCCGCAGAACCTTCTCTTGATCCCAGCAGGGAGTGCCGCGACCCGTGATCAGTCATTCGGCGGAGCGACGGGCGTCTCGCCCGTCCAGGCGGAGACGCGGCTTGCCACGTCTCTGGCCGCGTGCAGCCGATACGGGGCAAGCCCCGTCTCTACAGCGGGAGGGAGTTGCGGTGTAAAATATTTTCGTCGCCCATGACCCTCTCGCATTTCGTCGCCAAGTCCGCCTTTCGCAACAAGCGGCGCAGTCTGCTGACTGTCGCCAGCATCGCGTTTTCGCTTCTCCTGCTCTCCATCATGCTCTCTGTCTGGCGCAGCTTCTACATCGACAAAGGAGCTCCTGACTCCGCGCTTCGCATCATGACCCGTCACAAGGTCTCGCTTGCCAACTTCCTTCCCATCTACTATCGGGAAAAGATCCGCGCGGTTCCCGGAGTTGTGCACGTCGTCCCCATGACCTGGTTCGGCGGCAAGTATAAGGACGACAAGCCGGAAAATTATTTCGCCCAGTTCGCCACCGATCCCGACGAATACTTCGACGTCGCCGCCGACAAGGTCATGCCCGCCGACCAACTCGCCGCCTGGAAGCGCGACCGCGCGGGCTGCGTCGTCGACGTTGAACTTGCCCGGAAACACAACTGGAAAATCGGCGACCACATCATCCTGCAGGGCAGCATCTTCCCCACGAATCTGGACCTGACCTTGCGCGGCATTTACACCATCGACCCGCCCAACAGTGCGCTTTACTTGCACGCCAAATACGTGGAAGAATCAGTCAGCTTTTTCAAAGGCGCCGCCGGCTTTTTCTTCACTCGCGTCGACACGCCTGAAAACATGCCCCGCGTGGCCCACGCCATCGACGTCGAGTTCCACGGCACTCCGGTCCCCACCAAGAGCGAGAGCGAACAGGCTTTCAAACTCGATTTCATCAACACTCTTGGCAGCGTCAAAGTATTCATACTCAGCATCTGCGGAGCCGTTGTCTTTACCACGTTGCTGGTCTGCGCCAACACCATGGCGATGTCGATCCGCGAACGCACCCGTGAAGTTGCCGTCCTCCGCACGCTCGGCTTCACCCGCGAAAACATCCTCAAGTTGCTCTTAAGCGAATCGATCGCCATTTCTCTTATGGGAGGATTGGTCGGCGTCGCGCTCGGAACCCTGGTCATCAAGGCGATGTCTCGTCCGGGCATCGGGTTGCCGGTCTCGATGCGTATGACCGCCGGCACCGCACTAGTCGTCATGCTGGTTGCAGCCGTCGTCGGGCTGATCAGCGGCGTCATCCCTTCCTACCGCGCCTCGAACCTCGGCATCGTCGACGCCCTGCGCTACATCGGCTGAAATCATTGACTCAACATTTCCATGATTCCATGATTCAACTCAATGCCTCAATGACTAAATGATTCAATGTCTCAATGATTCAATGTCTTCAGTGCTAAACTCGCTTCCGCATGCGGATGGACATCCTGCCTCTCTGCGACCAGCACTACCGCACCATGGAGCCCGTACTAGCTCCCTACAATGCCGACTATTCGATAGAATTCTTTCGCTGCACCGACAAGTTCTGCCACCGCTGTTTCGGCGAGCGCATCGGCTACACCACTCCCAAGCGTGGAGACGCACCTGTTCTGACTCCCAACCAGCCCACCTGCGATCGCCACGGGCGGCCGATGTTCATCATCAGCCTCGACCGCCAGCGCAATCACGTGACCTACGCCTGCCCCGAATCCGACTGCAACGAGCGTGTGGTGCGAACGTAAGCCGATTTGTTCGTGTGGGGACGGGCGCCCTCGCCCGTGTCGGGACAGCCGCCCTCGGCTGTCCTAGCCGAGCGCAGCTCGGCAGGGTTTGGCTCGCGCCGCCTCACTCCCCCACCAGCCACCCATACTGCGCCACCGTCAGCGGCACCACGCTCAGTCGTCCCTGCCGCACCAACGGAGACTCCGCAAACGCCGCTCGCGCCTTAATCTCGGCCAGCGTCTTCTGCTTCGCGACCGCCTTCCCAACTCTGATAGTCACTTTCGGAGTCTTGGGATCGCTTGGATCCACCGAGACCACCGACGCAGTCCCCACCGCGCTCTTCTCGTCCCCGGTGTGGTAAATCACCAGCCGCTCCCCCGGCTTCATCTCGCGCAGGTGCTTCACCGCGGCCGGATTTGTCACCCCATCCCAAATCGTCGCCTTCTCCCGCTCAAGATCCGCAAATGAGTACACAGTCGGTTCAGTTTTCAAGAGATAGTCCATGGGCAGTTATTGTAAACAGAAAAACAAATTGTTGCCGTCATCGAATCCGCCGTTTCAACCGCGCCCGCTGCACCCCAACGCGAAATCACCGCACCCCGAGGCCACAGTCCCAACCCAAATCCCCTAAAATATTTGTCTCGCTCATCCGTCTACATGAGTAGATGGACGAGGCGCTGAGAAAACAGTGGATGATGGCGGAGCAAGACGACCGGATCTCTGAGGCGATTGACCGAGACAAGACCCGGCTCCGCAACTTCATCCGCAGACGTGTCGCCGATCCGAGCGACGCGGAAGACATCCTGCAGGAGGTCTTCTACGAGCTCGTGGAGACATATCGTCTGATGAAGCCCATCGAGCAAGTCGGCTCGTGGCTGTTCCGCGTCGCGCGTAATCGAATCACAGACCTATTCCGCAAGAGGAAGCCCGAGGCGTCAACCAACGATCCGGTGGCAGACGAGGAGGGAGAGTTTCTCACATTGGAGGACTTGCTCCCGTCCCGCGATGCCGGGCCCGAGGCGGCCTACGCCCGAACTGTGTTGCTGGCGGAGTTGGAGGATGCTTTGGAGGAGCTCCCCGACGAGCAGCGTGAGGTATTCCTCGCACATGAAATCGAGGGCCGCAGCTTCAAAGACCTCGCGGCTGAAACCGGCCTGAGCGTGAATACGCTGCTTTCACGCAAGCACTATGCGGTGATTCATTTGCGCGAGCGGCTTCGCGCCGTTTATGACGAATTTACGAAAGCTGGAGGACAAGAGAAATGATAGAGAAACGGATTTCAAAGGGACTGAAGGTCGCGCTGTTTGCGATCGTGCTCGTCGCAGTGCTTGGTTTTGTCGTCATGAGCCTGTGGAATTCTTTGATGCCGCCTCTGTTCGGCTTGCATCTGATCAACTTCTGGCAGGCGGTGGGCCTCTTGCTTCTGAGCAAGATCCTCTTCGGCGGAATTCGTGGCGGCCCCGGCAGGCACATGTACTGGCGTCGCCGCATGAGGGAGCGCTGGGAGCACATGACCCCGGAGGAGCGCGAGAAGTTTCGCGAAGGCATGCGAGGTCGTTGCGGTCCGTTTGGACCGTCGGCTGCGCAACCGAAGGCTTGAGCCGAGGAGGAATGAGTCGCGCGGCTGCCACTTTTTTGCATTGCATTTCGTTTTTTGTTCGCCTATGATAGATGCCTATTCGCGGGGAAGTCCCGCCGCCACGGGGTCAGTTTTCTGGAGAATCCAACCATGCTTACTGTGACTGTCAAAGAGTCGGATGACGGAGTGGTTCTGCAATGTCAGGGCAGAATTGTGCGAGGCGATGAGACTGCCGTTCTGTGTGCGGCCGTTCGGCACGAGGGTCGTAACGTGACCCTTGATCTAACGGGAGTTGATGCAATCGATGCCGCCGGAATCGGCTGTTTGGTTTCGCTGCAGGCTTCCGGTATTTATCTCACGCTGCGGAATCCAAGCGAGCAAGTCCGCGAAGTATTGAAAGTCACCCAATTGGAGTCCATCTTCGAGATCCGCGAAGCTCGCGCCGGTGAAGAGCTAATAATGATGCCCTGCGCGACTTCTGCAATTGCAGGCATCTAGGGCTATTGTCCGACCAGCGCAGTCTGTTGTTACCGCGGACACTTCCCTTCCGCGCCGGTTTCGCCAACAATAGAAGCTTATCGTGGCTGAAGCTTCTATCAACCCGGGCGGAATCACCATGGCCAAAGCCATTGAGCGCTACTTTAATGTTGCACTCTATCTGCTCGTGCTCAGCGGCTTTGGCACTCTGGCCTCGACCGGAGAGCTGGATCTGCCGGCGGTAGTTCTTGTGGGGCTGGCGCTCTCGCTCCGCGGATTCCAGCTTCTGACGCAGCGCGAGTTTCTTATCCCAGAACGCTGGACCACTGTCCTGACACTGATTTACGTCGCCATCTACCTCGCCGACTACTTCTTTTTCTCGCGCAGTTTTCTCACCGCGACGGTTCACCTCGTCCTGTTTGCCATGGTCGTCCGGTTATTTTCATTGCAGCGGACACGCGACCATTACATGCTCGCGGTACTTTCGTTTCTCATGGTGCTGGCGGCTGCCGTCCTCACTGTGGGCAGTGTGTTTCTGTTTTCTTTTGCGGGCTTCCTGCTGGTTGCGATTATCAGTTTCGTTCTGATGGAGATGCGGCACTCGGTCGCCGCCGAGCAAACCCATGCACAAGATCCGCGCGTTGCCTCTCCCGGCGTTAACTCTCCAAACCCGCGTATGGTCTACTGGCTGCTGGCGATCGCTCCGGCGCTCATGCTGATGATCCTGGCCGGAAGTTTCCTGATCTTCTTCTTGCTTCCCCGCATTTCGTCGCATTACCTGAGCGCTTACACTCCGACGAGCGATGTTTCCACCGGCTTCACCGATCGCGTGCAACTAGGCCGCATTGGTCAGATTCAGCAGTCCACCGCTGTCGTCATGCACATCGAGATCCAGAACGACCTGCTAGGCCGTTACGACCTGAAGTGGCGTGGAGTTGCGCTGAGCAACTTCGACGGCAGAACTTGGTCGAATTCCTATGAGCAATACCAGATCCGCCCAGCGGTAGACGGGAGCTATCGGCTGGCGCCTTTGGTGGACCCGCGTAGCGCAACGGCGGCCGCGGGCCGACCCATTCGTTATCGCGTCCTCATGGAGCCGATTGGAACCAACGTCTTTTTTCTGGCAGAGAGGCCGCAGAGTCTCACGGGAAATTTCCGGCAGGTTAGTACGGACGCCGGGGGAGCTGTCTACGACCTCGATACCGAACGCCCGATCAATCACTACGAGGCCGAGTCACAATTGGCGGAAATCGACAGTGACGCGCTTCGTCTGGCGGTGAACACCGCGCCCGGTGGTATGGACCAGTACCTGAAACTGCAGCCTCCGCTCGATATTCGCATTTCGAACTTGGCGAAGGAAATCGCCGCCTCCGCTCCCAGTAACTATGACAAGGCAGCGGCCGTGGAGCAGTATCTATCGACACACTTCAGATACACCTTGGAGCTACCCCGCAGTCTGCCGCAGGACCCGCTGGCCAATTTTCTGTTCGAGAGGAAGAAAGGTCACTGCGAATATTTCGCCAGTTCGATGGCTGTGATGCTGCGCTCTTTGCACATCCCATCGCGAATTGTGACAGGGTTCCGCGGGGGTGAATTCAACGACCTCACGGGGCAATATGTGGTGCGCGCCAGTGACGCCCATTCGTGGGTTGAGGCTTACTTCCCCGGTTCCGGTTGGATCAGCTTTGATCCGACTCCGGCGGGAGACCTGCCAACGCAGAATGGTTGGTCGCGGATGCAGCTCTACATGGATGCGGCCGCATCCTTTTGGCGCGAATGGATTGTCAATTACGATGCCAGCCACCAACGCAGTTTGGGGAAGGATGCTACTCACAGCAGCCGGCGCTTCTTTGACGAGGCTCGCCGGTGGACGGGGCGGCAGCATCGCGCCCTGCTGCGGTCGGCACGACGCGCGCAACGGCACTTTACCAATTTTCCGGTGCGCTGGTTGGGCGGGCTCATCGCGTTCCCGGCAGTCCTGATCACGCTGCTGAATCTCCGGCGGCTCGTGAGCGGGCTGCGTGACCGCAGTCTGCGGGCGCATCCGGAGCGTGCCCCGCGCGAATCCGCCGCCCTTTGGTATGACCGGATGGTCAGCCGCATGGCGCGGCGTGGCTGGCGCAAGTCGCCGTCGCAAACACCGCTGGATTTCGTCGCCGCCATTCAGGAACCGGCACTGCAGAACAAGGTCGGCAGGTTTACCCGTGCTTACGAGTCTGCACGTTTCGGAAAGTCGGTAGACGACGCCCAAAGCCTGCCCGAGCTTTTCCAGGACATCACTATCGCCGAAACGGAGAATTCTGAAAAGACAAAGAACCGAGTAGCCGCCATCTAGGTTCGTGCGGGGACGGGCGCCTTCGCGGGCCTGCCCTGGCATTGGCCGAAAGATGCCGTATCCCCCTTGGTGCTCAGATTCCGGCGTCCGGCGGTTCCGGCGGTGCGGGGCGCGCGGATATGGCTATGGTAGATGCTAGAATTGTGTAGATCTGTTTCCCGCTGATCATTTCCTTGTGCCCTTAAAGAAAAGCATATCCGCGACTTCGGGGCCGACGGCCCCGACCAAGGTCGGTTTTGTGAGCCTCGGCTGCCCCAAGAACCTCGTCGACAGCGAAGTGATGATGGGCATGCTGGCCCAGGCTGGCGCCGAGCTTACTCCCGACGCCGAGGACGCCGACGTCATCGTGGTGAATACCTGCTCATTTATCGACAGCGCGCAACAGGAGTCCATCGACACGATCCTCGAAATGGCCCGTCACAAGACCCATATGACAAAGACGGGCGGCAAGGCGAAGAGGCTCGTGGTTGCCGGTTGCCTGGTCGAGCGTTTTCGCGATGAGATCCGAAAGAACATTCCCGAGGTGGACGCGGTCGTCGGTACCGGCGAATTGGAAAAAATTCTTGCTGCCGCCGGAGTGGCGGAAACCGCGTGCGCCCCGGGTCCGTTCAACATCCTGAATTCGACCCCGCTGACCTCGCGGCCCGAGGGCGATCATCGCCGCGCGCAAGGTCGCTTCGCGCGCGATTCCTGGGACGGCGCCATCGCCGACCTGCCCAACTACCTTTACGACGACCACACTCCCCGCGTGCTGAGCGGGCCTGGATACTCGGCATATATCAAAATCGCCGAAGGCTGCGATCATCCCTGCAGCTTCTGCATCATTCCCCAGCTTCGGGGACAGTTTCGCTCGCGCCGTTTCGAATCTGTCATCGCCGAGGCCGAGCGACTGGCGCAATCCGGCGTCCGCGAAATCACGCTCATCGGACAGGACACCACCTGTTACGGCGAGGACCTCGGACTGAAAGATGGCCTGGCCGCGTTGCTGGAAAAGCTCGCGGAGGTCGAAGGCCTGCGGTGGATTCGCTTCCTCTACGCATATCCCAACAAAATCACCGGCCGACTGCTCGAGACGATCGCAGCCCACGACAATATTTGTTCGTACATCGACGTTCCCCTGCAGCACGCCTCGGCAAGCGTTCTCAAGCGCATGAAACGTGGCGGCGGCGGCGACTTGTTCTTGCGCTCGATTGAGAAAATGCGCCGTGTCATTTCCGGCGTTACTTTACGGACTTCATTCATTGTCGGCTTCCCGGGCGAAACCGAAGCGGAATTCGAGGAGCTTTGCGGCTTCGTGAAAGAGGCGGCCTTCGACTGGATGGGCGCCTTTGGCTACTCGGACCAGGAAGGTGCAGGCGCCTTCGATCATCACCAGAAGCTTTCCACGCGCGAGATCGAGAGCCGCCGCAAATCGCTGATGTCGATCCAGAAAAAGATCAGCCGGGACAAGAAGAAGTCGCTGATCGGACGCGAATTCAATTTGCTGCTGGAAGGAACTTCAACTGAGTCCGACCTCCTGCTCGAAGGCCGCACATCGATGCACGCACCGGAGATTGACGGCAAAGTCTTCGTGAATGATTATCCCGAAGGAAACGAGCCGAAAGAGGGAGAGTTTTACCGCTGCCGTATCACGGCGGCGCACGATTACGACTTGGTTGCCGAGATCGTTTAAATTCTCCCGTAGAGACACGGCTTGCCGCGTCTCACTGGACGGGGTAAGCCCCGTCTCTGCGATGACCAAGATGTCAAGCAAGCGCCCCATCAAGCTCCGCTGCCCGATCTGCAAGAAGCCGGCAAAGGCTGACGACCCGGACTTCCCTTTTTGCAGCGAGCGCTGTCGCCTGATCGATCTCGGCAAGTGGGCCAGCGGCGCGTACGTGATTTCATCGCCGGTCACCGACGCCGACGAAGCAATCCGACAAGATAGTCTCGACGAGGAAGACACCCCGTGAAACCCACGCCCTCGCCGATCACAAGCGACCGTAGCGCGGGCGTCCCGCCCCCGCTTCGGCGAAGTCAAAGTCCGCGATCGCGGCAGGCTGCCCCACCGGGAAAAAGACAATGCCATCGATTTCGTCCGGCTAGGCGATTCGCTTCCCAAGTCAGTTCTCGAGCGCATCGAATCCGAGCGGCAGGCCATCGTCAAGACTGCCATCGGTCTTCGGCGTGACCTCAGCGCCGACGAGCGCACGAAAAACGCGCGCCTCTCGACTCCAGTGATTGAGCGCTTCCTCGACAGTGGCGCAAGCGTTTGTGACTTGCAGAGTTCCGCCATCGCGGAAAAACTGGCCAATGCCTTGCGTTACTCTGATGAGAAACGCTATCGGCTCTTTGCGTTGTGCGTCATTCCGAATCATGGGCATGTTGTGGCCCGGCTCTTTCCCGGACAAAGTACTGGCGACAGTGGTACATTCCACTGGAAATCGTTCAGCGCGAAACCAGCGAATCGGATACTAAGGGAGGCACGGCGTTTTTTGGCAAGGGAGTATCATGAGCACCTCATTCGAAGCGAGGAGGAGTTCGAACGGGCGATTCGCTAAGTGGCCGAGAACCCCGTGAAAACTAAGCTAAAAGACTGGAAGTGGATAGGCGAGCGAGACGCCCGCCCCGCCAGCCGCCGACGACGGCGGCGCTACCCTCCTCTGAATGCTTATGGATTCCGCACCCGACCGTAGCACCGGCGTCCCGCCGGCTGTCGCGGGGGCGTCTCGCCCCCGGGCCCCACTCTGGGCCACGCTCGTCGCGACTTTCTTCGGCACTGGACGCCTCAAACCCGGGCCCGGCACATGGGGCTCATTAGCCACGGTTCTCGTGTGGGCGTTGGCGAGTTCCCATATCCCAGTCGCGAACCGCACCTGGGCGACCATGATCGCAGCGGCGGCTGTGACCCTCATCGGAATCCCCGCCGCCACGCTGGTCGCGCGCTCCTCGGGCTTAAAAGACCCGCAATTCGTAGTCATCGATGAGGTTGCAGGTCTACTGGTTGCACTCATCGCCGTCCCGCTCGCTTGGAAAACTTTTCTCGCGGGCCTTATACTCTTCCGTGTCTTCGATATTTGGAAGCCGTTTCCGATTCGCCGGCTGGAACGGCTGCCTGAGGGTACCGGTATAGTGGTGGATGACCTGGGAGCGGGACTATATGCGCTCGCCGTCATGCATCTTCTGTTGCACTTTGGAATTCTAATGAAGTAGCGCTGGCTCCCGCCGGAACAAACTCATGAGCATCTCTGACCGCCTGCTGGGAAAAAAGAACGTCAACGGCAAGCCGCACATTGAGGCGGTCGCGCCCACCTTCGCTCTGCCCGGAGGCGAGGTTCGTATCATCGGAAAGAGCCTGCGTCCGCCCGAACTGCGTCGCCCGAGCGTGCACTTCGGCGAGATCGAGGGCACCGTGTTAATCAGTTCCGACGATTTCGTAGTCGTCCGCGTCCCCGAGGGAGCGGCGTCGGGACCGGTGGTAGTGGGCACTAACGGGCACGTGAGCAATGCCCATTCCATTAAGGTTGCGGCCCTGGTCGCCGACAACCTTCATCCCGTTACCAATCCCGCGCTTGATCGCGAGGGCAACCTCTATGTGACTTTTTCCGGATCGCGCGGACAAAAAGTTCCGGTATCGATCTTCAAGATCGACACGAACTACAACGTTAAGCCATTTCTCAGCGAAATGATGAACGCCACCTCGATTGCCTTCGACTGCGAAGGCCAGATGTACGTTTCTTCGCGGCATGACGAGGCGGTGTACAGAGTCGCGCCGAACGGCACTGTATCGACCTACGCCGAGGGCATGGGAGTCGCGACCGGGATTGCCTTCGATGCGGCCGAGAATCTCTACGTCGGCGACCGCAGCGGAACCATTTTCAAGATCGCTCGCGACCGGCAGATTTTTGTCTTCGCCACCTTGGAGCCGAGCGTTTCCGCCTATCACATCGCTTTCGGTCCGCAAGGAGATATGTTCGTCACCGGCCCCAGCACGTCGAGCTTCGACAGCGTCTATAAAGTCGATCCCCACGGGACCGTGTCGGTGTTCTACCGCGGCCTGGGACGTCCGCAGGGTCTAGCCCTTGATGTCGAGGGAAACGTTTATGTCGCCGCTTCTCTCGCCGGAAAACGCGGCATTGTGAAGATCACTCCCCAAGGCGAGGCCGCCCTCGCAGTCTCCGGCCAGGGCTTGGTCGGACTGGCGTTCGCTCCCGGCAAGTCGGCCATCCTCGCCACCAACAGCTCGGTGCACCATATTTCCTGGAATATTCAGGGAGTGCCGCTGCTGCCGGAGTGAGCGATCTTGCAGTGACACCCGTTTCGTCGCTGCCAACCTTGGCAGCGGGGCGACTACTTTCTGTACACGGTGGGCTCCGGACCCTTCTCGAGCGTCTTGAGGTCCCAGATCATGCCTTCACGCGTGTAGTTCGCGAGCTCGAAATCCTGGGTGAGTTCAAGGGCGTCGGTCGGACAAGCATCTTCGCACAAGCCGCAGAACATGCACCGGCTCAGGTCGTAGGTGAATTTCAGGAGCTCTTTGCGGCGGGTTTTTTCGTTGCGCTCGCTGGTAACAACAATCAGATTTTCCGGGCAGGCCACAGAGCACAGGTCGCAGGAAATGCAGAGAGTCTCGTCGGTATCCGGATTGACGTTCAGCCGCGGCGCTCCTCGGTATCGCTCGGCTACCTGCGGCCGCTCCAACGGATACTGCTCAGTATAAATTTCCTTGGGATGCTGATATCGGAACGTCACGCCAAGTCCCTGGATCAGGTCCACTAAAAACACCTTCCGCACGATGTCGGCGATTCCCATACGTCGCTAAGCATAACACCGACAGGAAAACAGGCCAATGAAATATGAGCCACAAAGACTGAAGACTGAAGGCAGGCAGCGCCGTACAACGGTTTACTTTAGCGGCATCTCAGCGCGGCTTCGATCGTCCTGGCGAAATTTGGAGCTACGGGTTGACCTGTTGGGTGACGGCCGTATATTTGGCGGGAAGGTAATTCGCATCGCCGTTATACTTTGCCACCACGATGTGTGAACCCACGGGGATGGCCGAGGTCGTGAACTGCGCGACACCACCTTTCAGTGTCGACGACCCATACACTTTCCCGCTTACTACAAACTGCACCGTCTCGCCGTCGGGCGGCGGTCCCGCGATCGACGTCATGCTGGCAGTAAACGTCACCGGCTGTCCCACCACGGAAGGGTTCGCCGATGAAGTGAACGTCGTTGCCATCTTCGGGATCAGGACATAGCAGCCCTTATTGGTCGAGATTGCGATGACTCCGAAGTCATTCGCCTGCGCAGAATATACCTGCTGGCTGGCGGCCAGGCCCGCCAGGACATTAAAGTCCTGCATGCCTCCGGACGGAGTCCATAAGAACCCATGTAGAATTCCGGTCCCCGAACCTGTCAGAGAGGTTCCTACGATCCATCCCCGGCTGTTGATGCTGAGAGCAGAACTCTGTCCGCCGCCCAGAGTGCCCAAATCCTTGATCCCACCGGACTGCGTCCAAGAGAAAGCATGCCGATTCCCATTTAAGTCGGGCGATTGCCCCACAATCGTCCCCGAGTCGTTGACGGCATTTGCGAGAGTGCCAGCCGAACCCAGACTCTGGAGACCTCCGGCTTGCGTCCAGATGAAGCCCAGAGTTCTACTGCCGCCATTTGGAACGTAGTAGCCCGCTACCTGGTTCGAGGAATTGATCGCCGTAGCTGTGCCTCCACCAATGCTGGTGAGGTCAGGTGTCAGATCCTGCATACCACTGCCCTGAGTCCAGAGAAACGCATGTTGCGTTTCCGCGGCGGTGTATGATAGCCCGACTACTGCGGCCGAATTGTTGATCCCTTTCGCAGCGCTCAAGTTGCCCCCGAGTGAACCGAGCCACTGCGCGCCCGCCGTTGGTTGCCAGACGAAGGCTTGAAGATCGCCCGAATTATTGGGATCGCCCTCGCCGACGACATCGCCAGAGCTGTTGATGGCAGCCCCGACACTGTTATTCCCGCTCAGCCCCAAAACCTGAGTCCCGTTGATGCGGTTCCAGGTCGACACCTGATAGGAACCGCCGCTGGCGGTGTTCACCACCACCCGGCCGCCGTTGTTGATCGCAATCAAAGAATTTGGACTCGATCCCGGCACCGGAACGACTTTCAACACTGCCTGCGAGAACGCGAAGCCCGAAAACAGCAGCGCAAATACTGCAACGATTGCGATTTTGTTCGTATTCTTCACCGTAATTCCTCCTCGAGCGGAGTGTTGATATTCTCGCGACTCCCGGGAAATGGGGGTATTGGCCAACCCCTTAGATGCAAGTACCGTGCCATGTTTTGCCGTCAGGTTTCGATTAGATAATCACAGCTAACCGCAAGGTCTATATCAAGTTAGGAAAATGTGCCCACACCGGCATTCCCGGGCACCCGTCCGAGGCGGCAAAACCGTCGCATATTCGAGAGCAACGGAAGTTCCCACACCTACCGTTTCACCCGCTAAAATAGATCGGTCAGCCTTCCGGTCCAGACTTCAGGCCCAGATTGCAGGCCCAAGTCTCGCCCCTGGACTGAACACCGAGAACCGAATCTAGCTTTTGGCAACCGGCCACTGGTGAAGGAAAACTGCCTTCCGCCGACAAACTTTCCCCCGGCAAGCTTTCTTCTGACGAACTTTGGATGGAGGAAGCTCTGCGCTGCGCCCAGCGCGCGCTCGAGGCTGGCGAAGTGCCGGTGGGAGCGGTCGCGGTGCGCCAAGGGCGCGTGGTTGGACGAGGATGGAATCGCAACCTCACCGACTGCGATCCAACCGCTCACGCTGAAATCGTGGCGCTGCGCGAGGCGGGAAGAAACGTCGGTAACCACCGGCTCGTCGACTGCGAACTGTTTGCTACAATCGAGCCGTGCGCCATGTGCGCGGGAGCGGCAGTTCACGCCCGCCTCCGCCGCCTGGTGTACGGTGCCGATGACCCGAAGGCAGGCGCCATCCATTCGATTCTGCAGGTGGTGAATCACCCCAGTCTGAATCATCAGATGGACATCCGGGGCGGAGTCCTAGCCGGACGTTCGGCAGAGCTGCTGCAATCGTTCTTTAAAAACCGCCGTTAGCCGCCGGTCGTTAGCAGTTGCTTTTCGCTGTGAGCTGACGCGTGAGAAGCTGACAGCTGTTGTTCCGGATCCGCCTCGAAAGCCGGTGAAAACTTCCAACGCCAACGAAAATAAACAACTTATCTCGCCGAGTATAGCCGAAAAGTAACCAGCTATGGCGATTTGCCGGTGGTGGTCTATCAGCAATCGGAATGCGGCCGACACCATGGGAATTTCATCGCAGCCAGCTATCGAGCAATTCTCAGAAGACCCGAGTGGAGAAAGCGATTACAGAAAGTGCACAGCCAGGGCCGGCGCTCGCTGCCCGCGAGAGACGGCTCGTGGCGGGAACTTGATTCGTCCCTTAAGTTCAGATGCGCTGCTGATGAATATCTTCTGCCGCCCCGGCGTCACACAGCGAACGGAGGTTTGCAGAATCCTGGGCCGCGAAACCGGAAGCGTCCCCCGAATTTGGATTCATGCCTCCCGTTCCGTTACTCGGCGAAGCAAGCGAACGGACCGAAATTGATATGAAGCTCGGGAGTAAGATTTTTGAGGCGAAACTTACGAGAGCGATTTTCAGATCCAGCGCACGGAACTGTTGGAGCGATATCGGGATCTTAGGGACATATTTGAAGGGAATAAAGACGGTTGGGGATCTGCGAACCTTCGATTAGCAGCACGAAGCTCAGGTTCGGACATTTCCACACCGGTGTGAATGGGAATCCCATCTTCCAGCCACACCGTAACGAATCGATCTGGATTTGTTCCCGCCACCCTTACATAGTATTTACCAGTTTGCACAACCCTCCGGGAAAATAAACAAGATAAATAAAGTGGCGGAGAGAGAGGGATTCGAACCCCCGATACCCGTAAAGGTATACACGCTTTC
>Ga0210407_10001167_pt1 | contig 25496 bp, 23 predicted proteins | sample IncBWC27MmetaG_FD_150860 | JGI IMG/M metagenome (GOLD analysis project Ga0210407, IMG submission 150860) | Forest soil microbial communities from Barre Woods Harvard Forest LTER site, Petersham, Massachusetts, United States - Inc-BW-C-27-M | ecosystem: Environmental > Terrestrial > Soil >... | reverse complement strand
AAGCCGTAGAGATTGACCTGCTCGCTGAGGGAGCCGGTTTCGTCGTAGTTTTTGAAGATCCGGCTAAGCCTGAGCATGGTCTTGCCTTTTGATCACAATCGGGGTGAACTTCATGGGGTCGTATTGCGCGCAGAGTCTTGCGGCCGTCAGCAGAAATCGCAGAACCTGCGGATCGGTCTGGGTGGCCCAGCGCGCCATGAAGTAGAGCAACAAAAACATCAGCAACCCGCCAAGCAAGCTGTTGAGCAGGTTGAAGGTGGCCGCGCCAAGACACATAGCGAAGAAAAAGAGTTTTCGCTCGGCCCCGAGGATGGTCAGGGGCCGGGACAGCGACCGATGCACTCTGTTGATTCGTCTGCCTTCTGCCATATGCCTCTCCCTCGGGGACGTGCGCGATTTAGCTGCCAGGGAAAAGCCAGGACAGGAAATTCACCGCTGCGATAGCCATGCCAACGCCGAAGAGCACGCCGGCGAGGACGCGTTTTGAGCCGCCTTCGCCAAATGCAAAGGTGAGGCCGGCCACAACGATCGCCACGAGCGAAAGGCCGCGAGCGATAGTGCTGGTGAAGGCCGTCTGAAGTACGCTAACGGCGTTTTCCCACGGCGAAGTTCCCGTCTGGGCGAATGCGGGAGCGGCAAGAAAAAGTGTGAAAGCAAGTGTGACAACAGGTGAGCGCAGCAAGGAGCTACGCACTGAATTACAGAACAATCGCTTCATAGTCGGATTCTCCCTGTCTCTTCAGAGATTTAAGAATGTGCCGTCGAGGGGGAGCTCCCGCTGAATGCGGCTGCGGGGGAATAAATAGCGATTGATGGGGACGGCTGTATGCATCCGGTGCTGGCCTTTCCCGTCCAGGCACACTTGGAGCAATCGCTCCATGTACAGCGTTGTCCCACAATCGCATCCGTCCCTGCTGCGGGCCGTGCGCGACACAGAGCAAGAGACCGAAGGAATCGGTAATGCTCCGTCCGCGGGAGTTATCCGGCGAGAACTCCCCTCACTATATCTATTCAGTTTTGAAAAAGGAAAACGTGTCGCTCGTTTTCAAAGATTGCGCAACTTTTTTTGAGTGGTACCCATAGGACTCGAACCCTCTCCGTCTGGTTCCACAGTGCTAGGTGGTCTTTGGGCGAGACGCCGAAGTTTGCCGAGCAGGCGCTTCGCGCGCTGGCGAAACGCGTTTGCCGAAATGCCCTCAGAACCCCCAAGGTCCTCGCCACTATCACCGTCGAGCTTGAATTGTAGGAGAAGGTCCAGTTCGTCATCAGTGAGCAGTCCCTTGGCTAGACAACGGTGAAGGAAGTGACGCAAGACGGCGTGCCGTTCGAATAATTCCTCTTCTGACACCAGCAAGGTGTCCTCAGAGATCTCCTGGTCAATAGCTACCACCATGCCTTCACGGCTAGCCCAAGCAAAGACGTTTCGCTTAACAGTGCGTGAGATTGCAAATGCGATGTGCGTCTGTCGCAATCTAAATTGCTCGGAACGAAGCACTTGTAGCAATGCGCGCAGTGCCTCTTGGGTGGCATCTTCCAAGGGGATTAATGGCTGGAGCGCCGTGACATGGCGCAAAGTGCGATGGATTACCGGTACGAATGCAAGAACGAAAATGCCTTCGATGAGTTCTGGCAGTCCAGAAACGGCCTCCAGTAATTCAAGGAAGATGTTATCGGTTCGTGGATCACCCTGCGAGCCGCGGAGATGCGTAAGCAAGGCCGGAACGTCTCGGAATGCAGACAAGTTTCGTGTCGAAGTTGCGAATACGCGAAAGACTTCCTGTTCGGGTGAATCCGAGAAACGGACGAGTAAATTCCGTTCAATCCGACAGAGAGGGCACCGGCAGACGGACGCTGGGCTCATGAGCAGCCTCCCGTTCTCAACGCAGGTGAATACTGTGTTCCTGCGAGAGCGGGGACATGCTCCCGATAGAACTCTGAAATCGTCGTTTTTCTCGCCGATGTTGGGGACTGAATCGGCGTGTCACCGACCTATGCTCAACCGCGCGCCAAACGTTTCAGACAGGCGGAAGGGGCCGCATCGTGCCCTACTCTGTGGCCAACGGGTAGATTTTTTGGATTTGACCGGAACACCGGACAGAAGAAAGGGCCTTGGCCGCCACCGGACGGTCATGCCCTAGGGAATCGAACGCTGCGGATTCTAGTTTGTGGTCTTTGTTGAACGGATTTGGGTTTGCTCCAAAGCCGCTTGGGTTTCTCTCAATTGTTCCAGCTTAAGCTCCAACTCGGAAGCATAGATTTCGGCACGTTCGTAGAGGCGAGCATTTTGGATGGCGACGGCCGCAGAAAGAGCGAGGGATTCGGCGAGGCGCAAGTGTTCGTGAGTGAAGCGTCCGGGTTCTTTGCTGCTAACCGAAAGCAAACCGATAAGATGGTCGGATGCCAGCAGTGGGATGCAGATCCACGACCCCGCGCCTCCAAAAGCGGGGGTGTCGCGCCATTCGATTTCTTTACGCGTGTCTTCGAGAAGTAGGCTCTTTCGTGTAACCGAAACCTTTTGCAGGAAGTGGTTCTTGTTTGCGTCCAGGATCACGACTGTTTTCAGAGCGCATTCGCGCGGCACCTGCCTGGCGAGAAGAAATGTGTGATCCGTGTCCGTAAGAAGGACGCAGGCGGAGTCGTAGGGAACGATGGGTCGAATTGTTTCGAGAAGCGTGTCGAGGAGAGTATCCATTCTGAGGAATTGAGTGAGCGTCAGCGTTGCTTTTCGCAGCGCGTCGGCTTCCCTTCTGGCGGCTTCGGCGACTGCCAAGTGCTTGCTAACCTCTGCCTCGGCGTTCTTGCGCGAGGTCACGTCCTGGGCGACGCCGACAAGCCGATCGATGACTTGGTTTGAGTCGCGGATTGGAGTTGCCTTGGTCCATATCCAACGCATAACTCCGTCGGCCCGCAGAATGCGACACTCTTCATCGAATTTGCCGGTAATCACGGCTTGGTCCAGGTTGCTAAGGACTCGAACACGGTCGTCCGGATGGATCAGTTCCTTGTAAGAAGCTGGATCCTCGTAAATCTGTGAAAGAGGCCGGCCGGTAATCGTTTCATAGGCTTTGCTGACGTAGAGAATCTCTTTTGTCTGAGCATTCATCATCCAGACTACTTCTTGGACATTATCGGTAACCTGTTGAAGAAGTTCTTCCTTCAGCCGTAGAGACTGCTCTGCGTGCACCCGTTCCGTAACATCGCAGAAGATGACGATGTGCTGGCCTTGAATATAGTTGGCAGATGCCGCGTAGTCCACAATTAGAGGAGAGCGGTCATTGCGAACGAGCTCAGCATGGCCACGCTGATATTGCGTTTGCCTGAATGAATCCCAATTGCGATTGAACACATCTCGATCCGCATAGAATTGGCCAAACGGCCGGCTGATGAGTTCTTCGCGGCTCACGCCCAGTATCGAAAGAGCTGCCGGATTAGAGTCCAAGCAAATGCCGTGATCATCGAGGATCAAGATTCCATCAAGGACGTTCTGAAAGATGGAGGTGGACTCGCAATTCGTAATGTGAAAAACGCGATCGGCTTCACGCTGTTCCTTTTCTGAGCGCAGGAAATAATAAATGTGGAGGAATACGGCGCCGGCCAAAGCTACTAGGAGGCAAGAAACAAGAAATGCGGAAAGCAGGGAATGATAGATGTCCGACTTCAAGGAGAGGAGAAAGAGCCCGATTGCAAACAGCAATACAGCAAGAGAACTCAGGCGGTGCCACAAGGGGGAGGAAAGACCTGAGGAGCCTTTCTGCCCATGAAACGAAAAAATGCGCATAGAGCAGCCACAAACACTAGCATCGTAGTCCCGATGCCTTCACCAGTCGGTATGAATACTATGTCCCGTTATTTCGAGGAGTCAAGGAAGAAGGACAGGAGAGGTGTTTGAGTTGGTGATACTTGCTCGTTCCATACCTGGATGCAATAATGGCTCATGATTATCGGCGACCGCCTCCGCGAAATGCGTGAGGAAAAGAAACTCTCCCAGGGCGACATTGAAAAGCGTACCGGCTTGCTTCGTTGTTATATCTCCCGCGTAGAAAATGGCCATACTGTTCCCGCCATTGAAACGCTGGAGAAGCTAGCGCGCGCGCTCGAATGCCCACTCTATCAACTCTTCTACGAAGGCGAAGAGCCGCCCAAACTGCCGAACCTCCTAAAGCGGAAATCGTCTGACGACGTCGCTTGGGGCAGCACTGGCAAGGAAGCCCGCTATCTCAACAAACTTCGGCGTCTCCTGGGCAAAACTGAGGAAGGCGACCGCAAGATTCTTTTCTACATGGCCCAAAAAATGGCCAATCGGTAGCTGATTCTCAGGCATCAAGCGAAGCTTGAGAGTATTTCTTCCGGGTACCGGATAATCCGTAAATCACGTTCCACAAGCTGACTTTGCGGCATTTAACATCGCCGTTGCGCTTTGGGCTTCTCCGTCTGGAAAATCGATCGCGAGAAGTCGATGGTGAACGGGGCGATGAGAGCTACAGTATTCCTTGGGGGAAGCAGCATGGATGCTTCCTTAGGCACATGTCTCCCTAACCGTAGCGAAGCCTAAGGGCGGCCGAATGTACGAATGCGACATTCGTTAGCTCGGTCGCGACCAGAAGTGCGGCTGCGGGACTCTCCCGCAGCACGGCTCCAGACCAGCCTAACGAGGCTGACTTCACCGTTCGTTCTTGTTCGTTTGCTCGCTCTGTTGTATGTTCTGCGAACAACAAAGAAGGGGTGATACGAAGGTCGCCTAGCAGAACCAGCGAGTTCGTCCTTCAGCCACATAGTCTGCATACTTGTGAGGGCAACGGAGATTGTCGCCCCCTTGGTGGTTCTGTTAAAGAAAAATCTCATGTTGGGCTCTTGATCGTGCCTGAACATAGGAGGATATATGGCTAGCTACTTCAAGTATCGGGTTCTGGGGATCGTCCTGGCCGTATGCGCGATTCCACAACTTTCCAACGCGCAGGCTGCATCATCCATTTCCTTCATGCCCTTACCAACAGGCGCAACTGCTTGCGCATCGGGGCCCGCGGGCGTTGTGGGCGGGGTTGCCTGCTACGTTTCACCCCTAACTCCGAACGCAGACATCTGGACGATCAATGAACCGCGTGTAAATACCAGCGAAACAGACTATCAGCAAATTCACGTAACATCCGGGGATCTTGTTTCGGTCTTCGCTGGCGGATGCGTTCAAACTGGTGGTTCGGGCCTAACCTGGAAGCGGTATGTCGTTCCAATCACCGGTGGGCTCACACATGACGAGGATCATCTTTACTACGGCTCTATCGCGATTGACGGAGCGATACCTCAGCAACGGCTCAAAAATGCGATGACTCACGGCGCCTTTGAAGTGCTATCCGCTTCAACGAACTCGTTCGTGCGTCTTTTCTACTCTGACAATGGATATTCGGACAACGGTTATAGCGGCCGCGATAACGGGACCTTTTATCAGTGCGATCGATTGCCGGAGGCGTTCGTTGTGCTTGCGATTCAGCACGGCTGTGTCGGCCGGAGTGCTGCGGCCGGGCCGTGTTTTCGTGGGCTGGCGCTTGATTTGACGGCCAATGGTCAAGATGCCAACGGTTTGGCTAATAATCCGACCTGGACGTGGAGTAAACTCACATCCACATTGGCGCCCGTCGTCCAACTCTGCAGTCTCAGCTTCAAGCTGGCGGGCATGGGAGAAGATAACTTCTCACTATGCGCGTCAAACACGCAAAAGAACACCTACTTCGGGTGTTGGAACGACAGTACTGCTGGTGAGATTCGTGGGCACGTCAATTTCGGCCCGGTGGGGTATCAGGTAAGCAACGCGCCGTCGCAAAATACAAGCTTGAACCTTGATGCGCACGAATGGGACGACGACGATTACACGTGGAATCTCGAACGGGCGGATGCCGCACTGTACACGTCTGGCCGTCCAGACAAGATTCAGATGGAGTTCGATTCAGACGAAACAATTGATCACTTCGGCTCACCTTCATGGCAGAGCATCCACAGTGCGGTGGACGCAGGGGGGAGCGGTTATCCGAAGTTGAATGATCAAATGAAGGGTGCAAGCGCGATTGTCGTGGGCGAGGCCGGCGTGGATTGTCCGCACGGTTGTATCCCCGAAATACATCCGGTATACGGCCTCGCGATTCACATGCCAGGCAGCACAATGGACGACGACTCGTGGGTGTTCTTCGCTCGAAACTGGGGGGACGAAGGTTACTGCGGGCGCGGGCAAGTTAGTTTTCAGACCGCAACTTTAAACTTTTTCCTGCCAGAATTGTTCGCGAGCGGTATTCAGATAACTTCGCAGGCGGTCGATGGCTACGCTGTTCCAGGCAATCCAACGCTTTCTCTAGTCGCAAAGGAAGGCGCCGTCCTAAGCATTCCATTGGCTGACCCGTCCAAAAAGTCTTTTGTCGATGGTCAAATCCATCTGAAGTGGACCAGAACATTGCCCAAGCTGACTCGTGAGAGGGAGGTTGAGGTTTCGCAATTTCCGTATGATCCGGCAAAAGTGGCCGCGGGTAACATCGGCGAAGAAACGGAAGATGATGAGGCTTTCGACGAGAGTGTTCGAAAGCTATCAATTGCGGACCAACTTCGCTTACACGCGCTTGCCGCTACCCCAAAAGTGCCGACGCAAAAACTGAATGTGGCTATAGTTGCAACGGCGACGAAAGTCCCTGCGAAACAACCTCTACCGACAGAACCGATTCCGGACGCCGCTTACTCAGATCGCATCCAGCGGGCCAGACAAGCTCTCACAACGATTGAGCCAAAGCAATAGATTGGATTGGCAAAGCCCGAGGGGCAATTACCTTGCACCCATACCCTGGGACTCTGCACGCCGACTAACGCATAAGGCTACTTCTTAGTGGTACACAGGCCGCCTGAGATGTAGTCGGCTATCTCTGAATGGTTTAGCAACTCTCCAATCTGAGAAAAGTTTATGCCACACGCATGCGGCTCCCAGAGGAACAACGTCAGATCGTCGCCGCTGAAAACGCCGTTGTCTTGAGCCAACAGTCATGCTTGGTATGTTGTTGTCAGCGCACTCGAATGACGAGCTGACCGGAGAAGACATTCAGAGAAGAATTTTTGCTACTTGGAATATTTTTCGAGGCTTACCAAGATCAATCTGTAGATTTTCCTAAGTTGGGCAGAGTCTTGAGAGGCGAGCACTCTTGAAATGCTTTCGCGCAACTGGTCTGCATTTTCGTCCATTCCCTGGCTGAAGAATAGTTCAACTGCCTCAACATCAAGTTCGTGTGCGATTTGATCCATCACTTCGAATGGTGGGGTCTCAATGCCGCCTGTTTCGATACGACTGATGTAGCCGCCTTCCGTTTCGACTTTACCAATCCTCTTCTCAAGTTCCTGTTGGGTGAGGTTTTTAGCCTTACGCAAGAGGGCCAGTCTCGCTCGAAACGAATCGCCCGCTCCTAAAGTCATCGTTAGTACACAGTACGAAGAAAGGCTCGAATGCTGTAGGTCGTCAAATGTTGAATTATTATTGCTAATTTCTACATTTAATGTAGATTCTAGGGACATGTCGCTTCGCAAGTTGGCCGAGCCGGTGATGCGCTGCCGCTGTCGGCTGAACCTCGGAGTACGATTTGACCTGTCAGAATAACTCGGACTCCTCGATCTGCTTCGCCAATTGCGAGAACGGCAGCTTCAACAATCTGCACAAACGGACCATTGTTCTCAGAGTTGGGCTAAGCAGGCCCCGTTCCATCAAGCTGATGGTCGTGCGGTCAAAACCGGTCTCAAACGCTAGCTTTTCTTGGGAAAGTCCGACAGTTTTCCGCCTAGATCGCAAAATATCCCCAAAAGCCCTTTCAGGCCCTGAGCGAGGCTGAACTTGTTTCTTCTTTGCCCGCATTACGCAGGCTATCGTGACGGTATGACGAGTATGTTCCTACGGAGGATACTCGTCATTTCAACTAAGGGGCCGTCAACGCCAGACGGAGGACAAGCCCAGTGAGTTCCTCCGTGACGGCCCGGTTTCCAGTGGTCCCGCTAACGGCGAAAACGGCGGCCGACGTCACTATTTCAATCGAGAAGAGCTTGGCACGGGTGGAGGAACCCGACGAAGCCTTGTTGGCCAATGTATGTGCCGGTGACCGTGACGCTCTCGCTCTTCTCTTCCGGCGCTACGCCAGGTTGGTCCGAAGCGTTGGACTGAGAATTCTTCGTGACGAAGGCGAAGCGGACGACGTAGTGCAGGAAGTCTTTCTGTACATCCACAAGAAATCTGCGTTGTTCGACGGCGCGAAAGGCTCCGCACGGTCCTGGATTGTTCAAATTGCATACACTCAGGCCTTACTGCGCAAACGGCACCTCAAGGTGAGGCGATTCTATTCGTCCCTGAATATTGAAGAAGTCGATGTGACCGATGTGGGTGCACAAGCGGGGTCGGGCTATCAGCAGACCCCAGAGGGGGTTTTTGGCAGGAACGGATGGAAGGAGATCGAGGGCGTACTGACTTCCGACCAGCGTGAGACGGTACGCCTTCACTTTTTCGAGGGCTACACCCTGGAAGAAATCAGCATGAAGCTGAAGCAGTCGCACGGAAACGTGCGGCATCATTACTACCGGTCCCTCGAAAAACTGCGCGGGCGTCTTTCCCGAAGTGAATTGTCAGCGAGATAAACAGTATGATAAAAGGGATCATTCAGCCGGGAAGCCGAGGCGTTGTCGCAAATGGATTCGCATGAGGAGTTCCTGGAGCTCGGCGCCGTTTCGACCTCTGGAGACCTCACCGAGGAGGAACGGAAGAGGCTGGAGGAGCATTTAGCCAGTTGTCCTTCGTGCCGCAAAGCTTTGAAGGAGTACGAGGCGGCAGTTAGCAATGCAGTTCCAGCGATTGTTTCCGAGTTGGCGCAAGAGGTTCCCACGGATGATCCGTCTTGGTCGGTCGAGAAGGCGGAAGCCGCCTTTTTCAAACGCCTAGACAAAGAAGAAAATACAGGCGCGCCACGGATAGAAGAGGAAGTTGAAGAAACCAGGCCGCCGGTCAGCCATCGCCTTACTCCGTACCCCCGTACAAATTGGAACCACCTGTGGATGGTCTATGCTGCTGGGATATTGCTCTGCGCAGCGCTGGGAATTGCGGCTTATCGAATTGGAATGCGCCGCGGAGGGGAGAGCGCTCGACTGACGCCCCCAGCTGCAATCCCAAACGCTATTAGCTCTATCCCGGAACAACTCAGCGATGCGGGACACGAACATGCTCAACTTGTTGCCCAGATGATGGAACAGGGCAAGACCATTGCGGATCTGCGCAGACAAGTCCAGGAGGAATCCGCAGAGATTAGCAAGTTGAAAGGGATGAGTGCCGCGCCTGGGTCCACTGCCATTGATAGCGTCCGGGGAGATGCAACTCCGCGCACAGAAGTGGCGCACTCAAGTGAGGAACTGAAAGCTGCTCAAACGCAGATTGAGGAGATGCAGAAGAAACTGGATGCACAGGAAGCGAAGCGTTCGGAAATGCTGGCCCGAGCAAACGCGTTGGAGAGCAAAGTCGGCGATTTGACGTACCAGCTTCGCCAGCGAGAGGGGACGATTGACCAGCAGAGTGGGACAATTGCGGAACAACGCGAGCTTCTAGAACATGACCGTGACATCCGGGATTTGATGGGAGCACGGGAACTCTACGTTGTAGAAGTCTACGATGTGGCGCGGACTGGCAAAACGAATAAGCCGTATGGCCGTGTCTTCTATACGAAGGGGAAATCGTTGATTTTTTATGCCTATGATCTAGACCAACAGCCGGGACTCAGGGATGCGAGTACGTTTCAAGCTTGGGGTCGGCGCGGTCCGGACAAGGAACAAGCCCTAAATCTTGGTATCTTCTATGTGGACAACGACAGCAAAAAGCGCTGGGTATTGAAATCCACCGACCCGAAGACACTCGAAGAAATCGATGCGGTGTTTGTGACCATAGAACCAAAAGGCGGAAGCCACCACCCCAGCGGAAAGCAACTTCTTTTCGCTTCACTACGGATCAGTCCCAACCATCCATGACCCCAACCACCCCACGGTCACTCCTTATGCTCTCGGCCCTTATGTAGACTGGAGATTGGTACAAAAATACTCCTCTCACGCATAAGCCCCGACAAGCGCACGAATTTGCAAGCGCTTGGAGGATCTCATTGCGAGCGACCCTGGCTCTCGGCGTCTTGATAGTCTATTTGGTTTGTGTCGTCTCCTGCCCGGCGCAGTCTCCGAGCGGAACGATTAGCGGGCTTGTCGTCGATCCCTCAGGCGCGGTGATCGCCGATGCCGATATCGTGATCATAAATGATGAGACGCGCGTGCAGTATTCGGGAAAGACCAATGGCGAAGGTCTTTACGTCCTACCGAATTTGCCTCCCGGCTTGTATCGCTTGCAGGTGTCGAAGGTTGGGTTCAAGACAATCATCAAACCCGACATCGTTCTAAACGTGCAGGATGCGCTTGCCATTACTTTCACTCTGCCAATTGGGGCTGTTTCAGAGATTGTCACGATTCAGGCTGGCGCCCCACTCGTGAACACAGAGAACGGCGCGGTTAGCACCGTAGTGGACCACAACTTAGTCGAGAGTCTTCCGTTGAACGGAAGAAGTTTTAACACGCTACTTCAACTGACACCGGGCGTGGTGATCGCTCCATCAAGCGGGGGAGGAGAAGGACAGTTCAGCATCGCCGGACAGCGCACAAGCTCCAATAATTTCGAAATCGACGGAGTTTCCGCGAATTTCGGCGTGTCGCCCAACCCTGGAACACAAAGTTCGGGAACGGGATCGACGCAAGCGTTCAGCGCACTAGGGGGAACGAGCAGCCTCGTCTCGGTGGAAGCGTTACAGGAATTCAGGATCGAAACTTCCTCGTTCGCCCCTGAATTTGGCCGCGCGCCGGGCGGCCAAGTGTTGCTTACAACGCGGCCTGGAACCAACGACCTACACGGTGGTGCTTATGAATATTTTCGAAACAACGTTCTCGATGCCAACGACTGGTTCGCAAACAGTGCCAGAGAGCCACGCGCCGCTGAAAGACACAACGACTTTGGGGCCTTTCTCGGCGGACCATTAGTCCGAGATAAAACTTTTTTCTTTCTCTCGTACGAGGGCGTCCGGCTGCGGCAACCAAACACCACGGTTGTGGAAGTTCCTTCCATGTACGCCCGCTCCGTGGCAGGCAGCAGTGTTGCTCCCTTCCTCGATGCGTACCCGCAGCCTGACGACAAAGCAATAAGCCCCGGTGTCTACGCGGAACCGTTCACGGGTAATTACTCCAATCCGTCCACGTTGAACGCAGGAAGCGTACGTATTGATCAGTCATTCGGATCAAAGCTTGCGGTGTTCGGACGCTACAACGAAGCCCCATCCGATACCGCCCCGCGGAACAACAATCTCGCCGAAGTTGACGTAACAACGGTAAATACTCGAACGCTGACCTTGAACGCGGTCTTTGCCCCCAAAGCAACCGTGTCGAATTCGTTTCGCTTCAACTACTCGCAGCAGCGTGCCGGACTTGTGAGTCATCTCGACAACTTCGGAGGCGCCGTTCCTCCCGCGAACAGTGTGCTTGCGCCGGGCCTTTCGAGCGGACTCGAAAATGATTCCCTCCAATTTATCACCTTCGATACTTCCTTCTTTCAGGTGGGCCCGTTGTCCCGTAATCGTTCCCGGCAAATCAACGTCGCAGACGACGTGAGTGTGAACCGCGGCAGACATCTGTTGAAATTCGGGTTCGACTACCGCGGGATTACGCTGCATGTGAATCCCTTCTCTTCCGCTGTCCTCTATATTGCAAGCGACGTGCAATCCCTTCTGGCGACCGGGCAGGCTCTCCTGTTCACACAGACGGTTGCCCCGGCATCGCTTCTCGCAAAGTCCGCATCCCTATTTGCACAAGACACCTGGAAACTTTCTTCACGGTTGACGATGACTTATGGCGTTCGATGGGAACTGAGTCCCGCGCCCGCAGCGCAGGATGGCACTGATCTCGCCGCTTGGAGGAATATCGACCAGCCGGCGAATCTTTCACTCGCACCCTCTGGCGCATCATTGTGGACGACGACCTACACGAACTTCGCGCCAAGGGCCGGGATCGCCTATGCCTTAACGCCCAAGGGTGACTTCGTTTTGCGTGGCGGCTGGGGGATGTTTTATGACCTTGCTTCGGCCGCCACAGGCGCACTAGCGGAAAATTTTCCCAACAATATCCCGAACTGCTGTGCCGCCATCACAATTCCTGTGGCGAACGTTACTCCATTTTTGCCTGTGCTCACGGATCAGCCTCCTTACCCGGACGGCGTGAAGGGGTTCGATCCCAATCTGCGACTCCCCCGCTCTTACCAGTGGAACGTCGCTCTCGAGAAGTCGTTCCTTGGATCGCAGGCTCTTTCGGTGACCTACGTTGGACAGGCGGGGCGGGACCTCCTGAAACAAATTGGAATTGCCCAGCCGAATGCAAAGTTCGTTGGGACTTTTCTCGTCACCGAAAACAAGGCGGTCTCGAACTATGACGCCCTGCAAGTGCAGTATCGCCGCCCATTGGCGAAGAGCGTTCAAGCGCTCTTCAGCTATTCGTACTCGCACTCTCTCGATGACGCTTCGGATGAGATATTGCCAGTTCTATCGAGCGCGGTCCTTTCGGGTGGCCATGACTACGCCTCGTCAAGTTTTGACGTACGGCACAGTTTTTCTGGCGCGCTTGTCGTGCAACTTCCCTCGGCTGGAAAATGGAAACCGCTCACGCTTCTGACCAAGGAGTGGGCTCTCAATACGCTTGTGGTCGCACGGAGCGGGTTTCCTTTTAATGCGAGCGTCGAGACGGAAACGATTTCCGGGGCGAATCCACGGCCCGATCTTGTTCCCGGACAGCCGGTGTGGATTGCGAATCCAAGCGCCGGCGGTGGCAAAAGCTTGAATCCCAATGCGTTTGTACCAGCTGCTCCTGGACAACAAGGAACGGAAGGACGGAACGACATCCCAGGATTTGGATTGACGCAGATTGATCTTTCGCTAGTTCGGAAGTTTGCGCTTTCCGATAGAGTCCACCTTCAGTTTCGAACGGACGCTTTCAACGTTCTCAATCACCCGAACTTCCAAAACCCCTTCGCCTTCATCGGGCTAGGACCGACCTTCCTCAGCTCTCCCTCGATGCTGAACAACGGCCTCGGAGGCCTGAACCCCCTCTTTCAACAAGGCGGGCCGAGGTCGTTGCAGCTCTCCCTAAAATTGACTTTCTAAACTCGACAAGAAACCGAACCTGACGAGAGGAACCTAGCTTGCGCTGGACTTGGACATTCTTTGTCTTAATCTCTTTTCTCCCTGGCAAGGTCCGTGAGGACGGCCCACCCACGGACCCGTTAAAGAAACGCGGCGTGACGGTCGAGGACATGATCGCGATGACCCAGTGGAGCGACCTCAGCTATTTTTTGGGAGCCTCACCCTCGACACCTGTTGGAATCTTCTCTCCCGATAAAAGGCAGTTTGTAGTTCTCGTCAAAAAAGGAAACCTCGAACAAAACACAAACGAGTATTCACTATTGCTCTTTCAAACAGGCGAGGTGTTTCAATCGCCCACACCTGTCACTGTCGCGCGAATGTTTTCGTCCTCCTACCGGCCCGGCATTAAGAAGGCTCGCTGGCTCGCAGATAACAAGACCATCGTCTTTCTCGGAGAGAACGCCGGAGAATTACCCGCGGTGTACAGCGTCAACGTCAAAACCCGAGTGATGAAAAAACTAACGCACCATTCGACTGCAATCGTCGCCTACGACACAAACCGGAACGGAGAGGTTATCGTCTACGAGGCTGATCCTCCGCAATCCACAGTTGATCGAAGGACCGTCGAAAAAGAGGGCGTCGTCGTTTCGACGCAGACTCCGTATGAGCTCCTAGGTTCTGGCTGCGAAACATTCCAAAAGACGGAAAAGGCGGACAAGAAGTTATTCGTGCAAATCGGCGATCAACCGGCCGTAGAAATCGCTTCCCCGGACAACTTGACCGAGTACTTGCCATTGACACTCGATCCTACGGGGAAGTTTGCCGTCCTGGCGGTCTACGTGAAAGACGTTCCTCCGGCTTGGGGGGAGTATGAGGACAAAGGGCTGCACCCTTACATCGTGGAAAAGACAAAACCTGGCGTGCGCTCCAACGTTCAACAATACATGCTTCTCGACATAGGCCAAAGAATGATCACGCCTTTCGTGGACGCTCCCATTCCGTGGACGAATAGCGGACTCGCTTGGGCCCCTGACGGGAAGTCGATGGTCATTTCAGGTCTCTTCGCTCCACTCGACAGCGAAGGCATCGCCGACCGCAACGTTCGCAAACGCGTGCCGATGACCCTCGAAGTGAATGTCGAAACCAAACAGGCGGTCGAGATTTCGAGGGCGCCGATTCGGGTGCTGAAATGGGATGACGAGAGTGGAATATTGACTCTTGAGCCGGGAGCAAAACATGGCGCGCAAGTCGTAAGCTACCGAAAAGGGCCATCGGGTTGGGAAGCGGTGAGCGCAAACACGAGTCTCAGGACACTGGGGACCACGCCCATGGAAATTTCCCTTGAGGAGGACATGAACACTCCTCCCCGCATACTGGTGCGCGAACCCGAAACTGACAAGAAGGCGTTGTTGCTGGACCTCAATCCGCAATTTGCGGCTCTGACGCTGGCGAGCGTGGAAGAGATTCACTGGAACGCTTTGGACGGTCATGAGGCGCGAGGTGGATTGTACCTGCCTTCTCCTTACATGCCAGGGCGGCGGTATCCACTGGTGATTCAGACGCACGGATTCAATCCTAAGCGTTTTTGGATGGATGGTCCCTGGAGTGGGGCATTTGCAGCGCAAGCGTTGGCGAGCAAGGGATTCCTGGTGGTGCAGGCGGATGAGACGTTGACCGGCGAAGAGTACACGAAGTTCTGGAGCACTCCGGAGGAAGCGCCTCATGAGATGTCTGCTTTCGAAGGGTTGGTGGACTTTCTCGACAGACGAGGCCTTGTGGACCGGAATCGCACCGGACTGATCGGTTTCAGCCGTACCGTCTACCATGTGGCTTATACGTTGACGCACTCGGACTATCATTTTGGGGCAGCTGTGCTCGCCGATGGATTCGATGGAGGCTACTTCAGTTATCTGCTTTATCCGAGCGGAGAGTCTGCTGCGGTGAATGGAGGAGTGCCGAGTGGCCGGGGACTCGAAGCGTGGTTAAAGAATTCTCCATCGTTCAATCTAGATAGAGTGCATACTCCGATTCGCGTTGAGGGCTACGGCCCTGGCAGCCTCCTCGGCCAGTGGGGATGGCTAACAGGACTTTCGACTCTTGGGAAACCCGTGGAATTGATCAACCTCCCCTATGCGACACATCTGCTTGTTCGGCCATGGGATCGGTACGTGTCGGAGCAAGGGACGGTGGATTGGTTTTCGTTCTGGCTCTTAGGTTTCGAAGACGATAATCCTCGGAAGGGCGAACAGTATCGCCGCTGGGAAAGACTGAAAATCCAAGCGGACCAACCGGCAAAGTAGAGACGCTTTGCTTCCAGTCCAAAGCGCGCGGAGTGAAATGGAAGGGCCAGGGAGAGCGGTTCACAATTCCCCCTGGCACTTCGCCGTTCGGTATTACTAGTCTGCGTAGGCGGAATTGCTGGGAATCGGATCGCTCGGTTCGAGGACATCGGGATGACCATTGAACTTCATGCTTTGGATCATCTCGATTGCAGTTTCCTCTGCTACGATCTGCGGCTTGTTGTATTCCACGACTATCACCTCCCTTCCGGATAGGGCTGCCGTTTGAAATACGGGTTGGCGCGCGGTGCGGGGGCAGCTGCGGCTCGTCCGTGCGCGCAAAACAAAATGCGAAAGATAGTGTTTTGTGAGACCAGGGCGCGGGCCCAAACAACGCCCTGGCTACACTCACTCAGTCTCCCGTCTCGTATGCGGAGTTGCTGGGAATCGGATTGCCTTGCTCGACGACGTCGGGATGGCCGCTCGCCTTCGTGCCTTGGATCACTTCGATTGCAGCTTGCGATTCAAGAATCACTGGTTTTGTGTATTCCACGATAGTTACCTCCTTTCCTTAGAGCGTTGTTCTCAGCTGAGAAATCGTTGCGGGCGCTTCACTGCGCATTTGTCCGATCGGTTTCTGGTCGGGCACGTTCTCTTTTTCCGCGGTGCGCTCCGAAACACTGCGAAGCCACAAGTCGAGCGCGGCTGTCCGCAGAAGTGGAATCAGCGGCACTTCGCGTCCGTGTTCGGCGTTGGTCAACGCTTCATCGAATGCCGTGGAGTCGATGACCTGCCGCGTAGCGGGATGCAGGTTGTGGGCGAATTCGTGAAGATCCGTCCATTGAGCGGGCCGTTGTGGCAACGGATGACGAGTGACGAATGCTTTTCTTCTTCTAGTAAGGATTTCGTCGGGCAGAATCTGTCGGAGCGCACGACCCATAAGAGAACGGCGTTCGTTCGGGCGCAATAGCTGCTCAGGGGGAAGAGCGAATAGAAACTCGAGCAAATCCCTGTCGAGGTAGGGGTATCGCTTTTCATAGGGCGGTTCGAATGGCAGGGGGAAACAAGCCAACTGGTTTCGCAATGCATCGAGAGAGTGCAGGTTGTCTTGAAGGCTAGGTCGGGTTCCAAACCATTCGAGCCTGGTGCGAGGTGCGTGCAAGGTCTTTCGGTGACGGGCAACAAACTCCTGCCGAAGCCACGTTGGTAGGTAGCGCGTGTCACGCGCTGGCCAAGAGTGGGGCGGGAGGTAAGCTCGTACGAGATCCGCCAATAAAAAATACACGGGCCGTTTTTTGGCGGTTGCCCAGACGAGGAGTTGTCTAGCGAACCTGCCGAGGCTGACATTCCGTAGAAGTTCGGCGAGTTCAGGAGTGGGGTTTGGAATTCCAGCGAGGACCTCGTCACCGCCGATTCCAGATAGCAGGACACGCACACCTCGATTCGAAAGGTGCTTCCTGAATTCGGTGGCCCCCGAGGAGGAACTCCGCCACGCATTGGGATCGAACACTTCGGCTTCGGAGGAGCGCCAGAGATCGGTCATTGTGTCGTGTCCGATGTCGATGTGTACTCCCGCCCGGTTCCTTTTGTGTTCGACGGCAGAGACGTAGGGGCGCTCGTTCCAGTTCGCATCCGAATCGATGAAGTAGGAAATCGTATCGACACAGGGGAATGCGGGACGATCCTGTCGGGCAATGTTGTCCGTCATGCACACGATGGAGGAAGAATCCATGCCGCCGCTCAGTTCTGCGAGAACCGGGGAGGCGGAGCGCAGGCGCCGTCGAACGGCTTGACCAAAAACGCTTCGGAAGTGTTCCTCATACGAGGCATCTTCCTGGTAGCGAATGCGGCGGTCTGGGTCAAAATTCCAATACCGATGGACGCTTTCGTGGCGATGTCGGATGCGAACGTAAGAGGCGGGTGGAACCACTTGAATTCCGAGGTATGGAGACACGCTCGCGTCGGGAAAATGGCAAAGCCATCCGGCTATGAACTCCTCATTCGGTTCAAGATCGCGTCCGCTCAGACGAACTAGAGGTTCAAGCAGCGTGCTCCACGCCACTGCATCATTCGAGACCGAATAGTAGAGATGCCTGATACCGAGGAAATCCTTGGCCAACAAAAGAACGCGTTCCGATGGGTCCCAAACCGATAGTGCCCAGTCGCCTACTAGCTTGCCGAAACATTTAGTGCCACATCGTTCGTAGAGGGCGCTGACGATAGACACATCGGTGCCGGAGTCGCTCACTGGGGTTCCGAGAAAACTCAACAACTCCTCCCGGTTGTCGAGCCGTCCGTCCCAGGTCAGCACAGACCCCGAAGGAAGAACTGAGGGTGCTCTTTCTACTCGGGATTCTGGTGTTGTATGAAACGCATGGCAGGTAATGGCCATGCCCTGGACCTCGTAGGATGAACAGCCGTCTGGACCAAAAGGGCGCAAGAGTGCATTTACGTTCTCCCAATAACGCGGATCAACCGGACTCCCCTGGATATTCCATCTTCCAAACTGAACACTCATTGATTCACCTCAAGTTGCTGCACGCTTCAGCAGCGGTCGAGGACCATGTAGAGATCGCGAACGTGCGGCGCATCATTGATGACTTCGCCGTCTGCTTCCACCCACGCATGAGATCGAAAAGGCATTTGCTGGACGCCGATCACCATTTGCGCGGGAATCCCGTATCGCCTGAGAAGACAGCTAGTGACCGCGGATCGCTGGAGGCACAGCACTTCCTTAAAATAGAAGGCGCAAGCCAAGTCGACCGCGCGACATACGAGTTCTCGATCTTTCGCAGCGGATGGGGCAGCATCGATGGGAAAGGTTCTGACGCGGCCATATAAGCGTCTGAAATCCCCGCGACTCAAGAAATATTCAGCTTTGATGAGTTCAAGCCAAGCCTTCAAAACTAGCCACGACATAAGATTCCACCCTTTAAAAACAGCCCGTTTTATTTCACAGCGCGGACGATTCGTTGCCGTCTCTCAGGTTCGATCGTTGATAAATTCGCCCTGTCTTTCGTTCCATGTGCTTCGTCAAAGAGGCCGCGAAGTTGACCACCTGTTTGTCGCGAGCCGCTTGCGCGCCGCGCCACGCCACGCTATTCACGGCGTAGGCAAACACGGCACCAAGCGCTGACAGGGATAATGCCTCGCGAATCTCAGATATTGCCGCGTGCGCGCTCCATTGGGATGCGTATCCCTCCGTCATGCGCGCTGCAGAAAGGTCATCATTCGGAAATGCCCTTCGGAAATATTCAAGAAAGTATTGGAAAGTGAAAAATGGGTGTCCAACAAAACCTTCAGCCCAGTCCAGGAAGGTACAGCGTTCGGGCGAGAGGACGACGTTTCCGGGATTGATGTCGAAGTGGCCGATAGTATCGGGGAAATTCAGTTTTCGAAGTTCGATCAGGGTCGTCTTGATTTGATGTTCCAGAGTGAGGAGGTCCGGCTGCCCGAGAGCCGAGCAATTCGCCTGTGTCTGTTGTTCGGCGACTTCGGCAAGGAAACGGAAGAAGGGTTCGACAACTTGAGAGAGAGTGTGGAGTCGAGCATCACGAAAACTCGTTTGGAGGATTCCATTCGTCTTTTTTGTGGATTCGATCTGAAAAGTCGCAAGTTGCACCGCCGCTCTGAGCCACAGGTCGATATCCCCAGTATCGCCAAGGTTGACGCCCTCGGCTTCTTCTGCGAGCCAACCGTTCCAATCCTCGCGTGTCGCGATGAGTCGCGGTAGATAACAGGGGAGGGATCGCGCCAGAGCTATCGTAATGGGGAATTCGCGAAGATTGGGCGCGCCAACCGCCTTGAACCACACAGCTGGCCCGCTCGTCTCCAATCGAACCAAGCTGAACGTCGGACTGGCATTGAATTGTTTGAAGTCACCTGTAAGATGAAGTCCAAGCGGACGAATCACACTTTGCGTCCATTCCACCAACTCGGCAAACCAGCCTGGCTTCCGAAATGGTCCGTCGATTCCTTCCCTGCCCGAGCCTGTGGAGGGAGCCAGGGCTAGTCGTATGGCCAGAAAATCTGCTGCGTCTTTGAACTTATGTTCGGTCAATGAGGCGAGAGGTTCCCAAGCCATACCGCTCGGGGGCGGGGCGGCAGAGCGTAAGGCTTCGACAACATAGTACCGACAACGGGAGCCGTCATTTCCATTAGGAATCGAGCCAAGCGAGAAACGAGAGACAACCTTCCACCTCCAACTCCGTTCGATTTCTGCATTCAGAGTTTCCGCCGTGCGGCACTTAGGAGGGATCTCCACCTTTGGGAGAGAGAAGCGAGTATCGCTCACGGAAAGAAGGAATTCGGAAGCACCGTGTCGCGGTAAGACAATCCGCCACTCCTCCCGCTCGGGTTGTTGTGTGACTTGCATGGTGTGAGTTCGCGCTAACGATTTTCATCCGATCTAGATCGTTCAACGAGATGATTCCTTTCCATTGAGGCAAGAAATTCGCGCACATCGGGGAGAACGATTTCAGGGCTGGCTCCGAATTCCCTGCTAATTTCAGTCACAATTTGTGCCTCGGTGTATCCGATCTTTAGAAGTTCCAAGATTCTCGATCCGACCAGATTGAGATTGAACATGCGCCCACGCCCAACGTCGAGCGCTGTGCCGCCATCTGGAGTGTGAACACTGCGAATATTGTCAGGAAGTCTGAGCAACGCGTCCTCCGGTTTCCCAAATCGCTCGCTCGAAGCGTTTGTGGAAGTTGTCACAGATGGAAAGAGAACTCCAGTGACTCGTGTAATTGTTCGCGATTCGGGAGTTGGGAAAACAAACTCTTGTTAAATCAATGAGTTCCAACGCCATTCTATGCGCCAATGACTTGCGTTGGTGTCCGAGAATCGGACATTTTCGACAGGACAACGCTAATCAGGGCAGGTGGCGAACGATTGCAGCGACTTTCCCGATGACCTCGGCATCCAGCGGAGTGCGCATCTGGATCGGTCGCACGGCGCCATCGGAGAACGGATGTACATAAAGGATCCCGTTGTTCGTGCTGCATCCCGTGCAAAGGTAGGTGCCGTCACGGAGGAGCAGGATATAAAGCGGCTGTGCCCAAACCAGCGCCGTATGGGAGGAGGCCGGCCTCTTATACCGCCGGTTCACGATAACGAAGTTGGCGCGCGCCAAGTACGGATGATGAGAATCCCGCCGGGATCCAACCCAGAAAATATCCCGAAGAGATATGCCCGATAAACCAGAGAGTTCGCCCAATGCCTCATAAAGGAAAAGCGGTATCTCACTGAATTCTTGTGCGACTTGGCCAAGAAACCCTCTCTGGGAAGTTTCCGTGGTGTCAATGGAAGGAGGCATCGGCCGTGACAACAGAATGTCTGGAATTGGCTCGGTGCCAATTCCATGAAGATCCAATCCAGCGGCTTGTACGAGGTCGAAGAATTGCATCGGATACAAGATGCATAGGGTCATGATTTTGTGAATGTGGCGTGGCAGTGCGCTTCGTGCTTCGCAGTCGGAAAGGGACCCTGACGAGATGAAATATCGGTGGTCGCGCAGAAGTTGAGCGACCCGGTTGCTTTTGGCGGAAGCGTCTCGAAAAGATAGACCCGACAGATTTCTCGCGTTCCGTAGGAAGTCATTCAGTCTCGGAGAATGCAGGGATTGGTCGATCTGGGTTGGCTTCCAATAATGGGCAAGCTCAGGTAGAACTTCAGGCTTCCGTTGATTTATCAAAGGGCGAATCTCTGTGTCCGCCACGCCTAGAATCTTGGCCTCATCACCCATCTTAAGTTCCACCTGCGCATATGGGAGTTGCTTCGACCGCAGCGTAATTCGCCTTTTCTCACTTGGGTGAACTTGCGACAAAGTCAAACCTCGACTGTGCTCGATGAGAAAAAGACGATTGGAGGGTTTATTTCTGGGACGGAATGCGAGCGATTCCGCCCTGCGACCATCCACACGAACAACGCTGCCGGGAAGAAGGTCAGGAAATGCGAAAGCATCCTGCCATCCCACCTTCGCGTATATGTACGGCGAAATCCTCTGGCGGCTGAACGTCCCTGCGCGCTGCGGAGCGCCAGAAGCAAGAAGTCGGCTTAGGGGAGCGACACCGGGCAACGAACTCGCAGTGAGCGCGTCGGCATAGCTGCGGACCCAAGCTTCCGTGTCATAGACATTCGAGTCGAGCAAAACTGTTCGCTGGTTGGGCAATGCGGCTTGCAGACGCGGGATCGTGTCCAGGTGAAAGCCGAAGACGGCAAGCCAATCTGCCAACCGGTAGCCCGTGATGCGGCTCAACGCCACAAGTTGATGGAGACTCGGGCTAATGTCGCCGGCGCGGAGATCATGGTAGAGATCGGGCTGAATGTAAAAACGGCTGTCTCGCGGATGCCAACCTCGCGTGGTGCGGCAAACGTCTGCAAGAGTAAGCTGCCGCGAGGCGAGAATGCGGCGAACGAGCTCTACCAGAGTTCGGGGGTCAGACCTGGATGATGGGTCCAGCTCCTGGCCGCTCACGACCAAGTGCACCGCAAGAGTGCTCGAATGGCAGCCATGAAGCCTCCACGGTTCGATGGAGACGTTGATACGGGATATCTCGCGAGCGGTGAGAAGAAAGACATTAGTGACCGGCCCACCGGACAAGGTTGGAGCGTCTGACCGGAGTACCGGACAAAGAGATTTTGCGAAAAAGGCTTCAGATCCCGGATGGAAGGCTGGCTAGTAGAAATAGATTGTTTGAAAACGTCTGGACAGTGACGCTGGGGCGACGTACCATACGCGATAATGGGACCCGATGACTTGCTTCGTTCGGCTGGCAAGAAACTCAGAGAGCTACGGTTACGCCTCGGTCTGACAATCCGCGAAGTCGTGGAACAAAGCTGCAAGCTGGTCGAAGAGAAAGGGATTGAGGACTACAACATTTCCCGCAGTTGGTTGACGGATATCGAAAACGGCTGCTATAGGCCAGCGAGCGCTTTCAAGCTATACGCCCTCAGCGTCATCTACGATTATAGCTGGACGGATATTCTGATGTTTTTCGGGCTGCGCATCTCCGACTTGCGAAGAGATCAGGCCATGTTTGGCACTCGAAGCACGCACCTCATCGGGAATCCCCCCGATGCGGATACGGAAAGGCTGACCCTCCCGGTGCGTTTTCGGGAAGATTTGCGTCTCGATAAGACAAATCTACTTTCTCGGCTGGTAGAGGTATGGGGAGAGATTCCAATTCCCTTGGTTCAGAATTTGGATTTAAGAAAGTCGATGTATGGATTTATTGGGCTTCAGGACAAAACGATGTTTCCAATCCTGCGGCCAGGTTCCTTCGTACAAATCGATGGGCACCAGACAAAGGTCGTGACGGGAGATTGGCTCTCGGAGTACGACCGCCCAATCTATTTCGTCGAGTTGCGCGATGAATATATTTGCAGTTGGTGTGAAGTCAAGGAAGGTCAACTGCTTTCGATTCCTCATCCTCTCTCGCGGTGCCAAGTTCGTCAGTTCGCATACCCGCATGGCGCGGAGATTGTGGGGCGCGTGACGGGAGTGGCGATGCGCCTTGCGGAAACCGCGGGAGCCTAACGTAAGAAAAGGCTCCGGCTTTCGCCGGAGCCTCCTCGGTTGCGAGATTCAGAAGGGTGCCTCCTCAGGCTGCGGCTCAGGCAATGTTGCGGGCGCTGTCGGGACCGTTTCCTTGCGGTCCAGCTTGCGAATCGAAAACGCCTTGATTTGCCACGCCGTGATCTGCACCTTGCCTTTGTTTTTCCCTTTGCCGATCTCCTTCTCGTAGACGTTGCTTACGAGCGTCCCTGCGACATACAGGTGGTCGCCCTTCTTCAGTTTGTCCGCCGCGTATTCCGCGAGGCCATTCCAAACGATGACGCGGTGCCACTCGGTTTTTTCCTGGGGTTGCTCGTCCTTATCCTTCCACCAGGTCTTGGTGGCGAGGGAGAGGATGGCGAGTGTCCGTCCCGTCTTCTTTGTGGATTTGCGTTCTGGGCTCTTACCCAAAAACCCGATTAGTTCGACGCGATTTTCGTACATTTTTTTCAAGCTCCATTTTCTGCCCTTGTAATTGGGGCACTTGAAAGCGAGAGGGGTCTGCTCCCAAGGCGAGCGTCTGCATTTCGGGAGGGGCACAGAAAGTCTTCGCTGTCGTTTGCGAAGAGTTTTTGGGAAGAAACGGAAAAGCAGAAGACACGAAGCTGTAGGGCGCAGGAATTCCCCCGAAGCCGTGCCCAATGGAGGGGGCGGAATGGAGGCGAAAAATGAAATGAGCCGAACTCGTTTTTGTGGGAAACGGAAAGCACAATCCACACGGGACGCTCACTCTCGCATCGCCTGCTGGTGGACGGTGGACGAGGAACCACGGCGGCATCGCATCGCTGGGATAGCTTTGCGGGACCGGCAAACGGAAGGGCGAGTCCTGTGTCGAGGATCGTCGAGAGTCGAAGAGAAGAGTCAAAGGGAAAAACAATGCGCTCGGCGGGGACTAGGCGGTCCGATCTCGCACGGGAAGCTGGACATTTCCTCGGTACCGACAGCGCCCGCGGCTGTCGAGAGCAGCCCGGAGAGCAAACCCTGGGTCGAACTCGTAACCGAGGGGATTCCGTGAGGATGAGGGATTTGGGGAAGCGCGGAAGAGTGAGGAGAACGGGGCCGTCCGCTGAAGGACGGCCCCGTTCGGTTTTGTGATTCCGCTAATTGCGAGCGGATTTGGATTTGGACGCGGTTTTCTCCTTCCTGCTGGTCGCCTTGTTCTTTTTCTTCGCCTTCTCGTTCTCGGCCTTGACAACGGCAGCACGCAACGCCTTTGTATCTACTTTGTATAGGCTGGCTGCATCCGCCAGCGGGTCGTCGTCTTTGCTTGCGGATGCGTTTCCGGCAGTGCTGATGAGCATGGCCTCGAAGATGAGAACGGCCAGCGCCGCCGCATCTGCCTTTTTGTAAAGCGTCCGCGCTTTCTCGGCCATTTGCCAATCGTGAGCGTCTTTCGGGTTTTGCAACCCGTGGCGCTTGGCAAGACGGCACGTGAGATCGTGGGACAGCGAGCGCAAGACAAACTGCGCCACCATGCGTAGCTCCTCCGTTCCGAATTGCGGCTTTACCCGCTTGAGCACGTCGGCTAGAAGGCGGTGCCGGAAGGCGAGTGTTTCTTTCGCTTTCCGGTTGGCAGTGGTCTTTTCCGCCTTCCATTGAAGCCGTTGTTTTTCTTCCTGCTGCCGGTCCCCAAAATGAATCTTGCAGGTTGCGTCCGCGCAAACTTTGACAAGTTGGCCCTTGTCCACGCCGTCCGCGTGGATGGCCGGGGTCAAATGGCCACAGAGCTTTTCTTCGGGCCTTGCTTCCCTGCCCTTCTTGCTTTTCCGAGTCACGACTTCAACATAGTTGCGTCGCGGGAGGATGGGTGTTTCACCCGTCGTGTTGTAGTTCTCCGAAATCTGAACCAGATTCGGCATTTTCGAAACGCGCTGCGTGATATGCGCGTCGAGCTTGCGATTGAAACATTCGGCGTCGGCGCACGAATCTTCCCGCACTTCGGAGAAGAGCAGGGTGTTGAATCCCGTGCGCTTCGGGCAATTGGCGCAACTCCCTGCTTCCGGCACGAGGGTCTCATCGTCCTTCGAGAACGGAACGGATTTCAGACTCAGGTAAATGTTTTGCGTAATCCATGCCTGCAAGCGACTGACGGGCACGACGCTCCGCTCGCTGTCGTTCGCGGCGCAGTAACCGTCAAAGCAGTGTGCGAACGCTTTCTCCTGCGCGTCCGCTGCGAGCTTGGCAATCAGCAGGGCGTGCTCGACGCCGATGTGTCCGGCGGTGAACGCCTCGGCCACAGGTGGAATGAGGTCCAAGAGCCTGATTCGTTTGGCGATGTATGCGGCGTTCTTACCCGTTTTCGCCGATATCTTCTCGATGGTGTACGCGGCCCCTTCCCGGTCGAGCAAAGCGCGAAACCCCTGCGCTTCCTCGAACGGATGCACATCGGCCCTAAGAACGTTTTCGACGATCTGTGTTTCGAGCGCCTCCTCATCGCTAAGGTCGGCGACG
>Ga0210407_10001166_pt1 | contig 25521 bp, 20 predicted proteins | sample IncBWC27MmetaG_FD_150860 | JGI IMG/M metagenome (GOLD analysis project Ga0210407, IMG submission 150860) | Forest soil microbial communities from Barre Woods Harvard Forest LTER site, Petersham, Massachusetts, United States - Inc-BW-C-27-M | ecosystem: Environmental > Terrestrial > Soil >... | reverse complement strand
GAGGACACAGGACGCGGACATTCCCTTGGTTCAGAGATTGAGGGTTAGTTCGCTACGGTAGAGCGACCCTCCTCTGTGGGACCGCCAATTTCGGTATGTGGGACCGAGGACTGGCGGGTGGTGCTAGGCGCAAGAATGGGAAGATAAATGCCTTAGGTCAAACGAACTTGCGGTGGTTCATTTATGAACCGTTAACTCTTGGATTTCGATAAAGATATGACTTTCTATCAACTGAGGTTTGGGTGTATTATCGATTGGCACAGAGGCAGCCGAGCGTCCAGTGGACACAACTTCTCAACAGGATCGCCGACTTTACCGCTTTGGATTGTTTGAAGCGGACCTTGAACAAGGCACGTTGAGCCGGCAAGGGACTCCCGTCAAACTTCAGGAACAGCCCTTTCGAATTCTGGCGTTGTTACTAGAAGCACCGGGCGAAGTTCTCTCCCGCGATGATTTGCGGAAGAGGATCTGGCCGGAAGGCACCTTTGTCGAGTTTGATGGCAGTCTGAATACGGCGTTGATGAAACTGCGGGCGGCGTTGAATGACAACGCCGAAAACCCGGTATTTATTGAGACTGTGCCTCGACGCGGATATCGGTTCATTGCGCCAGTGGAGATCGTGGAAGTAGAGACGTCGCCGCTGATGACGGCGATCCGGATCGAAAGCGAAGACGACCGCGAAGCTGTGGAACTGCCGCTGGACGGGGATGGACCAGCGGCGGAAGTACAGCCAAGAAAGGGCGCGGCGAGCAGTCTTAAGAGGGGGCCAGCGTGGTGGCAGGTTTCTGTCATGGCCGCAGGATTTGTGGCGGTATTGCTGTTTGCGCTTTGGCCGCGACCCGAACCGAAGGTGGTGTCGGTAAGCCAGCTTACGCACACAGGCCAAGTGGATCCGTGGGGGAAGTTGGTCACGGATGGAAGCCGAATTTATTTCGTGGTGCGGGACGTGACCGGCTGGAATTTGATGCAGACATCGGTGGAGGGCGGAAACATCCAGCGAACGCCCACTCCTTTCGATAACACGCGAATTTTTGATTTGTCACCTGATCACGCGCAATTCCTGATTGGCCAGTTAACCCACGAAGGTGAAGAGACTGCTTTGTGGTTTTGGCCGGTGCAGGGCGGGGCACCGCGGCGCGTCGGCGATGTGATGGCGAAGGAAGCGGTGTGGTCGCCAAAAGGGGACATGATCGCGTTCGTGCGCGGCGAGACAATTCAGGTCACCGACACGCAAGGGAGCGAGGCACGGGAAGTGGCGCGATTCAAGCTGGCGCCTCACTCGCTGCTGTGGTCTCCCGATGGAAAGAGGCTTCGTTTCACGCAGAGCAATCTGGTGGAAGGGACCGATTCGATGTGGGAAATCGGAACGGACGGAAAATCCCTGCAACGCGTATTGCCCGGTGAAGAGGGCGGGCCACACGAAGGTAGCGGCACCTGGCTGGCGGGGGGGAACTATTTTGCGTTTTCCACGGGACAGGACTTGCGCGCAAATCTAGCGGTAGATACCCAAGCCAACCTGTGGCTGTTGGAAGAAAAGCATGGGTGGTTCGGTTCACACAGCGGGGATCCAATCCAGTTGACAAATGGGCCAATCGCGTTTGATCATCCGACGGCGAGCGGCTCGCGCGTATTTGCGATCGGGTCGCACAACGAATACCAACTTTTGCGGATCGACCCCAAAACATTGACAAAAACGGCGATGCTGGCCGAATCCGGCGCGACAGATATGGATTTTTCGCTGGATGGCCAGTGGGTGGTGTACGCAGCGCGGGAAAACGGCACGCTTTGGAAGAGCCGGATTGACGGAAGCAATCGCATGCAGTTGATGGCCGGGGCCACGGGCGCGTTTGCGCCGCACTGGTCTCCGGACCAGAAGCAGATTTTGTTCACGGGGTTTCTGCTGGACAAGCAACCGCGGCTATATGTGGTGTCCGCGCAGGGCGGTTCCCCGAAGACGGTGTTGCCGATGGATAACCGGTGGGCATCGGTGTCGGGTGACTGGCGCACGGATGGCAGGCAGATCGTGCTGGACGTCCAGGACACGGCAACCGGGGGCGAATCGACGATCCGAATTCTGGACCTGGAATCGGGACGCCTGTCTACGATCGCCAGGTCGGAAGGGTTGATCGAGCCGCGCTGGTCGGCGGATGGAAGATACATCGCCGCCTTGAATCCGAAGAAAAAGCAGATTTTCCTTTACGACTGCAAATTGTTGAAGTGGACAGTGCTGGCCGAAGCGAATTTTCCTTCGACGCTGCGCTGGTCTCCCGGGGGAGATGCGCTGTATTTCCAGGATAGCGATGAGGTGGAAGAGTCAGTATACCGGGTGCCGATGGCGACGCGGGAACCGGAGCGGGTAACGCGGTTTGGGGATTTGCTGAGTTCCGGCGCGGCGCGGTGCATCTTTACGGGATTGAGCCCGGACGGATCCGTATACGTTACCGTGGACCACGGAGACGTGGATGTGTACGCCATTGAATTGAAGCTTCGCTGAAGCCAGCCGAGTTCGAACAATGCAGTCAAAAAAGAGAGCAAACCTCTTGGCGACTGTACGGCCAGCCAGTTGAGAACTGCATCACACGCAGATAACTGGACGAAACAGAACTGGGGAAAAGCACTAGAATGAAATGGCTCGCACAGGAGTGTGTAGCTCATGAGACCTAAGCTGATTTTTTCACTGATGCTCGGCCTGGCGATTTTTTTCGCGCAGGATGTTAACGCGCAGACCCAAAAGAAAACGGGAGCCACGATAACCGGAACCGTTCTCGACGCCGACGGGAAGCCGGTGGCCAGGGCTAGCGTGACGTGCGAGACCTCCAGCGGTTTGAAGCCACGAGCGGTACACACGGATGCAAAGGGAAGATTTTTTATCACCGGATTGAAACAGGAAAGCTATGACCTGAGAGCCTCGCGGAATGGAGCGTATTCCGATTGGGAGCGCAACATTCCCCTGGGCAAGAGTCAAACCAAGACCGTTACTCTGCAATTGTTGAACGGCAATACGGCTACTTCTGTAGTCCCCGCCACTAAGAAACGCTAACAGGCGCTCATACGAGCTTGCACAATTTTCTTCTCGGCCCGCAACCACGCAAGAAAAATTATTCGATTTCCAGGTCTAGTCCAGAAGGCGATTAACCCACTTTCGTGCGACATCCGTTTTTGCTTCCGTAACGTGCGAAACCAACCAGGCAAAAAGCAAACTTCCCGCGCCTACGGATGCGGCACAGAGAAGGTGAATCGGGGTTGGCTGCCAACGTTCGGTGGGAACCAGCCAGGATCGAAAAAAAAGCAGAAAGGGAAAGTGAAGGACGTACAGACTGTAAGAAAATCCGGCGAAGCGATGTGCGACGGCCGAGAATGGCGACGAATTCTGGCCACCTGCAAACTGAAGCACTGCGAACAGAAAGAACGTAAAGACAAACCCGACCTCAAGATCGCTAAGAACGGGATCCCATTGCCGAACACGCGCAACAGCGAGAGTTCCGCCCGCGAGGATGGAAAAAAAGCACACCATGCCGAGCGCGGCAGATCTTGAGCGTACCTGAACTCTGGAGTAGAGAAATACGAGCCCGCATCCCGCGAGCCAAATTGAGAATCCGACCAATATCACGGGGCCCAGAAAAATGCCAATCAAGATGGCGAAGCAGGTCAATGCTATCGCCATGCGAATACGGCGCCCGGCCCAGGCCAGCCCGGCGCCAAGCGCGACCGGGAACAAAACGTAATACCAAAATTCATTCGCCAAACTCCATAGCGGACCATTCGAGCCGAAGGTTTCGCAAAGAATCGTTTGAAGAAAAAACAAGTTGCCAAGCAAGGCGCCGAGGGTGAGGTTTTTCAGGGGCACCGCGGGCCCGAGATCGCTGAGTGAATGCGCGTAAATCCCGTGTGCAGCGAACAGCCAACTGCCCAGCCGGTCCCAGAAAAAACCAAGGAGCAATCCTGGGACAAGCACGACGTACAGTCGGGTCGCGCGATTGACGGCATAGTTCCGCCATGACCACTTTCTGAGGACATGGCTTCGGATGACGGTCGAGGAAATCAGAAAACCGCTCAGGACGAAAAACACAATGACCGCCTGGTGGCCGAACCCGGTGAAAAAATAGAGAGCTTGGAGCGGCAAGGATTTGGATTGCAAGTGCTGGAAGTCCACGAAAAAAAGCGTTCGCAGGTGGCCAACCATTACTGCGCAAGCCGCAACCGAACGGATCAGATCGAGGGAATCAGAGGCCGCCGGGGTGAGTTTACGCGGCATCCATGCGGGAGCAATTGGAGACGGCAACTCGGGACGAGCGGCAGATTCCGTCTCAATCGTGCGCGTTGCCATAAATTCCCTTCAGAAATCCGCCCGCGTGATGAAGTGGCATGGGTCAGTATAGCGGTTTGGACAAAAGAAAAGATTCTCGGAAGTACCAGCGAAACCCGGGCGTTACGTCGGCTTCGCTTATACACATGTAACGTCTTTATTATGTGCATATTGAAAGAAGGAGAGGGATCGGCGCTGGTACACCCCTAGTACTAAGACCCGGGTACCCCGTCAGGTGGAGCCATCGGGCCATTGTTGGAATTTTGCGTTGACCCTAAGCTATTCAAACGATGGGTTGGGGGCCGCGCGGGGACAGCGGTTCCGCAAGGGGCCGTGTGCGAGCTACCCAACCCACCATCACTTCCCGCTCCACAAATCTTGCTTAATTTCCTGATATCTGAGACGTTCGGAGAGGCTCGTGCATCCATCTTAGTGTGACCCGCCCAACTATAGGAAAGGAGCGGGTATTCGATCGAGGGGAATGCGTGGCTACAGGGAAAAGCAGACAGTTGCTAGTTTCCGCTGGCAGGTGGAGGTATCTGCTTCCGTGCCTCCTGCTGACCCTGCTGGGCATAGCAGGAAGGACGAGCGATGCCTCAGCCGGGCTGCCGGAGCCTCTACAAGCCACGCTGCGCGGCTATCACGACTATGTGGCCAATGTCGAATCGCGTAGCCAGGAAGGACTAAGCAAAGGGGCATTTCTGTGGGTCGATGAGCTGCCCGAGCCGGCTAGAGCGAGTGCGTACGCAAAATTGAAGCAAGGTGGCGTAGTGCTGAAGCGCGTAGGCAAAGACGAGGCGGAGGGCGCCGCAAAGCTTTCCGGAGGGATGATTCACGATTGGGAGAGCATGATTTTTATTCCCGGCGCAAAGCTCGACCAGGTTCTGGCCATTTTGCAGGATTACAACAAACATTCCTTGTACTACGCGCCTGATGTTGAAAGCGCCAAGATCGAAACGCGCGAGGGAGATCGCTTTAGGGTATATATGAGGTTTCACCGAAAAAGAATCGTGACAGTGGTCTTGAATACCGAACAGGATGTGACGTACTTCCGCGATTCAGAGACGCGGGAACACAGCCGGAGTTCGGCGATCCGCATCCGCGAAGTGGCGAACCCGGGAACGAAACAGGAAAAAGAGAAATCTCCGGACGAAGAAAATGGATTCTTGTGGCAAATGGAAACGTGGTGGCACATGGAGGAACGCGACGGCGGTGTTTACGTGCAAAATGAGGCGGTGACGCTGACGCGCGATATTCCGGCCGGGCTAGGCTGGCTGGTCGGACCGTTTGTAACCAGCATCCCGAAAGAGACGCTGCAATTTACGATGAATGCGACGCGCGAAGCGGTTTTGGGGCAAGGCAAGCGTTAACCTGCGGAAGCCTGTTTTTTGCGAACCCCGATTAGCAAAACGCTGCCCGAAGTGAGCATGGGGCGGAACCAATTCGAGAAGCGGGCTTCTTCAATCGGGAACGGTTTCAGTCCCCGATATCAACATTACCTCTACAAAGACTTCCGGAATAGAAATGGCGTAGCCACGCTGTGACCTATTAAAAGATCCATGGGCTCGCGAGGCGTCGTCCTTACTAGTTCAAATCCAGCTGCGCAGCACATCTTTTTGACCTGACGTTCCAAGAAGCGGTAAGGATGGGCACGGACCAGAATTTCGTCTGCATGCCGTGGCTTGGTCCAGAGGTACCACTTGGCGAGCCCGAGATAGGAAAACGTGTCAACGCCCAGGAAAAACAGGCCTCCGGGCCGCAGAATCCTGAAGATTTCGCCGACTACCTGAGGCGCATTGTGCACATGATCGAGGACATTGAAACAGACCGCGAGGCCCGCGCAGCCATCTTGAAATGGCAGAGCCTCCCCCGAGGAACGGACAAAATGCAAAGCGTCTCGACGCGATTGAATTTCTCGCAGTAACTCTTCTCCGCAAGACGGGTGAACCAAGGGAAGGGGATCAACTCCGATACGTACCGGGATACTGGGAATGAAACCCAACAGACCGACACCGAGTCCGCCGATTCCGATTTCCATCGCCAGCGTTGGAAATTCCGGGACCCATGAGCTCAGTACCTTGGCGACGGTTTCGTTTCGGTTCAGGATTTGTTGGACTGTGGACGCGGAAAGACCGGTCCAATACTCGTTCTCCGCGCCCTGTGCTTCCTTCCAGCGCGTTGGAGCTTTCATTCCGCTGCCTTTCGGTGAAGTGTTTCGAGAAGAAACTGGAAAGTCTCTTCAGCGTTTCGTTGCCAAGTGTAGGATTTTACTGTGAGGGCGGCCTTTTCTCCAACCGAGCGCCGCAATTCATGCTGCTCGTAAAGCCGGGCGATGAGTTGGGAAAGCGCAACGCTATCCTGCGGGTCGCTGAGGACGAAACCATCGAATCCTTCCGTGATGATCTGTGAGCCGCCATTGGTGACGCTGGTAATCACCGGAAGACCGCAGGCCATGGCTTCAATCGGTGGCAAGGCGAACGAATCGTGGAGAGAGGGGCCAGCATAGAGGTCAGCGGCAGCGTAGAACTTCATGATGTCCGAAGACGGCTCCGGGAAGAGCACGCAGCCGTCCAGATGGAGACGTTGAATCTGTTCGAGGAAAGGAGCACGATCGTCGCGGCCGACGACGAGCAGGCGCAGGGGAATGTGTTGAATTGCGGCGATCGAGGTCAATAGAGGCGCGAGGCCCTTTTTTTTCCAATCATTGCCGACCAGAAGCAAAACGAGCTCGTCCTCTGAAAGCTGCAGTAGTTTGCGGGCCTCTTCACGCCGGCGAAGCCGTTCGGGCAGGTTAAATCGCGCGAGATCGACGGCGTTGGGAATGACTGAGACATCCTGCCTGGCAAAATGCCTTGTGAGTTCATTCGCAGTCAGTTGAGAGACGGCAGCCAGATTGACCCGAGGATTGCGGTAGACACGGTTTTCGAGGGCCATAATCAGGCGGTAGTACAGAATGCGGTGGATGAGAATTGGCCAGCGGGAAACCGGAGCATCACGGAGACGCAATTCACTGTGTACCAGCCGGAAGAATTCATGAAAGACGATGTGGACCACGATCGCGTCCGCATCCGTGCAATTGATTCCGGGCGAAAAAACCAGATCGAAGCAAAGTCCGCGAGCCTTTTGTTGATACCAGCGAAGGGCCTGGTTGGCGAAGTACCACCACAAAAAATTAAGCAAATGCGGGCCCGGCAGGGTGGGAATCCGGTGCCAGATCGCTTTTCCGGGAGGCGGGGGCGGAACAGAGGATCCGCTAAATTGAACAACGTCAAGGTCCCGGATCGATTGAGAGTAAATATGTATCTCGCAGGCTGGTTGCCGAAGAAAATACTCAATCTGCTCAACAATGCATCGCTCGGTGCCGTGCCGGCGGTCCAGGAAAGGGGAAACGACAGCGATGCGCAATTCAAACCTGCCTGGGCGCGGGGGCGGGCCTCGCGGTGACAGACAACTCCACCGCTTGTTGCGCAATATCCGGCAGCCGGAAAAGTATGCCCAATAAGAGCCAAAGATATGCATTCATGACGTAGTCCTGGTAATTGATGAACGCGATGTAACTCATTGGTATGAGCAGGGTGAACGTGTACCAAAAAATGACGAAGCCGAGAGGAAACCAGGGGGTTCCGCGCAACCGCCTGGCTACATTCCATGCCGAAACAGATATGGCAATACTCAAGAAAATCCAGAGGATCAGGCCCACGATGCCGAGCTCCACAATCAATTGGCCATAGCCGTTTTCGACACCGATTCTCATAGGCGCCGCGCGCATAATACGAACCACATACTGGACGCCAAGCGTAGCGGTGCCGATTCCATAGCCGTATGGCCAGCGCTCATGTTCAAAGGCCATCATGAAATTCTTGAGTGGATAATCACGTGTCCGATGAACAAGTTCGCTGGTCGGACTGTCAGGAGATAGCGTTTCATTATAAAGCGCCAACCGGGATGCGACCTGGTCGGGGAAAAAAGTCATCATGATGAGCACGGCCAATCCGACAACCAGAAGCGAGCGCTGGATAGTGCGGAGGACACGGCGGGCCTCTCCCTGGCGCCAGGGAGCGCCCCAGAGAAAGGCAGCTGCGACGACTATGGCGTTTCCCGCGTTCCACATGAAAACGCCGCGCGAGGCATTCATCAGGGAGCCCGCAGCAATTACTGCCACGCAAATGAAGGCCAAATTGCGCCCCCGGCGACTTCGCAACAGCAAGTACCCTGCATAGCCGAGAGCCACCAGCCAGCAAACAATCAGAAAATTGGAGTAGCGGCCGGCGCTCACAAAAACCGAGGTGGGGCGGTACGCCACCAAACCAGAAATCGGAGCAGTTCGATACAGAGTACCCAACTCTCGAATGTCTTCTTGCAGCACGGCCGGGTTCAGGAATTTTGGTCCAAGAATGGATTGCGCAATGCCCAGCAAATTCACAATCAGGATCAAGACGGTGTTGAATGAGAAAAACCTATGCAAATCGAGTTCAGAATCGATCAAAGAGTAGCCAACGAACATCAAGGGAATATAGAGAAAATAAACCTTCATCCCCAGGATGCCGTAAAAGATGCTGGTCGATGCCGGATTGAGCATCTGGATCACGCCGAACCAGATAAATATCAGGAGTGGGATCAGGAACGGCGGCCTGAACCCCTTTACCAAACGTTCGCGCCTGGCGGCGAAGAAGGAGATGTAAAGGACGATGGCAAGCGCATCCTTGCCGAAAGAAACGGCCATGTTATTGCCCAGGTATTTGCGGAAAAGATCCTCAAAAAGAAGCCACCCGAGCAAGAGATACACGCCGCGACGCCAATCGCTGAGAATGGCCACCACGATGGCAAGCCCGACGAAGACCATCCCGGCCATGACGAGTGTGCTGACATCGCCTTCCAGAATGAGTTGAGCAACTTCGTAGGCCAGGCAAAGTACGACGATGAAGGCTACAAACGTGAGTCCGGGACTGCGCGAGAACCGGAAAGAGGGGAGAGACCCAATCATTCGCACAGCAGGCGCTCCAAGAAAGACCGGGGCATGTGCGCTTCGAACATTTTGGTAGGCGCCTTAGAAATTATCTTCAGGAAATTGAGCCACTTGGAAATCATATGTTAGCACCAGCCAGACCACCTGACAAAATGATTCCAGGAAGCCGGTTGAAATTTACCGGGATACGGATCCGAACGCCCCGTGCTAGTACATCCGTGCAGACTCAGGCATAATTCCATTCATCGTGGCAAACACGGGACTGAAAGACTATCCATTGGAAAGCGGGTTCAAGCGTGCGATGCGAAACTCAGTTGTCGCGGCGAGTCGTGTTGTCCCGCAGTCCGTGCGATCCGGTCTGGCGTCCTCTTCCTATAGCTATTTAGTCAGAAGGGTTCTCAATTGGATCAGTGGGGAAAGCAACCCGGTTGTCCGGATTGGCGGGCCGCTGGGTGGGCAGTCCATGCGTGTTAACTGGGCTCTTCACAAAACTTACGTGTTTGGGACCTATGAGCCTGGAGTTGTGCAAGGGCTGGAAGAACTCATTCGGCCGGGATGGACAGCAGTCGATGTTGGCGCGAATATCGGTTACTTCACGCTGCTGATGGCGAATCGAGTTGGGCCGCAAGGAAAGGTGATTGCGTTCGAGCCACTTGCGGAAAACTTTAGAATATTGCAAGAAAACATTCAGCTGAATGGCCATACAAACGTGGTCGCGGAGAATTTAGCGCTGATGAGCCGCACCGAGCGTATTGAGCTTCGCAGCGCCACGCCAGGAGCAATCACCTGGGTTGCCTCGGTGAGAATTGATCAAAATTCCGCGGTGGAGTCCCAGAGTGTGGAAGCGGTGACCCTGGATGAATATGTCCAAAAGAAAGGGATTGCAAAGGTTGATTTCTTAAAAATTGATGTGGAAGGGGCCGAGGCATCTGTCCTCGAGGGCGCCACGAATGTGTTGAACAGAGATAAACCCATCCTGTTGATCGAAATGCATGAACTCGACCGCTTTAAGGACGAGCACCCGGCCATCCTCAAGTTGCGAGATCACAATTATCACTTGAGGTCCCTGGGTGTGCGGGAATGGCAAGAGCATTTCATAGCGGAGCCGCCCGGCAGGTCCTAGCTGCAATTCGACGGAATTCCCCGTGTTGTAATCGTCTGAAAGAAAATCCGCAATGCAATGGATCGCAATCAAAACACAGGCAGTTTCGTAGCCCGATCATCGGTCACTCGTGAGATCCTTGCGCCCATCGAGGTGGGAGATCGTCAGCATTACCTGGATTTGCTGATAGTTCGTGATACGTCGGTGCCTCTGCCAGTGGAGAGATTGACCAAGAAGGGCGTCTCGGCTGCCGGGGGAGAAGAGGGGCGAAGCTAGATTTTGCGCTGCAAGTGGAAAGACCAAAACGCGAGATTCGACGTCTAACTAGCAAGGTGGATTCGGCCCAGCGTGCAACTGGAAAAGTGGACTCAAGTCTTTTCTTTTCCAGAGCTTCGAAATACAATGGAGCGCGAAGAGCTCTGGTTGGATGGAGTTAAAGCGAACAGAAAAGAGTTAAACTACCCCGCCTGAAGTGCAATTTAGACTGTGGCCTGGCCACGAAACATTCCGACTCTTTAAGGCGTATTTAGTGGTAGGCAAGCGAGAAATTTGGGGGTTGGCAGTGTCCCTCCGCGCGGGTGGTTCGCAGCGGAATCGTGTGAGGCAAAGCATCATGAAGACGTGGCAAAAGGTCGGGATAGGACTCGGCGGAGCGGCGGTACTGGGCGGCATCGTCTGGTTTAGCATTAACCAGGCGAATAAGGGTGTGGTGACCGTGCAGACCGCGAAAGTGGCGAAAGTGGACTCGCTGGTTTCCCAGGTAACCGCCTCTGGAGAAGTTAAGCCGACAACGTACACCAATATTACCGCCCAAGGGTTTGGCCGGATCACCGAGATCCTGGTAAAAGAAGGCGACCATATTAAGAAGGGTGACCGGCTGCTGCTGCAAGAGAACGTGCAGGCCAGCGCAGATGTGCAAGCGCAGTCAGCCGCAATCAATTCCAACCAGTCCGGCGTGCAGGTTGCCGATTCCAGCTATACGGCGGCACGCGCCGATTTGATCCAGCAGGAGGCCAACCTGGAGAAAGCCAAGCTGGATTACGAGCGCGGCCAAGGACTTTACAAAGACGGCCTGATTCCCAAACAGGATTTCGACCAGCGAAAGACCGCGTTCAACGCCGCGGCAGCGGCCGTTGATGCATCCAGGGCCCGCATGCAGATGCAGAAGGCGCAGCTCGAACAGGTGCGCTCGAACCTTGACCAGAGCAGGGCGGTGCTGGTGCGCACGAAAGATGTGCTGCAGAAAACGACTTACTTTTCACCGATCAACGGGATCGTGAGTTACCTGCCGGTCCGGCTGGGCGAGTATGTGGTGCCGGGAATTCAGAACGCGACGGGAAGTTTCCTGATGACGCTTTCGGACATGTCTATTGTGACTTCGGAAGTAAAAGTGGACGAGACCGACATCGTGAATGTCCGGATTGGCCAGGATGCGGATGTGACCATTGATGCGATTCCGGGCAAAGTATTCAAGGGCAAAGTGACGGAAATTGGCTCGCAGGCGGTTCTGCGGAGCTCGGGCCTGGCCACGACACAAACCACGACGAGCAACCAGGAAGCGAAGGACTTTAAGGTTGTGGTGACGCTGGAAAGTCCGCCGGAAAATTTGCGTCCCGGCCTTTCGACGACGGCAAAAATCAGGACGGCGGAGAAGAAGGGTGTGATTGCGATTCCGATCCAGGCGCTCGCGGTGCGCTCGCGCAAGGATCTGGAAGAGGCGGCGAAGACCGGCAAGAAGGACAGCAACATTACGCTGGCCGCGCCCGCACCGGTTTCGACTGGTGATCCCAAGAAGGATGAGATTCAGGGGGTCTTTGTCATCAACGGCAAGAAGGCCAATTTCCGTCCCGTGGAAACTGGCATTTCCGGCGTGACCGATATCGAGATTTCAAAGGGATTGCAACCGGGAGACGAAATCGTGGTCGGAAGCTACAAAGCGCTGCGCACCTTGAAGCCTGAAGCGACGATCAAGGTGGACAATACGGCGCCGAAGAAGATTGAAGAAAAAGAGTGAGTTCGCCTGAGGACAGGGAGAAGCGGATGCCTGCAGAGATCACAACACCAGAATCCTACCGGCAAGATCTGGTGGACGCCGGTATCGTGATTCGCACGGAAGCGCTGGCGAAGGTCTATCAGATGGGCGCCGAAGAAGTACATGCGTTGCGCGGGATCGACGTGGAAATTCACAAAGGTGAATATGTGGCCATCATGGGCCCGTCGGGCTCCGGCAAGTCTACCCTGATGAACCTGATCGGATGCCTGGATTCACCGAGTTCCGGCCGCTACTGGCTTGCAGGGCGCCTGGTGAGCGAACTGGACGACGACGAGCTTGCATATATCCGGAATAAGGAAATCGGCTTTGTGTTCCAGACATTCAACCTGTTGCCGCGCGCGACCGCTCTTCACAATGTGGAGCTTCCGCTGATCTACAACGGCACTCCCTCGGAAGAACGCATCGAGCGGGCGAAAAAGGCGCTGGAGCGCGTGGACCTGGTGCCGCGCATGCATCACAAGCCGAATGAACTTTCGGGCGGCCAACGGCAGCGCGTGGCCATTGCCCGGGCGCTGGTGAACAATCCTTCGATCGTGCTTGCCGACGAACCGACGGGCAACCTGGATTCGAAGACCGGCGAAGAAATCATGAATTTGTTCAAAAACCTGCACGGGCAGGGGAACACCATCATTCTGGTGACTCACGAAATGGACATTGCCCAACATGCGCACCGCGTGATTTTTATCCGTGACGGAAAAATCGCTTCAGACGAAAAGGTAGTCAAGAAGTAGAACTTCGAGGAAGTCGTCTGCCCCCCTAAACTTTTCACCGAGATAACGCCAAACTTACCGGCTTAACGAACCGGTGACGCATGGGAAATTTCCGCGTCGGCAAAGGTTTCCGGGACAGCCAGATAAGTCCGCGAAAGTCGGTCGTGCCATGTCATGGCATCCTCGTCCCAGAGGGCCCAGAAAAAGCCCAGAAAGAACGTGCCTGCGGAAATCAAATAGCCCGCGGTGCGCCAAAACAACTGCCGTGCAGTAGGCGGTTCACCGGAGAAGCTTGCGACTTGCAGGCCACGGACCATCATTCCCGGGGTGGTTCCGCCAAAGATGGTGAATAGGCCAAAGTATTGGATATAAACGAAGGCAAAAGTAGAGAAGCAAACAACGGCGCTGAGTTTGCTGAGCGTGAACTCCCCGCCCAGAGAGCCAAACAGGGCCAGGAAGCCGCCGTAGGCAAACGCCAAGCAGGCAGCATCGATTAGTGCGGCGCGCCGGCGCTCGCGCAACGTGGCGACCGGGTAGAGATCCGAAGGCGACTCTTCCGGCGGGTCCTGCGGTGGTTCCTGCTCTTCGGATAAAGGTGGCAAGGAGACGTCAATGAGAAGCCGGGCATCGTCCGGCACGGCTTTTTGAGGTGGCCTGCCGATCGCGATTGTGAACGCGAAATCGTTATTAGGATCGTGCGAGCCGCTTTGGGGCTCTTCCATCTGCACAGCCACCGTAGTTTCCGGCTGGCGGCTCTCAAAGGGAAGTTTCGTCTGCGCTTCGTTGGGGAAGGCCTTTCTGCGGCGCGCGCGGTAAGCCTGGAGGCGCTGGTTCAGCTCTCCGCGCCATTCCTCTTCCCCGGACGCGCGCAAAGCGAGATTGCCCTGCGTGCGGCCGGGAGATTCCGCCAAGGAGGAGATTTCAGGATGGTCACAAAAGTGACAGGCGCGCTCTCCGGAAGAGAGCACTGCGCCACACTGCGAGCATATTGTATTCACCGGTAGTTTTTGCGCTGCGGACGCTCCCACTCCGGTGAGGAGCAGAGACCGGAAGAATACCACCGGAAGGGAGGGCGGGAAAGGAAGGAAATTAATGATGGAGCTTAAGAGTTAGCAGGGGCGGGTTAAAATTCCACTTGTTGCGCCAGCATTTCGCGGTTCAAGGCGATGCGGCGGCCGAGAGCGACGGCCGCAAAATGAGCGCAACTTGCACGTTCCTCTTCAGCCCAGGTGCGCACGGCAGGGCTGATTTTGGCAAAGCCCTGTTCAAGCAGATTCAGGAAAGAGTAATAGGCGCCGACAATCTGCAGCCCGGAACGATCTTCCGGGCGATCCGGGCACAACTGCAGTATCTGGATGACGCGGGCGTAATCGCGGCCCGCGGCTCTTACTTTAATTCCGGTAACGTCCCGCACATCTTCGGAGATGGAAGTATGCAAGGACGACGCCGTCAATGACCGGCAATAGGAGACGAAAAACATCAGCAAGGTCAGAAGCGAGAACGCGAGAATGAATGCGGCCATCATCGGGGCACCGCCACAAGACGAGCCGGCGTAAGGCGCGAGTCTTCCGAATAGCGCATGATCGTCAGGGCCCAGGAGACGGGCAGGAAGCAGCCCAGAATCGGGCCAAGATACTGGACGATTTCGGAGTTCGGCGCAAGGTTAACCAACGCATAGCTTCCCGCGTATGCACTGAAATAAAGGCCCAGCGAGAGAATCATTTGCACGAGGCGGGTGCGTGTCTCCTGCAGCTTGAGCACAGCACCCCACAGCAGATAAGTTAGAACAAGGCCGACAAAGTAGAGGTTTTGCGAGAGTTCGAGGGCAAATCTCGTGGCGAGGCGCTCCGAGGACTGCGCAACAACGGCATAGGTAAATCCGGCGGTCCCTAGGAGCAGCAAGACCGCCACTAATCGAACATAGCCGGAAACGTTTAATTCAGCGAAAACACGTGAAGCGAGGCTGATCACCGCGACGAACAGAGTGATGGTGAGTAAGCAATCCGTGTAAAAGTAGGCGTACATGTATTGCGGCGAATCCAGCGCATAAAAGCGCAAGACCGCCCCGCGGATGAGATCCGCAAACAACGAGAGAATTACGTAGAGGTTTAAGAAAAAATATCTAAGAAAAGAACCCCGGATTAGCGAACAGGTGACAAAACACACCCCTGCGCACGTTCCCACAATCCAGATTGCCAGTGCGATTCCGCTAGGCATTTTCCTCGTGCAATCTGGCCGGTCTGGGAATCAGAACTTCAACTGCAAACCGGCCTAATCAATTCGATGTCGGCGGGAACTTGGGGACAGGTGCAACACCGTTAGCCATGATAACGGCGGACTTGCCGTGAGCCGTTACCAAAGTCTTCAGTTCCATCGCGCCAACAAGAATACCCAAAGCAAGAGCCAATGCACCCAATTTACGTGACATTATAGTGCCTCCGAGAGCGGGATAACGAACGGAGACACTCTACCCTTTAATAGGATAGTGTCAAGTACGGCACACTTGGACCCTGTGCAAAACCGTCAACGAAACACGGTCCAGTACTTTCGCAAAGCTTTCGCCAAGCGGGAGCAGAAACCGCTTCCGACGGGAGTGAGTGTAGTGTTCCAAAACGTATAGCAGCAACGGTACCTAAGTTCCAAGTTGGATGGTACGAAAGTACCATCAACGGCGGGCTTCTCCCCTCTTTTCGAGCGAACCTCGCTAGAGAACATCGCCTGGGGCCGCTCCCATCTGACCAGGAGACGCTTGGGCGCGCTCAATTCGGCGTTGCGATACTCTCGCGGCGCGCAGCCGCAACTTGACACCCTCCGCGGTTCATTCGTAGCATAAAGAATTGCAGTTAGCCGGCGTAGCTCAGTGGTAGAGCGAGGGTCTCATAATCCCTAGGCCGTGGGTTCGATTCCCCCCGCCGGCACCATTGCATCCCCAAGACTTAACCCTGTTTTCGATCTCCTGCCCGGCCTGTGCGAATCCTGCGGGGTGTTCTGCTGACTCGGAATCCTGAGCGCGCCGGCCCGGGATTTCCTGGGAATTCCAATTCCCGCAATATCCTCGATTCCGCCAAAGTCTGCTTGAACGATTCCAATCCCCGGAACCGTCTAAATTCGACCAAACATCATCCGTATTAAGTCGGTTTGACATAACGATGGTAACTGTATTGAATTGTTGGTCTGCCCAAGCCGGCTCGACTGGATAGGGCGCTACCTGCATCTGGGGGATTGCGCAATGATTATGAACTTTTTGCTTGTCGCCAGGCCTGGCTCCCGTGTGAGCAACCACCGCACAGCGAGTCACCCAAAATTCCCGATCATTCGATGCGCCTTGCTGGCACTTCTTCTGCTGACTCTCAGGCTGCCGTCGGCGCACGCGCAAGTCTCTGCAAGCATCCACGGGATCGTTGCGGATGCGTCGGGAGCGCCGGTAGCCCAAGTGGCGGTAAGGGCGAAGAACCTGGAGACCGGGGTGGTGCGGACGACCAACACGGACGATGTCGGCAGATACCTGGTGCTCGCCCTGCCCGTAGGCAGGTATGAAGTGCGGATTTCAAAGAGCGGTTTTCAGGACGCCGTCCGGAGCGGCATCTACCTTGTGGTCGGGGAAGAAGCCAGCGTCGATCTCAGGCTGCAACTGAATACGGTCAAGTCGGAAGTCAATGTCACGAGCGATGCGCCGATCGTCAGCGTGACGACCCAGGACATCAGCGGCCTGGTCGGGGAACAAGCGGTAAAGGATCTACCCTTGAACGGGCGAAGCTATGATCTCCTTCTTACGCTGAATCCCGGGATTGTGAATTTCACCTCGCAAAAGACGGGTGGAACCGGGATTTCCAATTCCAGCACCGCGAACAATTTTTCCGTCGACGGCAATCGGCCGCAACAGAATATTTTCCTGTTGAACGGAGTGGAATACACCGGCGCGGCGGAGAACAACATGCAGCCAGGCGGGCCGAGCGGAATGCTGCTGGGCGTAGAGGCTGTGCGCGAATTTAATGTGCAACGGGATTCCTACAGCGCGGAGTTCGGCAAGCGGCCCGGCGGGCAGGTGGTGATCGTGACGCAATCGGGTGGCAACCAGTGGCACGGCGCAGTGTACGAGTATCTGCGGAATAATGCGCTGGATTCGGCGAATTTCTTCGATCAAGGCTCGGCCCCGCCGTTTCAACGGAACCAGTTTGGGGCCTCTTCGGGCGGCGCAATTCAGAAGAATAAGACGTTCCTGTTCGGCAACTACGAAGGATTTCGGCAGAACTTGCACCAGACATCCGTCGCCTTCGTCCCGGACGCGAACGCGCGGGCGGCTGCTGCTCCCAGCGTTCAACCCCTTTTGAATCTCTGGCCGGTTGCTCCTGCAGGCGCACCCGACGCAGCGGCCGGAACCGTCAACGGGGTCACGGTAGGAATTGCAACGGTCTTCAGCAGCCCGCTGCAGACGGTTCGTGAGGATTTTGGAACTGTACGTGTGGATCACATTTTTTCGCAAAAAGATTCGCTCGCTGGAATTTACACCGTCGACGATGGTGGCGACGTGACCGCCACGCCTGTCAACCCGTTCATGGCCGACATTCTGAATTTGCGCGAGCAGGTGCTGAGTCTTGAGGAGACTCACATTTTTTCGCCGTCACTTCTGAATACAGCGAGATTTGGATTTTCGCGCGCGGGCTATTTCTTTACGGGCGAACCCACGCCGGGCACTCCCGCCGCCGGCGTTCCGGGATTTCTTACCGCACATCCTGTGGGCGCGGTGGTGGTCGGCGGCAGCGCAGCGTCCAACCCGCAGGCTTCGATCGGTCTGGCGGGGAGCAACAACGGCAGCAATCTGCATATTGCGCGAAATTTGTTCACGTATGAGGATCGCGTAACGATGACGAGGGGGCGCCACCAATTGAGTTTTGGCGTGTGGTTCCAGCGGTTCCAATCGAACGAGATCATCGCCCTCAGCCAATTTGGACAGGCTACGTTTACAAGCCTGACGACATTTTTGCAGGGCACCGCCTCTTCCTTTTTGTTTGATCCGGCGCCCACGACAATGTACTGGCGGTCTTTGTTCGGTGCTTTCTACGCCGAGGATGTTTTCCGTGTCAGCCCCAAGCTGACGGTTTCGCTCGGATTCCGCGGCGAATTTTCGACGGGGTGGAATGAGGCTCACGACCACGCTGCGAATTATACGTTTACGAACGGGGTTATTTCCTCGGTGCCGCGGATCGGCGGCTCGCTGTTCACCACGAATAATGCGACGTTTTTGCCACAGCCGCGCATTGGCGTGGCGTGGAGCCCGCTTGGCCGCAAGACCGTGATTCGCGCCGGATTTGGCATGTACAACGACCTGCAGGACGCGCTGGGGTATCGCGCGGATCAGAACGCGCCATTCAATCCGACCTACAGCATTACGAACTTTAAGGTTTCCTCCTTCCCAGTGAACCCCGCAGCCCCAGTGCCAGCAGGCGCGAAGCTCGTGCCCGGCGGGGTTCAACCAGACATGAAAACACCGACGCTCATTTCCTGGTCGCTTCGCGTTGACCGGGAACTTTCGCCAAATACTGTTTTGACGATCGGCTATGTCGGTTCTCATGGGTACCACGAGTTGATCGGCATCGACGCCAACGAGCCATTCCCGGTGATTTGTCCGGCTTCTCCTTGCCCGGCGGCTTATCCCACGTATGACGCGAGCAAGCCCGTAACTCCGACGAACGGGCCCACACTCGGCTTTCCGATCAATTTGCCAAATGGAGCTCCAAACTCGCCGCTGGCCGGCGCCCCCGTTCCGGCTGGGACTTTCTACATCCCATTCGTTTCTCCTGCTACTCCCAGGGCTAATCCTTCCATTGCCAATACCTGGACGTGGTTCTCCGTTGGCAACAGTTCGTATCATGCTTTGCAGGTGGACCTGCGGCGACGATTCAGCCACGGACTTTCCATGCGTGGGGTCTACACATATTCGAAAGCGCTGGATGATGGCGATTCGCTGAACCAGACGACAGCGGGCAACGCTCCCGGGCTAGTGTCGAATCCATTTAATCTGGCGGCGGACAAGGGACTTGCGACGTATGACGCGAGAAACGTTGGTGTGGTCAACGTGCTGTATGACTTGCCATTTGGCCGCGGGCAGTCTTTTGCGCGCAATGTGGAAGGTTGGCGGGACGCCCTTGTGAGCGGCTGGTCGCTATCCAGCATCGTCACGGCGCAGTCCGGATTCCCATTCACTCCGGCGCTCAGCTACAACCCTTCTAACAACGGAGACACGCGAAATCCGGTGCGGCCATTCCTGAATCCGAATTTCAAGGGTTCCGTGGTTCTTGGCAATCCGAATCAGTGGTTCAATCCTAACGCTTTCATCGCGCCTCCTTCGTTGAGCGGTTTTTACGGCAACGTGGGAAGGGATACCTATATCGGACCAGGACTCGCGACGTGGGATTTCTCGGTCCTGAAGAACACCCGGATTCGCGAGAGTCTGAATCTTCAATTTCGCGCGGAAATTTTCAATCTGCTCAACCGCGCCAATTTCAACACGCCAAATCTCGTCGTGTTCACGCCGCCAACCACAACCAACCCGAGCGGATCGTCCCCCACCGCGGGCGCGATCACCAGCACGTCCACATCGGCGCGGCAGGTGCAGTTCGCGCTCAAACTGCTCTGGTAACTCGATTGACAGTTTCTGCGGGCTCCGGCAGCATAGCGGTCAAGTGTCCACTCCTTCCTCTTTTTCATCGCAGGTTCCGGACTTGATCCTGGCAAACCCGACAGCCGGCGGCGGGCTTGGACAGGAAGCTCTACCGCGTCTGAGAGCGTTTGCGTCGGAAAAGCGTTGGAGCGCGGAATTCCGCAGTACAGAGAGTCCCGCGGAATTCGCGCAAATCGCGCGCGAAGAGGCTGCCAGAGGGCGGGAGCGTATTTTCGCGCTTGGGGGCGATGGCACGTTCCAGGCACTCTTGAACGCTGTAGCGGGAAACACGGGCGTTTCTATTGGAGTGCTGCCGGCCGGGGGAGGAAACGATCTGGCCTCAACTTTGGGATTGCCTCTCGATTCCGTAAGGGCCGCGGAGCTGATTCTGACCCAAGGAGAAGCGGTTTACCTGGATGCGGCGCGTGTGCGCACTGCCGATGGCGTGGAACGCCTATACATGGGGGGAGGAGGAGTTGGGCTGGACGCAGAGGCAGCGCGATTCGCGAGCGGGGTTTACCGCAAGATTCGAGGAAGAAGCCGCTACCTGCTCTCCGCCATTCGCGCACTCGGAAAATTCCACGGAATCCATGTGCGCGTTGCCATGGAAGGTTCTGAGCCGAAGTACCTACAGGTTACGGCTCTTGTGTTGGGGGTTCTGAACACGCCGAGTTACGGAGGGGGACTGCGGCTAGCGCCGGAGGCAAATCTGGAGGACGGGCTGCTCGACCTGGTGCTCCTTGAAAATCTCACCCCGCTTGAAATTGCCAGGATGCTGCCGCGAATGGCAATCAGTGGCGAAATTCGCACGCGGCGGATTCAAAGGCATTGCGTAACGCGAGCACGAATCGAAACCGACCGTCCGTCCGCGTTTCATGCGGATGGAGAGATCATTGGACTGACGCCGGTGGAAATTGCGGTGGTGCCACGGGCGATGCGGGTATGGCGTCCACGGCCAATGTGTCCGCTTTAGTCGACGAAATCGATGACGGCGCCTTCGTGGCGATAGAGGAAGCCGACAAACTGTCCGAAATTCGGCGAAGTCACGTTGTTGAAGACGGCGTTGAAATTGCCGTGATTGGTCACGTTGAGCGTGTAGACACCGAGCCGGACGTGATGGACTTTGCCGCCCCTGTTTCCGAGCAGTGGCAGGCGGAACTGACGGTAGAGTTTAAGGTCCAGAGAGAAGTATTCCGGGAAGCGCTTCCCGTTGGGCGTGCCTACATACTGCTGCTGAACATCAATCGGAGAGTAGGGGAAGCCGGAGTGAACGTCGACGAGTGGGCTGAATGTCAATTTCCAGGGCAAAGCGAAGATTCCCCACCCAACGACGCGATTCGGAATATCGGACGGCAGGATGCCATAAACATCCGGACGAATTACGGGCGCGGCGAACGGGATGTACACGTTCGAAAGACTGTTCAAATCTCCGCGCGCACGGCTCCAGATGTAGGAGACGTTCACCTGATCGTGTTCGCGCAACGAATAATGCGCCGAGGCTTCCATTTCGCGATAGTGGGATGACCCGGTGTTGGTAAGTCCCTCGAAGGACTGGCCGCCAAGTGCTGAGGTAAATGGATTCACCGTGAACAGGTAAGTGGCGTGGCTGTCGAGGTAACCGACGCGCAACTGAAGATTTTTGTGGAGTTCGTGCTCGAGTTGCCCGTTCCAGGTGACGTTCCGTGGCGTGGTACTCGGCTGGCCGGGCAACACCGAGGAAGTCAGCGGGTTCACATTCCCGACGTAGGCGTTTGTGTAGGTGATGGGTGCGCCGATGGGGAGGCCGGTAGTGTCAAATTCGGCGATGGTGCGGTTTGGGTTTGCCGCGAAATTGGCGGCGAGGAGCGGCAGCACTCCGTAGAAAATCCCGGCGCCCGCCCGAATCACAGTCTTGCCGCTTTTTCCCGGGGAGTAGGCGACGCCGGCGCGAGGAGCGATCGCGGCGGACCAACCGGTGGTTTCGGTGGAGATTCGCGCGCCGAGATCCACGCTCCAGTGGGAATCCAGAACCCAGTGATCTTGGAGAAACTCGGCGACGGAACTATCGGAAGGAGATTGGGAGGGCGCGGCGCCGAAGGTGATCTGCTGTGCCAAGGAATTATCCAGCCGAAGAAGTTGAATCGGGTGCGACAAGGTGGTGCCGAAGAAAGAACGGTAGTCGATATCGGCGCCCACACGGATTTCGTGTTCGCCGTGCCAGTGCACCTTGGGGAATTGGAAGGAAGGAACGGCCTGGAACTCCTTGCCCCGCCGCGACCATTGATTGAAATAGTTCCCACCATACCCCTGCGGCGTGATGAGCATGTCTTCGGGACCCTGACCGTGCGCATTGCTGTCAAAGCGCATGTACTGCGCGACGACAGCAAGAATGGCGCCGGAGCTGAGCTGATACTTGTCGTTGAGACCGATGGCGACGCCGCTTTGATTGAGATCGTTTGAGGCACCGAGCGGGACCAGCGCGCTGATGTCCACGTGCTGTTGGCGCAGCGGGAACGCGTTCACGGTCAACGTGAGTACGTGGTTGGGCGCAAGAATCGCTTCGAGAGTGCTGAAGGAGTTGAATCCCTGACGCTTGCTGATGTCGAACGGCCAGGGGAGACCTTCGACCGTGGTCTTTTTCATTTCGTACTGGAAGGACTCCGAGAGCAAGAGCTTATGGGGGATGAGCGGCGCATCGAAAGAGACGCCGGGAATGGCTTCAGCGATGCCGACCATGCTGCCATTTTTGCCGAGAACAGAGGGAACGATTCCTCTCAGTTTGAAGCTGTACTGGTCATCCGGCGGCCGGGTCTCGATGGTTGTCAATCCGCCTGAAAAGCTGCCCAAGCTGGAATCGTACGGAGTTTTGTACACCGCGAACGATTCGACCGCATCCGTCGGGATGGGGACGCCAAAACTTCCCGTGACTGGATCGGTGGTCCGCGCGGAATTGACGAGCAGCAAACTCTGATTCTCATCCGCGCCCTTGAAGGTCAGCTTGCTGTCGAGTGTCTTAATCACGCCGGGGGTAAACGGCAGGATGTCTTTCACTTTCTCCTGCGGCGTGGGAATGGTGGTCAGTTCGGCGTTCGTAACCGTTGCTGGCGGCGGGGCGGCAGTCTCCGTAGCGATGGAGGCGGCGGTCTCCTTCACCTCCACCTTTTCGGAAACCACATCGAGCTCGAGAGTAAAATCCTGGACAAGTTGCTGTTTGGAGTTGAGGACAACTGATTTCAAAATGGACTTGAACCCTTGCAGCGTGATGGAAACCGAATAAGTGCCGGGTTCGAGGTTTGGAAACGAATATCCGCCATGTTCATCCGTGTCAGCGCTCAGAGGAGTGCCGTGCAGCGGATCGCCGGAGAGTTTAACGGAAATTCCAGCAACACCAGAAGGGGTGTTATCCTGCATCGTCGAGACGGTTCCGCGAATGGAGCCGGCTTGACCGCTTGTGTTCTTGGAAGAAGCATCCTGCGCGAAGGCGGAGGTACTCGCGAACAAGAGGACAACCGCCACGACCGATCGCGAAAACCAAGCCCAGGCGCTGCGCCAATTGTTACTGCCGGTAAGAGGTCTGTTTCCGGGCTGGAAAAACAGGGATGGGACTGGATTAATATTCCGGCTCATGCAAAGACTTGGAAAACCTTTCTTTCAGTTTGTTCGGGGGAGCTGCTTTCGTTGGCGGAGAACCTTCTCCTCGCAATCCCCGACGACTCGATTTCGATTGATTGCCTTCCCTATTCCCACGGCCGCCAGGCGAGAAGCACTGAGTTCGCGGCGGCGAAACCCTCGGACCTGCAATTCATAATCCGAGCCCCCCAAGGCCGGACAGACGAATTGTTTAAGACTGTACCTATGACTTAATGTCACGCGGATCGCGAAACACGCTCACGTAAATGGTAACAGAAGGCGCTCTGGCAATCGCTAAAGAGAGTCATAATGTGTTTCGTGAAAGCAAATGTTGCTCAAATAAAAGCACTTATAGTTTTTGAATTCTTCAGTCGAAGACCTGCTTCTCAGCTTTTCTTCCGGTCGATTTTCAGATTGATCACCATTTCCTTGCGGCTATCCAGAGAGGATACATTTCGAAGCGGAGACTTCGCTCCCTCGAATTCGGCGTGAACTTCATAGTCGGCGTTCGGGTCGAGGCCGCTGAAACGATAATTCCCTTCGGTGTCGGCAAAATTGCTTCGGACCGCGTTGGTTCTCAGGTTTTTCAGGAACACCACGCTGTTTGGCAAGGGGTTTTCGGATTTGTCGCTGACAACACCATGGACGGTGCGTAACTGCGCTTCCTTCTTGGAATCCTGGGCAGCGCCGGCGAACACGAAAAGGAAGAGGAGGCTGAAAATACCGGCCAAGCTTCGCGCATAATTCATTTCGGTTCTCCTGCCTTCGCTGGCTTAATGCTTTCCAATTTGAACGTCAGGCGCTTCTGTACATCCGCCAGGTTGGCCGCAACAACCTGCGATTGGTCACGGTAGTTCTTCTGGCGGACGACCACTTCATATTCGATGCCGTCGGGCACGCGGATGGCAAATTCACCGCGCGAATTTGTGTACATTTCGTATCGAAACCTCTTTTCCCCCTTGCGCCGGATTTTCACCTGGACGCCGGGGAACGCGAGGGCCCGCTCATTGAAGACGGTCCCGAGAATCAGAAAAGGCGGAATCTTACTCTTGCGCTTGCTTGTGCTGGAGCTTTCCTGCGGAGACGCTGCAGGAGGCGCGGCAACTGGCGCTTCCGGGGAGCTGGCCGGGGGTGGCGGGACAGGCTGCTGAGCCGCAGAGAGGCAAGGCATGATGAAACTGGCGAAGAAGAACGCTGTCAACAATAAGCGCATATGCGGAAAGTTGCGTCGAGGAGGGGTCACGTCAGATTAGATGGTTTCCTGGAAATACGAGGATGCCCGGCGAGACGGCAGAGGTTTCTTCACTCGTCCTCGTCTTCGGCGTCATCGTCATCGTCGTCGTCTTCCAGAAGATCGCCGTTTTCATCAAACTCGTCGTCGTCCTCCTTGTCTTCCTTGTCCTCATCTTCGTCGTCTTCTTCCTCGTCGAGGTCATCGGAAATGGGGTTTAGCGCCACAGGATGCGTCTGCGAAACTTCCAGTTCGCACTCGCACTCCGGGCAGCTCAGGATTTCTCCCTCTTCCACTTCGTCTTCGTCCACATCGATTTCAGCGGAACATTCAGGGCAGCGGAGCACGTCTCCATCCTCCGATTCGATTTTCAGCCGGTGCAGCTTGAAATCCCAGGACCCACCAACCGGCGTATTATATACCCGGCGCGTGAGCCTTCTGTCGAGGCTCATTCTCCGGCTATTCAGTGTAACTCAACAGCTTCGATGAAAGAATAACAGGCCATGGCGAGAGAGTACCCGGATCGGCCGGTGGTGGGCATCGGCGGAGTGGTGATTGAAAATGGGCGCGCCTTGCTGATTAAGCGGGGCAGCGAGCCGCTGCTGGGGCAGTGGTCGATCCCTGGCGGTACGCTGGAGCTGGGAGAGTCCTTGCAGGAGGGCGTGGCGCGGGAATTGCTGGAGGAAACCGGCCTCGAAGTGCGAGTGCTGGACATGATTGAGGCTTTCGACCGCATTTTTCTGGATCCCGCGGCGCCGCATGCGCAGGACAGGTCTCGCCCCAAGTATCACTACGTGATCGTGGATTATTTGTGTGAGCGGCTGGCCGGCGAGGCCCAGGCGGGGAGCGACGTGACGGACATTGCGTATGCCACGGAAGAGGA